>JACCDR011913975.1_pt1 | contig 18222 bp, 18 predicted proteins | sample 7446431 | NCBI WGS metagenome assembly JACCDR01 (sample SAMN15323443, study PRJNA562643) | freshwater metagenome | isolation source: river surface water | place: USA:Blue River Watershed | collected 2017-08-17
ACCTCGGAAACTCGGCCCTGCAGCACTCAACTTTTCGACGAAAATTAAATTCTGGGGATATTGTCGGAGCAAGGATTGAAATTATGCGATGGGTTTACGGAGGGGGAAAAAGGCTGTCTGGGCTTGTTGCTCGCAGACAGCAAGAGAGATACTTACTTTAACAGAGAATTCATTTCCATTACAATTTTTGTTAGATGTTGTACTGCTGCCTTTAACTGATATAGCTCAGATCTATCACTTACAGCCAGATACTTTCCATCTGAATTAACGTGATCAGGTGTAACTTTTTGCAACTCTTGAGCAATTGGGCCTATTTCATTAACAGCGATTTTTTGCCTCTGCTCATTGCCTTCTTGGTCGTCCCATGCTGAATATTTGTCGTAAATGTAAACAGGGCAGGCTAGGACATTGGAAAGCATTTTTCTACCATCTGCAACACCGTGTATATCTTTTAGCCTTGAGTCAGATGGGATTAATGACCCGCCATAATAAAGGTTCCCAACAAAATACCCACTGTAATTTGTGGTCGCCCCTGTTGCGTTTCCGTAAACCGCATAGTTAGTTGTGTTTGCTCCGGTCACTACAGCAACAGTGCCGAAGCTATCTACACCGCCAGTAGCGGCATTATTAATATTAATCGCTCTAACGTCAGAGCTTCCGGTAATATCTGCTGAAACTTGTGCATCATGAGCTATAACAGACGACGCCCCTGTTGATGCGCCAGCAGGCACAATAAATGATTGCGAGCCAACAAGCAGCCCTGTTCTTGCGCCGAAGCCACTCACGTTTACTTTTTGCACCACGCCAACAAGACCATTACCCCGTGTAACTTGTGCGGTAACCGCCGACGTGTTTGTACTGTTACTGCTAATTTCAGATGCCGAATATGTTCCCCCGAAAGCAACCGTGGTTAATACCGAGTATGAGCCAGTTGCATTTATAGCTTCAAAATATCCGGCATGACCGTTATCTGTCGAAAGTTTAAAGCCGTAAATTGATGCGTTGAGAGACCCGCCGCCGCCAGAACCTTCTGCGTAGCCTGCTACACCAGAACCAGGTCCGCCTCCGTTCTTGCGCCAACCGTAAACCCCACTGCCTTGCGTTGATTCATTTAAGCCTCTTATTGCATGTCCTTCACTATCAAGAACCTTATAACCCATTACAGCATCACCGACACCAGACCCGCGCTTAACGCCCATGATGCCGTTGCCGTTGCCATCCTCCCACCTAGTGCCTACAACTCCAGATCCATCGCCTGAGTCGCGACGGTTGGCAACAACCGCGTCAGCTGGCGTTAATCTGCTAGTAGCAAAACCGCCAGCACCCCCAGCGCCGCTATTGCCATAACTAAGTATGTAAGCATCCCCGACACTAGATGAGCCCGATTCGACCGAATGTATCCCATACCCCTGACCTGCTCCAGCTACCGTATGCGTGCAAAAAATAGCATCTGCATTTTTTGAGGTGGACCTATCAAAAATTGCTGTGTAGTCTTCGGTAAAAGTATCGGTAGCTGAGTAATTCAGGCGATCTAAAACCCAGCCGATACTAGCCGTCGCTGAAGGAGACCTAGAATATCCATCCGAAACATATGTCCCCGAAGTACCTATGTAACCACGCAAGCTTGTTCCGCCGGTCACTGCCACCTTTACAAAAACAACTTGCCCAACTGCGGCTGGCGTCGTAGCTAGTGCTGAAAATGCATCTACAACCAAAGCGCCGCTATGCACACCTATGATATCATGCCGCCTTGACACTCCTCCAATCACTACATCGTATGCTCCGGCGGCAATAAAGATCATCTTCTGCCCTGATGAGTCAAGGGTGGTTGGCAGGCTTATCGGGGTTGTACCGGCCTCATCCGAGTATATTGATGCAGCGCCTCCACCCGACTTTATAATATTAAGTGACGCCCCAGCTACAATATTTTTACCTGCGCCTATAGTGTCGTCTTCTGCGATGCCTACTACTAAAAAAGGTACTAATGCCGTCATATAATTGAGCCCCTTATTGCTGTTGAGTTATTTCCGCTGATTATATCAACATTATACCCGTTTTTATTTATTGCTACACCTGCAGCGCCGCCGATGCCGCCATATGAGCTATTTGCCCCAGTCTCACCCCATGCGCCGCCTTGATTGCCGTCCCCAGCTCCTGCCTGAGAACCACCCGACTGCTGACCATCAACTGCTGGCGATCCGCTTGTGGTTCCTAATGTGTAGTCGCCCCCCTGTGATAGCGAGTAGCCTTGACCGCCACCACCACCTGCGGCAGCAGACCAAATATCATCGCCTAGAGGGTCAGCTAGGATAACTACAGATAAGCTGCCGGCGCCTCCGCCTCCGCCTGCCCAGATTAGTCCGGCGCCATTGTCAATAGTACAGTCGCACCGTATATTTAAGGCTGGGCCACCTGCTGCGCCATTGCTTGCCGGAAGGCTGCCAGCAAACCCGCAATTTCCGCCATCGCCGCCTTGCCCATATACCTGCCAGCGGGAGATGAAATTAATAATCACACCGGTAGCCTGAGGGCCTGTATCAAATGCATACTCAGATGTCGATGACGAAAAAAATATCGCCCCAGACTCTACGTAGACAGTATAAGTTCCCGCCGCTGGCGCAAAATGATCAGATAGTACGTAATTAGCGTAAACACCTGCCACAATTGTAAAATCAGTATCAGATGGCTCATAAAGCAAGTAGCGGCTTAGCTTTACGTCAAACCCTTTGTAGGCGTCACCCTTAATTTTCACGGCCTGAAAAAGAGATGGTGTAGGTATACCACTTGTGTCGGTTATAGCTGCCGTCCTTATCGATACAATATCGCCCAACTGCAACCCAGCGCCATCAACATCTTGAGCGTCTAAAGTCACATCTAAAGTTTCCGGAATTGTTCCGGCAGCTGATACTATTCTGTCAATTGCAGATACGGCGACAAGGTAATCAGCGCCGCTGGTATTAAGTAGCGGCATTACCATTGATTTTCTTTCGTTGATCTCATTTCGCCTTGTTGGCCCCTCTTGAGCAACATTTATGCCAGTTAGGCTGACTTGCATGTTTTTTGTATCGCTATCCTTGGTTATGTCATAGGGCGCCCACATCATATTAAAGCGGGTGTGCTGATCTTGATAGCGTAAAGTTCTACTAACAGAGCCGCGCTTAAAGTTTTCATCGTCATCCAGATAGATTGGGCTTATATCCAGCTCTTTGATGTATCTAATAACTATTTTATTTGTAATATTGTCAAAGTAAAAAATCAAATTCCCAAGAAAAATGCACTTATTGATTATATCAACAACATCAGTGGGGGCTGTTATTGTGTAATCGCTTATTTTCGTTGTTGGGGTTGCCGCTATCACAGAGCTGTAATCGTCAATATATGCAGCAGGTACGCTAGTCCAAGTCTGTAGCGCGTAAGTTATTACATCTACGACATGCTCATCAACAAACCGAATGCAATTTTGTACCGTCGCGCCAGCAGAATGGTCTTTAACTTGGGTATTTCCGTAACCTCTGGTGACAATATTTAGCGTTGTTGTTCCTGTCGCTGTCACCTCTATACACTCCGAGTCAATTCTGATAATTAAATTTCCGCTTGCTCCAAAGTATCCGGCAGAGGCGTTGACAAAGGTTATCGTGCTTGGTGTGCCAGTTATTGCAGTCGATAGCTGTGCTGTTGATGCTAGGGGCATCTTTGCCTTTTTGCCCTCAGTCAAGATAAGCGGGTCTAGCGCCGTAATCGAAAATTCGCCAGCACTGAAATCTATGTCATCAATAATAAAAGATCGATCTACCCAGTCGGGATCTACAAAGGAGCCGCTATCTCTCAACCCCTCAGAGTAAATAATTTTTCGCCCAGAGAAATGCGGATTACGCGCAATAAGCTTGCCAAATAATGTACCGCTACTTGACCTACTTCCCTCATACGGCACAACACCATAATCATTGTGAACTTGGTCGTAAAGCGTAACGGATAGTCTAGCCCTAGAACCAACGGACTCGCCAACCTTTATTTCTGGCGACTCGTAACGGGCAGACTTAAAGTCTAACCCAGATATAAAAACATCTCCCGACTTGAGCGGGTGAGACGAAAATACAACCTCTTTGTAAAGCCCATCAACATAACTGTCAGCATTGCTGCAGGTCTGCGAAAATCCTTTGCATGACCCATCTAGTTCGCCCAAGTGGTGCACTGTAAAATCTCCGTCTACAATGTCCGGAGTCGTACCTAATACCCCTCTAGTAAGTATGGTAAAAACCCCGTCGACACTGATAGAGCACTGCAATATCTCCCCGCCCACAACGACCCTTAGGTATACAGTCATGCCGCCCCAAGTTGCAACAAGACGTGGCGATAGCCCAAAAACACTCATAACCCCTGTATATGAGTCGTCCAAAAAGTCATTCGTGGCGCCATTTTTTTGAGTTAAGAAATCGCCTACAGCGTACTTACATTGATTTAAAAAAAGCGTTACCTTTTTTACACACTCTTGCCCTACGGCGTATTTTTTTATACTGTATGACATTATGCGTACCCTTGGATCTCAAAATCAAGATCAGTGTAATGGGAGTTTTTATAAGATGGCTTTGTTAGGTTTGTCGGGTTTTGCTGCCCAAAAACGCATTTACTATTTTGGTTATTCGCCATAAAAAATAAAGGCTTAGAGTCAAGTACGTGATTCATAAACGCAGGCCAAAAGGCATCTACTTGTGTATATGGAACGTACCTTAATGATGCTTTTTCTTGTTTTCCATTGTATAAGCGTCTTGACTGTATAAAATTATTCCCGTCTGTGCGAAAAGCCTCAACCTCATCAACGGAGGCGTTTCTGGCTGGCTGGTATCCAGTCCCTACTGTGCGATCAAATACAATAGCCTCGCCGCCGTAAATCGCTGATATATAACACTTAGATGTAAAATTTATCACAACCTTAAATTCAGTCGTTAATACTGGATCAAAGGCGATCATCTGTGGTTCGCCGTTTGCAAAAGACCCCCTAGATCCCAAGCTAACATAACCTGCTCCACTTAGGTCTAGGTAAAAAGCTTCAAAGGATAGCCCGCAATCGCCAGCATTTCTTGATAGTAACCCTATGTAATTTAATGTAAAAACAGAATATCCGCTTACGGTTATAGTAACTGGCCCAGATGTTGCTAGAGGGCTGTATTCGGTGTTGACCTTATAGTCGTACAGTAGAGCAATCGGGTAGTTTGTGTCTGTACTGGTCGCCGCGACAAAGCTGCTGGGGAGCATCGACTTATAGGCAAGATAAGCCTTGCATCTAGCGCCTGATGATATTGGGGCCGATATTACATAAGGGCTTGACATTAAATAACACCTCTTCTTTGGGCATCAGCTTGCGCGCCGTTAAGCATAACAATAGCTTTATCATCCCTAGACAGTATATCAACAAGCTGGGCGCCCGTCAGTAGAGAGTCAGCATTAATGCCTCTAATATCAATAACTTGCTTTTGCACAAAGGATGGTTCGCTATTTGCGGTTGTTGATAGCCCACCACCTCCGCCTGCAGATCCAGCAGAAGCAGCCCCACCACCAGAAGCAGCGCCTCCGCCGTAGTTGGTGCTCTTTATTTTTTGCACCTGAGCAAACCCTGTGAGTGTTGCAGCAGCCACAGCAGGGATTGCCGCCGGATACCCTAGGGCTACCCCTTTAGCTATACCTTGGTATGTGCTGATGATTGCCGACGCTATGGCCCCTTTTTTAGCTATCTCAAAAGTCCTGCGTGAGTGCCCGTCAGCAACTGACATAAGCTGCTCACCCAGCCCCAATGCTTGGCTTAGTGCTGCGCTACTCTGAGCCTCCTCAATGGCCGCCCTAGATCTTACCGCCTCTTCTTTGATTGTGGTTAGCTGCTGCTGATAGGTCTCTTCGGCAACTAACGCCTGTTCATCGTATGCTTTTTTTATGGCGGCCTTTTGAGACTCTTCTAGTTCTTTGCTTGCAAGCGCCTGCCTTAATTGCTCATCTCGCCTAGCTTGGTCTTCGGCCCTGCGCTGGTCGACTAAAGCGCGCTCTTCTTGATTCTTGGCATTAGCCATAGCTATTTGATATTTGTAAGTATTATCAATTCCAACTAGATCAGCCTCCCGATAAAATTGGGCCACCTGCGATCTTGTCGCAAGCTCAAGCTTCATCGCCTCGGTAGTTGTTCTTGCCGAGGTTATCTCTCTGTCGGAAATTTCTCTTGCGGCCGCCTCAGCTAGTAGCGCGTCGTTAAATTCATTGTACATATCAAAGCGGTCTTGCATCGCTTTTTTTCTTGCGTCTTCAGCGCGTTTTTCTGCGGCTCTTGCGGCTTTCTCTTGGGCATCAGTGCCAACCTTAGCTGGCGCTGATATATCAATCAAAGGCTGCCGAGCTTCAAAAAAGCCGCCGCGCTTGACATTTGACTGCTTTATCATTGAGGCCTCTTTGGCCTTAATTGCCATCTCTGTGAGCTTGGCATTGTACCTATCCATGGCCTGCCCGATTGTTGAGTCAGTAAAAACGGCATTAATTAGGTCGTACTCTAGGCGGACTAACGCGCTCCATTTTTTAAAATAAACGAGCGCCTGCTCAAATGACCCCTTCACGGTATCAGCCACCGTTTTAAGGCTGTCTAATAGTGCTGGGTCTGATAACTTTTTGCCAAGCGAGGTTAGATTATTAGCAAAGGCAGTGGTTAAGCCTGTGGCCTTGTCGTAATTGCCAGCCAACACAGTTAAGCCTGTTACAAGGTTGGTGAGGCCGTCCCCAACTGTGGTGCTTGATGCCTTAAAGTCCTTATCGACTTTTTTTGCATACCGCTCAAGCGATTGAATTAAAACATCAGTTGTTATTGCTCCGTCAGCCGCCAGCTTCCTGAGCTCTCCTGCCGTCTTGCCAGTAGCGGACTGCACAGCCCTAAGAATTGCTGGGGCCTGCTCGGATATCGAGTTAAATTCTTCTCCCCTAAGCACACCAGACGCCACAGCCTGAGACAATTGCCTCATTGCACCCGCGCTTTCTGCGGCTGTCGCGCCGCTTATAGATAAGCTTTTGCTGATCGTGTCAACGACACCTAGCAGCCTTTCGCTGGATACTTTTGCCTCATCTACGCTCAGCCTAAAGCGCGTGTATAGACTTGCTGTGCCCTCAAGCGATTGGTTAGATCCTTGAGATATCGATATCAACCTATTAGTTACTTCCGTTAACTCTGTTGAGCTTGTGGTAGTTTGCCGTATTTGATTTGTTATGCGGGTAAAAGCCTCAACGACGTCATAAGCTTGCTTTGCCAAGTACACAAGCCCTAGGGCGCTCATCGCAGCGGCCAGTTTTTTCATCGCAAATGCGCCTTGAGTGGCGTGCGTGTTTGTGTTGTTTAGCTGGTTGTTAAAGTTGTTTATGTTTGTTGTGTTGATGTTGTTGACAATGTTTGTCGTGCGAGTGAGCTGATTGTTAAGGTTGTTTACTGAGTTTTGCGCATTTGTCGCGTTTACAAGTATATTAATTTGGTGCGTGACTGTCATGGCTTGGCGCTCCGGCGTATTTTATCGGCACACAACTTGCGGTAGTGGCTGTCGGCACATTTTACCACAAAAACAGCCTTATCAGGCTCGTAAGATATGAGCTCCGATAGCCTGATAATATCAGCAGATTTTATAGGGTCTTTTTCGGATGATTCAGAGATTAGCTCAATAAAGATTTTGTATAAAGCCCACACCCTATCGGGAACTTTTGGCTCTATCTTGTACCATCCATGAGGATCACCAAGGTCTTTAAAGTCCACCCACGTTGCGCGCGTGTTGTTTTCAAAAAAGACCCACTCTACTACTTTTTTATACTTTCTGCGTCCTCCTCCGCGATTTCATGTAAGTAGTTTTCGTAGTTTTGGCAGGCGGCAAAAAGCTCAGCGTTAAGGCTAAGCCAGTATGATTTATCTAAAAAAATTCTTCTTGCGGAGATTTTATCGTAAGGTAGCGGCGTCGTCTTGCCGTCGTCATCCATAAAAACGCCAGTCCACCCAGTCACGCCATACTCAGCGAGCCAGTGCGACAAAAGCGCCGGAAAATAATCCTCATCGGCAGGCACAAAAGGGCCAAAAACTTCTCGCTTTATCTTTTGCAAAAAACTCTCAGATTCAATGGTTCCCCAGCGACGAACAAAAAAAACAGCGGCCCCCATCGGGATCGCTGCGCCGTTTTTTTGCTTTTCAGTGTCCTCGCGATACGCTGAAAGCTGCATATTACCAATTCCTAAAAATTTGCATTGTTGCTACTTTAGTGGCATCACCCTCGCAAGCAAAAGAGGCTTTAGAGTTGGCGATGGCGTTATTGCCGTCATCCATTTCGTTTTCAGTCACTACCGCACGAGGGAAGTCAATAAAAGTTTCTTGACCTGATCCGTGCGATAACAGGGCCCCCATTGATACTCTGGTGCCAGCCCAAGAATAATCGCGCCATGTAAAAGGAGCTGTCTTCAGAGACCGCACGCTTAGTGAGCCAGTAACAGTAATGGCGCCACGAGTGTAGCGCTTTGAACAGGCTGCGGCATCGTCAGCAGATTGATTAAGCGCGATTGATCCGCTGAGGGACTTAACCTTGCATGACGCCAAAAGGCCGTCAACATAAAAGCCAATTACCCCACTATAGGCACTAACGGCGGCGTCAGTTGTCGCAGATGAGTAAGACTGGCCGCTAATTGCTGCTGTGCCCGATACCTCGCGCTCTGCTACATACTCAGTCGTACAGCTAACAATGCCAGTCTCTCCAATCTCAAAAGAGCACGCGTTAGGGATGGCATCATAAATTGTATGATAATCTAAATTGCCGGCTTTTGATAAGTCCGTGGCGCGGGTCTGTAATGTAGAGTAGTAGGCGTTATTTGCATTTTTATACTTGTTGCTGATAAGCGTTACCGTTGCTCCTGCTGACTCTGTTGCTGGCGGCGCAATTGTCGTAACTATCTTATTTGACGCTCCTTTAGACGCGACAATATAAGCTTTTGAAATTGTCGCATCGGCAAAGCCTGACACCCAAAAAACATCGCCAACAGAAAGGCCATTATATGCCGTTGTCGTTACGGTAAACCCGTCAGCCAATGATGCATAAGTTGTGCCAGTATTTGTTAATAGCGACTCAGCCGCATACATCGCCTCTATCATTAGGTCAATAGACTGCTTTGTCATCGACGCCTCGATAGTGCAGCCAAGCTCTTGCGAGTCCTGTATCTGCTGCTGCCCCTGATAGTCGGATAAAACTTCCTCGTCTGTCGTGTAGGAGATCGTTTTATTGGTCTTGCCGCTTTTGCGTCTAAGCGGTATAAAAGTTGGGGAGGTGTTTACTGCCCCGTATGCTGTTTGCAGTGATTTTCCTACGCGGAAATCTAAGCCGCCTAAAAGGCCGTCGCCAACTGTAGTTGCTGTTAAAGTCATGTTATTTACTCCGCTGTGTAAGAGCTAAAAATGTAATCGGAATTGATTTGCACATGATACCAGTTTTCTTCCTCGCCCAAAACAAGTATGTTGCTGTCGATTGAAACTGAGTAAGCAAATGCAGCCTTGGTATATGAGTCTATTATTGACTGAGCTGCTATTAAAGGTGCCGCAGACCCAGAGCCTTTAGGGTAAAAAAGATCTACAACAAAAAGCCCTTTGTATGTCTTGTAGCACTGGGAGGCATCAACATCTATAACCACTGGCGAGATTACTGTGGCCCTCATCCATTTTGCATTGCTCGGCGTGGTGAATTTAACGTTCGGAAGCTTAACCACTTCCGATGTAAAGCCGCTCGGCAAATTGCTTAGAAGATGACCCGTTAAGTCATTTTCAACATTTAAGTGGGTTACGCTTGCCATTATCTATCCTCTGAGGCTCTGCCTGTTACGATTCTGTCGACATATTTAGATGGCGCCTGCAGTGACCAGCCGTCGTTAAGCCTTTGGATATACGGCAGATTATTTTGTATGTAAATGTTTTTAAACACTGGGGCGACCATAATTGTGCGCTCGCCTTCAGTGCGCGATGAGCTGTAATCCGTTTGCGCCACAGAAGAGGATGAGTTTGGCGAGCCGATTGATACAATCCAGTTCGCTCTAGCTGCGCCAGTATCTACGGGAGTCTGCTGAACTAGGTCGTTAAGGATATTGATGCATAACTTTTCTACGTCATCTTTGATAAGTCCGGTTATAACCTGCTGCAGATTTATCATGCTTTACGCACCTGCAATTTGATTATTGCGTCTGCCGCGTCTATTGTTGTCGATATAATGTTTAACGACTCCCCGCCAAAAGTGCAGGTTGTATTATCAGGCCTTATCCCGATAGTGACTAGCTGATACTCTATAAGCAGCATAAAATCACCAGTCAAAATAAAATTGTTATCCACTTGGGAGGATGCATACTCCATGCGTATCGCGTTGACCGTTTGGGTTGATGACGTATAAGTCTGGGCGGAATAGTTAAACGCAGAGACTTTTGTAAGCACGCAAGGCGACGCAAAGCCAGAAAACTCATCCTGCATAAGTTCTTGAGCTAAGTTCTGAAATTCGGCCTTTGTAGTTGTCATAGCCTTTGTACCGATCCCATAGATCCAAGCAAATACGGCCTAAGCAGAGCATCAACCAATGGCGTAACACGCTTATAGGTCTGCGCCGATCCAGATTTGTAAGTTACTGACTTAGATAGGTCCCCAACCGATTTAGCTTCAGCTTGTACTACGCCAGACGTTGATATCGTTGACGGGTCTACCATAAGAGTGCCATCGAGCTGCATTTTAACTGCAGCGCACGCCGCTGGCTTGATATTTGCAATACTAACCATGTCAGTCGGCAATTTCATGGATTGCTCATCATCCACAAGCTCACCCTTAAAGTTATGCATGGCGTCGATGTAGTCAAGGCTAGCGATTACTATAGCCTCCTCAACTTTAGCTTCAGGATGGGTTATATTGTATCCGCGCAGATCTGCCCATGCCGTAAATTCAGCATAAGTGATGTAGGCGTTAACACTAACGGTTATAGACATAGCATATCACCAAAATAAAGCCCCATTTCTGGGGCAATATATTTTAACCAAGCAAGATCGCCGTGTGTTCCGGCTTGATATTTTTGTACCCCCAAGCCAAACCGATCTCATAGCGCACTTTGCGGTAGCCTGCGTAGATGGCAACCTCAAAAGTTAAGCCGCTACGTGGGTCCGTGATTGCCCCGACGTCGATAGCCATATCGCCTTCTTGTGGGCGCTCTGGCATACGAGTTGCAAGCACAATCGCAGAACGATTGAAAAGCATATTCCGCGCGGAGGTTGCAACAACAGTAATAGCGCGCGTTGCTGCAGATTGAGCGACACGCAAGCCAGGGGCCGCAATGGTGATACTGTCACCAGAAGCGGGGTTAGCACCGGCAAATGACACTGATGTTACCAAGTACTTATTGGTATCGTTTGCGAAGGTAATAACGTCACCAGCAGCAACAACGCCAGTACCAGCGGTAGCTAATGGGATAACTGTTTGCCCAACAGTAAATGCTGCTGATGTGCTAGTCGCAGACGCCATAGCGCCAGCTGTTTGGGTGACGATTTGAGCTGACTCACGGATATCAACACCTGCAGTACTTAAAAACACGCCTTGCCGAAGAATGGAGTCACTGCCTTGGCGGTTGGCCTCGCCTTGCTTGCCGAGGAATGTCGCACCTGCCGAGGTGTTAACAATCAAATGGTTGTCTTGCACGGGTGCGCCGTTATCTTTAAGGATTTGCAGCGTTTTGGTCATGTCAGTAAAGTCTGCAGCAGTGGCGAAAGGGGTAGTTCCCGCCGTGCCGTAAGCTCGACTGAATGTCGATTGTAAGCCAGTTAAGTCGGCCTCAACTGCGTTAACCAAGGTTCGCATAGCCTGAGCCATCTGATTGGCTCGCACGGTTAAGTAGCCAGCACCAGAGTTAAGCAGCACCTGCTCATTCCCCTGCCACGAAAAAGGAACCACTTTTGACTTGCTAATCTGCACCTTTACATTGCCGATTGTTTGGTCTGCTGCTGCAGGCACGGACATTGCGGGGGTGGTATCAACCATTGCGTTGCTATTTGGAGAGACGGGGATAACAATATCCTGCCCCACCGCAGCGCGCGACATGCTTGCGTCCATTGTTACAGCTGGTATTACACCAACCAATTCGCGCGAGACAATATCAAGCGCTGCGTATAAATCTGGGTATAAATCTGTAATTGTGTTAGCCATGATAAGCCTCTTTAGTCTTTAAGTTTTCCGCCTTGACGCATAAAGTCAGCGCGTTCAGCTGGGCTTTTTGCTTCAAAGTCGGATCGTTTCATAACAAGAGAGGCACCGCCTCCACTTTTTGCATTCCGACCGTGCCCGCCTACTGAGGTTTTAGCCTTCAATAGAGGGGCGTACATGTCCGAATCTTCTATCTCGCGCCTGAAGCCCGCAAGATCTAATGATGTGACACCGCCATCATCATCTAAAAAAGTATATTTTTCTGTTTCCGGATCGTACTTAATGCGATCCTTTACCAATTTTTTGAATGACTTTTTGCCGTCATCTGTAGCAAGCTCGGCTAAGTCTGATATAACTGACTCAACCGCTTTTGTGCTAATTTTACCATGCAAGTTGCTCACGCGCTCATCAAATTGCTTTTGAGTCTCACCGGAGCGCTTTTCAAGGTCGCTGTACTTTTGTGTGAGCTCATCTAGCAAGCTCTTGTAATCTTTTTTGTCGTGCAGGCCAGCAATTCTGTCAGCCTCATCTTTGATTCTTTTTGCTTCTAAATCAGCCTGAAGCTTTTCGTATGCGCTGGCTTTTTCGCCTAACTCAGCGGCACGACCTTTGTATTTTTCATTGGCCTCTTTTACAGCAATAAAAGCCTTATTACGCCAAATGGTTTTATCGCCATCTTTTACTTGTGCGTACTGGTCGCGGTACTTTTCTGGGACTTCAGATATATCTTCTACGTCAATCATTGTTGAACCTCAACAGTTGTTTGCTCACCGAGCATTGGAGTTTGCGTTAATATTGGATCTGGTGTTTCTTGGTCGATCAAATCTACTTCTTCCTCGACGGTCAAATCTGCATCCCCAAAGCCACCAGCCTTAAGTTGCTTGACTGCCGACTCTTTGCTAATCAGTCTTGCGTCATACTGAGATATAATGCTGGCCGCCTTTTCTGGCGTAATGCTTGTGCCGCTGAACTGGCGGTTTACTGATATAGATATGTCATTAGGGTCAATGTCAATGTCAACGCCTTCAAACTGCATACAATATGCCACAAGTCTGCGATACGCGCTCTCGGTGTTGCGAGAGATCATAGTAAGCACCGCGTTTTCTTTGGCGCTGTTAATTTCTGCCTCGGTAGCAGTTTGCTTTTGTGCGTCCGGCTCAGTGTCATAACGTCCACCAAGTGCACGTGTTTGCTTTTCGTTTTGTTCGATATATTTAAAATGTGCATCGCCGTCAGCGGTAAGCTTTAGGACTTCAACGGTTACACCGCTAGGAAATTGATTGCTAACCCCCACGCCAGTAGCAACGTAGTCGCGGCCATTAATGATCTTAAACTGCTCATGGGCATTTTCGTCCCACCCAAAAGAGTTAACCGTATCCTGCAAAATGGCTAACTTTTCTTTGAGGTCCGCATTTACCTGATAGCGTGCAACATCTTTTTGAGCTATAGGCCCAAGGTATCCGGTTGGCTTTGGCAGCTTGCCTGCGTATGTGCGCTCATCAACAACTATTTCGACAGGTATATAATCAAGTCGCTTGCCAGCAGCTAGAGGGTATATCCACTCGCCCATGTCAACACTGGACATATCGCCTATCTTGCTTGTCATTAGGCGCTGGCGGTAATGGCCATCAGGATCAAGGCCAAGCAGTAGTTGGGTTTTGATTGTGACTTTTGAAAAGTTTTCATCAAGTTCGGTATTTTCAGTTGTCAGGCAGGCATTGCATAACTGCATCCTGCCGTTAACCGTTTTATACGACCAATTAGTCAAAGACTCTCGCGGATAATGCACGATCTTTGCACGCTGCTTTAAGCTCTTGCGCTCAGCTTTAGAGATCTCGCGACTAGGGTCAACCCCTCCGTCCTCAAACTCAGCCAATAATATATGATACTTAACCTCAAGGCAGTTACCAGCAGTGACATTAATCGAGTCAGATAATGACAGCCAATCGCCGTCCGAGTCATCCTCTAGGTACTTAACTGCATCAGGTAGGTCTATCTCATGCTCAGCGCGAGTAAAGGCCCCGATAAGCTCTTTTTTAGTCTGTCCGCAAGACGAGTCAAACTCTGCTCGCCCGATATATGCTTCGTATCGAGCTTTTTGGCTCTGACTAATCTTATCGATCATATTAGGATGAGGTAGATAGGTGGTAGTCTCGCGCTTTATCGCAGCCTGCCCCTCAACAGCGTCACGCACAAGCTTAACATCTGCCTGTGCTTGAGTGTACTCTGTGCTGTCGTGTATAAAGGCCATGCAAAACTCCCGCCATTTTTCGCTATTTTACCGCAAAAAAATATTTTTGTAAAACATCTAAAATTACAGCCCAGCCTTGCGGAAATAAGCATCATACTCATCAAACGCTCGCATTTGCTTTAAAGTTAGAGGGTTACCCATGACATCAGTAAATTTTTCTATGGGCAATCCTCCTTTTCTAAATAGCTTGGCACGTGTTTTGCCTAATGCAGACTCTAAGAACCAGTCTGGCTGCGACTCCATAAACTTTTGTGGGGAGATGTTAGCATCTATTTGCTTCGGGTCAAACATTGTGGCATCTTTTTTGCCTGTATATCTAACCTTTGATGGCGTCGTCGGAGTATCTTTACCGTCAGCTCTTTGCTGCGCTCTAAGCTCACGCTTATCCCTAAGCGCCTGCTCTCTCATAGCGTACTCGTCTGCCGCATCTCTTCCGTTTTTGCCGCCTAATGATGCTCTCTTGCCGACAAACGGGTCAACACCGTAAAGCTTAAAAAGCCATATGGATCTGCAATTAAAGTGCAGCGGGATACGAGGTGCGGCGGGGTCATTGAGCTTGTATACTTTGCCTTGGTGTGCCTGCTGGCCGTGATGCAAGCACTGCCTTGTGGTCCTATTGTCTAGGACATTACTAAAAACCTTGCCCTCTATATGCTTTTTAAGACCTTCAGCTACAGCGTCGCGAGCAGCATTAGCGTAGTGGCTTGTGCCCGTGCGAACGAGATTCTCGGCCCACTTGCGGGCCTTTGATACGATAAGGCCGTCAGTGTAGCCTTTCTTTTTTGTGCCCACGAGCCTTGTAATCATCTGCCCAAGAGTCATGCCTGACGCACGGCCAGATCTAATCTCAGAATCAACGAGATCCAGCACTGCGGATTTATTGCCAGCCACATACTCAGGCCATAAGCCGATTGTTTTGCTATCGCCAGACGCCAGCAGCAGAGGTTGATCATACTTTCTTGCTAGAGCTGTTGCGCTTACTGGCAAAGCTTGAGCGCCTACCAGTGCCGCGATAGTAGAGGCATGATACTCAGCCTCATACTCTGAAAAGTCTTTTAGGTCGCTGGTGGATGCCGCCCACATGTCATCTAGAGCCTTGATCAGCGCCTTGCGTGTGCGCTTACGCAGTGCCTCAAGATCTCTACTTGGCATCGCTTGGTCATAGTCATCAAGCAGCCTACGTACAAGCTCAGATATATCCACAAAAGCGGGATCGATGCGAGATTTCACTATGCTCGCCGCGAGCCGATTTACACTTATTTCGTGCCGGATTGCTATTTCTATCTGGCTATCCATTAGAACATTCTCACTTTTGCGCCAGTTGATTGTTTTTTCGCGCCAACTTCTACCGCTGCCAAGTACCTAAAGGCGTCCGCTGTATGCGAAGTCCAGTCATGCAAAGGGGAGTCTCGCCAGCATCCTAGCTTATCATTCCAGTCTTTGCGATAGCTCTCTAGGCACTTAATCCCCTGCTCGCACTTCTTTTCGTCGAATACGCAGCGGTCAAGTATTACGCGCACCTCCTCTATCCCTGCGTCGATAGTCTTCTTCGGCACAGTCAAGAAGTTTATTTTATATATCTTGCCATCTATTTCATACCCCTCAGCGGCCAAATCTTTACGGCTCTTGCCTTTGCTTGCCCACTCTCTATTTTCGATGTCGTGCGGCGCGTAGTGTTTACCGTAGGTATAGCCACGATCTTTAAGCACTTTGATGTAGTGCTCTAGACCCTCACCAGAGTTTTCGTAGTGGTCTACTAAGTGTATCTCGTTGCCTATTTTTTGGTAAAACCAAATAGCAGTTGAGTCACCTACCCCAAGATCCCAAGCTGTATTAACTGGTGCATCATTTTTTAGTGACGCGCATATTCTTCCTTCTGCATAGATTTTGCTAAATTGCTTGGCATAGTAAGCCCCCTCAATAGATTGCTCAAAAGCCTCATCTGGTGTGCTTGGGTACTCACGCTTCATGTCGTCGCCTAGAGTGCGCCATTTTGCGCTATACCATGCCTTCTTTCGGTCGCTTAGGGTTATCCCGTGCTTGCCCTCAAGCTCATTGAAATAATCGGCCAAAGCGCCGGATATATCACCATCTATCTCATACTCAGGTCTCAGCCACCACGAAAAGAAATGAAACTTAAAATCTAGCTGACTTGGCTGCTTTTGCTTTCTTGAGCTTGCGCAATAGTCGTAGAAATAACCTTCCCGCCCCTCTGCTGTTGACTCGATAGTGATATCGCCATCAAGCCCAACAGCCTCAAACGCCCCTGTTACGATCTCCTTGGCCTTATCTGGGTACTTGCGGCATATCTTACCAAACTCGGAGACGTGAAGGCTTTGAATGGTTCCGCCGCGATAACTAACGCTAACCTTGATGCTTGACCCGTTGCTAAAAACATACCCGTTGTCTTTGTCATTGGTCGGTGTCGGTAGGTCATAGCCAGCCTCGGCAATCAATGCGCGCTGATCCTCTGTGATGCTTTGGTATGCAAACTTGATTTTATTTCTAAAGATATCTTTAGCGTCTTCTAGGTTGTGACAAATGCAACCCGCAGAGTGGTTTTTAGTAAAAAGGCAGTCATCAAGATCAGAAATCATCTTGAACGTAGTGAAGCCAAGCTGGCGAGCCTTTAGGATTATATCTCGCCCGTGGTACCCAATATAAAACGCTTCTTGCTCTTGGTTAGGTGCAAATAAAACCTTTTTGCCGGACTTGTCTTTGATGTGGTAAAGGGTGTTAAGCCTAAACCATTTGTAGGTTAGCGCATCGGATAAGTCAGCTATAGATAGCGATCCAAGGTTAAGCAGGTATTCGGTGGCTCTTGTGTGGTTAGCGTTTGGAGCCATTAGTTAACCGCTCAGCCAGTGTTAGCTCACCCTTATGCGTCGTCTCTTGCTTGATCTCTTGCTTGTCGCACCAGTCGAAATTATTTTTGAGGTTAAAGATGATACCGGTTACGGCATTGCCGTATAGCTTTTGTTCTAGCGCTACCTCGACTCTAGCCCTCGCTTTTTTTATTGTGAGGAGAAATTCATCTCTATGGGCATATGTAACAAGAGTCTTACGGTCAACCCCTAAGCTCAAGGCCAGCCCACTCATAGTAGGAGCGTAGAGCTTTTTAGGCTCCCCATTATCATCAGTGCCGACCACTATATAAGCGTCGGTCTCAAAATAAAGATCTATTGCTGCGTCAAGCTCTTCAACAGTCTTATATGTTAGCGGCCTACCTACTGGATTTTTGTGCTCGGTACTATCCACCGGATACCCCTTTGCTCCACCGGAGCTGTGATTAATATTTTTTAGCTGTACCCTACAACTGCGCCCGCAGGTGAGTCGCTTGCTGACTTCCTGAGTCTATATAACCCCCCGCCGCTCACATTGGTTGATATACTTGTCGCGGTTATTGTTGCGCCAGACTCCGATAGATCAGCAAAGTCTACGCCGTTATATGCCTGCACCACCATTGTAGCTGATCCAGTTAGTCCGCTAGTCACAACTGCGAGCGACTCCCCAGCTCCAACCACAAAAGGTGCTGATACTGTCGCGCTCGTGGTTGGGGTTAATGTTACTCTAGCCATAATCAAACCCTCAAATAATTTATACCATTATACCACTATTTGACAAAGATTGTAATAAGTGCATCTTTACATTTCTTTACAAATCTTCTCTTGATAAATTAAAGTGGCGGGGTTAACATTTACACATGAGCTAAGCAATGTCGCGAAGCAGACTGACAAGGTGATTAAGATGAAAACATTAACCCAAG
>JACCDR010006728.1_pt1 | contig 18219 bp, 21 predicted proteins | sample 7446431 | NCBI WGS metagenome assembly JACCDR01 (sample SAMN15323443, study PRJNA562643) | freshwater metagenome | isolation source: river surface water | place: USA:Blue River Watershed | collected 2017-08-17
CTAACTCGAAACCTGCTACTTCTAATGGCGAACTTCTGCGCGACGGTGATAGTGGAACCGACGTTAAAACATTGCAGAACCAACTTATCAAAGCAGGCTACAGTCTGCCCAAGTTTGGAGCTGATGGAGATTATGGCGATGAAACTATTCAAGCAGTTAAAGCGTTTCAGAAAGCACAGGGTTTGTCTGTTGACGGTATCGTTGGACCTGCTACTCAGAAAAAACTTGACGCTGTCATTGCAGCTAAGTCCTCTACATCTGTTCACACTGTCGTTAGTGGCGACACGGTGTCGGAGATCGCTGAACGCTACCATACCACCGTAAGCAAGATCGTGTCTCTCAATAAGTTGAAAGACGCAAACGCTATTCAGGTGGGTCAAAAATTGAAAGTTAAATAGGAGGCAAGTTGAAATGAATGATAATCTCGATCTTACCGGTATTGACATCGACCCGGCATTGGTGCTGGTGGTACCTGCATTGCTCATTATCGGGTTCGCATTGAAAAAGACACCTAAATGCCCAGACTGGCTCATCACATGGGTTATCCTGGTGCTAGGTGCGTTTGCAGGTTTAGTGTCTGTAGGCTATGATGTCAACGGTTTTGCTAACGGCTTAATCGCAGGCGGTCTCGCCATTGCATCTAATCAGCTATACAAACAGACCAAGAATCGAAATGCCTAACCACACAACCAAGGCTCGTGGCGCTGTCACGGGTCTTTTTGTTTTATTCGCATGTATATATTTCTATTGTCCGAAATGTTCTTATACTATATAATAAGTACATAGTTTTTTAACGTGAACACGTTTAAAAGATAGAACATTCGTTTATAATGGGAATAGAGGGTTATTTTAATTTCCCACTTGTAATAGATAATATTATGTAGTAATATATATCTAACGGAAGTTACTATCATAATATTAACGTGCTATAATAACCTTTAAAAAACTTAAACCCCTAAGGGAGGAAATTCAAATGGCAAAGTTGGCGGTAGTTGAAAGAAGTACAGAACGTAATGGTGTAGCAACAGAACTCGAATCAGGTCGTTATGAAATATCTTTTGGTGATGGCGATGTGCGCGAACTGGCGGCAAGCACTTTCAAACGGACATTCATCGTTAAAGGTGAAGTAGGTAACATTGCAGAAGAACCTGTCAAGGCTGCTTCAACTGAGCAACCACTTGGTGACGTTGATCCTGCTAACGTAATCGTTGACGCTGAAGAGAAAGTAGAGGAGTCAGTGCCTGCCGAAGTTATTGAGTCACCTACGCTCGATGAAGAAAAAACAGAGCAAACTTCGACCGACCTTGATGGTCTGCTTGCAGATGCACAAGAAGTGACAGACAGTGTAGACGACAATCTTCCTGCACCTACACCAGCTCCTGAATCACGACCTGTGGATCAGCTAGGACTCAACATTCAGCTTCTCGATTGGGTGATGTCCGGCACACGTGGTGGTCGCACCGACAAGGTAACTTCTCAGATCTCAATTAAAGGTCACCTGATGGAGATTACAGAGTACGACGGGTACATCACAGATGTCCGAGTATTCACAGAGCTTGAAGACTTCCCAGAAAATGATCCGGATGCACGTTGGGAGCTTGTTTACAAGTCACCTAAGATGTCACTCAAAGACACGCTTGAATGGTTCGGTCTAAGTGATGCGGATATGAAAACAGCTCGTAAGGAGATCACGGCTATTCGTAAAGCTGTCAAAGCGGCGCATATGGAAAGTAGCGCCACCGCATAACGGATAGGCAACATAAGGCTCACCTTCGGGTGGGTCTTTTTTATTTTCCACTTGACATTATGTATATTACATAGTAATATAATAGTATTACTGATAATGGAGGTACACGCTATGCCCTCAGTCCGAATGGAGATAGGTCAAGCTAATTTGATAAAGGCGCAAGCTCATTCCGTCTACGTGTCATTCAGCTACAGTGTTGAAGCCGTAGCTAATATCAAGAAATTGCCTGAAAAGGTTAGAAAGTATATAGTCAAAGAGAAGAAGTGGGAAGTCAACGTGGCCTACCTATCCCAACTACTTGAAGTATACAAAGATTTTGAAATCACCCTTGTAGGTGACGTGCACACTGATATCAAGGATGCTCCCGTTGTAGCGCTTCGTAAGGAGTTTATAGACACTGAGCTCAAAGGGTTCGAGTTCAAGACTAAACCGTTTGACCACCAAATTGATGGTCTCATGTACGGTAAGGAGCACCCCAAATTCCTGCTAGGTGACGATCCTGGTCTAGGAAAAACGAAGCAGGCCATTGACCTAGCTGTTTCACGTAAAGGTCAGTTCAAACACTGCCTTATTGTATGCGGTGTTAGCTCTGTAAAGATGAACTGGTTGAAAGAGATTGAAGTTCACTCAAACGAGCGCGGTCACATCTTAGGTTCCTATACCACAAGAGATGGTAGACTAAAAGATGACGGTCCTCTAGAATATCGACTAGACGATCTTGAAAGCGATCTTGACGAATTCTTCCTGATAACAAATATTGAAACGTTTCGTGCAGTGTCATTGAAACGAAAAGAGTCCTCACTGTCAAAGCAGGAATTGACCCAGAAGCGAATACTTGAACGGGTAGGCGAACTGACGCGTCAAGGGAAAATAGGTATGGTAATCATCGACGAGATACACAAGGCGAAGAATCCTTCTAGCAAGCAAGGTAAGGCTATTCACCAGCTCTATTCACATTACAAAATGGCATTGACAGGTACACCTCTTGTCAACAGCCCGCTTGACCTGTACAACATACTCAAGTGGCTTGAAGCTGAAGAACACTCATACAAAGCGTTCAAGGAATTCTATTGTGAGTTAGGAAGTTGGGGCGATATAGAAGGATATAAAAATCTCGATCACCTACAAGCGAAGTTACAAGGTGTTATGCTTAGAAGATTGAAAAAAGACGTACTTGACCTACCACCTAAGATCAGACAGGTTGAATATGTTCAATTGAAAGGCGACCAGTCTAAATTATACGACGGTATACGTGATGAACTTATTAAGAGCATAGACGAGCTTGTGCTGAGCCCTAACCCGTTAGCTATGCTTACACGACTTCGACAGGTGACGTCCTATCCGCAGATTTTATCAGATAAGATCAAAGAAAGCGCTAAATTTGAGCGACTTGAGGAAATGCTTGAGCAGATTATTGAGACCGGTGAAAAAGCTATCATTTTCTCTAACTGGTCTAAGGTGACTAAAGCGGTGAGAGAACGTCTTGCTAAATACAACCCTGCCTATATCGACGGTGAGACATCTGACCGTATGGCGGAAGTAAACAAGTTTCAAGATGATCCTTCATGTTCTGTAGCTATCGGTACTATTGGAGCCATGGGTACAGGGTTGACAATGACGGCAGCGAGCTGGGTATTCTTCCTAGACAAACCGTGGAACGCTACAACGCGCGACCAAGCAGAAGATCGTGCATACCGTATCGGAACGAAGGGTACCGTCAACGTTGTTACCTTCGTTGTAGGAGGTTCAGTTGACGAAAAAATAGAGGATATAATTCAAGAGAAGGGCGAACTATCGGACGCGATTGTTGACGCGAAGTATAGTAACACCGAAAAATCTAGCCTTCTACGCAGACTTCTCGGCATGTGAGGAGTCTGCTTAATACCTAACATATCAAAATAATTTAGAATATTTGTATAAAATATTACTATGTTCTACGATATTATGTTATAATATTCGTGAGGATGTGTATATTAGTTAATAAGCATTTAAAATATAAAAAGAAGCGATGGAGGAGTTTGTGATGAAAAACATTGGCGGTAAATCGTATCTGACGATTGGTGAGGTGGCTGAACTCATTGACCGTAGCGCGCAGACGATCAAGAACTGGTATAAGTGGGCGGCATCTACAGATACAAATAGTACAGCAGGATTACCGCCGTTTCGCAGAGACCTTGATGCAAAAGGTACCTACCATTTCGAGGAAGCGGTAATTGAAGATTTGAAAGCTTTTCGTGATAGTATATCCTACGGACAGATGTCTGAATTTAACGTCTCCCGTTGGGGAAAGCGCGGTAAAGAGATTGAAGCACGCAAGCAAGAAATTGAAGAGAACGTTCAAAATGAATTATCGGCAGGCACTGTCCAATAAGCGCTCTCTATTTTGGAGGTATTCGTAGATATGATTGATTCATGGCACGGTACCACATCCTGTATGAAGCCTATATGATCGCTTCCTTTTACTAAGGGAAGCGATTTTTTGTGGCTGAAACTTAAAAAAGGTACAAGGTATCCTGTATACTCCTGTGTACCTAATTTTAAGGAGGAAGAACAAATGAACGATGTTAATGGTCAGGTAGTGCCAGAACAACTGAAAGAATTGGTGCATGAATTTTTCAAGCACGACCAACTTGCTAAACAGGAAGCAAAGCTTGCAGATCCTTTGAAAGCCAAAATTAAAGACGCAATGTCTGAATTCGGTATCGGTGAATTTGAGCATGACGGTGTGGCGGCTGTGTACAGTGTACAAGAACGAACAAACCCTAACGGTGAAAAGCTTCTTCAACGTTTGAGAGAGCTGGGCTTTGAGCAAGCTATCAAAACAGTTGAAACCGTAGATACGGCTGTCTTGGAACGTCTTATCTACGATAGCGAAATCGACACAGAAGCTATCGCTGACTGCTTCACGACCAACAAGGTTGCGGTACTGACCGTTAAAGCTGTTAAGGCACCAAAAACTCCGAAAAAGAGCATTGGCGAATGAGTAAATACGAACTCAGCTTGTCGCGTGACTATGTACCAGACTGGACGTTCGTAGACGGTGTTCGTGAAATCTTCCAGAATGCTCTTGACCAGCAGAGTACGGTTGCAGGTAACGATATGTTCTTCAGCTACGACGCAGAGAAACGAGAACTGTCTATCGGTAATAAGCTGTCCGTCTTAGATCCTAAGTCTCTCTTACTAGGTGCGTCTACCAAGCGAGACGACGATAAAACCATTGGGAAGTTCGGTGAGGGGTATAAGATAGCCACACTGGTTCTAACACGCTTAGACAAGAACGTCGTCTTTTACAACTATGGTAAGCGTGAAGTATGGCGACCTAGGTTTGTTAACTCTCGTAGGTATGGGGCTGAGATACTCACTTTCTTCGTTGATAAGAAATTTCCGTGGGTAGGCGTACCTGATAATAATTTGACGATTGTGATTGGGGACGTAACCGAAGAAGAATACCAATCGGTTGTTCAGTCAAATCTGCACCTTTCTAAGCCCAAGAAGTTTTCAACCACCGATTACGGGAGAATATTGCAAGATCCTGAACTTGCAGGTAAAGTATTCGTCAATGGTTTGTATGTAGCTGGTTATGACAAATATGTATACGGCTACGACTTCATACCTTCGGTGATCGACTTAGACCGAGATCGTAAGCTGGTGAGTGACTTCAATCTTCAGTGGTTGGCATCTAAGATGTGGTCATCAAAAGGTCTCAGTAAAGATGACGCCCTTCTCGCCTCGTCTCTTGTTCGAAACCATGCAGCCGATGTAGCATACCTAGCAGAGACGTACACCACGAGAGAAGGCCTGCTAGCCATTGCAGACGTTACGTGGAACGACTTTATATCGACACACGGTAAAGGCGCTATACCTGTTAAGGATCAAGCTACCTATGATCTGTATAAGAAAAATGGCTATCGACCTGTATTCGTGCAGGAAAGCGCGTACAAGGTGTTGATACGTAGTCGTGACTATAGCGAACCTGTGATTGCTCAGGGTCCTACCTTTCTAGAGAAAGTATCCATGTGGCTTGACGTATGGAGAGAGCATGTCGACGAAGACGCGGTCACTTTGCTTGAAGAATTGATAGAGGAGGAACGCACAAATGAGGGTAGTTAAGTTTGGTTCTAGTTTTGGTATGTCGCTCGATATCCGAGGTACCTGGCATAAGTTTCAGTCTAGCATCGAGATCGAGATTGAAGACGGTGACGACTTTGAAAAGGCAAAACGCATGGCGCACAACACCGTTCAGCTTGAAGTCGAGAAGCAAATCCAGGAAGCTATCGACGCATTCAACGATAAGACCGGCGTTTGATATTTGAAGTCAGTCACGAAAGGGTCCCGAAAGGGGCTCTTTTTTTGTTCACCGGTTAAATTTTTAAGGGATTATACTTTAAATTAAATTGTACCACATAAAAAGGAGGAACGAAAATGGAACAGACACATCATGAGGATGAGCAGTTCATCGTCATAGACGAGCGAATCAGTCCGTATACAGCCATCCCAAAGTCAGGTGTTATCGCTATCCGGCAGGGCAAGCTTGACATCAAAGAGATCAGTGTATATATGGTTCTTAACATGATGCTTGATGGAATGATTCGAGTTCAGGGTGAGGTTGACCACCCTAAGTCGATTGCAAAATTCACTAACTTAACAGAGCGACAGGTTAATATAGTCTTTAAAAAGCTTCACGAAAAAGGATTGCTGACCATCGACGACGATAACATCCGAGTAAACGAATAGGGGGAACAAGGGGATATGGCAAAAGCAATATCAAAAATGCCACCTGGTTCTGCGTGGATTAGCCGTGAAATATTGACAAATGAAAACCTGTCAGGCACAGACGTCAAAGTGTATCTAGGTCTTTGCTCCTACGCTAACGCAGAAACAGATGAAACGTTTGTCAAGCAGTTGCGTCTCGCCGAAGAGTTGCACGTATCAGAAAAAACGCTGATCCAGTCACTCAAGAAACTTGAGGAACTTGACTTCATTAGAAGTGAAATGCGATACAAATCTACCGGTAAGGGACGCACAACCAAGTTGTACAAAATCATCAATAAACGTGAAGAAGATATTACTGTAGAATTTACAGGTAGTTGCGAAAACGCTGACAATATTGCTGTAAATTCTACAGTAAGCAGCAACGTCCTTGCTTACAATATTACAGTTAATAAAAATGATCTAACAGCCGAGCAGACGGTTAAAAATAGCGGTTTTGACGCCTCTAACAAGAATAACTTAAATATTAACAAGAATAACTTAAAAGATAGTACAGGCGAACCGGGTAATATGTCTAAGCAACAATCACTGTTCTCGTTACCTAGCACAAGCAACGATATATCGCCTATGCAAATTCTTAGCGTAATTAAAGAAGGCTCTGCTAAATCGTTGAAGCGAGTTGACTACGTCTTAGAGGGCGCTATACCTGAAACAGAGTTGGCAGAGCTTGATGTCTGCTACCTCTACCAGAAGCTACACAAAGAGATCGTAGGCTACTCCGTATCCGTTAATCGAACAGTCGGTCAAGCACGAAGTGGTCAAACTTCTATGGAGTACATGGAGCGTTTCAGACTTCGGTACAACTTATCTAGGTTGCAAGCAATTAAGCTTTTCCCTCAAGTGTTGAAAGAGTTGCGGTCGATTCTTGAAGCCGAAAGAGTTACTCGTGATAAGTGGCCACTATCTATTGGGCATCTGACGTGGACCGGCGATTGCTACATCGAGAAGATAATGCGTAATATTCAACCTAAGGTGAATGAGAAGTACGTTCAAGAGCCTAGAGTAGCTGACAATTCAATTGCAGAAGAGTTCTTGTATTGCACAGTCGACGAAGTGTTTTAATTTTTTAAAAAAGTTTAAGGCCCCACTTAAAAAATGGCGGCCTTTCCCTGTATGTTGTTACGAAGGCTATGAGGAGGCACTAACCGAATGACAATGGAGGACTGCTACGCTAGATCCTACTGCAAAAAATTTAGAGACGATAGCACATGCAACTATGAATGCGTCGCCTACCATCAGATGCAAACTATATTCAACCTTAGCGGACTACCTAAAAGGTACCGATACGAGCTTCTGTTGAAGCCCGACGGTGTAGACTTAGATAAGTTTCGAGAACTCAAGTCGTGGACGACAGTTGACGAGGTCGACGGTAAACACCACCACAACGTTCTTGATAAGGTTGGAAGAGGTTTGGGGCTGTTCTTATGGAGTGCGGGCAAAGGAAACGGTAAGACGTCCTGGGCAGCTAAGATTATGCAAGCGTACTTTCGTGCAGTAGGCGTAACCAATAACATGCGAACACGCGGACTATTTGTCAATGTTCCTGAGTTGTTAGAGGATATGCGCCGAAACATGGACAACCCTACGGACGAGCATAAAAAGTTGATGGGATTGTTGAAAACGGTTGACTTGGTCGTGTTCGACGACATCGGAACAGAAAGCCCTACCAAATGGGTGAGAGAGCAACTTTACATCTTGATTAACAAAAGATACTCAGAAGGGCTGTGTAATATCTTCACCAGCAATATTAGCCTAGCACAGTTAGGTCACGAAGAAGTGCTGGGCGATCGTATTGCTAGTAGGATCAACGGGTCTTGTGACTTAATTGAGTTCGGCGGCACGGACAAACGCCCGCTTGAGAAGGAGAGCCGCAAATGATCGAACTGCAACTTTTGAACTACGTGCTCGAGAAAAAGTCATTAGCTTTGCTTGAGACGAACAATGTCACCTTAGACCACTTCGTCACTTACGCAAGCGAGGCTGAATTTATTTTTGAGCATCATAGCAAGTACAACACTGTACCAGATAAAGAAACGATGCTAGTGAAGTTTCCTGAATTTGACCTATATCTAGTCACTGAAAGCGAAGACTACCTTCTTGAAACTATCAAGGAACAGCACCTCTACAACCAGATGGTACCGTTTGTTCACAAGATAAACGACCTGGTGGCTACGGACAGTGAGAAAGCTGTCGAATACGCTCAGCAAGAGTTGACTAGGCTTGCAGGTATGCGCGTCCGAATAGTTCCTGGGTACGATATTATCAAGAACGCTCCAGAACGTGGCGTAGAGTACGAAACACGCTTGAAGACAGAAGGTCTGATAGGGATAACAACGGGCATACCTGAGTTTGACGAAATCACGCACGGATGGTTTCCGGGCGAAGAACTCGTTGTCATCGTTGGGCGTACCAATGAAGGTAAAACCTGGGTACTGCTGTTCTTTCTGGTAGCCGCTTGGAAAGCGGGGAAACGGGTATTGCTGTATTCAGGAGAGATGCCTAAGGATATCGTCGGGTTCCGTGTTGATACGTTATCTGAGCATTTTAGTCACTCAGCACTGACAACAGGTTCACCCGATCTGGGTGACGGAAAAGCACCTGATGATTATCTAGGCTATCTAGAAAACATAAGTAAGGATCCCGACCTACCTCCTTTCATCGTAGTCACACCTAAGGACTTCGGAGGACGAAAACCTACGGTGAGCGACATTGATCGAGCTATTGAAATGTACAAGCCGGATATTGTAGGTCTTGATCAGTTGTCTCTGATGGATGACGAACGTGAAGGCAGAGGGCAGCAAGAGCGTATACGGTTTACGCATATATCAGAAGACCTTTACTCGCTGTCAGAAAAACGTGGTATACCTATACTGACACCTTCACAGGCGAGTCGTCAAGCCGCAGGTAAGAAGAACGACGAAGGTGACGAAGACACTCCGGACCTTCACGAAATATCAGAATCTGACGGTATTCCGCAGAATGCCACTCGGGTTATAGGTATGAGGCAGATCGGTTCATCACTGAAACTGACTGTCAGAAAAAGTCGGTATAGCAAAAAGGGATCTGAAATACTTGTACTGTGGGACATTGACAGAGGGTTGATCAAACCGTTTATGGCAGTTAACAAAGACTCTCATAACAATGTTACCACGAAGCCCGTTGCAGGCGCCATGTCAGGCGAAGAGCTGTTCTAGGAGGTGGTATTGTGATAACGATATGGGAGAAGCCTATACTCGCCACTGTCAACGACGTAGTACGTGAAGTACGTAGAGAAATACGTGACATGCAAGGACTTGACCTCTTGAAAGACTTTAAGATGTCCAATCGAAATATCATGGTTACATGCCCCTTTCACAAAGACGGTAAAGAACGCAATCCGTCGATGGGTATCTCTACAGTTGAAACACGTGATGGTGGACGTGTCTACCCGGCTGGAACCTGCCACTGCTTGACATGCGGTTACACCGGTGAGCTACCTGAGTTCATATCAGACGTATTCGGTCATGGCGACAGAGGCATGTTCGGTTACAAATGGATCACGTCAAAGTTTGCTAGCGTAACCATTGAACATCGAAAACCTTTGAAACTTACTCAAGGTAGAGAAGTTGATGCAGTAGGTTCTACACATCACGTGACAGAAGAAGAACTTGAAAGTTACCGATTGATCCATCCTTACATGTATTTTCGGAAGTTGACCGATAAGGTGATTGAATATTTCGATGTAGGGTACGATCCTAAGACAGACAGTCTCACATTCCCTGTACACGACTTATCGGGTAACGTGCCTTTCGTGCAAAGGCGCTCAGTGGCGAAAAAAGGATTCATGAACGAAAGTATTGCAGCCAAGGGTCACGTCGTATACGGCCTTTATCACGTTTATAAGAATCTGTCTTGGGTCAAGGAGGTGGTCATATGTGAGTCTATCATCGACGCATTGACCTGTTGGGTACATCGAATACCGGCTGTCGCACTGATGGGTGCTCTTCCTACCAACGTCCAATTAGAACTCCTACAAAAGTTACCGGTTCGTAAGTACATCGTAGGAGTAGATAATCCTCTGATTGATGAGGCAGGTAAGAAGGGTGCTAATAGGATTGCAGACGTTCTAGGGAAAACTAAGTTGGTTAACTTCTTGGTGTTTCCTGAGGGGGTAAAAGACATCAACGAAATGGAAGCAGAACAATTATTGAACTGGGAAGTTGTGTCGTATCGGTACTTTAACCTAGAGAGAAGATAGGTGAAGACACAAAAAACCACATAAAAGAACAAAAAACTTAATAGCAGAGTATTGTATATTACCACATAATATTATATAGTAAAAGTGTACTTAAATTGTGGCGAATAATTACACCTATTAACAAAAATATACATCGGTAGTAATTTTAACTTATTGCAAGGGTAATACTTTTGTACTACCTGAGCTATTCCAATAGTTAAGCCCATTTGAGTCTACTGCATAGGAGATTAAAAGAGAAACACACAACAGGTCAGTCACCAATGCTCAATCTCATATGTATACTACATGATAAAACACCACCCCATAGCAAGGCTCCCATAAGACCAAACACACCCTACACTAAACAATCAAGGTCTATTACAATCGGGAAAGGGAGAGTGCCTGAAACCCGCACTCATAGGTCGTTTCTGTGGTATATACATTCTGTATATCAACCGTGAGGCACCTTTGTTGATTTTTCAACGAGGTCAACGAGGTGTCTTTATTAGTGACTTTTTTGGTTGAAATTCAGTATGTAAGAACATGGGCGCCTCTTTTTTGCCCAAGAAACCAAACATATGTTTGCCTTACGCTCTTAACCAAACATACGTTTGGGTGGACAGTTGCAAGCATGAAACCAAACATATGTTTGTATTCAACCAAAACACATTCAAAGGAGACTATTAATCATGATGGAAACTTACCGCACACTTAGAGAGCTTGCCAACCTTCACACAGGCACTAACACGAACGAGGAAATCGCACTTATGTATCAGCAAAGTGAGGATCCGGTTTTGCTCGCTTATATGTATTGCAACAACCTTGGCGGGTGGGAGAGTATGACAAAAGACTTTTTCAGTCTTAGCACATCGGATATAGAAAGCTTTGTCTTAGAAGAAATTCACTCAGCCATGCTCAAGTACGATCCTAAACGAGGTGCTTCCTTCTTTACCATAGTAGGACACTTTATCAAGAATCGTCTCCGGAATGAAGTCACGACGTTACTGTACGAAAAACGTAAAATCAACTTGAACGCTGATTCCTACGAGGGTATGCTCGAATCACCAGAGATAGGTTTCAAGCATTCAGGCATCGTTGACGACAACATCAATTCAATTGACCTTCTAGAGACGTTATCGAAAGACGAGAGCCTAACTGAAAATGAGTACAAATATTGCGAGATCATCATCAAAGAAATAGCAGACCCTCGGCACATAAAGGACTCTGAGATTGCCGCTCGCCTTAATGTCACGTCAGCCGCAGTGCATTATATGAAGAAAAGTCTTAAACGGAAACTGCAAGCTATTCTACTGTCAGCTAGTGAGACACTAAGTTAACCTTGACAAGTGAGCATATTATATAGTAATATAATAGTACGATGTTGCTATAAAGTTTTTGTGCTCCCACTTAAAAATCACGTTAACTATCCCGTATATTATAGTGTAAGGACGTTATACAGAGGGAGGTAAACACAATGCTTAATCGCCTTATGCAAATCCCAGCGTTCTTGAAGGGTGAACTGATCGTTCTCCGAGTCGACAAGAAAGGCGAGAAATTGACCGTCGACGCAGGGAACAAATCAGCCGCTGAACTTAAAACAGCAGCCACCACACTTTTCAAGAAAGCGTACAACCTGGGCAGCACTCTTAGCCCTAATTAAGAAACTTACCAAATCAAAACCCACTTAAAGGAGAATCATCACTATGGCTAAAAAGCAAGAAGCACAAGCAACTGAGTATAAAGGTAAATCACGCTCTCTTAAAGAGGCGGCTGAGCGCCATAAAGCGACCGCCAACAACGAATTCTTCACTCTTGACGATGACGGCGACTCTGCTATTGTCCGCTTCCTATACTCGAATGAAGACGAGATTGATTGGTTCGTTGTACATGAGGTTGAGGTTGGCGGAAAGAAACGCTGGGTGCAATGCACTGAGGAGCCTGACTGCACATGCTGCTTGAAGCTCAATAAACGACCTTCACTCAAGCTTTTCCTGCAACTTATGCAGAAGGGTAAAGAGGATGTTGTACTTACTTGGGAACGCGGTCAAAAATTCATTCCTCAGATCGAGTCACTGTTTGAGCAGTACGGTGACATCACTCAACACATTTTCGAGATTGAGCGCAAAGGTAAGAAGGGTGATCAATACACCAAATACGAGATTCATCATGTCTCGGAAAGCCCTATTGATCCAGACGACCTTCTCGAACGACAGGTATTCCTAGCTCCGGACGGTTTCATCATGGAGAAGACACATGAAGAAATGGAAAAGCTGCTTAGCGGAAACTATCAGCACACAAGAGTTGAGAACCCTGTCAAACGTGACCGCGACACTAAGAAAGACGTTGAAGTTTTCTAAGAATCGAGTTAGCAAATTAGGCACCTCTTAACTGAGGTGTCTTTTTTGTGAAATTTTACAGCTGAACTTAAAAATTCCTCTTTTTATGCGGTATATTGTTGTGACAACATAAAAAGGAGGAAATGTCTTTGCTACAGAATTCGCTCTTTGGCGGTACAAAGCTTGCAGCAGATATTCGTGAGCGTGATAAAGCTATACGTGAGAAAGTGAAAGGTTCTTCAGGTAAGTCTTCCGGACCTACTGTGCGCTCCGTTAATAGCATCCATCAACGCATTCAGCTTATCAAGCAAACAGCAGGCGAAAGATTGAAACATGAAGAAGGCAGGTATTTGCTGATACGAGATGAAGCGTCTCTTGTCGCTTATGCTGACAGAATTATCGAAATCGGAATAGCCTCTATCGACGTTGAAACAGAAGGGCTTGATCCTATTCTAGATCCTCTGGTAGGTACATGTCTGTATGCACCAGGATTACAGAGCGCCTATATACCTCACACGCATACCGACGCTTCTCGCACGCTCTTGCCCGATCAGATTTCATACGAACTGATGGCACGAGAGCTCCAGAGAATGGTAGACGCAGGCGTCAAGTGGGTCTTACACAATGCTAAATTCGACCTTAGAAACAGCGTGAACTGGTTGGGCGTTTGGTTCAAACCTTACTGGTGTACACACATCGGTTCAAACTTCTTGAACGAGAACGAGCCTCATGGATTGAAAGCACTTCACGACAAGTATGTGGCTCATGCAGACATTGAGGATAAAGAGCTCAACACCTTTAACTCACTGTTTGAAGATCTCCCTTTCAACTTTGTACCTATCGAAATAGCTTACTTATACGCAGCCGGCGATCCTATTAAGACGTTCGAGCTGTACGAGTTCCAGCTACCGTATCTCACTCCAGGCACTGAACAAAACCAACGTCAAGGTTTGGAGGAGGCTGCAAATCTATTCCATGAAACAGAGATGCCGCTAGTCTATTACCTAGCTGAAATTGAAGAAGAAGGCGTATACATTCATAGCGAATTTGCAAAAGAGCTGTCGAACGAGTATCGACAGAAGATGAAGCAAGCTGTTCTCGAAACCAATGAAGTATTGAAAATGATTGATTTCAGCAAGCTTTCTCCTGATAAGCGAAGCAAGTTGAACGGACCTATCGAGGTAGGTGACGAAGAAATACCGGCTGCTCTCAATATCGGTAGCCCGCCGCAACTTGCAATTCTTTTGTATGACGTACTAGGTCTAAAGTCTCCTGACAGAGAAAAACCTCGTGGTACAGGTGAGGAAATTCTTGAAGCTATGCGACCTAAGATTGAAGACGAAACCGTTAAACGGCTATTCGATCTGATTCTCGAGTTCCGCGGCTATAAGAAACTTCTTTCAACCTATGTCGATAAGCTACCTGCGGTGGTCAAAGAAAAAACAGGTAGACTACATGGTTCATTCAACCAGTATGGAGCGAAAACAGGTCGCATGTCTTCAAGTGACCCTAACCTTCAAAATATCCCTGCTCGAGGCGACGGTAAGCGGGTACGTAAGATGTTCTTTGCAGGTATCGGTTATGTTCTCGTCGGGTCGGACTTTTCGCAACAAGAACCTCGCGTCTTAGCGCATCTGTGCTACGTACTGTTTGGCGATGCAAGTCTCAAAGACGCTTATGCACAAGGACTGGATCTCTACACCTGGATTGCCGCTGAGGTATACGGTGTTGAATATGACCTCTGCAAAGAGCTATTCCCTGATGGCACACCTAATCCTGAGGGTAAAGAGCGAAGAAACAGCGTTAAGAGCATTATCTTGGGATTGATGTATGGACGAGGTGTAGCTGCTGTTGCTGAACAACTTGGTTGGTCGAAAGATAGAGCACAAGAAGTTATTGACATGTTCTTTAATCGCTTCCCTGCTATCAAACGTGTCGTTGATTATTACGTCAATATGGCTAAGGAAAAAGGCTATGTGATGACAGTATACGGACGGAAGCGTCGCCTACCTGAAATCAACCTTCCTGAGTACGAGTTGAAATACGAGGAAACAGGTGAACTGGTTGACGAAGGTACTGCTAGTTACTACATTGATAAGCTTCGTAAGGCTTGGGGCGGTAAGAAGAAATCCATCAAGGATGAGCTCAAGAACCAAGGTATCAAGGTCGCTGATAATGGCGGTAAAATCGCCGACGCTGAACGTCAGGCAATGAACTCGGTGGTCCAAGGCACGTCAGCTGATATCACGAAACGCGCTATGGTAGCTCTAGGTCAGAATGAACGCTTCCGTGAAATTGGCGCTCGAATGGTTCTAAGTGTGCATGACGAAATTATCGCTCGCGCTCCAGAAGAACACGCGCTTGAAGCCGCACAGTTGATGAGTGAAATCATGATTCAATCGTGTGCAGATAAAATCGTCGTAGGAATGTCGTGTGACGCAGAAATCGTCCGCGAATGGTCGGGTAAAGACATCACTGCTGAACTAGAAGAAAAATACGGTAAGGCTTCATAAGGAGGCGCACAGATGATGTACAGATGTCCTTTTCCGGGTTGTAATCATATAGGGCAGTATGCTATAACTAACATTCACGCAGCAACCCACGGATTTAAAACGGTACGTGAGATGACATCAGCTCACGGTAAGGTTACAATGGTGAGTTACGATACCAAGAAGCTGAATCGGGCGCATAAGCAGCCGACCATCAACCATCATAGCTTCAACAATCTTGAAAACGCTATGAGCAGGCTCAAGAAAACTGATAGGTCTGATTTGAAGACGCGATAAGGAGGTACAAGCAATGGCTAGGTTTGACATTGACTATACCATCAAAGGACGTGTCAGCATTTCGGCTAAGACGGAAGAGGAAGCATACGACGTCTTCATGGAGATGGATGGTTCAAAGCTTGACACGGATGACAAAGAAGTTACTCAAATTGAAAAGGCGGACGGATACGATGATTAGAGGAAAGATGGGTTTGACTGTGGTGGCACTGGTAGGCGGGTTGGTTATGCTGACAGGATGCGAAGAAGGTACGTTGGTGTACCAAGGCGTTGAGCGCCCAGTAAGTGAGATTGAGGAGATCATGTCGGATCAACTTGAAGTTGAGAATCCTAGCGAAGATCTTAGCATCAGCATTGTTCCTGAGGTCGAAGACTAAACTTTATAAAAAAGATTTAGCCGTCACTTAAAAAAAGTGGCGGTTTTCCTATATATTTATATGTAGCGGGTTCGAAACTTCCCCGTACAAAAAAACTAAGGAGCTGTTAATATGAAACAAGGCAAAGCATTGGTAGTATTCTCAGGAGGGCAGGATAGCACAACTTGTCTACTCTGGGCGCTTGAGCAGTTTGAAGAAGTGGTTGCAGTCACTTTTGATTACAACCAACGTCACAAACTTGAAATCGACTGTGCAAAAGAGATTGCAGCTGATCTCGGTGTTGAGCATCACATCTTGAATCTCGATCTGCTGAACCAACTGGCTCCTAACGCACTGACACGCAGTGATATCGAAGTAGCAGAAGGTGAAGATGGTGGTCTACCTACTACGTTCGTAGACGGTCGTAATCACCTGTTCCTGTCATTTGTAGCCGTCATGGCGAAGAACATGGGTGCTAAGCACATCGTAACGGGCGTGTGTGAAACTGACAGTTCAGGTTACCCAGACTGCCGCGACTCTTTCATCAAGTCCCTGAACGTGACGCTCAACCTAGCAATGGATTACGAGTTCGTGATTCACACGCCGCTGATGTGGTTGAACAAAGCTGAGACGTGGGCTATGGCAGACAAGCTGGGTCGTCTTGAGTACGTGTATGAACATACACTCACCTGCTACAACGGCGTCAAAGGTGAAGGATGCGGCGAATGTCCAGCGTGCAAACTTCGCGCTAAGGGCTATCAAGAATTCACGGAGGGCAAATACTAATGTCAGTAACCGTCATCAAGGAGTTCACATTCGACTCCGCACACCAACTCGTCGGACATTGCGGAAAGTGCGCTAATGTGCATGGTCATACCTACAAGCTTCACGTAGCATTGAAAGGTCAACCAATTCTTGAATCAGGTGCATCAGATGAAGGTTTCGTTATCGACTTTACAGACCTGAAACGCATCGTGAAAGAGAAGCTAGTTGATCCTCTCGACCACGCCTTCATCGCGCAAGGCAACGAAGCGATTCTTGACGTGAATAAAGAGTCCGGATCGAAAACAGTCGTACTCGGCTTCCGTACAACGGTAGAGAATATGGCTCAATACATGGTCTGGAAACTGCATCAAGAGGGTCTGCCAGTTGACTACATTCAACTATGGGAAACACCAACGGGATCAGCTATTGTTAGACTTCAAGATCTTATTGAACAGGACGGTCCAATTTACAACACGTCAGGTCAATGTGATCTTGACTAAGAAGGAGCAATGAATCGTGGCTAAAAAGATACCGGTTCACGAGATTTTTGGGCCCACCATTCAAGGCGAAGGCATGGTAGTTGGTAGAAAAACGATGTTCATCAGAACGGGCGGCTGTGATTACAGTTGCTCCTGGTGCGACTCAGCCTTTACTTGGAACGGTACGGAACGGCCTAATCTCAAAACACCACAAGAAATATTCGATGAGCTCGAAGCGATTGGCAATCTAGATGGTCAACTTCGCAACTATGATCACGTTACTATCTCAGGAGGTAACCCAGCGTTGTTCGGTGAGCCTATGGCACAATTGATTGGTATTCTGAAAAATGAAGGTATCCAGATAGGCTTAGAGACGCAAGGTAGTCGCTGGCAAGACTGGTTCACTCAAATTGACGATCTGACAATCTCGCCTAAACCACCAAGTTCAGGTATGAAAACCAATTTTGATACGCTGGATTCGATCATCACTCAGCTTGACCTGCACGCTCTCACTCACAACGTAGAGAAAAACTACACCATCAAAGTAGTTGTGTTCGATGATGTAGATTTTGAGTATGCTACAGCGGTGAATGAGCGCTACGGACAAGATATCTTTTACCTGTCGGTAGGTAACGAAGATGCACATGAAGACGGAGATATATCAGGTAGACTTCTCAGCAAGCTTGACTGGTTGTGGGGCAAGGTACTTGATGAACCGAAAATGAACAACGCAAGGCCTTTGCCGCAACTGCATACACTGGTCTGGA
>JACCDR010625023.1_pt1 | contig 18218 bp, 38 predicted proteins | sample 7446431 | NCBI WGS metagenome assembly JACCDR01 (sample SAMN15323443, study PRJNA562643) | freshwater metagenome | isolation source: river surface water | place: USA:Blue River Watershed | collected 2017-08-17
GGCGCACAACGAACCGACCCGCTACTTGATCTCTCCTGGCGACACTCCACCGTCCTACTCGCGTCTGATTGGCCCCGACGCACACGGGCATCTGCCCCCGTCTCCGGCTCTCGTGAGGGTGCTCCAGTCACCACGGCCGGACGAGCCGGCTCGTGCTCTCCCCGCGTGCGACGGGGGTGCTCCTGGTATGCCACGCGCGTCCCGGTCGGGTTAAGACACCCTTACGGAATGTGCGTGATACGGAGCACCCTGGTACCGTCGGAAATTGGTTCCTGACGAGGACCGAGCGTTACCAGGTTGCTCCGGTAGTACCAAGTCCGGTGTGCTGGGGGGCCGTCTGCGACCAACAGACGGTCCCCAACTCCGGACCGCTAGAACGTGAATCCGCCCGGCGTCACCGTCCATCCGTGGTCATCGCCGGGGTCGTTCCCGATCGACTGATAGAAGTTGGCCGGATCGTCGATGTGGTCGGCGAAAACCTGCCTAAGCCCCTCCAGGTCCGAACCTGCCAGGAACGCGTCACAGAGAGCCCCGTAGACGCCTGGCACCAGGTACGGGCCGATCTTCACGACCCGATCGTCACCGGGCGGGTCGTAGTTGTACGTGCCGACGAACTGACACCCTGACGGGTCTTTCGCACGGATGCGCTTCTCACGGCCCCGCGGCAACCGGGCACGTCGCTCGGCAGCTCGCGCGAGCGACAAGATCCCGGCCTGGCGCCCGATGTCGCGCGGCACCACACCCTTGCGAGCCCAGTCCGCGAAAGTCTTGCGGGGAACGCCGGCCAGCCTCGCGGCCCCGGCGATGTTTCCTCCGGCCATGCCGAGCAGGTACGACACACCCTGACCGAACGTCCGTACCTCGGTGAACGGCGACCGCCCGGCCATGGCCCGGTAGATGGCCTCCCCGATGTCCCCCCGCCCGCGCTCCGTCATACCCGCACCTCCGTCAGGTACGGCGCCACCGACTCGACGACCAGCGCAACGGCCATCGGCAGCGAGGGGATACCCCGGCCGCGCGCCAGCTCGGCGCCGTTGCACTCGATCGCCCAGCACGGGCCGAGACCGATGCGCACGTCATGGCTGTAGACGGCGATGAACTCCCACGTGAGGTGCCCGGCCCGGCCCTCCAGCGCCAGATGGTCAGCTTCCTGCCGGACCACCCGGAACGACCACACCGGCCCCTTCACGGCAGCCACCACCGGCGCCGGATACGGCGAACCGTCGTCCAGGCGACCACCACCACGGCGCTCCCCGCACCGGTCAGGCACCGCACCCACATCGGCGCGCCACCGAGCAGCCAGTCAGCGACGAACGCGAGCACCAGCGCGGACACCAGGTTTTGCAGGAGGAACCACAGCCGGCTCTGCGCCAGCGTGAGCCGCACCGCGAACAGCCGCACGTGGAACATGTCGGCCAGCGTCAACGCGCGTCGGGGGTCAGGTGATACCTGACCCTGCTCCGATCCGGGCGCCGTTCCTGACGGGTAGAACCGTGGCGCCCGCGACGAGTGCGTACGGCGCCTCTCCCCCCGGCGCGGAAACTCCTCTGACCTGCTCATACCCGCACCCCCGCAACGAATTTCGCGCGTGTCTCCGCCACCGTGAGCGTGTCCGCGAACTTGAACATGCCGATGCCGTCCCCGACACCGAGAGCCGTGGCCAGCGCCCCCGGTTCCTGATCGGGCCACACGAAGTACGCCGCATCGGTCCGGACCGCATGCGGCCAGAGTCCCACCTGCGACCGGGCACGCCGCAGACGCCGCAGCAGGTTCACACGCGCGAGATCCATGATCGTGTGCTGCCAGTCCGGCCGATGCACCCGGCCACCCTCACGCCCGAGCAGGCCCACCATCTGTGTGTACGTCGCCTTGATCGACGCCTCCACCGACGGCGCCAGCTCGCCCAGCTGGCCGCGGCGCGCCTTGATCAGCTGCTCCGCGTACGGCCGGAACACCGGCGCCGCGTTCTCGCACGTCCAGGAGTCAAGCACCTCGGGGTGAACCCCGAGCTCGGACAGGTACACCATCACCGGCGTGGTGACCCACACGTGACTGATGCGCACCCCACCGGGGATGCCCGCGACCAGCGCGGTACCGCGCGGCGCCGGGAACACCGGGGGCTGCTCGCGCCCGTCGTACAGCTCGGCCGGAAGATCCTGCACCGCGATCTGCCAGTAGCCGGCCCACTCCGGATCGAACGCACACGGCCCGGTCGGCTGGAGCTGCCCCCACGCCACCGCGGCGTTCTTCATCGCCGCGAGGTACATGCCGTTGATGTCGAACACGTGCACGTGCCCGGCCGCGTCGGCGCCGGGGTCGCGGTGCCAGACCAGCGGCCCGGCGCCGCGCAACGCACCGGTCGGCAACCCGGCACGCCAGTACGGCTGACGGCCCGGCCCCGGATCGGCGAGCCGCGACCGCAGCGCCCCCAGCCCGGACACCCCCGGCGTCGCGTGGAACGGCGCCCCCGTCACCCGGTGGTACTCCGCGAGCCGCGCGGCCAACTCGAGCGGCGCCGTCTCCCGGTCGAACAGCGGAGCGCCCTTCAACCGGTCGTCGCCGAGCGCCCCGACGTGAATCGTGGTGCCCGTCTTGGCGTGCCGAAACGTCGTCCAGGGCCGAAGCTCGGTGAACGTCCAGCCGACCGGGTGCTTGCGGGTGATCGTGTCCTGGAGCGAATCCACGTCCGTCCCGAGCATGATCACCCCCTCGTTCCCGGCGCCGAAGAGACGCCCGCCCCCGGCGAGCACCACCGGCAGGTCGTTGATGTTCAGGTGCGGCGCCAGCGGGTGATGCCGACCGTCGCTGTAGTGCGTGCCGGAAGCGGTCAGCACCGCTGCCAGGACTTTCGGGTACGCTGTCATCTGTCAGCCATTCTCTTCGCGGGGAACCTGATGGGCCGGCCTCCTGTTTCACGTGCGGGGGGCCGGCTTTCTGTTGCGGGGGACCTAGCGCCGTCGGGTCGGCGCCGCGGGTTTGGCCGACTTCTCGGCCGCGGCCAGATCCTTGTCACCGTCACCGGTCACCTCGGATACGCCGCTGTCGTCCGGCTCGCCGTCGCCGTCGCCGTCGCCGTCGCCGTCGTCGTCGACCGGCCCCGGCTTGCTCTCGGGCGCCACCCGGTCGATGTGGTCCGCGTGCCGCTCGATCGTCGCCAGCACCTCGCGGTACTGCTCCTCGGTGCCGAACGTCGCGCGCTCCGCGATGGCGTACAGCGCCTCAGACAGCCTCATCTGCGGCTTGGTCTCTTCGGTCGTCATGCCCTGCTCCTAACCGGCTCGCGCGCGAGCCCTTCAAGATCTAAACAGTCGGGTGCTCACCTGGATGCTTGTGGGCCTGCTCTTTGTGCAGATGGAGCATCAAGAGACACATTCCGACCGTACCCAGCAACGGCCACGGCGACCGCGCCAGGGCCGAGCTGGCCGCACCGACCGCCACGGCCAGCCCGTAGCCGATCACCCGGCCTTTGTCCGTCCCGTTGTCCGTCGACCGGATCAACCCCGGCACCCCGGACACGTTCAGCACGAGCAGCGCGACCCCGGCCGCGTTGCCGACTCCCGGTTGCGCCATGCGTCACCGCTTCCGAACGTAGATCTTGTCGCCGGGCTGGATCTTCTTCGGGTCTTTCCGCTTCGCCTTCAACGCCGCGTTCTTCGGGTCGTTCCAGATCGACGACCAATTGTTGGCCGCAGAGCCGTAACCGTACTGCTTCGCGATCCCCCAAATCGTGCTGTTCCACGGGGGATTCTTCGAGGTGTACTTCGCCACCGAGACCGTCTGATACGTCGGCGCCGTCGGCTTCGGCACCGGCGCGGCCGGCTTCGGTGGCGTCACCGGTGGAGTAGGCCGACCAGCAGCAGGCGGGGCCGGCGCCGGGGTGTTGACCGTCACCGGCACCGTGACCGACGGCTGCGGCGCCTGCGGAAGGATGAACACCGGGGGCGGAGTCTGGTCCCCCGGCACGTTCTCCACCGACGGCCCGTTGTCTTCTTCCAACGGCACTTCAGCCGCCCGGTTCCGCTGCCAGAACGAATAGATCAGCGCCACCAGCAGCAGCAGCGCCATCCACACCCAGTTCGGCAGCGGCCCCGTCTTGCGCGTGAGGATCGACCCCCCGCCCGCGGCGCCCTGGTCCCCGTCGTCGACCGCCATCAGCGCACCACCGACTCAGGATCGTCGACCAGGTTGGACGCGTACGACCGCATGATCCGCGAGCCCGACCGCAGACCGGGGTCACCCGGCCGCGCCGCGCACCACGCCTCACGAGCCGGCGCCAGCCCGATCGACGCCGCGAGACCCGCGGTGCCTTCGGCCGGCTGCGCCGGATCGGTCCAGTCCGGTGTTTGCCGTGACGCCCGGTGCCGCGCCTGGATCACCCAGAGCACCCCCGCGGCGACCGCCCCCGCGACGGCCGCCCCGATGATCACCTTGTGCCGCTTGGTCATCGCCGCGCCCCCTGCACACGCGTCGTCTGCGAGTACGACTGACCGTGGTACCGGGCCGCAGCGAGCCGGTCCTGACGCGCGCCGCGCATCTGCGGGTTACCCGACTGCCCGTACCGCGGTGGCACCACCTGAGACGACGCCGGCCCCGACGGGATCATCGTGTGCATGCCCCCGGTCGGCGAGCCCGGCACGAACGGGAACCGCGACCGGCTCGCACCGGCCTCGGGCCGGATCGTGCCCGTCGACATGTGCAGCTCGGCCCGCGGGGGGCCGGCCTCGGTCCAGTTCACCCAGCCCTGACCGGGCGCCCGGTACTGGCCCACCGAGTAGAACGGCATGCGCTGACGCCGAAGCGACTCGTCTTGGTTCGACCCCGGATACCGGGCCAGCTCGGAATCCATGCCCGGCGCCAGGGTCCGCGGCACGGCTACGTCGTAGCCGCCCGCCGACCGGCCGCGCCGCGCGTGCGTCCGGTCGATCGGCGGTGCCTGCCGCTGGAGCGCGGACAGCCGCGGATCGGTCGTCACTTCCCGCTCCAGCCCCCGCCGCCCGTGGCAGCGTTGACCAGCCCGATCAGGGACTTACCCGTGGTGTCGATCAGCTTCGGTCCCTGCGAGCCCGGACGGACCAGCAGGAACAGCATGGCGACGTACAGCAGGAGAATCAGCCAGTCTCCGAACTTGGCGACCATGGCCGCCCCCTCTCTATGTGTTGCTGATGTCGGTGGCCCGGCGCACCAGCGCCGTACCGAGAGTGCCGATGGCCTGGACCAACTGCGCGGCTTTCGACCGCGGCCGGACCAGGACATACACGATGGCCAGCACGAAGAACACGGCCAGCCAGTCACCGAACTTCACCGCATACCCGCCCCTCCGATGACACGACCGGGGAACGGGATGCCCTGGATGATGTCGACGGCGCCCTCAGCCCCGTCGCCAGCAGCCCCGCCAACCGACTCGCCCGCGTCACCTTCCTCGACGTGCGCATCATCGTCGGCGCCTTCACCGGCCGTGGTGCCGATCTTCTTCGCGAGCAGTGTGAACACCGACCGCGACGAGATCAGCAGCCCGAGCGTGACCAGCCCCCCGAACCCGGCCGCGGCCCGCGACGCGCCGCGCCCGGCCGTCGACAGCAGCGCCAGGATGAGGAATAGGCCCATGATCGCCGACGCGCGTTTCATGAACGCGGCCGGCGCCTCGTCCTTCTTGGTCAGCGGAGCAAACGCCAGGATCACCATGCACAGCGTGAACTCCGCGACCAGCACCCGGCGAGCCTGCGAGTTGGGCAGCGCACGCGAACCCTTGCCGCCCTTCGGCATCGAGAGCAGATCGGACGCCGCCTGACCGGCCGCGAACCCTTTCGCTCCGCTACCGGCCGACGGCTTGGCAGCCGGCTTTGCATCGGTGATAGACGTGACCTTCCCGTCCACCACCTTGCCGCCCCCACGTGAGGCGACAGCCCGCGTGCCACCGGTGCGCACGACCGCCCCGGCCACAGCCGCCGTCACTGCTCCACACCCTTGCTGATGCCGTCCAGGACCGCCCGGTACGCACCCCACGGCGTGGCGGCATCCGTCCCGCGTGCAGCCAGCCAGACGCACGCGGCGCCCAGCCACAGGAACAGGATGCCGAACGCCAGGTTCATCCGTCGCCGTCCAGCTGGCTGCTGTCGACCGTGACGCCCGAGTGCGGGTGCTGCTCACCCCGCACCGCTGCCTCACCTTCCGGGGTCAGGTCATACCTGACCCCCCGGTCGCGGTACGCACGCCAGATCAGCTCGAACAGGATCGACAGGCTCGCGAACACGCAGAACGCAACGATCGTGTCGAGAACAGTCCAGCCCAACCCGGACGGAGCACCCCCGTGGTGCTCCGTCCCGTGCGCGTGGTCGTGACCGGCGCCCACGTCAGCCCCCGCGAACCTTGTCGAGGACCGCCCGCGGGTTGATGAACGCCGCGAGCAACCAGCCCGCGAGGAACACCAGAATCACACGCTTGTTCATGGTCTCTCTGCCTCTCCTGTCTCAGCCGCCGTGGGCGGTACGGAAAGCCCACCGGAGAGCGACGTACGCGCCGATCTCCAGGGCGATAAGAACGATCAGGTTCGACACCGTGGGTGTCCAACCCTCCGCCTTGAACAGGGGCCGGCTCCCCGCCCCCGCTGGTCCAGCCATGCTGCCTGTCCCTCCCGCGTGTGGGGGCGACCCCCGGTAGTACCCCGATCCGGGGTTGGGCACGGCCGCATCCGGCTCGCGCGTCAACCCCCGAGGGATGCCCGGTCCGCCGCGCATCAGATCGACTCCAGCTCCATCGGCACCGGGCCGACCGGAACGACTTCATCCGTGAGGATCTGGCACGTGCCCGAGGTACCGCCCGAGGCCGTCGCCGACTCGAAGATCAGGTACGTCGCGTTGGTCGTGGCGAGCCACGATTCACCGATCATCTCGCCGGGGTTGAAGAACCGCGGGAAGACGTAGACACCGGTCGGACGCGTTGAACCGTTCTGCAGCGCGGCGTAGAAGTCCGCCATGCGGTTGAACACTTCGGCGTTGGTGAACGTGCCGAGCGACCGGTTGTCCAGGCGCCACCGGATCGGGTCCGACAGCAGGTCCGCGCGCACACCCGAGGAGTTACGGCAGATGAACGCCAGCCCCCGGATCTCGTTGCCGACGTTGGAGATCTGGAGCGTGTTGTCCGCCCCGGCCGCGGACAGGTTGACGATCTGCTGACGCCGCAGCGTCGCCAGGTTCAGACCAGCCGGGATCTCCTCGATGGGGTTGCCCCGGAGGTCGTTCGCGTCCGGCTGCGCCCACGACTCCATGTAGGCCGTGACCGTGACGGCCGGCGCCGTCGGGGTGCCACCCGTGACCAGCGTGGTCAGGGTCGCGTACGTCCACTTGATCCGGTACTGCGCCCGAGCGTCGGTGTTCGCCAGCACCCCCGCGGTGTGGCGAATCTCCGGCTGGAGGAACAGCGAGAACGACGGGTTGATCGTCGCCGAGTAGTCGAACCGTCGTGACGGGTCACCGTGCCACGGCCGGAAGAACCACTGCCCGACCATGTGCGCGTACCCGTTCATCGGGTAGACGATCGGCGAGCCGTCGATGTTCTCGAGGCTCGCGGACGCAATCACGTTCCACGGCACATCGCCCGTCAGGGTGCCACCGCCCAGGGCACCGGTCGTCGACCGGACCTCCAGGCGCACACCGCGGAGGAAACCACCGGGGTTGATGTTGAACTGCTGCTCACTCTGCGCCGCGGTCAGCGTGACCGTGGTGCTGGTGATCTTCTCGACGTACTGGTTGGTCCCGTAGAAGAACGGAACCACCGACCCGCCCGCGGACGCCGGCGCCGACCCCGTGGGGGAGGCCTGCCCGGCGACGGCCGCTGCGACCATGCGCGTTTCCTCTCTCTGCTTTGCCGACCGCGCCCGCGGTCAGTACTGGAAAGCCATGGCAGTCCCGAGGTTGCGCAACTCCTGCCGCGGCGACGCAGCGAGCCGGTAGCTCGCCAGACGCCACAGGGTGCCCACCATCAGGACCGCCAGGAAGACATTCAGGGCGTTCAGCCCCGAGAAGTGCGAGTGCATCGCGCCCCGCCCCCTCCACCGATCGGATGATCTTTTGACCGGAAGCGTACAGGTGTTCGGCTCATACCTCGTTTGGCCGAACGGCCTAAAGTGACCAGTGGAGTCCGGTCGTCGCCGCCCCCCGTCGGCACGGCCGGACTCCGCCATTACCAGCGGCGTGGTTTCGCGGGCAGAGCCGGCATCTTGGACGGAAGCGAGCTGATGAACGCTTCCCCCGTCAGCTCCCGCTTGATCACGAACTCGTGGTGCTCCCGAGAGAGCCCGGCCAGCACCTCGCGGTACAGGTTCCGGTTGCCGAACACCTCTGCCACCCGGTCCCGGTCGTCCTGATCCTTCGGCTTGAAACTGACCGTCCAGGACACCTCAGAGTGCACGTACCGCGGCACGTCCGACGGCCGTTGCATCGCCGCGACGTTGGAGATCCCCAGCGCCCGGCCCTCCCGGTAGTACGTCGCGATCGGACGCCGCAACCCCAGGTCCGCGCACACGTACGGCAGCTCATCCCACGCCACCACCCGATTGGAGTCCGGCTCCCACAGCGCGTGCATGAGTGTCTGCACCCGCTCGGCTTGCCGTTCCTGGTCGTCCGCCCGCAACCCACCGCGCGCCCACCAGATCACCTGATCTTTGCCGTACGGCGGAGGCCACGACTTCACGATCGGCCAACCGGCCTTCAACAGCGTCGCGTCAGCTTTCTTGGTCGCCACCATCACCATGTGCGTCCCCCGCAGACGCGCACGTTCGGTCAGGATGTAGGCCACGAAATGCGTCTTGCCGCTGCCCGACGGCCCGTACACCGACATGTGCTCCGCCATCGGCACACCGTTCGGTCGGCCCCATGCGGCGAAGAACTCCGGCCCGAGCTGATTCCACGGAACCCGCGGGATCTCCTCAGGCGACTGAGGGCCGCCACGGCGCGTATCCGGCGAGCCCGTCATCGGCGACAGTGACACGGTCCATCTCCTCATCCGGCAGCTCGCCGCGGGTCGCGATGTGGTGCGCGTAGACAGCCCGCAGCAACGGGAACAGGCTGTGCATCGCCTTGAAACAGTCGGCCAGCAGCGATGTCGTCTGGAACCGCTCGACCACCCAGTCCGACCGGGCCGCCAGCGCCGCCAGATCTCGAGCGATGTTCGCCGACGTGTCGTTGAGCACGGCCGCGCAGTGCTCATCCGTCATCGACCAGGTGAGCGCGAGCATCTTGGCGTACGCCTCGATCTCCTCCGCCATCTGGTTCTGGATCGTCGTGCGCGAGACGAACTTTCCCCCGGTGCGCTTCTGCCCGGCCGCGGTCGTCTTGGACGTTGCCGACTTGCGGGCAGTAGCCGGCGCCGCGCCCGTCGACCGTCGTGCCTTCGCACCCGGCGCCGGATCGGGATCGAACAGCTCGGCACCGTCACCACCAGCCGCGGCGCCGTCCAAATCCGGCACCTCAGGCTCTCCCGAACCGAGGAACTTGACGCGCTCCAGCAATGCCGTCATGGCCGACCCCCTTCGTACGTGTGTGCGGCTACAGTAGCGCCCACATGATCAGGAAGGGAGCGACCAAATGGCCGGAACGCCCTGGCGCACTGTCACCGTCAACGGCAAGAAGATCACGTATGCCGTGACCAAGAAGAACGGCCGGAAGGTCGTTCTCGTCAAGCGAGGGGGCTGACGGGTGGCGAAGCTCAGCAAAGAAGAAGAGGAACAGCTCAAGGCGCTTCAGGCGAAAGTCGAAGCACCCGACGAGGACGACGACGACGGCGACGACGGCGACGACGGACACGTGATCGTGCTCCGCGGCTCGCGCGCCGATTCGTTCCTCGCCGGCCTGCTCGGCACCGGCAGCAAGAAGAAGAAGCAGCAGGCCACCGACGACGCCGGCGACGACGCCGGCGACGACGACGACAAGGCCGGCGACGACAACACCGACGACGCGCCCCCCCAGAAGGGGCACCGCTACTTCCGTTAGGGGAAACGCCGATGGCGTACAGGCTCGGCCAGGTGGAGGCGCACGTCCGAAAGGCCGCGGACTACTTCGGCGAGCGCCACGGGATCAGCAACATCGGGGGATGGCGCGCGAAAGGCAGCGTGCCCGGCAGCGACCACCCGAAAGGGCTCGCGCTGGACTACATGACGCGTTCCAAGAGCAAGGGTGACGCGCTCGCCCGCGACCTGATCGCCAACGCGAAAGCCTGGAACGTCAAGTACGTGATTTGGTGGCGCCAGATCTGGCACCCCGGCAAGGGCTGGTCCGACTACGACGGACCGTCCGACCACACCGACCACGTGCACGCGAGCTTCCTGGACAAGCCCGGCGCCGGAACGGCCGACCCGTCCAAGCCAGCCAGCCTCGCCGACAAGATCGCCGCGGTGCCCGGCACCATCACGGGCACCCTCAGTGGTTTGGTGGCCCCCGTGACCGAGCTGGCGGGCGCCGCGGCCCGCGTCGGGAAGGTCGCCGACCTGATCACCATGGCGTTCCTCCCGACCAACATCATCCGCGGCGTGGCCGCGTTCGCCGGTCTGATCTTCGTACTGATCGGCATCTGGTTTCTATCCCGAGAGGTGCGAGCAGCATGAAAACCCGACTGACGGCCGGTAGTTTCATCGAGACCCTGACCCGCGAGGAGCTGGCCGAAGAACTCCGGTCGTTCGGGAAGTCGTGGCGCGAGGAGGTCTCCCGCGGCGTACGGTTCCGGCGCCGCTCGTTCACCGGCACGGTGGATGCGAATGGCGCCCTGACGATCACCGAGACCGGCCCCGCGGAAGGCATGCTCTGGTCCGTCACCCGGCTGTGCTTCGCCCAGGGCACCCCCGGCGCCAATGGCGTCAACATCTACGCCAACGAGGCCGCACCCTCCAACATGCTGTGGCGCGGCCTGACGAGTAACGCCTCCCCGGCCGACACCGGCGTGGTGCTGGTCTCGGGTGACTCGCTGGTGATCGCCGGAACCGGCCTCACGGTCGCCGAAACCGTCGTGATCACCGCGGGCATCAAGGAGGTGCCGACCATGCTCGGGTGGTCGTCTTGACGATCCCCTACGGCGACCAACACGGCCACCTCGGGCACCGGTCGGCGATCGGCGCCCTATCCGCGCAGAACCTTTACGTGCCCGGCTGTTGGGTCGTCACGTTCACCCCTCAAGATCTGTCGTACCCGGCCGATTTCGAGGTGTACCACATCGCCGTACGGGGGCCAGGTGGCGCATTCCTCGTCTACATCGACGACTCGTTCTATTCGGCCACCGACCGCGGCGACTTGAACGAATACGACCCGAAGCACCCGATGTACGTCCGCCGCGGCCAGTCCATCACCTTTCATTGGAACGTCTCGGTGGGAGACGCGCCGACAGTTTGGGTTTACGCACGAGAACCGGGGTTGAACATATGACGTACGTACCCGTGAAACCGGAGGACCGCTTAGGGCACGGCCGGAAACCGCTGGAGATCCCGGCCGCCCTGATCGCCCAGCTGCGCCACGCACGCGACACCAACTCCCGATGCCGGCTGGAGCTGACCCCCGACGACGACCCCGCCGACGTCGACGAGTTGCGGCGCGCGGCGATCAGGGCCGGCTATCACCACTTCCCCGATCACCGGGTCGTCTGGGAACCCGACGACCAGGGCGTGACGTACTACCTCAAGAAGAAACAGCCCCGCACCGCAAAGAAACCCCGCGCCCGGACGAATGGAGCCTGACCGATGTCTCCCGTGTTCTCCCCCGCCGAACTGCTCTCGCTGCCCCCGGCCGATCTGCGTGACCTGGTGGAGCTCGCCGACGGCGACGACCTGTCCGTGAAGCTCGCCGCGCTCGGCCTGGACGTTGAGATCCCCGATCACCTCATGGCCGTTCTCGAGGCTTTCCCCGAGCTACGTACCGCCCTGGACCAGGTTGAAGCCGCTGCTCAGGAAGGGGTCAGGTCAGACCTGACCCCCCACGGACACGGCCCGGACGGCCCGGACGCCGGGGACCAGACAGCCCCCGACGACGGCAGCGGCCCGTTCAGCGGCCCGGCCCAACTGCTCGACCACATGAACACCACCCGCGGCACGAACACCCCGTTCCTCGCCGGTACGTTCGCGCTCTACGCCGCCCGCGACGGGTCCATCGTCATGGTCACCGAGACCGAGCAGGCCGGCCTCCGCCGCGACCAGCTGCCCGCAAGGATCGTGAAGCTCGCGCTCGGCATGGCCAGCGGCAAGGGCGGACCGCTCGGCATGCTCGGAGGGATGTTCGGCCGTGGGTAACAGCGGTTGGACGGCCGACCCGAACACCATCGTCATCCCGGCCAACGCCGGAACCGGGCCGCGGATCGTCATCACCTCCGCCCCGCCCGAGACGATCGGCTACCAACTCGCCGCGGCGATCCTGTTCTACTGGAACGACACCGACTATTTCTACTTCGGCATCGCCGATTTCGGGCCGGACATCGGCGTATTGGTCCGCGGGTTCCATTCCGACACCACCGGAACCGACGACCATTTCGCAGAAATCGCGTACGCCAACGGAACCGACAACATCCAATCGCAGCGCTATTTCTCCGACTACGTATCCGGCGCCACACTCTTCGAGTACATCAGCCGCGGCGCCATCGAGACGTACGCCGATCTCCACCAACTCCGGTATGCACCGGAAGGCGCCTACCTGATCAACTCCATCGACGACGCGTCCGCGGCCCAGGAAGTCGGCATGACGGTCCGCGCCGACAGCACCGGTGGCGTCCTGGCGACCTTCACCACCACCGAGGTGGTCGCCGTCTCCGTCACCGCAGACGCAGATTTGCCGTGGGGATTCCGCGTCAACTCCCGGTACCTGATCATCGTGTCCGGCCGCGTCCGCTCCACGATCGCCGGTGACCGCATCCGGCTCCAGTTCCGCCAGGACAACGCCGTCGGAACGTTCATCAGCACCATCGGAGACATCGTGATCGACGTCGCCAACGTCGGCCAGCCCTTCACCGCCCAGTGCCTCTACAACGGCCGCAACCAGGGCGGAGAAACCGTCGTGGTCACCGGCCAGCGCGTAGCCGGCACCGGCACCGGCAGCGTTGAGCGGCTGACCGCCACGGCGATCGACCTCGGTAACAACCCCCAGTTGGTACAGCCCTAGAAAGGACCCCTCATGCGTCACAACGACAGCCCCGAGCTGGACGAGATCACCATCGGAGACGACGAGGTGGCCGCGCTGCCCGGCGACGACCCGAACCGGGTCGCCGACGACTCCCACGACGTGCCCGACGACGACGAGATCGGCGAGTTCGCCGACGACGAGAACGAGGAGTGACCCATGGCGAAACTCGTCCCCAGCCAGGTCCGTTCACGGGCCGCGATCAACAAGCGGTGGCCGAAGCGCGATAAGGGCTCCGACGGCTGGATCGCCGACAAGTTCCACCGTCCGCCCAGCGAGCACATCCCCGACAGCCGCGGGTGGGTACGCGCGACCGACACCGACGTTGACGGCATCCACCGGCCCACCGTCGTCGCCGATTTCATCCTGCACCCGGCCACCTGGTACGTGATCTCCCACGGCCGGATCTACCGGCGCGCCGACGAATTCCGGCCCCGCACGTACACCGGGAAGAACAAGCACACCGGCCACATCCACCGCTCGACACTGAAGACCAGCGCGGCCGACGCCAGCACCACCGATTACCCGCTGATCGAGCAGAAGATCAAGAGCATCCCGGCCCGGCACGGCGACCGCGGCTACACGTCCCGCGTGCTGCAAGCCCTGCTCAACGCCAACGGCGCCAGCCTGGTCGTCGACGGCGACTACGGCGACGCCACCGACCAGGCCGTGAAGGCGTTCCAGCGCTCCCGCAAGCTGACCGCTGACGGGATCGTCGGCCCCAAGACGTTCGCCGCCCTGACCGGGGGCAAAGCGTGAGCAAGATCCGCAACGGGCACGGCGACCCGATCCCCTGCTGCTGGTCCGACTGCACCCGCGATGCCGACACCGCCAACGAACGGCGCGTGCCGCACGACGACCCGAAGTTCCCCGGCGAGTTGCTGATCTACGCGTTCTGCTCGCCCGTACACGCCATGCTCTGGTCGGCCAGCTCCACCGGCCGCGCCACCCACGGCAACCTGCTGCCCGGACAGCGCTCGCCGCTCGGCCTCATCCTGCCGTAGCCTGATCTTCTCGGGCCGGCCCACCCAACCCCACCGGCCCTAACGTCTGGTCGTCCCAGCACACCGGCCAGACACGACAGCGGCCCCCCGATCGACGGATCGGGGGGCCGCTGTTGGTCTGGTCAGCCCGGTTGAGTCCGCGGCGATTTCCACGCGGCCGGCTGTTCGGAGATCCACTCCAACACCTGAGGATCAACCTCGCCTTTCTCCCCGGTGCTCTCCTCCAGCTCGGCGAGATAGCCGCGCACGTCGTGCGCCGACCACTTCGTCATCGGCGCCCCGAAGTGCACGATCCGGTTGTGCTTGCCGAGCAGGTCTTCCACCCTGGCGATCATCGTTGCCTTGCTCACGCGTTCTTTGTCCAGCTGCACCCGGCGCGCCCACTGCCAATCGCTCATCGTCGTCATTGGACGGCCGTCTCTGCCGGGAGGACGTACGACCACGGATCGATCTGGATCACCTCGCGCGTGATCACGTGCTCGCCGCGGCGCAACGTGAGTTCCCCCAGGGTGTGACGGATCGTCACCTGGTGTGTGTCCTCATCGACGTTGACCGAGTGCACCGCGCACCACGCCACCGAATCAGACAGGTCCGCATCGAGGTAGCCGGCCTCGGTCCGGATACGGCCGATCACCTCAGTCCGGTGAAACGCCATCTCATCAGCAGGGCGGAGCAGCACCGCGAGCGACAGCCGCGGTTTCGTGTAGAGCCTCACGGGGGAAGACCTTTCTCTCTGCGGGGGCTGACGTGCAGCGACCCCGGAAGCTCTGCTCAGCGTTCCGGGGCCGCGCCTCATGCGTCACCACCTGGATGGTTCGGCCGGACGCCGGACGGGAGCACGGGACCCGCCAGCTTCCGGACGGGGGATGCGGTTGCCTGCCGCACCCCGCCCGTTCCGTTACCCGGTGACGCGCCACGGACACTACGCGCTGACCTTGGCACGGACGGCCCATGACGTGCCCGTTCGTTCACATGATGCGAGATCGTCCGCGCGGTGGAGTCGCATTGATCAGCATCGGGCGTAGCGTCGGCCCCTCAGCACCCCGCGAGAAAGGCACACCCCGTTATGAAAACCATTCGCGTCTACGATCGGCGCGGCCGTCTGCTCCGCGAGTTTGCCGGCGCCCTCTCCGGATCGGTCGGTATGAACGGCGCCCTGGTCGTCAGGTTCCAGCGACCGACCCTCCAGGAGCAGGCCGACGGCACCCCGACCTATCCGTCCGTCGTGGTGATTGCACCCGGCCAGTGGCACAACCTCGAGGAGTGGGACGACACCCCCCCGGATACCGCCCTGGAGGCACGCCCCGCGACCGAGCTGCCCGACGTGCCGCCCCCGTACGACCCGAACCGCACCGACATCGGGATCGTCCGGCGCCCCCACAACGAGCCCCGGTTCCCCCCGAGCAACCGGCAGCACCCCGAACCCGGCGCCACGGCCGTCTATGACGACCTCGCGGCCCGCGCCGCCCGCGCCGCACAGTTCTTCGCCGTCATCTGCACGTGCGCCCAGCTGCGCTGCCCGGTCGAGATCGACCCCCCGGCGATGCCCGGTTGGCTCCAGCAGCGCCAGCCGATCCCCCGCCAGCAGTGCTCATGGGAGATCGGCCACGACGCCACCGAGACCCCCCACGCGTGGGAGCTGCACGGCTGGCCGTACGGCATCAACGAGCACCACCCGAAGTGCCCCCGCTTCCCGAACCCGGACACCACGAGCGGCGACGTGTTCTCCACCGACCTCCCCGCCCGGACACGGCTCGCCGTCGACATGCTCAACGAGGCCGGCCACCCGGCCGCCGCGATGAACCTCGCCGCGGCCGTCGACACCCTCAGCCCGTGGGCCTACAGCCGCGAGACCGACGGCGACGTCACCGGCGCCCCGATCCCCGAGCACGTCGAGGGACACCACATCGGAGAGCGCACCGTCCCGGTGATCCCCGGCCAGCGCCAGCCTGGCACCATGCCGGGTGAGGGATAGAGGCTCCACAGCCAGGGGGCCGCGCGGCTTGAGGGGGACGCGCGGCCCTCTTCTTTTCGCCATCTGCACAACCGGCCGCGGCTGGTTACCTCTCCTGGCGCTTGACCGGGCAAGATCGGGGTCAGGCAACACCTGACCCCGCGAACAGGAGAACAGCCATGGCAGACAAGAAGAAGCGCGAGCCCCGCGTCACCGAGAACGACCAGTACGTTGCGATGCTCCAGCGCATGATCCGCGGACTCGAGCGGCGCGCGATCGACGACCCCGCGTTGCTCGCCCAGGTGATCCTGCTCGCGCAGCAGCTCGCCGAAGTGCCCAACGTCGTCATCGCCACCAGCCGCACCCGCTACGCCGCCGACGTGTTCTCCGCCCCGTCCGCCGGTGAAATCGCCCGCCTGCTCGGCATGTCGAAGCAGTCCGCCAGCGAGCGCGGCAAGCTCGGCGAGCGCGTTCTGTTCGAGCGCGCGATGGGACAGGAGACCATGCCCCAGCGCGAGCGCGCGGCCCGCACCCGTGCGGCGAAACACGCTGAGGAAACCCTCCAGGGCTGGATTGAGCGGCGCGAGCTGGCGGCAGAGCAGTGACCGACCCGTTTGAGACCCTGGCGAACACCCCGCTGGACAACGACCCCGGCCACCCGGTCGTGGCGCCCATCCCTGGCTGGCCGCAGCCTCGCCGCGACCCGCTCGGGATGATCTACGACACGAAGTACACCGACACCGATGGCGTTGAGCACTACGTGCGCAACAGCGCGAAAGGCACCGGGGGAGGCCCCGCCCGCTGGTCGTCCGAACACGACTGCAACCCGATCGGCGGCTGCCACCTCTCGGCCAAGTGCACCGGCTGCAACGCGTGCATGAACTGCGACGGCTGTTACTGCTTCGAGGACTGACCACCACCGCGGCCCCCGGCACCTGACCGGGGGCCGCACCATGCGAGAGGCACCCCCCATGCTCGGCCGAAACCCCGAGAGCCCCCTCACTGGCGAACCGCTCCCGTGCGGGGATCTCACCCTTCCCTGCGGCCCCGCGTGCGTCTGCTTCATCACCATGAACCGCGGCACCGGCCCCCGCTACCTCCCGGCCCGATCGACCAAGATCAACCTTCCGGAAGTGTCGGACCTCACGCGTACGATCATCAACATGAGCAGCCCGAACAGCGCCCCGCCCCGCACCGGATACACCGCGGCTGTGACCGCGGCCGTGGTCGTGATCATCGCTCTCTCCGGTGCCGCGGTGGCCCTCGCTGCGGCAGGCTGGAAAGCCGAGTCGATCATCGGCCTACTCGGCGCGATCGGTACCGTCGCAAGTCTCCTGATCGCCGCGCTCCCCCGGCTCTCCCGGCTGGAGTCGCAAGTCGATCAGGTCGCACACCAGACCAACGGCATGATGGACAAGCGCATCGAACACGCGGCCGAAACAGCGGCCCGTCGAGTGATCGCCGAACAGCACGAAAGGCCCCGCGAATGACACTCCGCAACATCGGCAAGGTCAACGGCACCGACCTCGGGATCACCTACGACGACGAGGTGAACGAGGTACTCCTCAGCGACGACCAGAACCCCACCGAACCCCCCTACCGCTTCACCACAGAGGAGTTCTTCTCGTTCTGCGCCGACAGCCGGCGACTCGCCGCGCTGCTCGCCCGCATCATCCGCAACCCCACCACCGGCGCCGTCTCCCCGGCCGACCAAGCCGCCCGCGCCGAAGCGCTCACCATCCTCAGCGACCGCCCCGCGGCGACCATGGCCGTCAACGGGGGCCGGCGATGACGCGCCCCGTGGCCATCACCGGGGGCACGCGCGTCGCGCTGGTCCCCGTCCCCGACAGCCGGCCCCCGGCCATCACCGTTCAGGTGCTCAACGGCAACGGCGTACCCCTTACGAACACCACGACCGTCCCGTTCGGCATGCTGGAGCAGTTCTCGAGTGTCACCATCAACCTGGACACCCTGACCGCGCCCGACGCGCCCAGCATCGCCGTGGGCTGCCTGGACACCCGGATCAAGCTCAACACCCCCCGGTGCCAGGACCCCCGGTGCGGCGCCGGCTGGCCCGGCGAGATCCCGGCCGACCGGTTCACCCGACAGATCACC
>JACCDR011291899.1_pt1 | contig 18218 bp, 20 predicted proteins | sample 7446431 | NCBI WGS metagenome assembly JACCDR01 (sample SAMN15323443, study PRJNA562643) | freshwater metagenome | isolation source: river surface water | place: USA:Blue River Watershed | collected 2017-08-17
ATTTGTTGTTCAACTCTGGCTTGTACGTCAGCCTTTGCTACTCTCAGCGCACTTTCTCTCAGTTGTTTTCTGGTTGTTTGCGCTTGACTTCTGGATGTTTTTCTCGGCATATTTGAAATCCTTCTAGGGATTAGGTTGTTCCTGAGTTACTTAATAACAAAAAACCCTCTGAGATTTCTCTCAGAGGGTTCGTTTAACACAGACCTTTAAATACCCTTGCAATCCGCAAGGCGTCTAAGGCAGCATCGCACTTAGCAGAGTGATATACAAAATCTGGATGAGAGAATTCATAAGGGTTGATGTCACCGTAACGGTCACCATTCTTAGAACAGATTCTCAACAAAGTAACAACCTCGAACACTTCCTTGTATGACCAAGGAACGTTAGAACCTTTATTCAAAGTAACTTCCCAGAGGTGTTGTAACTTTGAAACGTCGAAACTGTTCCGGTCGAAAATCTTGTAATCTTTCAACTTGGTTTTGAAATTTGTATAAAGCCAACAGTCGATTTCATGGAAGATGTTCATATAATCGATATCTTGTTCCGAAGGTTTTAAGATAGCCGCAGCAGCTGGGTTATTAGCCGCCTGCTCTTTCCACCAATCCAACACGCTTGTATCAGTAGTTCGACCGTCACGCTTTTGAGTCATGACTCCAAGTTTGAATTCGACGCTGTTAGATAACAAATTGGTGAAATCATTATCAATATCACCAGTTATCACAAATTCATTAGGAACTACAGTCATGCCCAGACTAAGGATGATTGATGAGTCCCATTTTCCTAAAGTTTCAAGATCAATGGAAATAAACCCAGCTCCGCCTCTACTCATCGTCATCCACCTTCTGTTGGGTTGTAATCGGAGTCAGAACTCTACGCATCGCCGAATCAACAGACACTTTCAGAGCCACAACGTCATCGACGACCTTTTGTAATTTATCAATGCCGCCAATTTCTGCTTCAGCAGATGCTAACTTACGCAGCATGTTGTTAGGGACTCCAGTTTCTTCGGAAAGATTTTGAAAGATTTCTGTCTGGAGGTCGGTTTCAGCTTTAGCTCTGACCTTGGACGCCAAAACTTCCCGAATGCCCATACCAATCTTTTGTAATACGGCAGGATCAGATGGGATAATTGTATCTTGTAAATCACTCATGTTTATTTCCTTAAATTTCACATTCAAAAGTTACTAAAAACAAATTTTCGAGTCTGTAAAGTCTGTACCTCTAGACTCGAAAATAAGACACTGTGTATCAGTGGTCACAAGCTGGGGATTAATCCCCAAAATTAAACCCAGCGAAAACGCTCATATCAATCGTAGATTTAGGAGTCACCGCCTTAGCACTCGATTCGGCTTTAGCCATCTGGGAGTATGCTTCTTTCTCATCGCTATCCATGACCGACGATTGTTCGCTCTCAGAGACGTCCCCTAATCTTTGCAGGTCATTATCTAAACTCACCATAGCTCTGGTGATGATTTGTTTATTCGCAAAGCGATTCTTCAAGACCTTCATCAATGCTTGCCTCATCTTGGCAAGTTCTTCTGGAGCCATTAACGCTATACTCAAATCTGCTGTTGCTTGTATCCCTATAGCAAGACCAGTATCGGACATGGTAACATCATCAGCGTCTTGACCGCCTCGGTTAAATTGAGCAGCGCTCCAACCGATACAATTGAATTCTTTCATCAACCCGCGCAATTCCTCAGCCACCGAAGTGTAATAGGTGTTAGAATCGCCCTTACCTGCTGCTGGTATCAGAGAACTCAACATCAAAGTAAGATAATCAACCATAATAACATCAGGCGTCCATCCTTTCTTTGTTTTGATCTCGTTGACTACGTGTCTCAAATGACCTACATGAACTGAACTTGGGGCGAATTCCTTAATTATCAGTTCACCTTGAGTCTTGTTTCTGATATTGTTGACCCTGTTGATATACTGTTGTTTCTCAAGCGCCCTCAACTCATCAAACCCGATGCCCATGGCGCTCACGTCAGTCCGTTCACGAATCACATTCTCAGCAACCTCAAGAGTTACATATAGAACATTCAAACCCTGATCCAGATAATCGCTGGCCAATGATATCAAAGTCGTACTTTTACCAACGTTAATACCAGCCAATATCAAGCTTAGAGTCTTTCTTGTAACGCCATTTTTGGTGATCTTGTTCAGAATGTCAACAGAAAAAGGTATCTTGTTAACTGGATCGTGATACCATTGCCACTGAGCCTCAGCGTCAGCGAAATAATCGTGACCAATCGATGTTTGGAAGCAGACAGCTAGAGCTTCTTGTAACAACTTCGGCAATATGTGTTTATCGCGCTTCTTGTCGACGCCTTCCAAAATATCGACTGAACTCATGATAGCGTTATAAATCGCCCTGTCCTGACACCACTTCTCGGTTGAATCCATCAACCAACTTAATTCAGTCAAAGTTTCCGTCTGTTGAGTCGTGGCGGCTATCAAAGATTTGACGCCATCATGTAATCCTTCTGGCATCTTTCGTTCTGATAAATCAACATACAATGATTCGCGAGTAGGAAGGGATCCATATTTGGTAACGAAGTTCGTCACTAGACCAAACAACACCCTTTGTCTCTCATCTGGGAAATAGTCAGGCTTGATGAATGGCATTACCTTTGTAGAGAAGTCTGGTCTGTTGATCAAACCACTCAATATCGAAATTTCAATCACATCCAGCATCCTTTCGGTTATTCGTTAAGCAGGTATTCTAAAGTGGTTAGAATCTTCAGTTAAGATTTGATTCTAACCACTCTAGAATTGTCTCAGAGACATCCATATCTCAAGAGTCAGATCATTCCTTGACCTCTCCGGTTTCTTCGTCAAATTCAACAACTTTCTGAACTCCGACAGTCATGTTCGACAGAGAGAATTTATCAGCAACGAACTCTCTGAAACTCGGCGATTTCAGAACTGGCTGGAACAACTCGGGAGTCGCCATGATCTCTTTCAGTCTGAATTTCTTATCCGGTGTGTTCGGACCAAGCTTCTCAGCGTTAAACTGATAGAAACCTTGAGTTGGTATTAACAAGTGACCAGATTCCCGAGCAAGTTCAACCAGACCAGATAGAGGATCAATACCGCCAGCATAGGTTACATGAATCGTCATCTTCGCTTTCTCTTTACAGAAGCGCGACTTCATCATAGAATAGTTAAAATTCCAACCCAACAACTCTTTAGTCGCGTCATCCTTATCTTGAGAGCGAGTCACAAACCAGATGTTGTCCGAAGACAAGAACGATTGTTTACCGCCTTTGATGATAGGTTCAGCCCATTGTGATGAAGTATCATCATAGAATGAGTTAATCGCATACAAAGGAATATTGCGCAGGTTCAACTTAGGCGTGACCATACGGAAGAAACTGTTCATTTCCCGAGCGCGAGTCATATCAGCCGCTGAGTTGTCGTTCAAAGAGTTCTCAACTTCTTTCTTAGAGGCAACTTGAGAAATTGAGTCGATGATGAACATAACTGGTTCATTACGTTGAACATCTTCCAACATCTTCACCAATTGGAACTTCATGTCTTCAATGTCTTCAAAAGGGACATGCACGATACGGTCCAGGAGAGCTTTATTAGCCCCGACTCGGTTTTCGAAAGCTTTCATGATACCGAATTCACAGTCGAATACGATCACTACAGCTTCTGGGTTGGCTTCGATGAATGTGACGCCGATTTCAACTAACAGATTTGATTTAAAGGTCCTTGAGTCACCTACCACTTGGGTCACTCCGCAAGTGATACCACCGTCAAGTGAACCACCCATCATCACGTTTAGAATGGGGACTTGTGTCTGAGCAATTACGGTCTTTTCGCCGTAATTGGAAGCGGACATTGCTACTGCCAAAGATTTCTTTCCAGCAGATTTAATTAATCGAGATGCTAATGAACTCATTTAGTTCTCCAGTTGTTTAAGCGAGGTATATCATAAAGACGAGAAGGGGAATTTTTAAGATTCCCCCTTTGTTTAGTGAAGACTTTTTGGTACAAAACAATCTTCGACGTGGGCGAATCTATTATTAACATTCTGACCCAAACCTATCAATTGTTGTTGAAGAGAGATTATCAAACCTCTGGCCTTGGCTGCGTTAGTCACAATCAAATCCAGATTTCTTTGTTCTGCTTGATTGTGAGAGCTCAACTTTATGGACCTGATGAATAGATTGTTAGAAATCTCATCTGGGACGTTGGGCTGTACGGTCCCGAACCAATTCAAAATCAAATCAATTTGACTTTCGATCAATCCTTTGACCTTACATTCGACTGACCAAGGATTATATGGAACGCCGTTGATAGTAGATGGTCCCAAAGGTTTAGTTTCTACCTTCGAATTATCTATCAACTTCAACAAATAATCCTTCATTTTGATAGATGTCTCGACGTCTCCGCAATGGATGCTGATCTCAACATCAGTTGTTTTTCTTCTCTTCAAAAAGTCTAACATCATTTCACCTCAGGAATTTTCAAAGCAACTTCATCCTTCTTGACGTCAACGCCGTTCATGACTCCATTCCGAACTCTGTTGAAGTTGCGTTCATTCTTCATGTTATATGCTTCAACAAACATATTCGGTGTGATCGAGAATCCGACAATGGTCAATTCAATGAATTTCAGTAGCCGACAAATGATCAGACCCAATTCCTCTTGATCGACGTCTCCGCTTCTCCAGTGCATGGAATGTTGTTGCCAGAAATCAACATAAGATTCGGACAAACGAGTGAACCACTCAGATTTATCATCCAAATCATATCCGATGAAGTTACCTTCAGATTGAATATGTTGAAAAGCATGAATGAGACTGTGATCTGTCTCCAACGCCTCTTTAATACAATCAACATCCCCATACCGCAGAGTGGCGGCTAACATGAAATGAGTGACATCAATCAACTCGAACAGAGCAGCATCTTTATCAAAATGAGATTTGTTCTTGCTATACCAGTCCCACTCAGTGTTTACCTCATCCAAAAATTCTGCCCATTCCTTATCGGCAGCGCTCTTAAATCTGATGTTGAATGATGGGTCTTCAAACCAGCCAACTCCGTTGTAAGCGTTGTTCAAAGCGTGTTGTTTAGTCAACATGGATAATAACTGTTCCATGTTGATTGAAGTATCTCTCAAAACATCTAACATTGTTTCTTCCTTCTGAAAAGGGCGTCTCAATAGACGACCCCATTAGTTTTCATGAACTCATCGAAGAATTGTTCAAAGTCGTCTATACCAATCATTCGATTAACATAGACATCGTTGGGTTGATAAACCTCGGCAATATAATCTTCGAATGGATCATTATCCAGTCTGTTATCAACTTCTGGACTAATGATCTTCAAGGTTGGTATTCCATACTTGTTCACATAACGCTGAACCTCATCCGGCGTTCTCAAATCTGTAATGATGAACAATTTATCAGGATTATCCAATGCTTGTTGATGTTGGTTCTCAACAAACTTGGCCACGAAATAATCAGGTTGCACATTTCTGACTGTCCCGACCTGTTTCCAAATCTCTCTCGGCGTTAAGTTGTTCGGGTTCAAATCGTGCCTAAAAGGTAAATCCTTTACCGAATCGTCGATGTCGAACGATTTCAACCAAGGGAATATCTGATCGCTCAGACGTCTGACTTCATCGCTAAAACTCAGTCTGATCGCTCCCTTATTTTCCACAAGCCATTTCGTGTACCAATCTTTACCTCTGCGCTTTCTTCCGCAAAGAGCAATTACATTCTTCAGTCGATTTTCTTCTTGTTGAGGTAGATCAAGGCTTAGTTGTTCCATGATACAATTACAACAGTTTGAATTTCCTGAACGTCGAACGATTCACGACAGTTAATAACTCAACGTTCTGTTCAGAGAACACTTGGTCTGCAAACATAACATAGTCCATTCCGCGCTTGCCCATGATATAAGCATACACCAAACGAGTGTATACCCACATCTGGTTCGTTTTATCGCTCTTACCGCCGAAGTCTGTGATGACCTGATCTAATAAACGCTGGATGACCTGAGTGGTCAATTCATCTTTCAGAACATTATCGTCAGCAGTAATCATAGCCCCATAATAACTCAACAGAGTCGAGAAGAATGTTTCCCACTGATCCAGTTCGATGGTCTGTAACCGGACGTCTGCTATAGGAGGGGTAACAGTCTTGGTTTTCAGAGCTTCATCAACCTGACTCTGGAAATCAGAATACACATGAGCATTCAACACGTTCCAACGATAATTACCCAACTCGACGTTGTTGTGTACTTGTGCCACCTGATTGAACATCATTTCCTGAATGAAACTGAATTCAAACGGGTTGATTGAGCCAGTACCAAATAACATATCGCCGGAACGCTGTTGTACTTTGGTATGGAACAAATACTTTCCAGCATATTCATCCTTGGTAGTGAAGAACAGAATCTCACGATTACAGCTCTTATCTTTCCATTGATGATTCTCTCCGAACACATCGTTGATATGCTCTCTGTTGTCCAGATGAGGCATTGCGATTGTTATAGTACTGCGTCTTGTCTCGATACCATCAGTCACAAATTCGTTCAAGGCATCTTTGAATTGATTGAAAGCATAGAGACGTGGACCATATGCCGAATACCAAGTCTCGCCGTCATCAGAATATTGAGAAGCTCTCGGTAAGAAGAAAGACAGATATGGGTCAATAACATCAGCTCCTGCCATAACCCAAAATGTTTCAGCAATCATCTGGAATATGTTTGACTTACGACCTTGAATGAATAAGTGTCTAGCCCTCGGGTTTTCGAACTGAAAAGTCACATCGTGTAGAGCTTTCACTGAACCGTTGCGACTTGGAGATGAGACGCCAGTATTCTCTAGTTGAATGAATGCCCTGATCATGGTTTCGCTAAGACTTCGACCATTTACAAAAATTGGATTGGTAAGCATTTGTATACCTCTTTGTTATTCGTGTTAGTAGTATAAAGAAAATGGGCTGATCAGTTAAGATCAGCCCATTGTTATTGTCGGTTAAATTCTGAATGTGAAGTCGTTAAAATCAAAATTTACATCCTGTTTCGACTGTACCTCTAGACAAGGAAAATCATTGTCCTGTATCAGTGGTCACAACGTCCAATTTCTTGTCCTTCGGATCATCATAAAGACCTTCAACAATCGGAACGAAAACTAAACGACCGCAATGGATTCTGATCTCCATTCGGACGACCTCATTACCTTGAGAATCAGTGATCTTTTCTAAACAATGATATTTGATTTGTTCAAATAACTCATCAATCTCATGTTGTATCGGTTGAAGGAACGCTTGATTAATTTCCTTCAATATGACGTTAGATTTGAACTGATTGATAATCTCTCTCAATCCATTTTGGAATTGCTCCTTTAAGAAGTCGTCATATTCTTGATCATTAGGCCAAGTTCTCGAAGCCAGCAATTCTTCCAAATTTAAAATTTTCATACAATCTCCTTAGACTGTGTAACTTGCAAATGTCGAACCGTTGATGGTAAGATTGACGTTTCCGCCTAAACCGCCTGGTCTCACAACGTTTTGTATAGAAAGTCTCTCAGCTACTTCATCAAAAGAGTAGCCATTTTTATATTCAGAGACGTCTTGTAAATCATGCTTGAATCCGTCTATGGCTCCATCTGTATGTACCAGAAATGAGTTCTGAGAAGCGCGACCGAACAAACCCAATTTCCTTGTTGCATATTCGTCATTCCCAGGCAACCCACCAGAACGAGCAAATTTATCTGAAATGTAGGCTGAATGAATATGACCCAATAAAACATAATTGACGATTATTCCTTGTGAAGCATATCTGGATGTAATCGCGTCAGTGCTCTTCTCCAAAGTCGCAGTCGAAGCGAAACGACCGTGTGAGTGACCATGTATCAATAAAATGTTCTGCCCGTTTAAATTCAGAAGACATTCGAGAGGGTTCGTCATTGGTACAACTTTCACCCCAGGCTTATCTTTAAACAACAGAGATATGAGATTGTGGATCATCAGATCAAAGCTATCTGAAACTAGGAAATTGGTTTCATGTATGTGGTCGCTCATACGACTTTCATTACCAACAACACTAGCAACGGTTACATTAAACCCAGAATCGTTAAGACCTTTAATGATACCAGAGATAAGCTCTACTGCGACAAAGGTTGCGTTAGCTCTTGACATGGAATTCGAACTAATCTCGCTGAGATGCTGAATGTTCTTCACTAAATCTCCAGTCATGGCCAGAACGACTTCTTTCACACCATTGCTTTTAAACACAATAGAAGATTTGAATACGTGCTTGAATAAACGTCTCGACGCAATATCGAGATCAAACGAATTACCTACTTGATCGCATATTACTTGATTTAAGTGAAGATCTGATAGCTGGATGATGCCGATAGGCGCTCCGGAAATTTCGGGATGTTTAACCGTTTCAACATGGAATTTTCTCAAAGTGAAGGTTTCGATCAGAGCTTTCGTCAAATCTTCAATCGCGTTAATATGTCTGGCATGTTCTCTGAATGCCTTCCTCTCAATACGATTAGAATCCATCAACCTCTGATTTTTGCGTTGTAAATTCGTAGCAGCATCCACAAGTTCTGAATCTGGATTCTGGGTCTCAGCGAACAGAAACAAAGACTTCTTCAACCCTTCTTTGATATTCAAATTTTTGAAATTGTTATCATAGATAGTGATCCAGCGATTCACTGTGGAAAGAGGAATGTTAAGAGACAGAGAAATTTCATTTTTATGGATTCTCTTCAGATGAGAGTTGATCACCTCAGTGATCTGTTCGTCTGTATATTGTTTGCTGTTGACTTTCTTCAGTAAATCCGCTAGGTTGTTTATTTTGATCATAATACTCTCTTTGATTGTATCAATACTGCTTCCACTTTGAGAACGCGAGTTTGCCTCTCAATCCTTGATATCTATTCTCGGCAATGATTTGAAATAAATCACGCTTAGACCCTTCATTGAGTAGAAATTCATTAATGTCTTTGCTTTGTATATGTTTTGGAAAGAGTACAACGCATTTACCAGCATCAAAGATTTTCTCGATGTTGGAGCAAACCTCTTTGTTCCTCGGTTGGTTATCTGGGATGAATATGTCCCCTATTCCAGCTGATAACAGATTAGCATCCGCCGTCGCAATCGCATTTGGTAGGAAAAGAGAATCAATCGGCCCCTCGACTACCAAGACAGTTTTGTTCTTGATAACCCTGTCTAAACCAAATACTTTGTTAGCCGTAGGATCATTTTTGACCGTTATGTATCTCAACTGAGAGAAAGGATCAAACGAACGACCTTGAACTATTCTCAGACGTTTATACTCATCATAGAATGGTATGATCAATCTTTCGTCCTCAGGTAGAGTCAAGAAGTCATCTGCGTCACAAAACCTGATCACACTCTCTCTGAAATTCATTGAGTACAACAGATAAGATTCAAATTCAACAGGTATGCCCCGTTTCCTGACGTAAATCTTAGCGTGGTGATCGTCTGGTAGCTGAGAAATGGTCCATACGTTGTCTAAAACGCTCTCAGTAACGATTTCTGCCGTTGTTTGAATCCTTTCCTGGGATTCCGTCTTAGGTTGATACTGGTCGTAGTTACCATCGCCTCGATTTTCTTTGAAAAGTTCCATTTTGTACTCTTGGAACAAAATAGGGTCAACTTTCTCAAGAAACTTATAAAACGAAGAAGCATAGCCACAGTTCTTACAATCGACAGACATATGATCGCCCGAACCTTTAAGGTTCTGGTAGATATACAAACGCCGTTTGTTAGCTTTCTTCTGACTGTCACCACAAACGGGACACCTCGCGATAAAAAGATTCGACCTTGTCTGTTTACCCTTATCCAAGGTCGCTATCAATCTGGCAGCAAACGCTAAATCAATATATAAGCTCATCGCCATCTCCTTGTTATAATGAACCTATTCTAAAGAAAATGGGCTGATCGGTTAAGACCAGCCCATTTATTTACTCAGAGTCCATCAACTCAGTGTACATACCATCTTTCAATTTGTACATGATAGCCTCATCAAAGAATTGTTGAAATTCTTGAGTGCGCTGAGTAATGACGTACAAGCTGGTGTGTTCTGACTGATCAGACACTCGAAACATTTCAACGAAGTCGCTTACACCTTGTTCAGAAAGAGCTTCGAGGATTTCGTCAAGAATCAACAGATTGCTGGAACAACTGGCAGACAGACGAGCAACATCTCTCCAAGCCAACAATACAGACAAATCAACACGACTCTTCTGACCGCTTGACAAGTTGGCGATACTCTGACCTTTACGGTCTGGCGCATTCATCTTCAACTCGAAATCAGAATCAATTTCGACGCCTATAACCAAATTCATCTTATCCAAATACTGGTTGACTTGTTGGTTTAGATAAGGCAGCACCATGTTGACGATGTTAGCTTTTGCGCCGTCATCCTTCAACGAGGCATCTATCACCTTCAAATCCAATATCAAACCGTTGGTCTCATCGATTTGCTTGGAGAAAGAATCAATCTCGCTCTGAATTGAAATCAAATGTTGTTCTTCTTCGGACCAATCCACTTTTTGATTCTGAGCCTGTTCAATTTTCGCTTTCAGCTCTTGAGCTTCATTGAGCTTCAATGTAGCTATCGACCTTGAGGAACTGATCTTGCCATTCAGAGACATCTGTTGGTTGTGAAGATCATTCATTTCTGATGTTTGATCCACCGGAAGATTCATTGCATCAACCCTGATCATCCGTTCCTTCAACTCAGACAACTTCTGATTGATTTGGTCAATCACTGACTGTACTTGTTCTTTCGGTAAACTTTGACCACAAGTAGGACAATTCGAGTTGTGTAGCTGTTGACTTAATTTGGCGTTACCCTCGTCAATGGCGGTCTGAATTTGTCTCTTAGCTTCCAACACTTTGTTTCTAGCGGCGTTAGATTCTTTGACTTTCTCCAATCTTTCGGCTAATTTTCCAACTTCCAGATTAAGAGACTTAACAAGTTCGGTTTCGCCTTGAGCCACAGAGATAGCAGCGTCTTTCCGAGTCATCAAATCGGTGACAACATTTTGAGCTTGTTGTTTCTTGACGTTAATGACGTTAATCAGACCGACTTTGCGAGTCTCGTTGATCGAAATCTTCTGCATCAACTCAGACAACTGAGTTTGAGCCGACTTCATTCTCAACTTGTTGATGGTGTTCATTGTCGAGAAGATATTAACATCCAACATCTGCTCACCATAAGCCCGACGATCAGGCGTAGACATATCCACGAACGGAATGAATTTGTCCCGACCTAAAGCTATTGTGTTATTAAACACCTTCTCATCCATACCAATGATTTTATGAATGTTGACTTGATAGTCTTTCAGAGCCGCTTCGTCTTCGATACGAACGCCGTCTTTGAAAACATCGAATACAGTAGGCTTTTGACCACGGATGATCTTCCATTCGTGGCCGTTAGCATTCAATTCGACTTCCACCAAACATTCCTTGTTTGATCTGGAGTTGATCAGGGATGTTTTAGTTGATCCCTTACCATACGATTTGTCAAACAATGCATAGTACAGAGCGTGTACCAACATCGTGCTTTTACCAGCTCCGTTATCGAGAGAGCCGACCATAGTAGTCTTGCCATTAGCAGCATACAACAATTCCATACCCATATTGTTGATGCTTCTGAAATTCTTAGCGTGTATGCGCTTAAATTGAATCTTGTTCATTATTTCCCGCCTTGAGTAGCTGCTTCTTGATAGATGCTCAACGCTTCGCTCTTCACTCTGTCTGGGTTTGAGCCTTGTACAGTTTGAGCTAAGTTGAATCCATATTCAGAGATTACCTGACCGATGTTAACAATCAGATTACTCGGGTCAACTTTATCACTGACCTTAGAATTGTCGATCACTTCTGAAGTATCGTTGATCTTGTATTCTATCGTCTGAGCTGAGCTGAGTAAAGATAGGAATTTATTGAACGATTTAGTGTCACCCTTGTCGATAACATTCACGCGAACAATCTTACCTTTCAAGTGACTCAACACTCCCTCATCATATTTGATAGACTTGTCGTGATTTAAAATCAAGAACAAGCTATCTTGAGGTCCGTTCCGATGGAACGTACAGTTACCGTTACTGGTATCTAATTCGAACCAACCGCGATCAACTCCATCAGGATAATCCATCCAAGTAATATGGTATGGCGAACCAATGTAATTGATATTACCATATGAGCTGACGGTATGATAATGTCCTGTATAGACGCCTTTAAACTTCTTGAATAAAGAGGCGTCCATACCGTGAGTAGCCAGAACGCCGCGATACATAGCGAAATCGTTCAACTCTAGATGTGACACAAGATATTCAGCAGTTGTATCGTTGATAACCTTGAGAATTTCCTCTTGGTTGTTCTTGTTAATCCAACCAATGTAAAGAACATTACCAATTTGTTCATGCTCGACAACAATCTTGATCTGAGGATGTTCATTTAAAAAGAACAGGTTATGAACAGAGTTATCTTCGCGATAGAAAATGTTGTGATTACCAATAGTGAAGATGATATTCAGATCAGGATACTGTTTCAGGATAGAATACAACTTATCCTTAAACTCGACGGCTACGCGAACATCCAACATGCGTCGATTATCAAATGCATCTCCGGCCTGTACGATTGTTCTGATGCCTTTATCGTACATGTCCTTGATCTTACGTTCCAGATAATTCAACTGGAACTCCAAAAATGTTGTATCTCCGGCTTTAACACCGAAATGTAAATCGCCAATCAAACCAATTACCATAAGTAGTCTCCTTAGTTCATAAACTTGAACAGATTTGGTTGTTTATCTTCAAGAGCTTTCTGTTTACTCTTGTCTTTCTCTCTGTCGCGCTGTCGCCTGGCTTCTTCCGACTGCTCATATTTACGAGCGCGATCACACATATCACCGATCATCTGAGCGATTGCTCTGTCTCCTTCTTCTCCAGAGAGACCAGTCAATTCTTCGGAATCTAATAAATCTTGATCGAGAAATTCCACAGATTTATTTTTGTAGTAATCCTGTCGCTTTTCCAGAGTTATTCGATTGTTGAATGCTTGGATTACAAAGCGAGTGATATATGAGAATGGGTTAGGTTTTCCCGTTCTGGTCGGAGCATCCGGATTGTAGTTGTGTAAATACATACAACAATCTTCAATCGCATCATCTATCATCTCATCAAGATAGCTGTAATTTTGATAGCTGAACTTGTGAGACATATTGTTTGCTATGAGTATGATACACTCGGCAGTATATCTCGGAATCTGTGGATGTGGCTTTCCTTCTGCCTTGGCAACTTTCACTAAAGCAGCCCATTGACCCATATCAACTTCCAATTTAGCTGGATCAACATAGTTAGTTTTAATCCTTAGATGGTTCTGTACTGGGATATTAACCTCTGGTTCAACATCCTCGAAATCTGAATCAACGTCGAATGACTCATCGTCTTCGTTTAAAATTTTAAAGCCCATAACAACCCCTAGAATGTTTGTTGAGGATACGGAAGTTCTAGATCAAACAATTCATTTAATCTATTGTTAGTTAGATATCTGATATCAAACTTCTCATCATCTCTGGTTTGAATAATTTGTCTTTTACCTAGACCGCAATATTGGTCCGCTAATTCGTTACCATAAATCCCAGAATGACCTTTGACTTTTACGAATGTCAGACCGGATTTATCTCGTTCCAACATCTCGAACATAGGGACAAGTAATTCCCTGTTTCTAATCCCGTTGTAGCCATTCCTTTTCCAGTTGTGTCTCCAGATAGTACAACAGTTTATGACATATTGACTATCTGTATGTATAATAGGTCTGAATTTACTCTGATTATGGAATAATCTTATGGCAAAGAAAATGCCCATAATCTCCCCGATATTATTTGTAGACGGCGGCGAAAGGTGACCATAGCGAATAAACTGCTTGTCTTGAAAATTAGGTATACACAAAGACCAACCTGCATACCCCTCTGGAGTTCCGTTCAATGAACTGGACCCGTCTGTATAAATGTTGACTATCATCATCCGTTCCGTTTGTATATGAATCAATTTAGTATAAAGAAAAAGGGCTGATCAGTTAAGATCAGCCCTTTGCTATAAAGCATATCTGGATTGTTTTAACCCAGCAACCTTCAAATCTATCTTATGATTGGTCAAATTGGAATTGCTACCATTGACATAGGTCAGAGATAAATCGATTTCGACTATTCCTGGGTTGTTAGTATCTCTCACAACAACGCTGGGGATGAATGATGCTGTCGGTAGGGATAGGTCATCGATTGGTTGCGTCAGTGTGTCAGCAACGCTCAAAATGGATTGTATTCTGGGCGTCAGAGCTTCATTGTAGATGAATTGTAATTTCAAATCTGTGCTCGTCACTCTACGCTGGCCGATTTCATTAGCATAGATAATCATACCCACGTCCAAATTCTGTACGAATGTATCTGTCTGACTCTTATCGAGACGCCACCTGTGAACTAGATGTGGACCTAAGCCATAGAATGTCTTCTCGACAATACCATTAGTTATGGCTGGATTAACGATGTCGATGATATCATACATATCAGTCTTGATCAACAATCTCAGATCATCTTCATCAACTCTATAAAGACCATTTAATGTTCGATCAGTGTCTCCAAACACTCTGTAGAGGTTTCCCGCGACTAATTTATCAGCCAAGGCGTCCAAATTCAGAGCGTTGAGATTTCTGTAGTCTATAACTCTCAAAGAATGTCTGAATGATTTGATAGTTTGCATGAGAGCTGCAACTGTTGGAACCAAACCGTTATCTGTGGGAACCTTTTGTTCAGCAGTACCGTTGATCAACAAATCGAGTTGATCAACTAACGCCAATAATCTTTCTTCTGTAGTCATCATCTTTCTCCTATAACAACATCAACTCTTTGAACTTGGTGGTAGTATTAGCCCCAACTAAACAGTTCACTAAAATAGATTGAGTGTTTTGTGTTACGCTGGTGACTGTACAGAGACTCGGGTTGTCTCCAAGACTCAGAGATGTCGTCCAAAAAATATTATCGACATGTTGTACTATGTTGATTTCTTGATACCAAACTTGAGATATGGACTCACATCTCAGACCATATTTAGCCGTCCTGTATTGGGTCTTCGGTATTGTGATTATGACTTTGGTCGCAGAAGTTGTATGAGATGTGGTGGTGTCTTCGGCTTGTTTCTCAAACAGAGACATTTTCCAAGATAATGTCGCAGCGTCCCAGTAGTCTAATTGTTGGTGGTTATCGGAGTTACCCATCAAGAACGTCAATTCGCCGCCCTTAAAACCTACAGTCGAGACACTTGCGTTTCTCGTGGCGGCATCTTTGAACGAACCTTGGAAAAAACCTCCCAAGCGGTCTATTTTGTCCTTATCTTCCTTCGTGAAAATCAAAGCATTCGGAATAGATAATATCAATTGAGTGATGTAGTTCGGATCATTGAATTTATTTAAATCCAAATACAATATCTTAGCAAGTTCGGCACTTGCTACGATTTCTGTGCCGCCGTTGAAATCATTAGATATGTGACTTTTGTCGAGTTTGTTGGAGATAGAGGCTAACAAATTATCAATTTGTACGCCTGTGTATCTTGATCTATACTTAATAGGGGTTGCGCCAAGCATTTTGTTATCCTCATTAGATAGTTTGAGTTTGTTATGTTATTTATTCAAAGAAAAACCCTGGGACCGAAAGCCCAGGGTTCATTCTATGGTTGATTGGACTTCTCAATCGCTTCCAATTCAGATAACTTTTGTCTAGCTTCGGCGATTCTGATTTGAATGTCCAGATCGTGAAGTTGTTGTTCACCTTGATCCAATTGTCCTTGTTGAGTTGTCTGATCTTCCGTAGGAGGGTTTAAACCGACCCTCATGAACAAGTAATCGCTTATCAACTTCTTGCCCAAAATCTCTAAACAGGCTAACAACGGCCAAGTACTGAAACCAGCTAGCATCAACAAACCATCTCTGAATTCAGCATCATGAGGAATAAACCCGCCGACCAGATTACCTATGAAGAAAGCCAAAAAGGCATTCACCAAAAAAGACTTGAACTGGAATCCAGTTTGTCTCTTGACGGCGTCATAGGTATATGCAGCACTACCGCCTAGAACAGATAGCAGACCCGCCGCAGTCAACTCCCAAATCCTAGTGACTGTGTCGCTGAACGTTATGTGCTCGTTCATTTGCTACCTCCCGCACCTGTATATCCCAATCTCATCAATGTACAACTAACGAATCCATTGATAATTGAAGTCCACATGACTCCGACTATCAATATGTGAATGGGTTCTTTATCGCTGAGCATATGATAGACCAGAAAACAAGTACCAAATAGGGCCGTCCCAAACGCGACTGCCGGTATGTGGCTTTCAGGCAAACTGACGGAATTAACATTCTCAATCTGTCTGATCCTTCTAAATTGTCTTAGGCTGTATACAATCAACGACAAATACCCGACTAGCAACAATATTGTTTGTATTTGCATATTTGAATCCTCAAGCATGCTCGGGTTATTCATCCTGAAGTATTTAGGCGGCGTAAACCGCCCAATGGTCAATCTAAAGCTTTGATGTCGTCAATCAACATTTGTTTAGCAGTCGAGGACTCTAACTTGAGAACGTTGGAAGATAAATCAGAGATTTTAGCCTGTAACTTATCAACTTCATCAACACCCAAGGATGCTATTCTGATGGACAACATTCTTTCAACGTCATCGTCTGAAGTACCAACAATCGCCTTCAAAAGATGTTCTTTCAGCTCAGTTCCTTTCATCTTCACCAATGTCTGGGACTCTTGATTCCAATATAGAATGAACTCTTTACGCTTGTTCAACCAAGACAATTCATCTAAAGAGCGACTGATCATATCCAGACGTCTGGTTTCCATCCAGATTACTCTGTTATCGCACCAGTCCTTTATCAAGTCTTTGATGCTAGGGAACATCTTGATTTTGTTGTCATACCCCCAACAATTCAAGACTTCGCCGACCTTCGCTTTCAGGCCTAAAGAGGCTAACAGTTGATCATCAGTCTGTTTCAGAAACTCGGATGGACATTTGATCAAGATAGACCACTTGTTCATCCGAGTGTTATTGTCTATTGTCGTTATCTGTTTAGACTCTAACAAAGGTATCAAGTGTTTCTGCTTGTACTTCTCAAATTGATAAGCGGGCAGAGGGGGCATCTCGATAATTTCAAATGTCGTCCTACTTAGACGGCGTATGACCCCCTCAATCAAATATGATTTACCTGTTTGAGAAACCTTACCAGTAAACCCATTAAAACTTGGAGGAACGTCTATGAGCTCATCATTTTCCAAGTAGGATAGCACGGCATGACTTACGTCCTTCATAGTCCTTGGAAGAATCCTTGAACTATAACCATTGCCTATACCTTCAGAGCCGTTCAACAACAGAGTAGGCAAGACGGGTAGAAAGAATTTCGGTTCGATCTCTTGTCCGTCATCAAACTGTTTCTCAACAATCAACGCATCCTCAGATTTGAACATCTTATCCATTAAAGGATTTCGTCTGACGTGGATATATCTTGCCTCTGATGCTTGATTATCCTCCCTGTTACCAAACTGTCCCTCTCTTTGAAGATATGGAACATTATTGGACCCGCAGTAATCACGAGCCATAACAACTATCGAGTCGGCCAAGTTATCCTCTCCGTGAGCGTATGCTGTCTGATCGGAAGTCTTACCAGAAAGGTTGCTGACTTTGATTTCCTCGGTCGCTCCCAGATTTCTGGAAACGTGGAAAATCTTCCTCATTCCAACTTTCAATCCATCAACCATCGAAGGTAAACTGCGCCAATTATCATACATAGCATATTCGCGATGACCGTTATTTACATGATCTTCAATTTTAATCATTCGATTCATTTTCAATTCCTTAGTGTTGAGATAACCATTGCTTTCTGGCGTCAGCAAGTTTCGGGTTGAATGCCAGGTCAAGCAATCTCTTATCCTCATCATCCAGACTCTGAACTGTTTGGAAATAATTCGGATCATTCATGAATCGTTCCATGTGAATCTCATCATGCGTACCAAGACCTTTATAACGCTTAACTTTCCAGTTACCGACTTTGGTCTTTTCCCATTCCTCGAATTCGGCTTGAGTGCCAAATTCCAAAACTTCCTTCCCTTTAAAGGCCATAATCAACGGGGTGTTCAATACGCCCAAGACGCC
>JACCDR011785081.1_pt1 | contig 18217 bp, 29 predicted proteins | sample 7446431 | NCBI WGS metagenome assembly JACCDR01 (sample SAMN15323443, study PRJNA562643) | freshwater metagenome | isolation source: river surface water | place: USA:Blue River Watershed | collected 2017-08-17
ATCGAGGGATTGGAAGCCGTCCCCGGAATTCGAGGCCGCGCAACGCGAGGGAGTTTTTGAAACCATCACCGCCGGCGAAATGGGCCAGTTGACCGGCCTGCCGCAATTCCAGCAGTTTGAAACCCCGTTCGAGGCGCGGAAGCGACAAACCAAAAACTTTGCTGGCTGGACCATCAGCGCGAGCAAGTTCCGGGAAGGCGTCTTCAGGTATTCCTCATTCCTCGCCAACGTGGAACGTCTGCGCAAAGGCGAGGCACCCATCTACGGCGGGGCATATCGCGGCGACGTCGAGGCGCTGGAAACCCCCGCCATGGACTCAGAGCAACCGGTTTTGTCAGGGGAGGAAGCCATTTACGCCAAGGCGGCGGAAATCGCCCTGAAGACCTACGGCGATTACAACATGCTGGGCGTTGGTAGTCAGTGGATTCGGGACGCATTGATCCCGTTCCATTCCTGGACGGACGTCAATTTCCGCTATCACGCCAACATGCTGCGCAACATCGCGGACGTGGTATCCAGCGACCAGGAGGCAAGCGCGCAAATGGTGGCACGCTATGGCGCCAGAGGGGCGGCGCGGCTTGCGTGGAGCGCGGCGCGGGTGGCGGTCGGGCTGGCCGCAGTCAACATCCTCATGGAGTTTTGGAACAACATTGGCGGCGCCATGGCGGGGCTCTGGGATGACGACGACGACCTTGAACAGCAGTTGAGCGAAGCGGACCGCCGTCGCCCGCACATTATTCTGGGCAAGGACAGCGACGGCAAGGTGATGGTGGTTTACACACCCACCGCGTTCGGGGACATCCTGGAATGGGTGGGCGGCCACAACCTGCGGCGGCTCATGGTGGACTGGATGCAGGGCGAAATGACCTTTGAAGACATGGTGCAGGAATACGCCAAGCAAGCCCCGGCGGACTTGGGCAACAAGGTGTTGCAGGGCACTCGCCCGGACGTAAAAGCCGCCTACGAAATGTCCAGCGGCAAGGCGACGTTCCCGGACGTCTTCGACCAACGCAGCATACCGGCCCAAGACAAATGGTGGCGCTTCGCGGAAACGATGATTGACCGGGTGCCCATCGAGGCACTGCGCAAGGCGGTGGACCAAGATTACATGGGCAGATCCACTGGCGATGTATTGCAACAGGCGGTATTGCAGGTGCGCCGGCGCGACCCGGAGCAATGGAGCTACTACGCGGCGCGGGAAGCGGCGGGAGATTGGAAGTTTAAGAAGACTGGCAAACGCTTCGAGCAGGGCAGCTACGAGGCGCCCGAGGCGCAGGCATTGCGAAACTTCCGCAAGAGCATCTACCAGGGAGACGTCGAGGCGGCAGAGCGGTTTTACCGCCGGCTACTGGACTACGGCTATACCGCCGAACGACTGGACGCCAGCATCCGCAATCAGCATCCACTTTCGGACCTGAATGAGCGCGAGAAAAAGGAATACCTGGCGCAGTTGACACCCCAAGGCCGGCGGGAATTGGACTTGGCGCTGCGGTATTACGAGAAGCTGGACCAGTTCGACCGCCGCGAGAAGGCATTGTTTCCACGCAAAGCGGCAGCCGAGCGCGGCATTCCGTTCACGCCCCAGACAGAGCGACTTCGGGACATCATGGAAACAGCGCCGTAGTCCATTAGTAGTCCACCACCTTGCGATTCTGGGTGACTTTGGGGGACAGAGTTAGGCGCGGCGGCGTTGCGATTCAAGCTATTACACATAATACGTTTTTAGGGTAGAGCGGCTGACATGACTACGGATCAGCAGGTTTGAAGTTCGACTCTTCACGGGTGCACCACTCCTTCAACAACTTCCGTTGATTCTTCGCGGTGCCGGTTTTCATCGTAGTCCGCGTGGTAGTCCCACAATTTTGGTTTCGGCGGCATTCCAGCGCGCCCAGGCGGGGAGTCCTTTGGCGGGCATCCAGGAGAGCGCGGCGCCGCCGGTCCAGTTCGCCGGCCTGGCGCCGTAGGTGGTTTGCAGCAGGGAAACTGTCTGGTCGCCAATCTCGTTGGCAATGATCAGATCCGAGACGCCATCACTGCGGCGCTTGGTGACGTAGAACGAGCGCAGGCCGTGCGGCGTGATGTGCGGAAGCTCAAACTGCCGGCACAACCGCGCCAGGGCGTGCCCCAAGGCGCAAGGATCCACGGGCTGGCCGGCCACCTTTGGACTGGGGAAATACCAGGGCGAGCGCGGGAACCGGTCTTTGTGCCAGCGGTGGAAGCATTCCAGGCAATCGGCAAACTCAGGGCCGACCATGGCCCAGGGGTTTACGCCGTGCTTGGAGCGGGCGCCCAAGAACAAATGGCCATCGTTGTAGAAGCCGGCAGAGTGCGGGCCGGCGGCATCGAGGCGCAGGCGGAGCAGTTCGGACGTGCGGCAGCCGGTGAACATGGCGAACAACAGTTGCCAGCCCAACACTTCGGAGCGGACGGACGCCAGCAGTTCATCCGCCAGTTGATGGATCACGCTGGCATTAGCCGGGGCGGTGGCGCGGCTGTGGCGAACGTCATTTGCCCGGCGGTAACGTGGACGCCCGGAGCGGATGTAATTGAAATCAAGCTGGCCGGTGGCCACGCCGTAGCTCAGGACGTTGGAAAGGGTGGACGTGTCCAGATCAACGGTGCGCTCCCCGGATCCGCGCTTCACCTGGCGAATGCGCCATGCCTTATACCTTGGAATATCGGCCAGGCGGATGCTTGCTGCCAAGACGGGGCCGAAGAACGATTGCAGCAGGGTAACACGGGCTTTTTCGCGCGTGATAAAGCGTTCGCCGCGGGCTTCCAGCCTTCGGTTGGGGCAGCCGGCATCAAGGTAAAGCTGGGCCAGATCGGCAAAGTTACCGGCAGGCGCGGCCCAATCCTTGTGGGCGTTTTCTTTGACGGCGGCAGCGGCTTTGACGGCGCGGAGTTTGCGCCAGGTGCGCCGGCCACGGACGAGCGGGCGGGCCCAGAAAACCCCGGGCGGGCCTTCGTAAACGCCGGGAGATATGCTGGTGCGGGTCATCGGTAGCTTGGAATTGGCCCGGAAACGTAGTGCCACTGGCCGTCTCCAGGGCGCGTCCATGCGGCTTCCCCCGTGATGCGGTTACAGCGCCACACAAACCCGCTATCGCCCTCGATGAATTGATAAGGAGGGAGCAAGCGGGCGATTAGAACGCCCAGCAGCGCGGCGGCAATGGCATAGGCATAGAGTTTCATTTGCGCTTGCGAGGCTCGTTTAGGATGTGTGCTCCCGATGGGCCGGTGTGGTAATCAATTCTGGCCTTGGCAACCCCGGCGTTCTTTACCAAGGCAGATTGGTTTCCCTGCTTAGTCACCGCCAACGGAAAAGTCAGCGAGCCCGACCGCTCAACTTCGTCACACACCGCTTCAATGCAGTTGCGAACAATAAGCGCTTCATCAATGCCGGTTCGGTCAACCACGGTTTCTAAACGGTGCTTTAACTCGTGGGAAACGCGCACCGATATGCGGGGCTCTTTGGTTCTCATGGTGCCAATGTCACCCAACGGGAAAATAAATCAAACAAAATCAGAAAAGCCGCTTGACACCGTTGGGTGACATCGGGTAACAATGGGGCACGATGAGCAACGGAACTACCTCTAAAACATCTTCCCGTCCGAAAGAGCCGCGCGTCTCCTGCCGGGTCACTCCACAGCTTATGCGCCGGCTGGAGCGCATCGCCAAGGTCAACGGCATAGACGTTTCGGACGTGGTGAGGATAAGTTTGAACCGGGCCTTGCCTCGTTACGAGCAACCGGAAAAGAAGGCGGCATAAACCCCCAAAGCGAAAGGACTGAAATGACAACTATCAAAATGGCGCTACCCAGTCAGGTGGCGTTTGGGCTGGCGAAGGAGTTAGCCAGCGAAGTGCTGCATGAAGTGCATTGCCGCCACAACAACATTGCCCGCCGGCTGCGCGGCGAAACGCCGGTCCATCAGAACAAAACCGGCATAGCGGAAGTGCGCGCGGTGGTGTCTTCGATTGAGGACCGCTACATGCGGTTGTGGTTTTGCGGCTGGCTGAAGTTTTGCCTGGAGGAAATGCGCAAGGAACGCGGCGAGTCTCCCCGGTGGCAGGATTATGAGGCCAAAGTTCGCCAACACATGCAGGAGGCCGCATGAGCCCGGAGCCGCTTAAAATTGTGCGGGCGGAGATTCACTTTCAGACAATGGTGAATGACGGCCAATCCATCGAATTCACCTACTGCCACGCATCGCGGACGCTGAAATGTCACCGTGATTTTCTGGACGAAGTGGACGTTCAGATAGCTTCTAAAATCATTGGGCTGCTGCCGGACAGTCTGGATGCTCTTACCAACCTGATTAACAGCGCGGTCACCGCCGGGGATGCGTGGAGAGGGCGGAAACTGAAGGGGGATGCGTGAACACCTTTCTAACATTTTCCATGGCCGGCCCCAAGGCTTCAGTCCCCTTGGCGAGCGATCCAATCGCCGGTCCGGCCATGGTTTCCTTTCGGCCCGGCAACCGAATCAAGCTCAGTGACGGGCGCTGGGCGAAAAGGTGAAGCGTGAAGAAACCAACCAAGAAACCAAAGCGGTCGGCGCGTGCCAAGCGGAGCGCACGTTCACTGCAGCGCATGGTTAGACAGTCCGATAGAGAACTCGAACTATACTTGCTCCGCTGCTCAATATGAAAACAACAACTCCGCACGGGTTCGGATTCTACGACATCGCCAAAGATCGGCAGATGATTCTGTGCGACGAAGGCGAATGGTCTGGCTGGCTGTTCTACCAACACCCTGACGGGCAGTGGGTGTCGCTGCGCAAGGCCACCGACGCCGACATCACCGCAATCACAAACCAACTCATCGCCGCTGGCTGGCCTGCTCAGAAGTGGCAACATAAACCAAAGCGCGATGTCCGGCTGTCTAACCCATTGTTATGAAAGACCACGAGCCTAAGCCGATGTCACCCCACACGACAGTGGAAGATGACTGGGAATTGTTTCGCAGCCGCGCGCTGCCGGATGCGCCCAGAGAACTGCTGCCAATGTTGCGGGGATGCTTTATCGCGGGCGCAGCTACCGGGGCAAAGGTTATGGCCTGTTCGGTAGTCATGGGAACCGAGCCGGTTTTGAAAAACATCGCCCTGTTGGGTCAGGTGCGGGAGTTGGGGGCATGAGCATGTTGGCCACAGACTACGCGAAGGCGCACATGATCGAGCAGATCATGCGTTGCGGCGGGGTGCGGGCGTGGCGGGCGCGGCAGTTCCGCACCTACCTGGAGCGCTCGCCGTTGTGCCGGCTGCGCCAAATCACGGAGAAAATCTATGGATACTATTGAAAGCCTTTGGATCGAGCAGCAGAAAGAGCGGTATCGCCGGGAACATGCGGTGGACCGGTGGCGCACGGTGGCGGTGGTGGCGATTGTGTGTGCGGCCTGCGGCTGGCTGTGTGCGGCCATCCTGGTATGGGGGGCCAACTGACATGGACGCGCTTAAAGAGCCTCGAAAGAAGAATGGCGCCTTGCGCGACCTGGTGTTGAGCGTGCCGGTTGGGGGATCCATTACGGTGCATGACCACCTGGAGGCCAACCGAATTCAGTCCGGCTCGCGCAACTGGGGCATAAAGTTTTCTCGTGCCGGCGTTAAACTGACGAGGGTGCAATGATCATCGAAATAGATCCCCAAACCCGGGCGGAACTGATTGAAGCCACGGTAAACGCGGTGCGGCAGATGGCCGGTCCGTGGCTGGATCGGCGCGGGGCGGCGGCGTATGCGCAATGCAGCCTCTCGGAGTTGGACCGGGCGGCCAATGCGGGCGCCTTCAAGCGGTATCAACGGGCGGGCACACCGCTCTTTCGCAAGGATGAGATAGACGCGGCGCTTTCCGAGGGCCGTTGGCCGGGGCGGGCGGGCCGGATCGTAAAGGGGACATTTGTGCCGGACGTCCCGCCAGGAGAAACGGACCGGAGGGTTAAACATCTGCTGACGCATGGAAGCGCAACTTGAACTAGGCGAGCGGCTGAAAGAGGCCGGTCAAAAAACGGTGCTGGAGCGGGCGGGCGAGGAATACGCCCGGCGTTTCGAGGCAGCCGCGCTCGAACTGTTGGCCCGGCACAACTGCGTCACGAGTGATGCGGTGGTGGCGCTGATTGGGATGCCGCCGAATCATCCTAATGCGGTGGGCGCGGCGATGCGGTCGGTGGCGAGCCGGAACGGGCTGAAGGTGGAAGGATACATCAAGAGCACGCGACCAAGCTGTCATGCGGCGGTCGTGGCCAAATGGGTGCGAGCATGAGCCAGAAGATTTGCCGTCACTGCGGGAACATTTACTACGGGCACGAGTGCGACTTATGCGGACCGATGGAGAAGACTTTTGCGCGGATGAAGGCCAATCCGCGTGAGCGAGTAAAGAAAACGGCCAAACCCTACAAGCGGGAATGGCGGAGCGGCGTGGACGCCGCGCTGCCGCCCGAGAAAGACTGAACATGAGTGAAATACAAGCAGCGCCGGGGATAGATCCGGCTTTTCTGCAACTACTGCAACAACATCGCCGCGGCGATTGCCTGAGCGACCTGAGCGCGGCCATGCGTGAAGCCAGCAAGGCGACCCAGTTAACGGGCAAGGCCAGCACCGTGACGCTGAAAATCAAGCTGGCGCCGACATCGAGCATTAAAGGCGCAATCTCAGTGTGCGACGACATCAAGGTAACGCTTCCGAAAGAGGACAAAGGCGGCAGCCTGTTCTATGGCGCGGAAGACGGCTCGTTGCTGCGGGATGATCCCAAGCAGCAACACTTGGAACTGAAGACCGTAACCGGTGGGGCCAAGGATGGCGCCATCGAATTGAGAAAGGTTGAGGCATGATCACCAAGGACTCACTGGAATATCTTTTCAACATGACTGCCTCTTTGCAGTCAGCCAGAGTGCCGGGCAGCGGCGGCGTTCCCTACACCTTTGTCCCCGCAGGCCACCAACTGCAAAGCCTGGAACACCTGATGCCGCCCCAGCGGATCAAGCAGATGCCGCACTTCATTGATGCGGGCAGCTTTTCGGACTACGTGAACCGGTTTAAGGATCCGGCGACGTTGATATTCGCCCAAGTGACGCCCACGGGGGCGACTTTGAAAGCCCTGCTGGATTATCACGTCCCACCGGGCCGGCCCGTTGATGGGCTGGCAGAGGACGGCGGATTTCCAAAGAGCGACGTGCAAACCCCATCCGCCCCGCGCTACTGCCATCACCAGGCATTTCTGACGCTCGTGGAAACGGAGGATTGGAAGCGGTGGATTGCGGCCAATCGGAAGGCAATGACGCAGGTGGAATTTGCCACCTGGCTGGAAGATAACGCGGCCCTGTTCAACTCTGTGAAGGATGGGGCGTTGAAGGGCGCGGACCTGCTTGAATTGGTGGCGACGCTGCACGGCAAGACCGACGTGCGATTCAACACCATGATCCGGCTGAAGGACGGCGCCAACCGGCTGAACTACGAGGAAGACGTGGGCGTGCAAGGCCAGTTGCGCAGTGAAAGCATGGACCTGCCCCCCATCATCACGGCAGCCCTGCAACCGTTTGACGGCGGCCCGACTTACCAAGTTGATGCGCGGCTGAAAACCCGCGTGGAAGGGCGAAAACTCTCTTTGTGGTTTGAGACTGTGGCCCTGCACAAAATTGTGCGGGACGCCATTCTGGACACGGTAAAAGAAGTCACCAAAGCCACGGGTATTATCCCCCTGCTTGGAACGCCCTGAAATAGAGCCGGTGCCGTTTGAGCCGGGGCGGTATTGGGTGGGCAGCCAGTCCCGCCCCGGCGAACCTAACCTTGTTGACCTGACTGAATATGACCAAAGCGGATGGTGTAGTTGCGAAGATTTCCAGTTCCGGGCGCAGCCGAAAGCGGAGCGCGGCGAACGCGGCCTATCATGCCGCCACATCCGGGCGGTCCGGGCGTGGATCGAGTCTGGAACGGCGCTTTAGCCTGGCGTGGCATGTGGCGATGGGAAAGCCCCTGGTCCGGGAGCATCGCTTCGATGCGGTGCGGAAGTGGCGTTTTGACTTTGCGCATGTGGAAACCAAGACCGCCATTGAACTGGAAGGCGGGGTATGGAGCGGCGGGGCGCACAACCGCGGGCGCGGCTTCCTGGAAGACTGCGAGAAATACAACGCGGCGGCGCTGGCCGGCTGGACGGTGTTTCGGCTGGGAACGGGTCAGGTGCGGCTGGAGATTGTGCAGGCGATTGCCGGCTTTATCGAGAAGCGCATGGTGAAGATCGTTGAACTGGAAAACTACCGGCTGGCGATCCACCCCAACGGACAGGCGTATCTATTGAACCCGATTGGAGAGGGGATGGAAACCAGCCATGCGCGGCTGGCGGAGTATCTGAGAACCTTCTTTGCCTTGGAATTTTGAACGTGTCTAACAAAAAGAAATATCCCCGGGCGCTGGCCATGGAAGTGGCGGCGGAGTTATGCCGCGAACTCAAGCCCGCGTGCGTGCGCATGGTGGTTGCCGGGAGTCTTCGGCGCCGAAAAGAGCAGGTTGGGGATGTCGAAATCCTGTTTATCCCGATGTTTGAAGAAGTTCCAGACGGGCTCTTTGACGTCCGCTTGGAGAATCGCGCGGACCAAGTGTTGCAGGCGTTGATCGGTCGGGGTGTTATCAAGGCGCGAGAGAACGTGAACGGCAGCACCGCATGGGGCGCCAAGAACAAGCTGGCGATGCATGTGCGCACGGGCGTGCCAGTGGACCTGTTCACCGCCACTGCGGAAAACTGGTTCAACTATTTGGTGTGCCGGACCGGCGGTGCGCAGAGCAATCTGAATATAGCCATGGCGGCGCAGGGCAAGGGGTGGAAGTGGAATCCGTATGGCGCGGGATTCACTAATCATGTTGGTGAACTGGAGCGCGTCGAGAGCGAGGCGGATGTCTTCCGGCTGGCCGGCTTGCCATATAAGGAGCCATGGGAGCGGTGAACGATTGGAAGCGCATAGCGGCGCGGATGCGTGCCGAACTGGAACGGGCCGACCTGAATGAGCGTGCCCGGGCGCTGGCGTCCTGGGCGATACGTCCCACCCTGTTGCGTGGGCGGACTCGCGTGGTAATACCGAACCGGGCGGCGGTGTGCGCCGTGCTTGGGATTGGTCAGAACCACATTGCCGGGGTGGTGCAGGAGTTGGCCGAGGCCGGAATCATCACCCTGCGGGAAGCGCATGAGGGATGGGAATTGCTGGTGTATCCGGACGCGTCCATGTGGTCGTGCCGGATGAAGTGGGAGCGTGGTCAAATGGACGCCCTGTTGCGCGTCATAGATCAGGCGCCCGGACAGGTGCAAGGGGAGTTGCTAGAGCCGGATCCCTGTTTGGACCGAGCCCGGGCAGAAGTGGCGGCGGAGAATGTAAGTTCCCAAAATGGGAAGCCGGAAGTTCCCAAAATGGGAAGTTCCCAGTTAACAGTAAACAGTGAACGTGTTCACTCTGTTACTGCTATAAAGCAGTTAAGCCGTGAACAGTTAACCAGTGAAGGGGAGGTAATGGATTTGCTACGGGAGTTTGTGGGGGAAGAGGACGTGAGACAGTGGGGCGGGGACTGGCGGAAGAACTGGCTGCGGCGGCATCCGGAAGCCTTCGCGGCGGCGCTGCGGACATTGATCGAGGAAAGCCGGACCGGCTGGAAACCCAGCCGCAGCCGGGGAGCGGCGCTGAAAGATTTAACAAAGCGATATGCGCAAGGAAAGGAATCGCATGAACACTGATCAACGAGCGGCTGGCGCGACTTTGTTAGCTGGCCAACGTCGCCGGGGGGCACGCACGGTCTGGGTTGCGGTTCGCGGTTCGCGAGACGCGGATGGATGCCGGGTGATAATGGCCCGCGATGAAAACAGTCGCGAGGAAACCGACTTTGGGGCTGTGGAGTGGCTTTCGATGCCGCTGGTCAGCGAACGACCAAGCTCAGCGACCCGGCCCGCGGGACGCGTGAATTGCAAACCCTGGCGTCATGCCGGGTTCGCTGCAGCGCATGGTTAGCAGGCGAATAAACAACATACAAACATGAGCAAATCACCAACAACTGACGCACTCGACACCGCACTCAAAGGCGACTGGCAACGCTGCTACGAAATGATGCACGTCCACGCCGTAAAACTCGAAACGGCTCTGACGGACGCCGCAGACGAGGCAAAGCAAGCCCGCGAACAACTAATCCGCGAAAAGGCTGTCGCTGACACTTTCCGCGACCAGCTCAAAACCAAAAGCGCCGCCGAGCCTGCTAACCGACAAAGATGAGGCACGCCGCCAGAAACCTACCGAACAACCATGAACCCTCTACGATCAATCCGTGACGTTTACCGGCGTTGCCTCCAGCGCCTTGTTGGATCGCGCGCTGAGACGCCATCGCCCGAGGCGGTGCGCTACGCGAAATACGTCCTCAACCACTACGCCCGTGACAGCCATGCCGACGCCCTTTGTTTGGCCCGAGACCTAGAGCGACATGGTTGGTGCACTAAGCGATCCAACGGTGAAGTCAGGCACGGCGGCCCTGATGGCTCGAAATAAACCCGCAGCGCAACCCGCCGTTGCCTGCACTGAATGGTTACACCACACGAATATGCAAAACACACTAACGCTAGCAATCATTGGGCACCTGGTAGGGGACTACCTGCTGCAAAACGATTGGATGGCACTAAACAAGAAAAAGGCAACGCTGCCATGCGCCATCCACTGCACGCTATGGACGCTCGCGGTCTGCTCCTTCACTGGATGGTGGACTGTGCCAGCAATCGCGGTGCTGTGGCTGACTCACTACGCGCAAGACCGCACGAACATCATCATGTGGTGGATGACCAAAATAAACCGCCAGCCGAAATTCGCAGAACCGCCAATGTCGCCGTGGAGCATCATCGTGGTGGATAACGTCTGGCACATCGTGACGCTCTGGGTGGTGTGGCGCTTTGTGGTGTAACGACAAGCTGACCGCATGACTACCGCGCCCACAGTGCCCGCTCTCGCCGATGACGCCCAACGCGGTAGTCATTCGGTCCAGCGTCTGGTTGGGCGTCATTGTGTGGCGACTCTCTACCTCGGAGACTGGAAAGACGTGCTCCCGCTGACTGCTGACGCGCTGATAACAGACCAGCCATACGGCACGGGCTGGATACGCGGCGGCGGAAAGAAACAGGGCGAGTTCAAGCGGCGAAAGGAAACGGCAGAGTGGGACGTGTTCGATCTCGCGTGGATGGAACACGCGCCGGAAACTCTCGCCGCCTTCTGCCCGATTCAAGGCGTGTGGGAAATGTGCCTGCGGCTGAAAACGCCGTGCGTGCTGAAATACCGCAAGAGCAACCCCGCGCCATACGGTGCGGACTGTGAGCCGGTGGTGTGCAGCCGCCCGCTCATCGGGCCGTGGGAGAAAGAAGCATACAACGGAGACAACGCCCTGCACCCGTGCCAGAAACCCGTGCCGCTCATGGCGTGGCTGGTGCGCGAACTCACAACGGAAGGCCAGACCGTGCTTGATCCATTTATGGGAAGCGGCAGCACAGGACTCGCGGCACTCCGTCTGCATCGCAATTTCATCGGCATCGAACGGGATGCCGCACACTACAAAACCGCGTGCGACCGTATCGCGCACGAACTGGATGGCGCGTTGCTATGACGCCCAACAACAGAATATGCGACTCTGTAAAGAATCAAGACAGGCCCAACTGAGGCGGTTGGCGGCTTGGCGCCGGGCCAAAGAGCGAAAGCGAATTCAGGCCCGGCTTGATGGCTGGGAGGAAGAACCGCGTTTTCGCAGGCACGGCCCAGCGCGTTCCGGGGTCGAGTCGGATTTGAGGGTATTGTTTTCAGGTATGATTTCATGATTATGTGTGACGCTTGCTTGATTCTCAGCCATCGGCTGGACCGGGCGGAAAAGCGCCTGGCGCATTGCGAGGAATTGCTGATTGGGTTCGAGCAGGTTAAGGTCGTGTGCGCGCGTCTGGGGGTGTCGGTGGACGTGCTATTTGATAATTTGCCAGGGCACGAGCCCAACCGGGTGCGGGACGCGGTAATCGTGGAACTGGTAGGCACGGGCTGGACCGCGGCCAAGTGCGGGAGCGTTCTGCGCATGAGCGAGCGCAGCATCCGGCGCGTGCTGGGGCGAAACCGGGGGACAACCCAAGTAAAACCGCTTGCTGCTGTGGCGGCTGGGGCCAAAGTTGCCCCGGATGAATGAAGCGGTCCCGGAAAAAGAAACCAGCGAAGCGCCCGGAAGGGAGGCCGCCAAAGTTTCGCGCCGAGTTTTGCGAGCGCGCTTACCGTGTTTGCCTTTCTGGAGCCACCGACGAAGAACTGGCCAAATCGCTGGGAGTTCACGAGGCAACCATCAACCGGTGGAAGGCAAAACACCCCGAGTTTTGCGAGGCACTCAAGGCCGGCAAAGCGGCGGTCAATCAGCGCGTGGAAAAGACTCTTCTTTTGCGCGCCCTGGGCGAGTGGACTCAACCGGCGGTGAAGATTTTCATCGACGATGGCCAGCCCATGGTGGTGCCCTACACCGAACACTTCCCACCCGATGTGGGAGCTTGCCTCAGTTGGCTCAAGAACCGCGATCCGGAGCGCTGGCGGGACCGGACCGAAATCACCGGTAAAGATGGCGGCCCCGTGCGCATCACCCAGCTTAGTGACGCCGAGCTTGAACGCATCGCAGCAGGCGGCCATTGAACTCCTGGCGCGAAAGCGTGCGCGTCGCTCCATGTCGGAGTGGTGTCTGATGTGCGGCTACATCCCGGCGGACCATCATCGCCTGCTGATTGGCTATCTGGAGAAAGTTGTTAACGGGGAGATTGACCGGCTCATGATTTGGATGCCGCCAGGATCGGCCAAATCCACCTACGCCAGCGTCTTGTTTCCGCCGTGGTGGCTGGAGAAGAATCCGAGCAAGCTGATTATCGGCGTCAGCCATACCGGAGAACTTGCCACGGACTTTGGCCGCAAGATCCGCAACCTAGTGCTCAATTTCGGCCCCCAACTGGGTTACACCCTGCGCGAAGACAGCACGGCGGCAGGACGCTGGAACACCGAGCACGATGGCGGTTTTTATGGAGCGGGCATCTGCGGTAACATCACGGGCCGGCGGGCGGATTTGGGCTTGATAGATGACCCGGTGAAAAGCCGGGCGGATGCGCAAAGCGAAGTCGTTCAGAAGCGGCAATACGAGTGGTATCGGTTCGACTTCATGAGCCGGCTAAAGCCGGGGGCACCGGTTATCATCATACAAACGCGATGGCACGAGGCAGATTTAAGCGGGCGATTGCTGGCGGATGAGGGGCGGGTTGAGAACGGCGGGCGGTGGACGGTGTTAAGCCTGCCCATGGAAGCCGGTGACAATGATCCATTGGGACGTGCCCCAGGCCAACGGTTATGGGGCGAATACTTCACGGCCTCGATGGTGACGGACGCCAAGCGCGATCCGCGCGTTTGGAGTTGCCTTTACCAGCAAAACCCCACGCCCGAAGAGGGCAATTTCTTCAAGGCCGAATGGTTCATTGGCTATCAGCCGGGGGATTTACCCGTCAACCTACATGTTTACATGGCGAGCGATCACGCCGTCAGCGAGGAACAGGGCGCGGATTCAACGGTGGCGGTGTGCGTGGGCGTGGATGAAGACGGGATTATTTGGGTGCTGCCGGACGTGGTATGGGAGCGGGCGGATTCCAGCGTGTGCGCCGACCGCCTCATAGACATGGTGGACCGCCGCAAGCCAATTACATGGTGGGCGGAAAAGGGACACATCAGCAAGGCGATGGGTCCATTCCTGCGCGAGCGGATGATGAGGCGCCGGGTTTATTGTCAGATTGAGGAAGTCACGCCGTCTCGGGACAAGGTAACGCGCGCCCAGGCCATCAAGGACCGCATGGCTATGGGACTCGTGCGGTTCCCCAAGTTTGCAACTTGGTGGGCGGAAGCATACAGCCAGATGATCAGCTTTCCCGCGGCGGCGCATGATGACTTTGTGGATGCCTTGGCCCATGTGGGCGCGGCGATTGACCGGATCCAGCCGGCGCTGAGGCGGCGCGGGCCGAATCTGGCGGAAGCGATGGAGGAACAAGAAGCGCAAGTGCGCGCTGAAGACCAGACCGGCCTGGGTATCTGGGCCGGTTGAAAGGAACACGATGAACTGCAAAACACTAAGAGATGAAGCCATGCAGGTATTGGGAAACCGTAACCGGTGGGAACAGAAGCAACGCCTGTTCTACCAGATGCGGCATGAAGGCATCCGCCGGGCGAACAAGCCCTTTCCGCGTGCGGCAGACTTCCATTTGCCCATCGTGGACTCGAATATCGGCAAGCAAAAGCCGTTCTGGTTTGGCCAGGCGGCGAACAACGAGCAGTTGGCCACCTTTGTGAGCCTGCGTCCCCAGGCCGCCGGCATGAGCACGGGCGCGGCGGAATACATGGATTACCAACTGCGCCACAAGAGCAACTACCTCGATGAGTTGACCGAAGCGCTGGACACCATGTTGCTACGCGGGCGCGGCGTGTTGAAATCTACGGTCAACCCATTCGACAACTACGCCATCGAATTTGAGGCCATAGATCCGCTTTACCTCATCGTGGCCGATGGCGCGAGCGACCTGGACACGGCGGACTGGTTTGTGCACGTCAAAACGCTGACCGTGGCTCAATACCAGCGGGACCGGCGTTACAAACAGGACCAAGAGTTGATTCGGAAGATTCGCGGTGGCGATACCAGCGCGGAAGCTGGCGAACAGCAGGAAGACGAGAAGCTCACCCGGGAAGGCATCACGACCACCAGCGACAACAACCGCATCATTATCTGGGAACACTGGGTAAAGACGGCGGGCGGCTGGACCTACCACACGTATAGCCCGAAGTATCCCGATGAACCAGTCAAGCCGCCGATGGGCTGCCCTTACAAGTTTGGCGGCAAGGCGAGCCTGCCCTTTATCAGCCTGCCGGCGGAGTTGAAAGACAAGGGGTGGTATTCGCCCCGGGGCGTTGCCGAGCGCGCGGCGCCGTTCGAGACGCTGGGTTGCAAGCTGATGAATGAATTCCTGGACAACCTGAGTTTCACCAGCAAGCCCTTGTTGACTGCGGAAGGCATGGTGCCCAACCAGGCCAACATCAAATTTGCGCCGGGCGAAATTCTGCCGGGCAACGTCAAGCGCGTGGATTTGGGCAATCCTCCATTCGAGTTGACCAACGTAGTCAACATGGTGCGGAGCATTGGCGAGGAACTGTTACAGACCCCGGACTTTGGCATCAGCGACCAGGAAGGAGGCCAGGGCAAGCCCCGGACAGCGACCGAGAATCAGCGCATTGCCCAGTTGCAGGACGTGGGCGGCAGCTTCAACGGCGAACTTTTGCGGCGCCGGCTGGCGCGGCTCTACAAGCACGTCTGGGGCATGGTGCTGCAATACAAGCGGGAAGACTTGAATTACCTGGTTGGGGACGAACTGCGCCAACTGCCGCCGGAAGCGCTGCATGACGCCTACGAAATCCAGCCCGGCGGGCGCTCGGACATGTGGAACAAGCAGCAGAACTACCAGCGCGCCGTGGTCCGGCTGCAAATGTTGGGTGCGGATCCCAACTGCAACCACGAAGAACTGGTCAAGGACGTGCTAGCCGCGGACGATCCGCGCACCGTGCGGCGCGTGTTCATCCCCACCGACATTGCTGCGGCCAACGAGGCGGAAGACGAGGCGCAAGAAATCACCGTTATGGAAGTCGGCTTCCCGCCACAGATCAAACCGAACGAAAACCACGCCGTCCGCGTGCAAGTGCTGGTGCAATACCTCGAAGCCCAGCAAATGCTGGGGCGCCCGGTGGATCCACTCGTCCAACAGCGCGTCCAGCAACATCTGGCGCAGCATTGGCAGTATTTGCAGAAGATGAACCCCGAAGCCGCCAGACAGTTGGCGGGTCAAATCATGATGATGGAACAGCAAAGCATGGCGCAACAGGCCGCCACTCAACAACCCCAGCCTGAAGGAGCGATGATATGAGCAAATTCAAGACATGTATTCCAGTGGACGTGGACGCCATCAAGGCGTTGCTGCCGTCCAACTCGTTTATTCACGGCGTCACTTGGAATCCCGAGGCGTCTCAGGTAGAACTGCAATGGGAAAACGACCGGTTAAAGACGCCCTACACGTTCTCAGTGGATTTTCCCATTGAATCCCTGAAGGCCAAGCAGGTTGTGGCCGGCGTGACGGTGTTGCCGGATCCAAACGGGGGGACAACCCAGCAAAAAGCGGTTGCGACCGTGGCGGAAAAGCCGGAAACAGTAGCGCAGCAGGATGAAGCGCCTAGCCCAACTACTCCGGACGATAGCGGACAAGATCAGCCCGCCAAGCGCAAGCGCGCCAAGGGCACTCCCGCAGCCGGTTGAAGGCGCTCCGGATTGGAGCGACGAGCATAAGGCGCGGCTAGGGCAGTTTCTAGGCGGTGACACGGGACGGGCGTTACTCATGCGCCTGCGTGCCACCGCCTTTTTGAATTTCAAGCTGGCTTCCGGCATCCCTTGCGGGGCCGTGGAACCCAATGCAGCCATTAGCGCGGGAGAACGCGCGGCGCGGGCGGGGGGTTACTGGGATTGCCTGGCGCACCTGGAGTCACTTTCGCGGGCGTCCATCCGCGACAACAAGCTGGACGAATCTACACTCGCCGGTGCAGGCGAACCGGAGTCGAGTGAAATTTACGCGCCATAAGCAGGCACATGGTAACACTCCCTGAAGATATTGTCGGGCTGGACGAGGCAAGCAAGGCGTTGGATGCGTTAATCTCGCAAGACGGCGCCCAACCGCCCCCAGCCGAAAGCGCGACCGACGAGCAACGCGCGGCTCTAGGGGACGAAGGCCAGTTGCCAACGGATCAATCGCAGGAACAGACCGACACACGGGCGGACGCACAGCCGCCCAAGACGGACGAGCAGGGCAAGACGGAAGAGGCCAAGACGGAGGAAGCGCCCAAGCCCAAGAGCCGTTTCGAGAAGGCGCAGGAACGCGCGAGCAAATCGTGGGAGGAAGTCAACGCCGCCAAGGCGGAGTTGAAAGCCGAACAGGAGAAGCTGGCCGCCGAGCGCGCCAAGATCGAGCAGGCCCGGCAGGAATGGGAAGCGAACCACCGCGAGCCGAGCGCGACGGAATACGAAGCCCATGCCGGGCGTTTGCTGGCCAAAGCCAAAGCCATCGAGGCTGAGGCGGAGAAGCTGGAGGACGCCGGCAAATATCAAGAGGCGGAAGCCAAGAAGCGCGAGGCGTTGAAGCTGACCCACTACGCGGAAGACGCGCAGGCGGCAGCCGAACAGGCGCGGAAGAATCCTCCGGACAAGGCCCAAGCGGAGCGGCAGGCCAAGATTGAGGCGCAGCGGAAGGAGTGGACGCTGAAGGCGGCCACGGACTTCCCGGCGTTCGCCAAGCAGAACACCGAGCAGGCGAAGACCGCGGCGGAAATCATGCGCATCATGCAGCAAAGCGACCCGGACATTGCCCGTCATCCGAAAGCCGTCTATTTCGCGGCGGAACTGGCGGAAGCCAAGTGTGCCGCCGCCCGTGTGCCGGACCTGGAGAAGCGATTGACCGCAAGTGAGGCAAGAGTGAAGGAACTGGAAGCTCTGACCTCGCCGGGCGGTTCTGGCGTAGCGGGACAACCGCAAGCGCCGGCTGGGGATGATTTTGATTCCTTGGTTAGCGCGGCGCGGGATATGGGCAACCTGAACTAACACTTTTGCCATAAAGGAAAGGATCCTTTATGGCTTCGGTAACAACTACGAACCCGGCGGATTTCGCCAACAGGGTTCAGACATATTTCAATCCCAAGCTCCTTGACGCGCTCAAGGAGGAATTGGCAATGGCGCAATACGGCCAACGCCAATCTTTCCCCGCGAATGGCACGACCATTCGCTTTTTCCGTCCCCGTCCTGCGGACTCGCAGTATGTCACCAATCCCGTGACGGAAGGCACCACGCCCACCACGTTGAGCGAAGTGGCGGTCGGTTATGTGGACGTTGCCCTGACCCAAAAGGCCGGGCTGGCGACCATCACCGATTTGACGCAGGCCATTGACCTGATCAACACCGTCCAGCTTTACGTGAAAACGATGGGCGCGGACGCGGCGTTGCACCTGGATGACGTCATCCGTAACGCCATCGTGAGCGGCTTGCTCAACTCCGACGCGAAGTTTGGGACCGGCAACCACTTCGAGCGTTTTGCCGGCGCATCAAACACAGGTGACACCAGCGTTGACTTTGCGACGTTCCAC
>JACCDR010224593.1_pt1 | contig 18215 bp, 23 predicted proteins | sample 7446431 | NCBI WGS metagenome assembly JACCDR01 (sample SAMN15323443, study PRJNA562643) | freshwater metagenome | isolation source: river surface water | place: USA:Blue River Watershed | collected 2017-08-17
GACGACCCGGAGGACTGAACCAACGACCCCGCCACCCCCTGGCGGGGTCGTTCTGTAGACCCTACTTGCGTGTTGAGCAAGTGATGTGCTTTAATGGAATTACAGCGGGGCAAACGCCCCCCGAGACCAGGGAGCACACCATGGAGCGCAAGTTCACCGCCAAGGTCCAGGGCAACGAGTTCGTCATCACCGAATCGGTCGACGGCTACTACACCCGGCAGGGCGCCTGGGACAAGGCCCGCAGCCAGACCAACCCGGTTGTATTCGTCGACGCGGACGGAACCCGCCGCGAGCTGGGCGACTGCTTTGACGCCAGCACCTGGGAGCGCTCGATGTACACCGGTCACGTCAGCTACGAACTGTCGATGACGGACGGACACTACGCCCCCGAGGACTTCGAGACCTGGATCGCCGAGTTCCGGCAGTTCCCTCGCACCACCTACAACGACGCCACCCCCGAGACGCTGGCGGCCTTCAGCCGATACACCGAGATGGTGGCCTGACCGCAAGACCCCACCGCCCCCGGCGCCCCCACCAGGGCCCGGGGGCGCAGTGTACCCAGGACGGCCTCCCGTGGGGCCACGGACGGCCTGGGAGCCCCGCCCCGGTACCTGTGGCCGCCAGCCGTCCTCTGGGCGCCCCCGTGGCCGCTCCAGAGCCACACCGCCACCCCCTGCCGGAAGCGTCAGCTAACCAGGTTGCGAGGATGCCCCGCAGGGGTAACGGCGGGTGCCGTTACCCCCAGTGTTACCCCCCTCAACCTTCGTCACTCGTAGTTACCACTGTTACTGACCCGTCTAGGGGGGTAACGGTCTGCAGAGGGGGAGGGTATCAGTCCGGAACCCCCCTCCCGTTACCCCCTATGTTACCCTTGTCGTACCCGCAAATTACCACCCAGTAACCCCTTCTCACCTGCAGACTTTTTCACAGAAATTATATATATTTAATAGGGGGGTAACGGGGGTAACACCCCGGTAGCCGCCTGGCGAAGGGCTGCGCGAGGACCCCGGCCCACAATGACGCCTCGTAGCCGTTCCCCCGTAGCTGCGCCGCGCACCCCGGTGGCCGTTACCCCCCTCTCCGGAGCGGGTTAGAGGGTCGTTTGTCTTGTGTACAAGCCTTATGGTATGCTGCCGCCTGTCAGACCTACCTGGGGTGGTGGTTATGTTGGATGAAATAGAGACGTTGTGGGATCGCATGTGGCCCCCAATGCTTGGGGCGTTCTGCGGCCTGCTGGCCGGATTCACGATAGTACTACTGACGCTGGTGCTATGGTTGAACTGATGAAGAGTCCCTGGGACGACGAGCGGGTTGATCCGCATCCGCTTGACCTGTGCGCCTGCACGCACACCCGAGACGTGCACGACGAAACCCGCTGTTGGGCCTGCCGCATCGTCAGCCCTCAGATTCTGGCTCCGGCGTACCCGGATCACTCGTTTCATATGACGCAGCCGTGGAACCTGGTCGAGCAGGTACCGTCAGAGCTGGTATCTTACCAACCCCCTAAGGGCTGGGACCGCCCGTCAACTCGTCAATCTTAACCTGGTTGCCGTGGGCTGCGCACCGATGGGGGTGGCGGTGCTTGTGGGTGGTTGCGATCCGGGCAAATCCCGTGTTTTACTGGTGGCCCCCGCCGGAGTGGCGGGGGTCGCTACTACCCAGACAGGTGGGGTGTTCCCCAAATGATCGACGGAATTTTCGAGGCAACGATGCAGTCGCTCGGGCTGGAGCCCAGGCCGCAGCAGCTCAAGCTGGTTGACTCGATCCGCCAGGTCCTCCAGGTCGGCTCCGGCGTCAAGTTCGGTCAGTACGGCACTGGCACGGGCAAGTCCTTCGTCATCCTGCCCTCGGCTCTTGAGGCCGCCCGCAGGACCGGTAAGCCCTCGCTGGTCGTCTGCCCGAACAATTCTCTCATCGACCAGTACGTCCTCAAGGACGCCCCGAAGATTCGTGACGCGGTCGGCGGCCGAATCGTCCACCTCAAGGGTCGGTCGAACTACGTCTGCGCCAACAGTCGGGCGCTCCAGGACATGGGCAGCGACCGCGTGGCTCGCGACCAGTTCACGCAGCTCACTGCCGACGGCAAGTTCGAATGGGCTGAACTCGGTCTGACCTCCGAGTACGGGTGCCCCGGTTCCGGCGACTGCGACGCAACCAGCGCGTGTCTGCGTGACGAGAAGTGCCTCCTTCATTCCGGCCACGCCTACGGGTGCGAGGACATCAACGACCGCAAGCCGTGGGAGTGCGAGTGCAAGGGCCCGAACCCGACGTGCTCGTGCCAATACTTCTGCGGCGCGATCCAGGCGAAGCGCATGGCGGAGACCGCCGAGGTCATCATCACTAACGCGCACGTCCTGTCCTACAACTACTTGGTCGGCATCTGGTCCGGCGGCGTGATCCAGCTCCTCCCCCAGGTCGGCGCCCTGTTCGTCGACGAGTGCCACGAGCTGGAGGCCATCGCCCGGGGCTGCCAGTCCGACGAGATCAAGCCCAACTCGAAGGTCTATGACTACGTCGACGGCCTCCGGTCGTGGGTGGAGAACAAGGCCCTGGAGATGGTCCAGAGCAAGCAGACCGAGGGCTTGCTGTCCCGCGACGAAGACGTGCTGGAGATGGCCAAGGACGCCGAGAACCTGGCCAACGACCTGCTGGACCGCGCGGACGCCGCCGGACAGGACATCGACCTTGCCAAGGAGTACCGCAAGGAGGCGAAGCAGCTGATGCGCTTCGTCGACTTCGTCGAGGAGTCCGACCAGCACGTCAGCACCATCGAACTTCAGCCGGTCGGCCCGTACGACGACCCGATCGCTCACCTCAAGCGCATCTGCATCGACACTTCCATGGTCATGCGGGACGTGCTTACCGAACAGCCGTCGATCCTGGTGTCGGGCACGATCCCGCAGACCGACCCGCGTCGGCTGGGCGTGGGTGACTTCGGCCGTATCGAGGTCGGCGGCCATCCGTTCGACTACTCGAAGTCCCGGCTGATCATCTCCAATCACAGCGCCAAGACACCTGACCTGGTGTACGCTCGCGCCACCCAGGTGGCCCAGGCAATCAACGCCAAGGGCGGTGGCGCCCTCATCCTGTTCACCTCGTGGAAGGACGTCGATGCCGTCCTGCCGCTGATCGTGAGCCAGCTCAAGCCGGAAATCGCCAGCGAAGTCTACGTTCAGGACAAGCAAGACAAGGCCAGCCTGAAGCAGGACATCGAGGACTTCAAGGCGCACGGCTCTGCTGTACTCGCTGGGGTGGCCAGCCTGTGGACCGGTCTCGACATCCCGGGTCCGGCCCTGCGCACCGTGGTCATCTGGAAGCTCCCGTACGGCGTGCCGACGCTGGAGTCGAAGGCGATCGAGCGGGTGCACGGGCGCGAGGTGTACTGGGACTCGATGCTGTGCCGTCTGGTACAGGGCATCGGCCGTCTTGTCCGCACCACGGAGGACGCCGGTACGGTTTTCATCGGCGACAGCCGCGCCAAGTCGCAGAAGTGGGGCGCTAACCCCATGACCCGACACATCCTGGAGTTCAACAAGTGATAATTGCCATCGTGGCGGTGGGTGGGGTCCTGGCCGGTGTGGTCGGGACCCTGCTCGTTGTTGGTATCATCCTCTCGAAAGGGTTCCGCTGGTGAGCAACATCAACGTATGGAGTGTTGAAGAGGACCTGAGTGACGACGCTCAGGAAGAGGACACCGTCAAGGTCCCCGTGATCAACAAGGGTGACAGTGCGTGCAAGCGGTTCGAGACGGACAGCGAAACGCTGTTGGCCGTCAAGCACATCATCGAATTGCTTGACAGCATCGACAACGGCGAGGTAGTCGTGATCACGAAGGACGTGTGGTGAACATGGGCGACGTACGTGATCCCAAGCGCGACCAGCCGTTGCCTGGCAAGGGCAAGATGAACGTTCAGGAAGTGCTGTCTAAGGTCGTCATCGAGCGCATGAAGTACGGCGCCGACAAGTACGGCTCTCCGCTGGAGACCTTCAACGGGCGCGACGCCATCCGGGACGTGTGGGAGGAGCTGCTGGACGCCCTGACGTACATGACTCAGGTGCGGCTCGAACGGGGCGACCGACTGCCCGGCATGGAACCTACCGACCGGGTGCGTACTGGCGACCTTACGCTTCCGGTAGTGCGGTGCAGCAACTGCGGCGGTGTTCGGTCCAAATCGGCGTACGACGCGGCCGACGCCCTCGAACGTCAGACCTGGGTGTTGCAGGCTCTCGCCAAGCTGGTCAGCGAAACACCCTCACTGACGGTTCCCACCCAAGTCATCCGACACGTACTCAACGGAGACTTCGCCGAAGCTATGGCGTGCCCCGTCGATTCTACGCCCATGATTCCCGAAGGTCACCCGGCGTACCACCTGGTGCAGGACCTGATCGAAGGTGACGGACCCACCCAGGACCGAGCACGAGCTGAACTGGCCAAAATCTGGCCGACGCCTCCGACGCAGGACTGATCCAACCAACCCAAACGCCCCCGCCACTCCGGCGGGGGCTCAGCTGTAGGAGATCGAATGAACAAGTTCGTAAGATGGATAGAAGACAGCCCGGCACGCCACCGCGCTTTCGTAGTGCTGTGTCTGCTAGGGCTCGTCGTGGCCCTTCTACTGGTCTCTGGCTGCTCCGGCGGGGACGAGGACCAGGAGGCCAGCGAGAAGCCGTCGGATACCCCTTCTCTGGACGCGGGGGCGCAGGAGGCGTGCGACCTGTTCGCCACTTGGTGGGCCGATGGGCACCCGGACAACGACCGAGAGGGGGTGCTCAACCAGGTACACATCAGTGCGTCCAATAGCAACGTGGGACTGATAGACGACAAAGCCGAGCGGTTGTTTCGCGTCGGCAACGACACCAGCTCCAGCGACCACGCGTTCCAGCTGGTAGCCGACGCGTTCGCTTACGAATGCACGGTCCAGGGCTGGACAGCCTGAGCCCTGACGTGGTACCCTTACCCCAGGCTCCTCCGACACACGAGACAGGACGGTTCAACATGGACATGCCGATGGGCGGTGGCGGGGGCCTTTCGAGCCTCGATGCTGACTTCCTCGACGGGATGCTCGCACTGGGTCAGCAGATCAGCACGCTGTGCGAGAAGTACATCAGCGACTCGGACGCTACGTCGAGCCCCATGGTGGTCGACATGGCCCGGGGCACGATGGAGCAGACCGCTTACATGACCCAGGCCCTCAGGGACATGCGCGGCCACGCGGACGGCGACCAGCTCCGCCAGCAGGAGCACGTCGACAACGTCGAGGTCATGGCGACATACTAGGCCGCCATTGCGGCTTCCTGACCGCCCGGTTGCGTCGTCCGGGTCGGTCCTCTTGGCCCCCTTCGGAGGCAGGCCCGAAGGGGGCCAAGTTGTGCTTGCTAGCGGCGCAACTACCATGGTAGGATGGCCCCACCACGGCCGGGCCTGAGATCCCGGCGGGTGACAGGAGGACCAGTGAAACTGGACATCTTGAACCAGGCAGACGTCTGGGTGGACAGAAACGAGATCGAGCACCGCATCGACCAGATGTCGGGCAGGTACGCTCTCAACGTCTACAACTACCTCAAGCGCAAGGCCAAGGAGGTAGGGTTCCACTACGGACTGTACCTGTGCCAGGTTGGCGCGGATGGTCATGACGACGTCATGCGGGAGATCGACCGCGAACAGGAACGAATCAGCGATGACCCAGTCGCCTGGTTGCTCAACAAGCCGCTGATGCTCGCGCTGATGGCGCGGGTGGCGGTGGACCGCATCGAAAACGGCACGGTCGGCTACGACTACGCCCCCGATGCCGAGCGACGTGGTGCGACTTTCACGCCGTACGTCTGCGAGCATGATTTCGAGGTTGCGCCGCGAGAGGTAGTGTCGGGGCAATCGAAGCCGGGAGACGACACCAAGGTTTTCGTGGTGCTGGCCGGTGAGTACGAGGACCGCGCTATCCAGGCGGTGTTCGTCGGCAATCGTCTGGCAGCTCTCAAGTACGAAGCCGAGTACAACCGCTATGAGGACTGGGCCAAGGCTTACGTCCAGGAATGGGAAGACAACCACATCTTCGGTACCGGAGCGACCTACCGGGAATACCGCGAACCGTGGACCCGAGTCACCTTCCGCACAGTGGTGGACCTCGAAACTGGGGACGTTGTCAGCGACGAGCGGCCGAAGACCGAAGTCATCACTACGAACGTCGGTCCGGAGCCGTACATCACCAAGGAGACTGTGGGCTTCCGGGGCCGGTACAAGGTTGCCATTTCCACCTCTGGTTCGGATCACTTGCTGGACCAGGTCCGCACCAAGCACACTGAGTACGTGAACAAGATCCGAGCCAACGTGCTCGCTGACATCCCGAGGACCTGACGTGAGCGAACCCACTCTCCGCCACCCCCTGCCTCCCGGCTGGACTACGACCCGTGTCGGCGACGACCTCCTGCCCAACCTGCCGGACGGCTGGATGGTCTACTGGGACACCGAGGGCTCCGGTCTGCACGTGGACGGCGAACCGTACACCGTGGGTTCGCGGGCTGCGGCACCCCCGGCGCGCGTCAGCGCCGTATCGGTGTCCTTCCGCTGGCCCAATCCCGACGGAACCCCCGGCGAGTTGGTCGACTTTGCCTGGCCTTTCGACCAGGGGCCGGTGTTGGGCAAGCCGGGGTTCACCATCAAGGACCCGGTCACGTCGGCCATCACGTTCAAGCCCATCACCGAGGAGGACCAGGCCAAAATCTTGGCCAATCACGCCAAGGTGCTGGGCTACACGCCCACGGTCGAGCAGGCATGCCCCAACCTGCCGCCCGAGGAGTACATCGCCCTCATCTTGTGGCTCGACGCTCGCGACAACCTCGCCGCCCACAACAGCGTTCACGACATGCACCAGATGCGGGTGGGCCTGCGCGCCGACGCGGGCGGGTTCGGCGGACCCGAGGGATTCTGCGCTTGGGACCCGGACAGTGAACCGGGTACCTTCGCCAAGTCATTCGAGACCGGTGAACCGCAGCACCTACACATGATGGAGCCGACGCTCGTGCCGCTCAGGCACAGCAAGGTGCGTCGCAACATCTGGTGCACCATGGTCGTGCAGAAGCAGGTCGTCGACCCGCTGCACCCTGCCGCCCTCAAGCCCACCGCGCGCCGACTGTGGGGCATGGACGCCACCGAGGAAGAGGAACGCCTGAAGGCCGAGCTGGCTCGCCAGGGCGTGGGCATGACCAAGCGGTACGACCTGCTGTCCTGGTGCGGCGCGGTCGGCGAATACGCCGCTGCTGACACCAACCTGGGTTACCGGCTGTGGGAGTACCAGCTCAACGTCGGTGAAGAGGACCTGATTCCCAAGTTCTGGCATCTGGTCAACACCGAGATGGAGCTTCGCACCACCCTGTATCGGATGGAGCGTCGAGGCGTCGCGTACGACACTGAGGCCAGCTTCGCCGAAGGCGCGCGCATGCGCCAGATCAACGAGGAAGCCGCCCGCCCCATGCCGTTCAACCCGGCCAAGCCCGCCGAGGCCAAGCGGTTCTACTTCGGTCCGGTCTGTTCGGCCGCGCCTCAGCACCCGGACGGCTATCCGCTGTTCTGCGACAAGAAGTGCCCGTGGTGCGAGGGCAAGAACGGTCTCGGCCTGAAGCCGATCAGCCTGACCGAGAAGACCAAGCAGCCGCAGCTGAACATCGACGCTCTGCGGCGCCTGGTCGACCAGAACCAGCCCTGGGCGGCTGAATACGCCGCGTGGACCAAGCGCCGTAACAGCGACTCCAAGTGGTACACCGGATGGGCTAACCGCGTCGGCTTGGACGGACGCATTCGCACCGCGTTCAAGCAGTGCAAGAACGACCGCGAGCGGCCTGGGGCGGGCGAGGGTGGCACCGTCTCCGGCCGTCTCGCCGTGGGTCGCTGGCAGGCACAGGCCATCCCCCACGGAAAGCTTATCCCTGAAGGCGCCAAGCCCATCCGGCCGATGATCGGTGTCACCGAACCGGGAACCATGATGGTCCGCTGGGACGGCAAGCCGGAACGTACCACGGTCCGTCGTGTGCAGTACGAGCACGACCTGTCGGCTGGCGAAATCCGAGTGGTAACGGTGATCGCCAACTCCACCCGGCTGTGGGATGCCCTGGACGCCGGGCAGGACACTCACGCGATGAACACCAAGGCCCTGTTCGGCGTCGACGAGAGTCACCCCGACTGGGAGCACCTGCGCAACGCGGGCAAGCGTGGCACCTTCGGTATTCTGTACGGCGGTGGCGTCGACGCCGTCCATGAGCAGATGGAAGCCGCCTCTGGCCTGCGGTTCAGCAAGGACGCGGTCGCCAAGGCCAAGAAGAGTTTCTTCGAGACCTACCCCGAGTTCGCCAAGCTCACCCGAGACGCAGAGAACAAGGTCACCCGCTGGAAGGGTGGGCCCGGTTACCTGCGGATGCTGGACGGGTGGCGACGCTGGTACGCGCTCGACGAGAAGACCAACAGCGCGGTTAACCAGATCATTCAGGGGAACCTCGCCCGAGCTATGATCTACTGGATGAACGAGGTCGAGCGGCGGGTGCCCGGGTGCCTGCTGCTTCAGATCCACGACTCACTGGTCACCGAGCACGATGACACGCCCGAGGGCGCGGCCGAGGCACAGCTGGTCAGCGACATCGGCCAGCGCGTGTTCCAGGAGTACTTCAACGTCCGAGGTCGTGTGATGGACTTCGGAATCTCGCCCGACCGATGGGACAAGAAGTCATGACCCACGAGTCACTGCCACACGACCAGCACCGACCGGTAAACGAGCGGTTCTGGCGGATCGTCATCCCCGAGGTCAGCGTGATCGCCATGAAGTCCATGGGCGCACTGATGGGGGGTGGCGGCTTGAACGGGGTGTCGGCGACAGCCCTGTTCGAGAAGCTGTGGAACACCCCCATCGAAGCCGTCCATCAACCCAAGCCCAACTGGAGGCCCAAAGCATGACCGCCGACATCGCGTTCACCGACGTGGAGACCACCGGCCTGGACCCCGACAAGCACTGCCTGTGGGAGGTGGCCATCTGTCACCGGTTCGCTCACGGTGGAGCCGAGAAGGTAGTCCTGTATCAGGTACGTCCCGACCTGACGAACGCCGACCCCAAGGCGCTGGACATCGGCCAGTACGCCAAGCGATTCGTGGTGCCGGACGGCTTCGACGCCGCACGCATCGATCCTCAGAACGGCTCGGTCATCCCGGTTCCGCTGGCGATCGTTCAGCAGAGCGTACACCGCATGCTGGCCAGGTCGGTGATGATGGGGTCCAATCCCGGCTTCGACGCTGGGTTCATCAAGAAGTTGCTGAACGGCAACACACCGTGGCATTACCGCCCGGTTGACATCGTCACGCTGGCAGCGTCTCGGCTCGGCATGTTCAACCAGGACGCGATGCCGTGGTCGAGCGAGCAGGTCAGCAGGGCGCTCAACGTCGACCCGAACAACTATCACCGGCATTCGTCCCTGGGCGACGCTCTCTGGGTGCGTGACATGTACGACGCTCTGATCTAAACACCCCTTGCTCTGGGGGCACACTCCGAGGTATCATGGGGGCGGTGGCGGCGTGATTCCGCCACCGCCCCCGCATTCTGAGAGTGAGCCAACGTGAATCGCCTTTTCTCCCTTCCGGAGTGCCCCGAGACGCTGGTCAAAGTCAACGTCTGCACCGAGCACCGGTACCACTGCGCAGTTTGCGGTGGACCCAGCTCGGCGGGTGGCCACTTCGTGGGGGGATCACGGCCAGATGCCCGAACCATCTGTGACCCGATCGCAAGGCAATCTTACCTGGCTCTCATCAAGGATGCGGCCAGCCCCGGTCGACGTTACAGGGAAGAAGGAGGTGTCTGATCGTGGCGCAGAGCGACATAAACCGCAAGTTCAGTGAGATGATGGCGCAGGAGGGCTACCGGCCCTCGATCGCCGCTACACTCGACAAGTTCCTTCTGGCTGCCCCCAGCAGTCACCGGCCCGACGATTCGGCGGTTACCTACACGATCGGCAAGCTGTGGGTCGAAGACCCCAAGAAGGGCTCCAACGCATGAAGCGTAACCCTGATCTCAAGACACCGTGGTCGCCTGGTGGCCACCTGATGCACCACCCCGGCATCCGCAAGATGATCGACGGAGAGATAGTCAACCCCGGAGTGGGGGAGTGGCGGGATAACGAACCGTTCACCGCCACGCTCCAGATGCTGGGCACCGAGCGAGGTCGGTCGGCTGCGTTCTTCCGCTGGCAAGTAGTAAAGGCCAGCAGGGCGGACCTGGTCGGCGCCATACTGCCCATGTTCATTACGGACGTCGGTCACGTCCTGATGATGGGGCTAGCTCAACCTGGTGGCAAAATCACCAGCGAGTTCTTCGTAGTGAAGCGCGGGCAGAACTACGGGATCACGCCAGCGCAGCCGGACGAGGATGTACCGCCCCGGGGCCACGAGCGGCCCACGGTGGCCACAGGAGCCCCCTCTGGGTCCTGAGCCCCCGCCGCCCCACGAGAGACGGCCGGAGATACCAGCGAAGCCCTCGGCGCCTTCAACCAGGCAACCGAGGGCTTCGCTGTGTCAATGGGTAGTTGCCCCCGCCGCAAAGGCCATGGTACCCTGGGTACTTTAGTACGCAGCGACTGGAGGCCCGCATGCCTGGGTTGACACCTCGTCAGCAGCTGACTGAGCGTGTAACCGCTCGGTTCGTGTCTGACGGCGTGAATGAGCAGATGGCTTACGCTCAAGCCTGTACCGCCGTCAACGCATTCTACAACGAAGAGTACGACTGCGAGCACTGGCAGTTGGTGGCTCAGGAAGCCATTCACCTGATTATTGAGGTGATGCCCCCCGCCGTCACTCACATGCGCGCAGCGTTCGAGCAAGTTAACCGCGCAATGGCTAGTGTCGCTCAAGCCGCTGCCGCCGCTGGTCCCTTCGTCGACATAGCCATGAGGCTTAAGCAGTCCGAGGACGCTAGCGCTTATCCCCCCAAATTCGATGCTTCAGGCCTGCCAGCAGTCGATCATCCGTGTGAAGACGCTCTGGCGAACCTGGCTGTTGACCCCAACCGTCGGGGCGAGCCTTGCATCGAGGAAGGGTGCGAAGATTCGGCCGTGCCGGGCACCGCGTTCTGCCGCATGTGCACCCCTGAACCCACCGATTCGATACTTACGCTCCGCCGTACCGAGGAGCCGCCGGAAACAACACAGGACGTTGCCAACGAGGTCAGCTTGGCCGACACTGGCCAGCCCCTGATTCACTTCCAGCCGTACGTCAGGTTCGACGACCAGCCAGCGCCCACGGTCATGTCGCACGTCACCGGCATCGACCGAATCACGGGCGCACCTCACCACTACACCGTCAACGGCGATCACTCTGAATGCGGTTGTGGGGGTCACGCCGAAACGTGCGAGACTTGGAATATTCCGGCTTGGGAACATAGGTCGACGTTGTGCCGGATTCCTCGCACCAACTGCCGCCACTACGCCCCCCGACACACTTACGGCCAGCCGTGCGCGCACGACGCCCCAGCGGTAGGGCCGACTGAGTACTATACGCGGTCGCGCCCCCCGGTAGCTGGCTACACTGACGGGGGTGAAGAAGTCCGTGGTCCGGCTGCTGGATGACTACAAAGACCGACACGTCGAACGGATGAACAGTCTGCCAGCCTACTGGTGGTCTGTCGACCCGGGGGACAAGAACGTCGGCATCAGTTGGTGGGCTGGACCCGTGTGCATACGGTCGTATCACACCGACCCCAACGACTGCGTGGACACTTTGGTACGCGAGGCGCACGCAGGCCTTGAGTTCCTAGTGTACGAGCAATTCACCCTACGGGGTTATCAGATGGGTGAACAGCAAGGCTCCGAGTTTCTCACCTCCCAACTCATCGGGGCGATGCGTCACATCTGCCGTCGAGCCAACATTGGTACAGCCTCCTATCAGGCTGGCAACCATAAGGCTCTTTACCGAAACTTGGAGTTTCGTCCGCCGAAGCGTCAGCACAGCGAGTGGGTTTCTTACGGCGCGGGAGGACACGCCAAAGATTCCGAGTGCGTCGGCGAATACCATGTCCGAACCATCATCATGAAAGGTCAGGGGTATTAACCATGACCAGTTCCTTTCCGGTGCCTGCGCCCCCGCGCCGCACCCAGGCCCAGCGCATCGTCGACCTCACCCGGGAGCGGGACCGCATGTCGCGCGAGCTGATCCAGATCAAGAAGCTGCTGGGCAAGATCCGCGATTCCGTGTTCAACGTCGACTGGGGGAACGACCAACAGCTCGACGCTGTCCGCCAAGCGCTGCTCGACGACTGGGACACCGCCACTCCCCCCGGCAAGATTTTCGACCTTATCCGAGCGCACGACAGTTCGGGTGTAAGCGGCGACGGGAGGGTGGCGGAGGGCGTCGAGTTCGAGAACGGCAAGGTCGCCATGTGCTGGCTCGGCGCCATGGCCAGCGTCAACCTGTACGACTCGATCGATCACGTTCGAGCCATCCACGGCCACGGCGGTTCTACGGAGGTTGTGTACCGATGAAAAAGCACAACAGAACTCTGGTCAAAGATCTGCATCTCAAACCAGGGGACATTCTGCTGTTGCGCATAGAAGGGTTCGTCGGCTGGCTGGTCTGGCTGATGCAAGTCATCAACCGTGACACCTCGTACTGGACTCACGCCGCCGTGGTGCTCGACGACGACACCGTGTTCGAGGCTCAGCCGGGGGGCTCCGTCATAACCCCGCTGAAGAAGTACGCCGACCGCCCCGGAACGGTTGTCAGCTACTACCAGAAAACCAAGCCGGGCAACCCTCTCGAATACGAGTTGGCGCCGTTGGCCAACTTTATGACCGACAGTCGTCGAGCCAGCATCATCCGCGACGCTCGGCTAGCGCACGAGCAAGGGTATCGGTACGCCTGGTCGGTGTACTTGTACTTGGCCCTGTACCGCTTCAACGTTCGGTTCCAGTGGCTCAAATGGCAGGTACAGAACCCGGACGCCGGAATCTGTTCACAGGTGTGCGACCGGTTGTACGACGACAACGCTGTACACCTGTTCCGCGACGGCCGGATGCCTTACGACGTGACCCCGGGAGACCTGGCTACGTTGGCTCTTCCGTAGACGGCAATATCACAGGGCCAGCACTGCACTTTGGGTGCTGGCCCTGCTGCTTGCGCGGCAAGCAACTACCATGCTACGATGGTTACCTACCGCCCACCAGGAGGCAGCGAATGAGTCTGCTCGACGTAGTACGAGACCTTCAGATCACCAGGGGCACGCAGTTCCTCAGCCGATACGAGAGGGCGCTGGCTGACGCTGCGACCCAGGACTTCGCCGGTATCAAGGTGCAGTTCTACGACGCACAGGTGTGCTATCGGCTGAAGGGCGGCAACGACTCCTTCTACCGCGAGCCGGTGATCAAGCAGATCCCCATCGGCGCCGTCGAGACGCTGAACCACATGGCGCAGTTCGCCATCAGTAGCGTGCCGGTGATGACCATCGAGTGCATACCGTCCGGCGCCGACGCTCACAGCCGAACCATGCACGTTCTGACCAGCGACGTCCTGTTCATTCAGGTGCTGGTTACCAAGCATGCGCCTGAGCAGACCGACGAGGACGTCCGCCGCTCCAAGTTCACCACGCTCGAAGACCGAGTCGACGAACGACCGCACTGAAGGCGAAACCCCGCTTGCGGGGTCTGTCCGGGGATGGGCGTCCGGCGCTGAACGAGCCAGCCTAGCAACTAATCGGAAAGGGGTTTGCCGTGGGCAAGCTTCTGGTGGTCGCCGGAGCCCAATACGGGTCCGAGGCCAAGGGACACGTCGTCGATCAGCTGAGCCGGGCTGACATCGCTGGGGCCAACGTGGTCGTGGTGCGGGTGGCGGGCCCCAACGCGGGTCACACCGTCTACGGCGTGTGCCCGAGCGACTGCACCCCGGACGGGTCGCACATGTCCGGCGACGTCTGGATCGGCCACCCCTGGCGGCTGCGCTCGGTGCCCGTGGGTGCCGTCAGCAACCGCTACGCCGACCTCGTCATCGCCGCCGGGTCAGAGATCGATCGCGACGTGCTGCTGTCCGAGGTGACCGCGCTGGACGCCGCCGGGTACAACGTCAGCAGCCGCATCCGCATCGACGCCCAGGCCACCGTCCTGGAGCCCAAGCACGTCAACCAGGAGGTGGCGGACCAGATCCAGAAGCGACTGGGTTCCACCGCCAAGGGCATCGGTGCTGCGCGGGCCGACCGCATCTGGCGGTACGCCCAGGTCTGGGGCGACGGCAAGGACCCGGAGTCGCGCGTCGACACCGCCGCCTACATCCGGGCGCGGCTGGCCGACGACGCCACCGTGATCATCGAGGGAACCCAGGGGTACGGCCTCGGGCTGCACGCGGGCCACTATCCCCAGTGCACATCCAGCGACTGCCGCGCGATCGACTTCCTGGCCATGGCAGGGGTGTCGCCCTGGTGGCCCGAGGTGACTGAGTTCGCCGTCTGGCTGGCTGCCCGCGTACGACCGATTCGTGTCGCGGGCAACTCCGGCCCGATGAAAGGCGAGACCTCTTGGTCCGACCTCGGCCTGCCGGAGGAGCTGACCACCGTCACCCAGAAGGTGCGGCGCGTCGGCGAGTGGGACGGCGAACTGGTCGCCAGGGCAGTGCACGCCAACGGGGGCGCCCCGGTCGTCCGGCTGGCGCTGACCATGGCCGACCAGATCTTCGACGAGATCCGCAACGCCGAGGGCATGTTCAATGACGTCGATTGGAACCACGAAGTCGCGCCGGACATGCCGGGAATGCTCACCAACATCGAGAAGGAGGTCGAGGCTCCGATCCGCATGGTTACCACCTCGCCCGTACACGCTCTTTGGAGGCCCTGATGGAGAACGCTCACCCGTTCATGCCGACGCGTGCGGAAGGACACGACCCCAACGTGTGCGCCGCTGTCGACTGCGGCAAGGTCTGGAACGCCATCGTTCACCAGCCTTCGCTGTACCTGGCCAACTCCGCGCCTGAAGGTCTGGTTCACGTCGACCGCGTGTCCGGCGGCTACATGCCCAGGGGTTTCGGCCTGCTGCACGGCCTCATCCAGCACCCGTCCGACGTCCGCGTCAAGTGTCACATCGGCCTGGCCTGTTCCGACCTGCTGTTCAACGACCGCACTGAGCTTCGCGGCCACCTGAAGGAGCAGCACCAGGCCAGCGACGAGGACGCCGACGCGATCGCCAAGGACCCGTGGCGAGAGGGGGAATCCCGTCACGACTGGAAGAAGCGCAACTTCTCCAACCAGTACTCCCGGTTCCTGGAGAAGGTAGCCGAGGTGCAGGACTCGGCCGTGTTCTGCGACCATCCCAACGGGTTCGGCCCGAACGGGTGTCCGTGCGGCAAGGGCCAGCCGGACGAGGGCGAGCCTGACACCGTGCGCAACGTCGACACGGGCGAGGACGTCGAAGCCGTCAGGTGCCCGTCGTGCGGCGAGTCGTACGCTCTGACAGGTATCTGGCTGCACCTCCAAACCAAGCACGGGTGGGCCGGGGCGAGTATCGCTGGATGGCTCGAATCGGCAGGCTACTACCCGCCTTCGGTGAACGACGCCGACCCTGGGTCGCCGATTTGGGGCCACCAGGTGGAGTGCCCCGGTGAATGCGGCAACGCCTTCATCAAGGGCAACCTTCGGCGGCATCTCCAGACCGTCCACCAGTGGACCGGCGACATGTGGGAGGACTGGGCCGAACGCACCAACTTCCTGGAGCTGCCGACCGTACCGAAGCAGGTCCTCGACCAGATGTCCGCGTTCCTCAACCCCGAGATCACCATGGAGCAGCTGATGACCGACGCGAGCGCGCCGGAACCGAACGACCACAAGCTCAACCCGCACGAGCTGGAGCTGATCCTCACCGGCTGGTGGATGGACAAGGCCGCCGAGGAGGTCAAGGCTGTCGTCCCCAAGGCCGTCGAGTACGGCGCTACCGACCTGCGCGACATGGGCCGCGTGATCGCTGAGACCGCTGGTCGGCAAGTCACCGACGAGGAGGCCACCGAGCTGGGCATCTACTTCTACGCCTTGGGCAAGATGGCGCGCTGGACCGACGCCATCAAGCGCGGTGAGCGCGTCTCGGACGACACGCTGCACGACCTGGGTGTCTACGTCCGAATGGCCCAGCGTACCCGCGACGCGGGCGGCTGGCCGGGTCTGCCGACCACCTGAACCACGCCGGGGGGTGGCGGTGCTTGCCGCCACCCCCACCCATCGACCGCCCGGAGGGCAATCAACATGGATAACCTCGCATACATCGCGCGACCGATCGACTTGGGGCGTGCGTCGCCGGACCTGGTCAACTACGCCATCGGCGAACTCCAGGCCATGGGCTACTCGTCGTACGACCCGCTGGGCGCCTTCACCGTGGCTGGCAAGCCTACGGGGGTGGTCAACCGGGTCAACGAGTCGGCCATGCTGGCGGCCACATTCGGGATCGCCTTCTTGCCGCGCGACGTCGCCACGGTGGGAGTTCCGGCCGAGGTCGGCTACCTCACCGCTCACGGAAAGCCAGTGGCCGTTCTGTCGGATCACCGAACCTCGTGGGTGGTGAGCGGCTGGCGGGACGGCCGATCGACCGCCGTCTACGACCTGAGCGAGGACGGCATCAGCGCAGCCGTCGACTGGCTCAACACCGAGCTGAGCCGCCGGGAGGTCGAGGGCTGGTACGACCCCGAGCCGATCACTTTCGAGAAGCGCGCCGACACCGCCACCCTCCCCACGCGCGGTTACCCCACGGACGCCGGATACGACCTGTACGCGTCGGCGGAGGTAATCGTCCCGGCACGTGGACAGGCGATGGTACCGGTGGGGGTGGCGGTGGACATTCCTGACGGGATGTGGGCCCAGATCACGGGTCGGTCTTCCACCCTCCAGAAGCACAACCTGATGGTGGCTCCCACGGTCGGCGTGATCGACGAGGGCTACACGGGCGACCTGTGGGCCCCGGTGGTCAGCATCGCGGACGAGGACGTCAAGATCGAGGTCGGCCAGCGCATCGCTCAGCTCATCCTCCACACCGCTCCGGGTCAGGAGTACACCCCCCGGTGGGGCGTGACTCGGAACAAGCCCCGGGGCGCCAACGGTTTCGGGTCGACCGGCCGCTGAAGACGACGGAGCCCCCGCCCGGTGAATTTGGGCGGGGGCTCCGTCGTGCGCCATGTTCCGCCACCAGGCGCCACCCCCGTGCGCCCTTGTGCCGTTGTCGATACCGCAAATACCCTGGAAGTCCCCCGATAGGAGGCATACGCGACATGGTGTTAAACGTAGACGACTGGGTGGAAACCACGTCAGGAGATATCGGCCTGGTGGTTTCTCGTAAGAGCCGACGCGTAGTCACCTTGTACACTCCAGAAGACAACGAACTGCACGAAGACGTCGACATGGACCAAATCCGGGGATATTTCCCCAGGGTGCGTCAACGTCAGCCCACCAACTAGAAGCAGCTTGTCCCACCGGCAACAGGGTGGTAGACTTGTGTCCAGTTGCAGAAACTGGAGGCTCCGTGTTGGTGACAGTTGTATTGCTGGAAATCACTGCATCGGTGCTGCTCGCAATAGGCTTTGTGGCCGTGTTCCGAGAGAACCAGATGCGGACGCCTTGGTTTTACTGGACCTGGGGTACCGTCGCCACGCTGGTTCTGTCGGTTCTGGTTGTGATGCCATCATACATCACGGTAGCTAACTTCGCCTTCATGCTAGCCGCCGCCTTCATGTGGAACAAGGAAGAGAAAGGCGAAGCCGGATGAGCACCCTGATGGAGCAGATTTTCGACGACGTTCGGCTGGAGCGCAAAGCTCAAGACGCCAAGTTCGGCAAGCAGATGCATGCGAATGGCACGTCGACCAAGTTCAGGCCGATGGCCGACTCGGCAAGGAACGCCACCCAGCGCGCTGCCGACGCAGGCCAGCTGACCTGGGCGCACATCATGCGCGAGGAGTTCTGGGAAGCGCTGGCCGAAACCGAACGCGCGGAACTCAGAAAGGAACTCATCCAAGTGATCGCCGTAGGCGTCGCTTGGGTCGAGTGCCTGGATGAACAAGCCGCGTAACCAGAGCCCCCCTGGAGGTCGGTGCCAGGGGGGCTCACGCGTATCTGGGTGATTGCGCCTGGAGCAAGTCCCATGATAGGATAAGCGGTAGTAAGGAGGAAACACGTGGAAAATTGGGAATACGCCGCCGGACACCAGCTGTTCGACGGCACCTGGATCGTCGACAGC
>JACCDR010870813.1_pt1 | contig 18209 bp, 33 predicted proteins | sample 7446431 | NCBI WGS metagenome assembly JACCDR01 (sample SAMN15323443, study PRJNA562643) | freshwater metagenome | isolation source: river surface water | place: USA:Blue River Watershed | collected 2017-08-17
CCCACAATTGCTGGGATCGAGTCGCACACCTTGGAGTGGTATTTGGTTTGGTCGACTCTGATTCTCGCTGTTGTCACTCTCGCCACCGCATTCGTCACTGGCCTGTTGGTCTGGATCTCCTACAAGCAATACAAGATTGAGGCCGACAAATCCAAGCACGCCACAGAAGCGGCTTCCGATCTGAGTGAGCACGCCCTGTCGGGGATGGAGCACGTCGCCACAGTGGCAATTACTCACTCGGACCGCATTCACCGAATGAAGAGATTGCGCAAGGGAGCGGGTGTCTGAATGAGTGCGTCTGAACTTCACCGGGCCAAGATTCAAAAGCTAGACACCGAGCTAACTTGGAATGGGCCTAAAGCAGCCACGACTCCGATCTACTTTCCTGACGTTCCGGGAGAGATTGATCGGCTGACTGAAAAGCACAATTGGGTACGAGCGATGGCAGTCATCACCGCGGCACAACACATCAGTGAGTACGAACTTCAGATGCTCTGCAAATTCGAGATGGTCAAATGGCTTGGTTGTGAATTCAAGGAGTCGTCATGTTGATGATCGGTCTGTTCTTCCTGATTCTGTTCTTGTTCCTCCTCATCGACGAAAGCTGAGTGAGTGAGATGCTCTCCTTCTGGTTGGTGGTGTTCATCATCATCATGATTCCCAGTAGTTATCTGATCGAACAAGCAATTGAGCAAAAGGTCCAAGACGCTGCGACAAGGAAGGCGAGCGAGCTACAGAGATGGCACGCTCTCCAACAGTTCGACAAGTTCTGATTACCAGAGATTAACCCCTGTCCTTCGGGATGGGGGTTTTTCTTTGCTCTCTAGTTGATCTTGAAAAAATGAACGAAGTTCCCGCCACAGGGGGCTGCTTGCCTGAGAACCTGACTGGAACGGCATATCGTGTCTGTCTTTGGCGACAGTTGTGGCAGTTACCCGCTTGTCTCCTTTCTCTCTTGCGTTTCATGAGGTTCATTCCTCACTGAATTCTAAAATCGAAAGTCGAAATAGTGAACCGGACATAGCGCGCGTATAGTACCCCCGGCCGCCCTTAGCGCGGCACATGGAGGGGGTGCAATACGCAAGCGTATTCCTTTTTAAAGCTCCGAGTAAATTGTGTTATTTCGTTTAGGGCTAAGGCCCTGAAATACACTATTTATGAGGAGTATGTACACACTATGTCAGGGTCATGTATACACTATACCCCCCTCGTGGTACACTATGTCACACATGGCGGCACACTATGTACATGTCACGTGACTAGGGGGGCAAGGTGGGGCAAAACGGACATCTCCATGCACCGGCGGACATTTCGAAGCGGGTTGCCAACTTAGAAATTAGTTAGGAAAGGACCGACTTGACAACGACAGACGAATATCGGGAACAGGTCAAGGAAGCTTTAGCATTTGGCCCTCTCGGTGTCAATGCACTTAGCAGGAAAACAGGGATCAACGTCAACACCCTTCAGAAATATATGGAAAGGCAGGACTACTTCGTAAAGAATGAACAGCGTAAGTGGGATTTGCCGAACCACCAGGCTGTGGCGGAGGCAGTCAAGGCTGAGAACAATTTCGCTGAGGTAATCGACAACCAGCTCAACGGAATTGAGTCTGTTATTGAGCTGTTGACTACCAATCTCCGAGCAACCATTACTCTCTTGAAGGCCCAAAAGCCGCCCCCTGTGGCGGCAGTTGCTCCTCGGATACATCCTAGATTTATCGAGATTGATAAGAGGCTCAAGAATTTCGAAAAGAATGTCATATCTCATGCTAAAGCTGTTCCTGAAGAATATCGTGAACTAATAAAGCATCTAGACATCTATGAGTTAGTAATTGCAAAAGGAACTGATTACCTGAACAGTAGCGGCACTGCTGAGTTGGCCAGCCTGCTCATAGGTGAGCTAACAGAATTGAGTCCCCAAACAATAGAAATCCTAGAGAGGTTTCAGAAATGAGACATGAGATCTACATTAATGACGGAAAATATGTACTCATAAATAGGGGTCGTGTTCAAGAAATAGCAATTGATATTGAACCAATTGTACTAAAGATTAAAGAGCAGGAAAAGGAACTGGCCGAAAAGACAAAATCCCGTAAGACTTCTACCAGTAAAGGCCGGAGGAACCCTCAAATAGAGGCTCTAATGGGACTGTAGGACAAATCGGTCATTTCATATGGTGAAAACTCACTAGACGCTACACGCTCCCTGTGGCACAATAGAACCACATCCTCAATAAAGGAGTGCTGTGTACCGGGTAATAGTTCGTGATAAAAACATGACTGGCGAGGCTATAGTACTCCTCTCTCAAAAGCAAGCTGAAGAGTACCATTCAACTCCGGAACCTCTAAAATACCTTAAGCCGTACATACCAGTTTGGTTTGACTGGCCTTACGTAGTTTCTGAAGAGGAGGAAACCAGTTAATGTTGACAAAAGAGTTGGTTGAGCACTGGCTTGAGGTACTTCAAACTTCCAACTGGGAAGAGCACATGAAAGAGTGCGGCCCTTTCCAGCGACGACTTGGGTTGGAGCGCTCATTGCGATATTGGAACGAGAATGACTCTCTTCTCTTCTACATCAAATTTCTGCACAATCTTTCCACAAAAGATTACATCGAATACATGGACAATCAACACAACGCTGGCCGGTTTGAATATCGAGGAGTAAAGTAGTGGATAAGGACAAGGCATTTAAATGGGCTGACGCTCTTGACAGTGGAGAGCACCTTCAGGGGTTTGGAGTATTGGAAACTTCTGAGGGTAAAAACTGTTGCCTCGGAGTCGCTTGCAAGATCTTCGGCATCCCTCGTGAAGACTGGGTTGGAGCGGCACTCCCTAGCGAACGTCAGACCATCCATTTCACAATGAAGAGTGGCTCTTACGGAATGTTCACTTCTTTCAGAGATCGAGATGGCGCTTATGTGACACTGACACAGCTCAATGACACGGGCTTCACGTTTCCTCAGATCGCTGACTTGATCCGACACTTCTACGAGGAGCTGTAGTGAAAACATACCTATACTCACCACACAACGAGCAACCTAATAAGGAAAATCTCCGTCTTTGGGTCAAGTCTTTGCGGGAGACGGAAGAGCCTCAGATCCAGGGACATTTGGGAAAGGAGGAAGGAGGACGTTGCTGCCTCGGTGTGGCGTGTGATGTTGCTGTGGCGAATAACGTCATTCCCGCTCCTGTTGTCCGAAATAAGGGAATACTGCACTATGGCACCAGGGAAGACTGGCTGGAACTTCCTGCTGAGGTTGCCAACTGGCTGGGTATCTCTAAGAACCCCCGTATTGGCACGGGGCTTACCGCCACAGTAGCTAATGACGACTTGGGTTGGACGTTCGGTCAAATTGCCACCTTACTCGAAGAGAAGTACGAACTAAACGAAGACTAAGGTAAGCCGGGAGGGCTCTGGGAAACCGGAGCCCTTTTCTAAATTGGATTTGGGCAAAAAGAAAGGCCCGGGAAATTAATCCCGGGCCTTATCTCTTGCTACTTCTGGGTGATGGTGAAAACCAGACCGTTGTCGGTGAAGTCCACAACAGGCTGAACAGTGTTCCCCATCGAGTTGCCAGCACCCTCCCAAACCTTACGGAAAGCCTCAGGCTTAAGAGCCTTGCCACGGTCGTAGAACTTGGTGAGCGCCGCACAGGTCTTGGTGAAACCGTCCTCAGTGAACAGCTCCTCGCCATCCTCCTGTCGAACAACAGTCACCTTGACACGGTACTTAGGAGCACCAGTGCTACCGTCCGCCGAGAAAGAGTGAGTCTGGTTACGACCCACAGCGGGCATCTCGTATTCCTTCAGGAAGGAAGTAAGAGCGTCCTTCACCTTGGGGTCAACAGTCAGCTTAGACAGCTCGACGAGCTGCTGACCGATGTTGATGCCAACCTTCCGCTTCTCCTTAAGAGAGGCTTCCAGTTCGAGGTCACGCTCACCAGTAGCGTTGTACTCGATTCCCAGTTCCTTCGAGGTAACCTTCAGAACTTCCTGCTTTGCACGGTTAACCTCAGAAACCAGAGACTCCCACTGCTCCAGAACCTTCTTGATGTCCTCGTTAGCTTCACCAGAAGCCGGTCGAGCCAGCTCCTTAGCCTTGTCCATGATCTTGTAGGAATTCCACTCGGGGTCCTTCTCAGTGAGAACCTTCGAGTTGTACGCCGAAATCTCGTCATAACCGTCGAGATACCGGGACAGAAACTCTACGAAGATGGCCTGCTTAGCCAGAGGACCAGGAATACGGTCCTTGCCAGTCTCAGCGGTAGTCGTTGCAGTCATTTCATTTCCTCCTAGGAGTGAAGTGAGCTGCAAGACTGACCTTTGAGTCAGGTTCTAAATCTCCAATTGTCAAACTTACAACCGACTCTCAGGTCCGTCCTGCAACCCGTTCGGTAGCTCTACAGTAACATGCGGAGCGTGTGGCGGCAAGGTTCTGTGGGGTTGAATCTCAAGATTTTTTAGAAAATCTTATTGTCCAAAGTGTCCATTTTTACCTTTATGCCCCAATAAAAGTTGGGAAGTTCAGTCGGGAAGAGGTGGGTTGCGGTACTTAGATTGGCGTGGTAGGATTGATCCAGCTCAAGCGAAAGCTGATGAGGAGAATAAGTGAAAGCAGAAAAGTTCTACCAAAAGTTAGTTGAGAAACTTACTGAAGTTGGTAAGGGAGATCGAGAGATCAGCCTTAGTGTTGGTGGTTTCTCTATCCCTATCGAAAGAATTGTTTGGCACGAAGAATGTGATGAATTCCACATCATGCCGGCTGCTCCTTCTGAAGAAGAGATGGCAACCTTTAGAGAAGAGTTGGAAAATAAGATCAAAGAAGTTCAAACGTACATCGATCGTGCTAACAATTGGATGAATAACTAATATGTATACTACCGAGCAGAATCGCAAACAGTCCAGGATCTATGCTAGGGCCACACAAGCACTGAAGAAGAAGTACGAGAAAGAATACTACGAGTACCGAGAGACTAAGGCTTGGGGTACCACCTATAAGCAGAGGCACGATAGTACTATCCGGCATCTTAGGTTCAAGCACCCGATCGTTTTCAAGAGGCTCTACAAGTCATTTCTCGAACAGGAATTGGGATGAAACACCACATCATCTCTTCGGAAGTTTCCAAGCACAGAATCACTAACTGGCTTGCTCAAGCTGAGCCGGTAACTCCCGATACGACATGGACTGAGCAGCGACGGGCAATTACGCTTGGAGAGCACACTTTTCTGGTAGAGAAAGAACAGATCTTTCAGTGCCTTCACTGTGGGGCATACGATCCTCAATGGTCCTCCGTCGAAGTTCTAACTTGGATTGAAGAGAACTTTGGTGTCAAACCTTTTAACCTAGAAATCACCTGCTCTGTGGCGAGTAAGGACTAACGTGGTATCTACTTGGCTAATTGGCACTATCTACGCTATGTTCGTGTGGCTGGGTGCTTATATTATTCTGAGGCTGACTCTCGGAAAAGTCGAAGAAGGCTTCAGTAAGATTAATGAAAGGCTTGACAGGATGGCGAAGGACAACTCCGGTAAGGCTCCTCTTACTGGGAACAACTCTCAACAGAAGCGGGACGACAAGGCGACCGTTACGGGCAAGCCTGTTGATCCCAACCGGCCACACACCGATAAGGGGAAGTAGTGACTAGGGAAGAGAGGGAGAAGTTTATACAGGAAGCCATCGTTAACGGATCTCTTACGATGCGTTCTGTCAAGGATGTGGCTAAAGAGATTGCTGAGAAGTGGGAAAAAGAACTTGAGGAGCTTGAGGAGGCCCTTTACTAATGCCAGGAAAGAAGCGTAAGCCGGGCGACTGGAAAGCGGTTGCTAGCGGACGGGCTAAGAAAGAGCGTGAGATGCGTCAGGGACGTGGACTCACTAACATTCCTAAGGTCACCGAGACGGGCAGTGCAGCCTATCGTCGGTTGTCTTTGATGAGGAAGGGTAAGTAATGTCTCTTCGAGACAATCTACTGGCACAGCGAGCTGAGATCGATAGGAAGTTGGCTATCATCGACCGGGTTGGTGAGGACACTTTCCCTATCGGCACTATCGTCATTTTCTCTAGTGCTAACGAGAAAGTTCACTTCCTGAAGACCGGGGAAGAAGCTTGGCGCTACATGACGAGTAGCGTGGGAACCACTAAGCAGCTCAGGGATTGGATTCTCGATTGGGAAGACTCTCCTGTGGGTTATTTTGAGGTTTACAGGTACACTCCAGCTGACACACCGTTCTACGCCTCTGCCTGAGAGGAGGTAAACGTGCACGATTCGTACTCGTGGGATTGGGACTAGTGAAAGGAGTTAGACATGCTTTCTGCACTGCTCTTTTTAATCTCACTCGTCATGTTCGTATTGGCTGCTTTTGGAGTTGATCCGGACGCCTTCAATCTGGCCTATATGGCTGCTGCTTTCTTGGCAGCCGGCTTGCTGGTCAGTCATTTCCCGTGGGGAAGGAACTCAGTTTGATTAAGCGAATTCTGACCGTGCTTACTGTGGCGGCTGCGTTCTTCGGGGTTGCTGCAATTTCTCCTCTTCCTGCTCAGGCTGCTTGGACTGACTGTCCCGATAACTATTTCTGTATCTGGACGGGCACTAACGCCACAGGGAGCCGATACCAGTATCACCGTGAGACGATTCAGGATGGTACGAACAACGGTCTTCGATTGGGATCTGGAATCTCCAACCGAGGTTACTCGTTCTACAATCGCTCTCACGTGTGGATCGGTATCTTCGATTCTAATAACTGTCGTAAGAGTCCTTGGTGGCGTGCCATGGACAACAATCAGTACGCGACTGCACAGGGATCTGATTGGGGAGGTCGTGTCTCCTCGATTCAGTTGGGAAATGCTATCCCTCCTTCGTCTGATCTTCCCTGCTAATTGATTAGACTCCCCCTCTTGCTCTCTGGGTTAAAAATCCCTAAGGGTGAGAGGGGGTACCAACTCAATTCAGGCCATCAATGGTTACGTAAAAACCATTGACATCAGCCGGGGTTGTTCCGATCCGGTGGTCGTATTCGGAACAATGGGGATGTAGCATTGTAGGCAATGCGCCTGGTGGGTTGTATCGGAAAATACTTTGCCGACAAGCCAGGAGAATGTAGGTTCGACTCCTGCCATCCCCTCGCTGGGGAGTCACGATTACTAGTGTTGTGACGAACTAAGGCCTTGGTTCAGGGCGAGGTACTGGACCATCCAAGGGGATGTAGCTCAGTGGTAGAGAGACACGGAATTGATCGGGGCTAGACTCTTTTGAGACCGACAATGGCTGTGTAGGTCGCAGGTTCGATCCCTGCCATCCCCGCGTGAATGAAGCGCTTAGATTAGGAAGGAGAAAGTTGGTAGCTATGACGTGCTGGCGTTGTGGTAAGTTTCTACAGGGCAGTAAGTTTGGCTACCATCTTAGGAAACCTAGAGACAAACATGCATACGTTGATCGTCGTTGTGTAGATTGTAAATGGGGAATTAAAGTTAAGGGGAAGAGATGAAAATGACAACTGTCTATCTGTCTAGTACAGATGAGAAGCGTCTCAATCGAATTAGAGAGTTGCGTTATCCAAATCAGGAAGTTTCTGACGAAAAGTTAATTAAGAGTGCTATCAGTGCCTATTGGGCTGCGTGCGAATTACAGAAAGCTAATACGCTACAGGAGGCCGATGCCGACAGGCGGTTGAGGGAGGAGAATATGGGAATCACAGATTCCTGGCGAGAGTACAATGATTAGGAGGTGCTCCGCTCATCTTAGGAAGACTATTTTTAGAACAGAGGAATTAGCCGAGCAATACATGAGAGCGTACCATCCCAATAAAAACTTTCAGGTTTACCCATGCCCTGCGTTTAAGAGAGATTCTGAGGAGGGGCATTACCACATTCGAGATAAACGCAAGAGAAACAACAGGAGAAAGTAATGCAGATCTATTCTGGGGAGTTAGTCGGCGGTCCTAGTGACGGTAATACTGTTTCAACGACGGTTCCGCGTATCCCAGTCAAAGTCTCCACAGAGATGTGGTTAGACGGATTATCGAGGCCTTCCAGTGTTGTGTCTGAAACTGGCAGCTATTACTGGAGTGAGCGCCATCAAAACTTCAAATGGCACAATGAAAGCATTCACTTTCACTCTAAGAGAGTCCTACAAGCAGCTTGATAGCGCACGGTCGCCATGATAAGGTGGCCGTGCAGAGCGGGTGTGGCGGAATGGCAGACGCGGTAGACTTAAAATCTGCTGTCTGAAAGGGCGTACGGGTTCGAGTCCCGTCACCCGCACTGTTAGAAAGGAAAGAGAATGCCAAGAGGTATTAAACCTACAATCTTGCGAGGCGCCCATAACTCAGGAATTGGAAAGGACGCTAGAATCTCTGGGTGTGGCATCTGCAAACGCTACATCTTCGCTCACCAAGCCTATATCTGGACAAGACAGATGGGATTTGTACATAAAAAAGAGTGCTTAGAAAGAGTGACATGAATTCCGAGATTGACCTTCAGTTAGCCGAGGCTAATCTGAATAATTATCTACAGACAGCTCAGAATTTGGAATTTGAAGAACTAAGTGTGAAGGATCAGATTGCTAGTCTTCAACTACAACTTGCTAAGACTAAAGACAAGAAGTTCAAGGTAAAGCAGGATATCAGAAAAGCACACGTCGAGCGAGAATCCGCAAAACGCAAGTTTGAGTTAGAAAAAGAAACCTTTGAGATCACTCAGCGTCTAGAGGCTAAGCGTGAAGAAGCCTTTGCTCGGATCTCTGAGGGACCTTGGTTCGATCCTACGTACAGTAAAGAGGGATATGCATTTAGATGGCAAGTTGATGGAGCCTTACTGCTTCCAGAAAGGGCTCTCCTTGGAGACAAGCGGGGAATGGGAAAGACGCTCAGTGCCATCATCTGGCGCCGAGTGCACGGTATCAAGCGTCTTCTGATCTGCGTTAGAAAGGAAGTAGCTTACGACTTCCTCAAGGAGATCAGCATTCGAGAGCCAGGACTGTTCGTCTACTTCCTGCTTGGTGCTGATTCTGATAAGAGGAATATCGCCGCTTCTCTGCTGCACGGGCAAGAAGAGTTTGTTGTCGTTACCAACATTGAATCCTGGCGCAAGAACATCGATAAGACTACCGAAGAACTTCTGAAAATTAACTATGATGGGATTATCCTAGACGAAGCCCACCACATCAAAAACTCAACTTCCGCCACAGCACGGGGATTCTTCAAGCTCGCTGAGAAGGTCCCTAAGGTCTTGGAACTTACGGGCACTCCGATCAAGAATTCTCCTCTTGAGATGTACTCGCTTCTTCATGCGTTGTACCCTGACCTGTTCCCTCGGGAGACTAAGTTCAAGGTTGACTACTGTGTGCAGAACGATCAGAACAAATGGATATTCACGGAGATGGGCCTTAAGAGTTTAGTTGCTAAGATCAGTTCTTTCTATCTAGCTCGTAGTCCTGAGGATGTTGGCCGCGAGGTTCCGCCTCCTCGTATCATTAAGTACGCGCTTGATTTTGAGAACCATCCTCAGCAAAAAGAAGCTTATCAGACCATGACTGAGCGAAGCCTGGCTGTTCTGGGATCGGGCAAGGTGATCCCCATTGTCAGTCAGCTAGCCATCATGACTCGTCAGGCTCAGGTAGTTAGCTGGCCACAGGGTATTGTTTTCCAAGTCAAAGATCCCGTAACCAGTGAGCTAGTAGAGACCATCAACTTTGATGTAGCTGAATCAGTGAAGATGGATTGGGCTGAAGAGCTGATTAAGGAACTTCTTGCTGAAGGTGAGCGAATCGTTCTGTTCTCCCGCTTCAAGCCGGCCATCTATGAACTGAGGAAACGACTTCAGAAGCTTGACGTTCCTGTGGCGGTAATTACGGGTGACGAAAAGCATAGTACCAGAGAGATTTTCAACGACTTCGACCTGAAGACTGCACCAGCTAATCCCAAATACAAAATTCTATTGGCTACCTACCAGACAGTTGGAGAGAGCGCAAACCTGAATGCAGCACGACACGCTATCCTTTACGACCGTTTCTGGAATCCTGGCAATGAAGATCAGGCCATCGGTCGAATTGACCGAATCAATTCTATCGATCAGGCTACGGTTCACGTTCCCGAAGTTGCCGGTTCGATTGATGAGTTTATGGCTGATCTAATAGACAACAAGCGTGAACTGGTAAGCAGCTTCAAGTCGGAAACTAACCTACAGGCAAATCTCATTGAGCACCTGAGAAGGACAGTGTAGATGTAATGACTGAGATTCACGATCCAGAATCTTGCACACGAGGTTGCAAGGTACACTGGTATCTCGACTTTGCAACTCGTAGACAAACGCGGTATCCGATGATGGCCTACTATGAAGTCGGCCTTCCTATTGATGGTAAGAGACGTTGGAGCAGGAATATTCCTGTCTTCTGTGGCCCACCTGCTTATTATCCCAAAAAGACTGAATTGCCCAAAGTTGAAGAGACAGAGAAGGAAAATACTGTGTCGCACCAAGGAATTCAAGCTAGCCTCGTTACCTATCTGCAGAGGTACCCCAATCAGGTTGTGACCATCGCTCAGATGGAGGAGTTTTTCAAGGATCGGTTCACTCGTACTCAGATCATGTCCAACATGGGTAACCTGACGAAGAGCCCTATGGGCAAGCACATTGTCCGTGAGAAGATGGGAATGTGGAAGTACGTGGACACCATTCAGCAGACCGAGAAGCCGATTCAGCCACAGCGACAAAATGCCGGCCGGGATCTCTTCGAGAAGGTTCGAGACCTTTCTGATGACAAGGTTCTTCAGGTTGATGAGCAAGGGGATCTCTGGGTTGCTAAGAAGGTCAATCTCTAATGGCCTGGCTTCCTCCTAGTGCAAACAACAATCAATGGAGTATCAACGATATTGGAGATGACGTTTGCATTATTGAAAATCCCGGTCTCGACAATGAGACTGTTCACTTTCGGTATCCAGGAAAAGATCTCGCTGCGATGGCGGCAGTTCGATACGCCGTTCAGCATTCCAAGACTCTAACTGAAGAGCAGAAGTTCTATACCAGCTATTGGATGGGCTACTTCTACGCCCACATGCGTTAGGATAATATATGACTATGTTTGAGCAGGAAGTCAAGACAGTCCTCTGTACGGGCTTCTCTCTCACCGAAAGGGAAGCTGACATTATGATCAGCGACTCTAAGGACGACATGCCAGGGATCTGGGAAGATGACGATCTCGATCCTGAGGCTGTTGCGGAAATCATTGTGGACGCGGCTGACTAACTGCTACACTGGCTGTGGCGGGCCGGTTCCTACGGGGATCGGCCTCCAGGCTTTTTGTGGTACCTAAGACCTGTGGTGGGTGAGTCAACAGCGTCACGGCAACAGCCTCATGCGCGCTGAAGGATGCTCATTCAGGTAACAGCCTGATCTAAACACCGGTGCTTGCGCCGTGGCTCCTTCCGGTCTGGCATGCCTGCTTGCCCACCACATCCAACATCAAGGTCAATTGATGAAACCACCTAACAAGTTCCGCCACAGGAAAGATCACGGCTGGTCCATCTGCTCTGCGTGTGGCGAATGGTGTCTTAACAACATTTTCTTACATGAGGGAATCTATTGGATTCTCTGTCAGACAGACTTCGAAGATTATTGGGAGAACACTGATGTCCTTAGATCAGACTACAGATTCTATGGATGAGGCTTGGCATCGTTGCCACTTTTGTGGTACTGATGTCAGGAATGGTTTAGAGTTTGACGGAAGGCGCCATTGGCTTTCTGATTGTCGTCCGGACTTAGTAGAACATGAAATTGGAGAGACCTGTACTTGGGCCTTTCGACGTGAACCCATTGTACGAAAAGATGGCAGTGTTATAGAACCTCTACCAGAAGAAGAGTGTTGCTACGCTTATCAAACGCGCGGCAGAGATTGGACCAATGAACACACCCACTTCTATCCTGATGGGCCTATGTAATGAAGTGTTGGCATCTGTGGCGAAAACGCTGCCCTCAGCATAAAGCATGTTGGAACTGTCATGTAAAGCACTATGACGTGTATAAGCCTTCGGGAGAATAAAATGTGCTATGACCCTTGGGAAGAGAGCACGTTACGCATGGGTGAACTCATGCTCGGACATTTAAAAGAGGTTGAGAGGGGACGCAATGTCGAAATAAACATGTGGAAAGCTGAAGGTTTCTTGACGGCTATTGGTGACAAGTACGACGATGAAGATGAGTTTGATATCGAAGAGCTGGAAGAAGAGATTGAGTATCTTCGTGAGCTTGCTGTAACTGATCCGCGTTGGCTTCGACAGTTGGAACGGGCCGAGCAGGCGCTAAAGAAGCGTGCTGAAGAAGGTACAATGGTTAGCAATTAAAATGGAATGTGGAGAAGTTTACTGTGAGTATTGCGGAGATTGTATTCGTTGTTATGGGGATGATCCTTGCTATAATGGCGGTGATCATACCTACAACTATGTAGAGGAGATTAAGTGGGATGTACCTCCTGTGGCCGGGGATTCCATTGGGAATGTGACCTCGGATGTGAAGCCTGTCACGAGCGAGAAGAAGAGAAGTTAAGAACTCTGAGGTCGGTTCCTCATCAGAGCTATAACCTTGTGGGACATCCTGTTAAAGATCCTGACAAGGTCAAGGACCGCCACAGTACTGGTAGGAAGAGAGCAGCAGAACTCTATCCTATTATCGAGCACAGAGCTTGTGAGTGGCAGGGTAAGAAAAACTGCGGAGGAGGCATTCCTATTGTAGGATGTATCAATGGTCTACAACGGGATCGCCATCACGGTCCTATCAAAGACACTCTTGAAAATGCACCCGGTAATGTACATAGAATCTGTAAACCGTGCCATAACAGGTGGCACACTGTGAACGATGCTAAGTACGTAGAGGAAGAGTGGGCTAAGACTAAGCATGACCCTCAGCCGGCTGAAGAAATTGAATTACTAGCTAACGAAGCGTACTGGAGAAGCCGCCCATGATTATTAGTTTCTCTGAGACACTGACTTGGGATAGTTGTCAACGTCAGTACTACTACCAACGTGTTTTGAACAAGATGCCCAATGACCATCCCGATGCTATGTCAACGGGAACTAAGGGACACCAGCTTCTCCAGTCGTTCTATCGTGCTATTCAAACAGGCGCCGATAAGGATTCTGCTAAAGATTATGTTGATAAGGCTGCTCGACAGATGATGCAGTCCCCATTCTTCGACCCCGCCACAGGGGACCTTCTCAAGGCCTGGAGTTTGGTAAGCAAATACATCGATGAGACAGATTTCAATGTAGAGATACTTGAGGTTGAGAACCGATTCCTGATTCCTCTGAGTCTCTTCACTGATGAACCTCTCTTGCAGGATGTTCAAATCGGATTCACTCCTGACGTAGTATTTAGACGTAAGGGGGGTTTCTGTACTGTTGAGGACTCTAAGTTCGTGGGTCGGGCCTGGTCTCAGAAGAAGTTGAACCGATTCCCTCAGGCTAAGCTGTATGGCATCTTCCTTCGTAAAATGGGTTATAACGTCACTCAAGCTTCTATTAGATTCTTCAATACAACCAAGTTGACAATCACAACTCATCCAGATACAATGACGCCACAGGAACCCGAGATTTTGCTTCGTGACTTCACTAACACAGTTCGTGAGATTGTCAACTACAAACGAGCTGCGGATGATGAAATTGTACTCAGTGAAACTCGCAGAACGATGAACTACAGCAGTTGTCAGTACTGCTTCTTTGAGCAGGTCTGTACGGCTGAAGCTCAGGGCAAGGATTCTTCCAAACTTCTCAAATATATGTATAGGGACAGTAACTATGACTACAATTCCTAATGCTGGATATGACGGTCGTCCTGTCATTCTGACCCATCTCGTTGTGGATTTGAATTCTCGTCTTGCTTTTTGTTCTGATCAAGAGTACTGGGAAGACCTCCCGGATTCTTATCCAGGGGTGCCTCGAATGTTGTGTCCTGCTTGTGCCCACGCTCCTAGAGGCTACGCTGTAGAGGTGCCAGATGATGCCAGTTCCGAGTAAGGAAGAGCTAATCGTAGAAGCCAATAAAGATCCTACAGTTGATCCTCACCGGGTGTCCATTCTCTATGGAGACCACGGTAAACGGAAGACCACTACTGCGGTCTCTATGGTGAATGAACGAGGGCTCCTTCTTAGCTCCGATGATAGCTGGAAGGTACTTCTCAATGACAGACACAAAGAGATTCGAGACCGGGTTGAGGTCAAATCTTTAACCGGGATCAGCCAGCTTGACTACATTAATTTCGAGGGGTATGATACCATCATCTGGGATACCGTCAGCCAGTCGGTTGATGAGTACCTTGACAAGATCTACGATAAAGGTAAATGGATTGGCAGGGACGGTAGGCCGGCTTTTAGAGAGCACATTGTTCCTAAAGATCCTAAAGATAAAGATCCTGATTTAGAGAATATTGAGATTCTAGCTCCTGTAGACTATCGAGTTATTCGAGACAAATTACGACCTACATTCAATCGTCTCTTCAAGGAAACTGACGCGCATATCATCTTCACTTCTCAGTTTACTGAACCCATTCCCGGTATGAGTAAAGATGCTAAGGTTCGTCCTTCTATTCCAGCAGCCACATTCAAGGTGATCGGTACTCGCGCAGATATTATCGGATATGTAACCCCCGGCAATGGGGGCAAATTCAGTATTGATATGTCTGAGAATTCTCTTACCATGTTAGGTAAGAGTCGTATTGAAGGTCTCCAAGGGAAAATGAACTTGGATGATTTTGTCACTCGCTACAAGGAGATTGTTTTCAAATGAGTATCTTTGGTCAGCTTGATGCTGCCTCCGTTTCGTCGAACCCCTTCAAGGTTGAGAGGGGTGTCTATCCTGCTCAGATTACTAAGTTTGAATTCCGTGAGACTCGGACGGGTACTCGACAGCTTTTTCTTGAAACCATCATCACTGACGAAGAGTCTGAGTTTATTGACGAGCGCGTTCAGAAGTACTACTTCCTTCCCGACGCAGATCTGACTCAGGAGAAGTTCGACGCTCTCCCCTCCGACGAGAAGAAGCGTGTTCGTAAGAACATGGCTGTTCTCAAGAAGGATCTGTGCGGCACCGAGGGTCGCGAGGACCAGCGCGGTCTTGGAGTTGACCCTAACGACCTGAACGATCCGGAATGGAACCCGCAGGTTCTCATCGGTACCGAGGTGACGATCGGTGTCAACAACTATGGTGCCAACGGCAACGGTGTAAATCTGCAGTGGATTAACCTCCGTGACGAGTAGTCACTAAAGGTTAATTGGGAGGGCCGGGGCGTTTCTGGATGCAGGTTGTTTCCCCAACAACTACTGCACACGCTGGTAGACATAGCCCGGGAGTGGGAGATACGGTACCCCACACTTCAAGTCCACTATGAGGTCAGGACAGCCAGAGAAGAATAGAGATTATTAGGACGGGCTGCTCGGTCCTATTCCTGCCAGGATAGTCTCTATCACCTCACGCAAAAGGAAGATTCCGCCACAGGAGGTGTTCGATTAATGACTTTCTAGATGCCCTATTTGGGGATCAAGAGGGAGTTGTTTATGCCCCCGTAATGGATACACACTGGGAACAACACTTCTTTGAATGGCCAAATGAGAAATCGAGATTAGAAAGACATATAGCTAACTATGACAAACGAGATGTGTACATCTCCCCTGTTCTGTTCAGTGCTAAACGAGTTGCACCCGACACCTTCAAAGGGACAAACTACCTCTGGACAGAATTCGACGGACAGATTCCTGAAGAAGCTATTGCGCCATCCATGCGAGTCATGTCCAGCCAAGAAGGCCATGAGCACTGGTACTGGCGACTCAAAGAATTCACAACGGACCGGGTCCTCATCGAAGACCTCACGCGCAGAATAGCCTACGCCTACGGGGCTGATCTCTCGGTTTGGGATTACCAGAATGTTCTACGGCCTGTTGATACTTGGAACCATAAGCGCAATAAGCCTGTGTCTCTTGTTTCCAAGACTGATACTTACTATTCCATTGAGAATTTTCTTCGTATCCCTATCCCTCCTGCTGGTAGTAAGGTTAGTGTTCGGCTGGGTGAACTTCCTAGCAGGGACTCAATCCTAGCTAAATATATGTGGAAGCCAGATGCCCTGGATTTGTTGACTAAAGTGATTGAGCCAGGAAAACGCTCGGATGCTTTAGTTCGTCTGGGGCATGAGGCAGTTGAAGCCGGCTGCTCTAATGAAGAAATCTTTGTGCTGATTGAGGAACGCGATTCTGTCTGGGGAAAGTTCGTAGGCCGTACGGACCGACAGAAACGCCTAGAGGGAATCATTGCCTCAGTCCGTAAGCGCAAAGCAATCAATGCTGAAATCACCCATGGTACACCAGAGGTCTATCGTTTCCACGACTTCATGCGTACCAATATCAATTTAGAATGGGCTATCGAGGGTCTTCTCCCTGTGGCGGGTTCTATGGTTGTGTTTGGTAGGCCTGGTATTGGTAAGAGTACTTTCTCACTCAGACTAGCTATTGATTTAGCCCTGGGAAAAAGTAGATTTCTTCTCTGGCCCATTCCGAAGAAGCAGCGGGTGTTATTTCTCTCTCTTGAGATGCAGCATTATGAGCTTAAAGAATTCTTCAATAACATGAATTTGACAGAGGAGCATCAAATAGATCTGCAGGACCAGTTCTACATCTGGCCTATCGGCGCCGCTTATCCACTGGATACTCCTGACGAACAGCGGCAGTTATTGAAATACATCGATCTTCACAAGATTGATCTCATCATTATTGACTCTCTTAGCCTCTCCATGTATGGCTCAGTCAAGGACGATGACGATATCAAACGGCTCAACAGCTTCTTGAATGAGGACGTACGCAGAGATCGCAAGTGTGGCTATGTGTTCATTCACCATCCTAGAAAGCGGAGCGGTTTAGAGCAGATCTCAGAAGACGATCAAGATAATGTATTTGGCTCTCGGTACATTACCGCTAATGCACAGACAGTGATGATCTTGACCCAGAAACCGGGGTCAGCAAAGCTTCACGTCAAATTCCCTAAGCACCGCTTCTTAGAAGGTTTGGATGAACTTGACATCGAACGGACACCAGACAGGGGGTTCCAGCTTGTTGGACAGCTTGACAGCCCCTCTACAGTTGAAAGGGATAACTCTCCCCACAAAGACGCTCCAACTGGCTCACTTGGATATATGCTCGACCTTTAAATACCTCGCAATAGATACGGAAGGCTATGCACCCAACATTCTGGGTATTTCTATTGCTCACCCTGCTCTTAGATCTATGTACTTCCCTGTGGGTCACAAGGAAGACGTTAACATCGATGGCGAAACATTCGAACGACTCTCTCATACAATTCAAAGCGTACCTTATCGCATCTTCCATAATGCAGGTCACGATCTGGTTGCCCTTCCTGATCTATTTGATCTACCTTTCTTCGACACGATGATCGGCGGCCACATGGTCGATGAGAACGTTGTGTCAAAGAGCCTTGATTGGATGGTGAAGACCTACTGTCCTGGTGAAGAAGCTAAGCAGATGGATCCTCTCATGAAGTCCATTATTGACACTCATGGGTGGGAGTGGGTTCCTTACTCACTGATGTACCCCTACGCAACGCAAGACGCCCTAATCACCATGCGTCTGTTCTTGACGCTAAAACCCCTATTTGAGGAGCAGTTCGGTCCACTATGGTCACCCTCCAGTTAGTTACTATTTTGCTCGCTGTGGCGTTTGCTTACCAGTTGTTTACCAAGCTGCGTAGCCGTCATACCATTGCCTTACATCGACACCCTCAGAACCTCCGTCGCAAGCCTTTCGAGCCTGCCACTTGGACTGATACAACTCCTCATCGTGTTGTTCTTTATACAAATATCCAGAAAAAGAAAATGCTGACCAGGATTAACTGGAGTGACGTTTTCTGATGGAGTATTGTTGTAAACATGCCGCAAAGGAGATTGCCGCCACAGGGAGTAGATTACAGCCCCCTGGGCATCATAGATACGGTATTGCCTTAATCCCATTAGGAGATCGGAACCGTTGCAGTTGTAATGAGGAAGATGATAGAGACAGTATAGATATCAGCACTAGTAAGAAGAGGTGACCCCTGTGGCGGATTGGGTGACAGTCCCCTGTTTGCTTAAATTACGAGATGAATTCAATGCCCTGAGTCCTAATAGAGACAAGGGAGCTGACGGGACGATTGGAGATAGCAACCATACCTCTACTTCGGATCACA
>JACCDR010322963.1_pt1 | contig 18207 bp, 17 predicted proteins | sample 7446431 | NCBI WGS metagenome assembly JACCDR01 (sample SAMN15323443, study PRJNA562643) | freshwater metagenome | isolation source: river surface water | place: USA:Blue River Watershed | collected 2017-08-17
GATGAAAAGTATTTATTTGATTGGATTTTAGATGCTTAGAATAAACTAAACGGGATTATACACAATTCTCCGTTGTTGGTGTTTTTCTCGGGGTCGCCAAGACCAACAAAGGCTAGAAAGTTTAACAACTTGGAACAACAAATCAAGTGCAGTAGCCTTATGTTTAGCCTTTGTTGGTGTTTTTTCACCAACAAGACGTGCGTCAGCAACTCGTTACTTTGTATTCTATCAAATTGGTTTGTTTCTGACGCACATTCTGATAGACACGATGACCCCGTCGGGGTCATACCTGTTGTTGTTTCTCATTTCTGCCATAAATCTTCAATCTCTTCGAGATTGTTTTGATTTTATTCTTGATGCCAACGGCATCATAGATTTATAACCTAGCTAATCCTGATAGACACGATGACCTCCCAAGTTTAAAAACTTGGAACGCCCAATAAAAAGCAGGCTCCAACTGCGACCTTGCTCCAACTGACCATACTAAGGCATCCAATCTTTGCTCTTGCTTGTACTGGTGGTGCAAAGACTGCACTTGATTTGTTGCTCTAAGTTGTTACGCTTGTAATAGCGAGGGGATTAATTATCCTCTCCATATAAGGAAATTTGAAATTCGTTATAGGCACAATTGTACTATTTTAAGAATATATTTTTTGTATAAAAGTTTGAACATTTTGTCCTAAACAACTTGTTTGTTAAGTACTTGAAATTAAGGGGAAAGCTTTAGAGGAAAGTTTTATTCGGATGTTTTCTTCTTGAATAATAGGACATTACCTAAGAATTTCCGTAAATTTGTGCCAATTTTTCGACCAATATCCATCAAATTCATCCATTTAATGAAGATTAACTTTCAGTATCAAGAAAAATTTGAGGACCGCCATAATAATGCCAACGAAGCCGACCGTAAGGCCATGCTGGCCCTCATTGGCGTTGACTCTATAGCAACACTCATCAACCAAACTGTGCCTTCGGCCATTCGTTTGCCCCAATCATTACAATTACCTGCTCCTAAAACCGAAAACCAATTTTTGAAAGATTTCAAGAAATTGGCGGAACAAAACAAAACGTTCAAATCGCATATCGGTTTAGGGTATTACGATACATTTACACCTGCGGTTATTCTTCGTAACATTCTCGAAAATCCTGCTTGGTACACAGCTTACACGCCTTATCAAGCCGAAATTGCTCAAGGACGTTTAGAGATGTTGCTCAATTACCAAACCATGATTATTGATTTGACTGGAATGGAAATTGCCAACGCTTCGTTGCTCGACGAAGGTACAGCCGCCGCCGAAGCCATGACTATGCTACATGGCCAACGCAAAGGCACTAAGAAAAACGCCGATACCATTTTTGTTTCTGAATTGTGCCATCCGCAAACCATCGACGTACTATTGACCCGTGCTACGCCACTAGGCATCAAAGTACTCGTTGGCGACCACCGTAGCGTTGACCTCACACAAGAAGATATTTATGCCATCTGTCTGCAATATCCTGCTACCGATGGTTCTGTTTTTGATTATACCGACCTCATTGCCACCGCTCACGAGCTGAACATCAACGTAATAGTTGCCGCCGATTTGTTGGCTTTAACTTTGTTGAAATCGCCTGGCGAAATGGGTGCTGATGTAGTGATTGGTTCGTCACAACGTTTTGGTGTACCCATGGGCTTTGGTGGGCCTCATGCTGCTTTTTTTGCTACGAAAGAAGACTTTAAACGTCATATTCCCGGGCGTATCATTGGCGTTTCGGTAGATGCCCAAGGCAATCGTGCCTTGCGTATGGCATTGCAAACCCGTGAGCAACACATTCGTCGTGAAAAGGCTACGTCTAATATCTGTACAGCCCAAGTATTGCTATCGGTTATGGCAGCCGCTTACGCTATTTATCATGGCCCGGCAGGCATCAAAGTCATTGCCGAGCGTGTACATGGCTTGACCAACCTCACCGCTTTAGCCCTAGGAAAACTAGGTTTTGAAGTAAGTAATGCGGCTTATTTTGATACTATTCAAGTAAAAGTAACAGACCTAGCAGCTATTCAAGCAGCGGCAATCGCCCAAGAAATCAATTTTTATTACGACGAAAACAATTCGGCTGTAAGCATTGCTTTAGACGAAACTTGCAGTCTGGCAGACGTAGCCAGCATTGTCAAGGTATTTGCCAAGGTAAGTCAGCAAAGCATCGACCTTGACGCGCTGTTTGAGCAAATCGACTTTGCGTTTCCGGCTACCCTTGCCCGCAATAGTGCTTATTTGACGCATCCTGTGTTCAATTCGTATCATTCCGAGCATGAAATGTTGCGTTATTTAAAGCAATTAGAAAACAAAGATTTGTCGATGGTGCATTCGATGATTTCGTTGGGTTCTTGTACCATGAAGTTGAATGCTACCACCGAAATGATTCCTGTTACTTGGAAAGAATTTGGTAATATTCACCCATTCGCTCCGAAAGACCAAGTGCAAGGTTATACCCAATTAATTACAGACCTTAATCAGTGGTTATGCGAAATTACGGGCTTTGCACAAATGTCGTTTCAGCCTAACTCAGGTGCACAAGGCGAATACGCTGGTTTGATGGTGATTCGTGCCTACCATGAATCTCGTGGCGATGTACACCGCAATGTGGCACTTATCCCGTCGTCGGCACATGGCACCAACCCTGCGTCGGCTGTGATGGCAGGCATGAAAGTGGTGGTAACGAAATGCGACGAAAACGGCAACATCGACGTAGCCGATTTACGTGCCAAAGCTGAACAATACGCTGATAACCTGTCTTGTTTGATGGTGACGTATCCTTCTACGCACGGTGTTTTTGAAGAATCAATCAAAGAAATTTGCGACTTGATTCACCAGTTTGGCGGACAAGTATATATGGATGGTGCAAACATGAACGCCCAAGTAGGACTTACCTCGCCAGCTACTATCGGGGCGGATGTTTGTCACTTGAATTTACATAAAACCTTCTGTATTCCGCATGGTGGCGGTGGTCCTGGTATGGGACCTATTGGTGTGGCAGCTCATTTAGCTCCATTTTTACCTGCTCATGCAGTGGTAAAAGATGCTGGAGGACAATTGGGCATTTCGGCGGTATCGGCTGCACCTTATGGCTCGGCAAGTATTCTGACGATTTCTTATGCCTACATTGCCATGATGGGAGGCGAAGGCTTAACACATGCGACCGAAACAGCCATTTTGAACGCCAACTATATCAAAGCTCGTTTAGAAAACCATTATCCTGTACTTTACACAGGCTCGGAAGGTCGTTGTGCCCACGAGATGATTTTAGATTGTCGTCCGTTCAAATTATCGGCAGGCATCGAAGCCGAAGATATTGCTAAACGCCTGATGGACTACGGTTTCCATGCACCTACCTTGTCGTTCCCTGTGGCTGGCACCTTGATGGTAGAGCCAACCGAATCGGAATCGAAAGCCGAACTCGACCGTTTTTGCGATGCCATGATTGCCATTCGTGAAGAAATTGCAGCTATCGAAAAAGGAGAAGCCGAAAAAGCCAATAATGTGTTGAAGCATGCACCACATACGCAGTTTGTCGTGATGTCGGAAGATTGGAACCGCCCTTATTCAAGAGAGAAAGCGGTGTTTCCGTTGCCATACGTAAAAGCGAATAAGTTTTGGCCAACCGTTTCTCGCATCGACTCTGCTTACGGCGACCGCAACTTGATTTGTGCTTGTGTGCCTGTGGAGGCTTATATGCAATAAGTTTCTCTATTCCATAAAAAAAGCCCTTTGGTTATGAATCAAAGGGCTTTTTTATGAAAATATTTTTTAGCTTTTTACGCATGATGCGTAGTGTTTTTTTCTAAATCAAATAATTCGTGCAACACATCGACCAACTGCTCGGCTTCGCCACGTTTGCAGGCAGCTTTCAATTGTAATACTGGCAGTTTGATGATTTTCTGCACAATACCCATCGTGATTTTTTCCAGCTTTTCCGATTCTTCGGGCGTAAGGTTTTTCAAATGCCTTGCGATTTCTTCTTTACGAATTTGTTCTAAAGCATTTTTTAGCTTATTGATGGTTGGCGAAACGACCATTTCTTTCGACCAATCTTCAAAGCCAACAATTGCCTCAGCAATGATATTTTCTACTTGTGGAATAGACGCTAGGCGATTCTGTAAAGCTTCGTCGGCTCTTTGGCGAAGACTATCAATGTTATATACTAGCACACCTGCCACTTCCTCTAAGTTCTCTTCTACACTTCTAGGCACGGATAAATCTATGAAATACTTGAAAGTCAAGATTCGCATAGAAGCAACCAATTCTTTTGTAATCAAGGGTTTATCTATCATAACCGACGAGATAACTACATCGGCTCTTTTGACTTCCTCGTACAAATCAGCAAAGTCGGCAATTCTAAAATTATGTCCTTCGGCAATTTTTTCGGCTTTGGCACGGGTACGATTCATCACCGTAATTTCGGCAAAGTTTTTATCGGCCATATTTTTGCACACATCAATCCCAATCTCACCTAAGCCTAAAATCAACACTTTAGGCAAAGCAATATTTTGTGTCACCTCTTCGGTAAGTGCCACTGCCGCATACGAGGTAGAAGCCGCACCGTCACGGAAGGCAGTTTCTTGGGCTACTCGCTTGTTGGCAAAGAAAATCGTGTGCATCAACCGATGCAAGAAAGGCCCTGCCAAGTTGAGGTCGGCAGCAATTTGATAAGACTGTTTGACTTGGTTAGGGATTTGCAAATCACCAACCACTTTCGAGTGCAGGCCTGTAGCGACTTCAAACAAGTGTTGTACAGCCTCAGCTTGGGTATTGAATTGTTGGAAATATGCAAAATACGTCGCCAAATCCGTAATGCCTTTTTCAAGTAAAAGCAACTTGATAATGGCTTCATTACGGTTTTCTGCCGATACATAGTACACCTCTGTTCTGTTGCAGGTAGAAACAATAAGTATTTCTTGGATGTCGAAAAACTCACGAATTTTCAAAGAAAAACGCTTGATTTCTTCTTCATTCAAAGCTACTTGCTCACGTACTGCCAGTGGAGCTGTTTTGTATGATAAACTGACCGATTTGAATAAATTTTGCATGACCCTTTACAAATTCCAGATTACAAAATTACAACATGAATGTGCATTAATTACGCCTTTTTTAGCTAATTATTTATACTTACCCGTAATTTAGAAAGAGTATAAATAAAAGAACTCGTTTTGTGCCTGTTATTAAAAATGTACTATTTTCAAAAACAATTTTTCACACTGCGAGTTACCAAAAAAAGTAATCCAAGAAGATGATATTTATCAGTTTACTTTATGATTTTGGGTGAAATGGTGGCGTACCATACACAGCACGCCACCCCAACTTACTGCCCAACAATATCGCTTTTCATCGAAGCTAGAGCCGTGAGTAACTCATTTTTTTCGGTAGTACCAACCTTAAATTTATCAAGCGAAGCAACTAAATCTTCTACCAATGCCGTAAAATGGGCATCGGTAATATTCATGCCTTTATGTGCTGTTTTCATATCTAGCCCTGTATATTTTTCGCTTCCGCCTGTGGCTTCGCCAATTTGATTAATGAGGTTGTTGCGTAGCTTGGTCAAACGTGCTTGGTCTGATGCCGCCGCCGCAAAAAAAGCATTGATACGGGTATCGGCGGCTACATTGGCAATAAATTGGTCAACTACAGCCGAAATCGCCGAATTACCTCCCAAGCGGGCATACAAGGTTGGTGTTGGCACAGCCATTTCTTCTTTTTTGCAAGCACTGAACATAAGTGTGCCTGCCATGAGGAATAATCCCCACGAAAAATACATTTTTTTCATGATTTTAGAATATTTATAAGTAAAAGAATGCAAAAGGCTATCTATCCGCAAAACAGCATCGTTGCGAAAAATCAATTGAAAAAACGGATATGGATTTTGAAATGGGCGAGCTATAAACTTCCGTCATTGGTAGTTTAGTTACGGAAACACAAGGCTCGTTTGGCATTGGTAAAATAGTCGATGTAACGCATCGGAACAGGACATTGCGGGCCTTGCACTGCCGAAAAATCTACTTTCTGTGCCTGTATTCTCACACTAGACAGGCGATTCATCAGTTGTTTTTCGGTCGTTTGGTCTGGATAAAACGTAACGCTCAGGGTCTTTTGTGCGGCATTGATACAGACGGCCGTAATGCCTTTTTGCCACAACATTGCTTCGCTCAGGCGTAGGCTGTCGTGTGGCGTGATTGCTCCTACCAACGTGAATACACGCAACTCGATAGGCTTGAGATGCAATGACTCGGCAAGACTGGGTTTTTCCCAATTGGCATACACGAAAAAGGCAACAAAACAACCAGCCGCACCAAAGACCAAGTTGCGTAATGAGTTATACAAGGGTTTCATGGCTTAAATAAATTATACAAAGTAAGGGCTAAATATGCGTACTGAATCATGGATATAAAATACTGACTTTTAGTTGTTTATATCCAATTGTGCTTTCGCTTTTCAAACATATCTACGCAAATGCCTGAATTATCGGATTGAGTAAAAGTAATTTTTTTTCTATTATTTTTTCTTTTACTTGTTTTCTTGTCCTAGTTCAATGTTTTTGCCCTCCCAATCCTGCCATCTTTGTCATGTAATACCACATGGATTACACCAACAATTATGGCACAGTCAATTTTGCATAAAGCCCAAACCCGTGGATTTGCGAATCACGGTTGGCTCAAAAGCTATCACACTTTTAGCTTTGCGAATTATTATAATCCTGCACGTATGAACTTTGGCGTTTTGCGTGTATTGAACGACGACCACGTAGCGGCAGGTAGAGGTTTTGGTACACACCCACACGACAACATGGAAATCATTTCGATTCCGTTGGAGGGCGATTTAGAGCATAAAGATAGCATGAACAACGTAGCCGTGATTCAACATGGCGACATCCAAGTGATGAGTGCTGGTACAGGCGTGTATCACAGCGAATACAACCGCAACAAAGACCAAGACACCAAGTTTTTACAAATTTGGATGTTTCCTAACAAGAAAAATGTGACTCCTCGCTACGACCAAATGGCCATGAATTTGGCAGACCGTCACAATAAATTACAGCAAATTTTATCGCCCGACCCAAGTGATGCTGGGGTATGGGTGCATCAAGATGCTTGGTTTCATATTGGCACGTTTGATGAAGGTGTAAGTACGCATTATCAAATCAAAAAAGAAGGCAACGGCGTTTATGCTTTTGTACTCAAAGGGTCGTTTAGCCTTGATGGTCAACCGCTTGAAACCCGTGACGGCTACGGTATTTGGGACACCGAAGGCTTTGAATTGAAAGCCCTAAGTGCTGATGCAGAAATCTTATTGATGGATGTTCCGATGGATATTTAGGGAAATCTGCTGTCTGTTATTCGTTATCGGTTATCCGTGATAGAAGCTTTTTAGGATGTGACATATAGCAAATTTATTTTTGACAAAAAGTAAATCACTGATAATGAAAACACTAGCTGATTGTTTTATATTGACGGTTAACTGTTTATAAGGTAAGTTAAACAGCGTTTATACAACGTTACAGATAACCGATAACGGACAACAGATAAGGAATAACAGATAACCGACAACCACAAAACCCAATATCTTTTTCCATGAAAATGCTTGTCATTCATAAAAACGAGTCAATCTGTGCCGTTGTGCTACGGTTGATTCAACAGCAACCCGATTGGGATGCTGTATCAACGCATTGTATTACGGAGGCTTGTAAATGGTTTTCTGAGCAACATTTCGATGGCGTTTTGCTTGGCAGTGGTCTCAGCGACACCGAAGAAGCGACGCTTCGCAAGTATTTTCAACAAAAGCCCTCTATTCCCGTAATTCAGCATTATGGCGGAGGAAGTGGGCTGTTGGTAGGCGAAATTCGCTATGCTTTAGAAAAGGGCAAGGTTTTAGGCTAAAAATATCCTCAGAAATTTGTAAGTTTGTTTAACAGCATTGCCTTGCGGTAAATGCTGTTTGTTTTGTGTATCAGTTATTTAATATCCATACACATCTTTCAACATTCAACAAACTTACCTTTGGCTACCGATGACTAGCAACGCTCTTTTTTCTGAAAAACAACGCTTCAATCAAGTATGGATTTGGCTCATTCTTTTAGGGTCGAATGCTACGTTTGGTTATGGTTTATACAAACAACTTTTTTTGCATATTCCCTTTGGCGACAACCCGATGAGCGATACGGCATTAATCATTACAGCCGCCTCGATGTTGCTTTTCACGCTATTGATTCGCTGGGTGAGCTTACAAACGATTATCAATAGCAAGGGCATTTATGTACGCTTTTATCCTTTCCAACGCTCTTATCGGGCTTTTCCTTGGGAGGCGGTTACGACAATACAGGTACGCACCTACGACCCCATTGGCGAATACGGCGGCTGGGGCTATCGGATTGGTTTTGGTGAAGTAGGCAAGGCATACAATGTAGCTGGCGATAAAGGTGTTCAGTTGGTTTTGGAAGACCAAAGTCGCTTTTTGATAGGTACACAAAAACCCACAGAAGTAGAGGCGGTGCTACTGTCGCTAGGCAAGTACGTATGATATATGATGTATGGTATATGATGTTTTCTTGCCTACGCACCACTCATGGCATGAATCACCAAGATTGCTTGATGCCATCATTCACGTAGTATTTACGCCTGCGGAGCAAAAATCCTATTAAGAACGCTTTGTAGAAAAACTGACGCTAATTATAGTAAGGGATAAAATTTCACTACAACGCTTACCCCTCCGTTGTGCGTCAGCTTAAAACCGAAACAAAATGGCAGTATATCAATATTATTTAGCAGTTGTTCCGAAACAAGGAATTGAAAAAAGGCACGACTCTATTCCATCTGAAATTGGAGTTAGTACGGAAACAGGATATTTTGAATCCGATGCTGAAATCTATTGGAAAGAAGTTGAAACGAAAGAAGACGATATTGTTACGAAAATTGACTTAATTGTTAACAGAGCAAAATGGGGAAACGATAAAACAAGCATTAATTGGAAAACTTATTCAGAAGAAGTTGACAATGACGCTTCCATTTATTTGGATGAAGAATCTTTGACAATTAGAGAATTTTCTTTCAGGGCTGATTTAAGAGAGAAAAACTTAAAGTTTTTGAAGAATATGATTGCGTTAGGTGTAGAAAATGAATGGCTATTCTTTGACAGAAAAGGAAAGCTTATGAAACCAGACTTTGAAGAAATTAAAAATAGTATTAGGAACTCAAACGCATACAGTTTTTTGGAAGACCCAATTAAATTTTTAGAAAATATTGACAAACAAAACAAATAAAGCCGAACGCACAACATCGGTTTGGCAATATGGCGGCTGAAATGCTTCGATTGAACATTTGTGCAAGGTTCAATAGCAGTATTTCTATTGAACATTTGCACTAAATTTCCACCACATCGCCCAGCCGAGAACCGGTTGGTTTTCTATTGCCTTCTAACAGCACGAGCTACAAACTCGTGCCAAAATAAAGCCTTAAAACTACGGTATTACCTAAACCATTATCCCAAAATAACGCCTAACAAGGTTTGGCTTTTCATTTCGGTTTCTTGCCATTCCTTTATCGGAACAGAATCTTCGGTGATGCCGCCTCCAGCATAAAGGGTGGCTTGGTTGCCTTGTATTTTCATGGTTCGCAAATTGACAAACAAATGGCTATCTTGTTGCACGTTTACAGGGCCTAAAAAACCACTGTAAAACTCACGGGCGTGCAGTTCGTGTGCGTTGATAAACTGCAAGGCTGCATTTTTGGGCGTACCACATACCGCCGAAGTCGGATGCAACAATTGCAACATGACCGTTCCCAATTGTGGAAAATTCACTTCGTTGGTATCAACCGTATAATCCGTTCGTAAGTGCATCAAGTTTCCTGCCTGTACGGTTTTAGGACCAATTTCGATGTATTCTCGCAAACGGATTTTCTTGAAACACTCTATAATATAGCGACTTACAAAAGCTTGCTCTTCAATTTCTTTTGACGACCAACGAATGTCTGAAGGCTTATAAAACGTACCCGAAGGACTAATCGCCGACTGCGTACCTGCCAACGACATTGTTTTGAAAATCCCTTTTTTGTCCATGCTGATGAGCGTTTCGGGCGTTGCACCCAGCCAAAGAGCCTTTTCATGAGGCAAATAAACCAGCGAAACAAAGGCATTCGGATAGGCTACGCAAAGCTTTTGAAAAGCATCAATCACGACAAAATCGTCGGGTAATGTAATGGTTTTGGTACGAGATAAAACCACTTTTTGTATTTGTGCTGTTTGAATTGCCTCAATGGCTTCGGCAACCATTTCGGCATAAGTCATTTCGTTGTATAGCGAGGATGACGCAGGCACAAAAGCTTTATCGGTGGTTTTGTTCGTTGCCTGTGAAGCCGACTGTTGTTCTTCGCAAAGTTGTACTTTTTTGATAAAATCGGCACTGGCTTCGTTCACATCTTCGGCGTTCAGCAGTTGGTGTTGGGCATCGAATACAAAGTACAAATCTCCCTTTAAAAATAAAGATTCCCCCTCAAACGGACTCATCGCAAAGCCAAGCGGAAGCTCTTCTAAGTCGATGGGAGTAGCACTTATACGTCCTGAAAGGTCGATAAGCAATTGCTTTTCTGTAGCCCTAGGGAGTCGCCAAATCGCAACGGGGAGTCCTTCGGCAAGGGCAGTTTGCCAGAAAGCTTCCAATTGTGGCGTTTGGATAGAAATATGAGTTTCCGAAGTTGGAGTCATATTTTTAGAAATATTTTAAAATGAATGATAATATTTTAACGTATTGTTAATGAATTGTTTAGCATTTTGGTTTAAAATTCAGGTTTAAAAGTTTTCAAATATAACATAAATTAGATTTTTCTTGTTTCAAAAAAAAGCATTATTTACGGTCAATTACCATCGTTGTCAGGCGGCTTATGCAAACTAGCTCTTGGGCTTCGTTGCTAATTTCGATGTTCCAGACATGGATGCTCCGCCCGATTTTGAGGGCTTGGCATTTGCCATAGACATAGCCACTTTTGACTGATTTGAGGTGATTGGCATTGATTTCGACTCCTACGGCAGCTTGCTTTTGAGGGTCGGCGATGCACAACATAGAAGCCACACTGCCAAGCGATTCGGCAAGTACCACAGAAGCACCGCCATGCAGCAACCCCATCGGCTGGTGTGTTCGGTGGTCAACGGGCATCCGAGCGAGAAGGTAGTCAGGATGTACTTCGAGAAACTCTATTCCTAAGTGCCCTAGCATGTTATGCTGGCTCATGGCGTTGAGTTGGACTAAAGAAATATCGGTATTTAGCATAGTAAAATTACTCATTTTTGAATTAATGGTTAAAGATAGAGCTATTTTTGAAGCAGTAGATGGGGATTTGACGTAAAAACTGTATTTTTGTGGCAATTTTTAAACCCACGTGCCAAACTAACCATCCGCATGTCGAATCCTGATAAGCAGCATCTTTCCCAAAAAACCATTTACCTTATTCGTCACGGCGAAACGGAGTTTAATCGCCTTGGTATTGTGCAAGGCAGTGGCGTTGACTCTGAGCTAAATGAGCGAGGTCATGCCCAAGCAGATGCCTTTTATGAAGCTTACAAACATATTGCCTTCGATAAAATTTATACTTCGGTGCTACGCCGTACACACCAGTCGGTAAGAAAGTTTATCGACATGGGCATTCCTTGGGAGCAACACGCTGGCTTGAACGAAATTAGCTGGGGCATAAGAGAAGGACACGTGCCTAATGCCCAAGACGACGAATATTACAAAATCTTGATTGATAGCTGGGTGTCGGGCATAGTAGATATGCCATCGGAAGGAGGCGAAAGCCCCGTGCAAGTGATTGCCCGCCAAAAGCCTGTTATCGACACCATCCTTTCTCGTCGTGAAGAAGAAACTGTTTTAGTGGCCATGCACGGCAGAGCGATGCGTATTATTTTGACGATGCTCCTCGAAAAACCACTCAGCGAAATGGATACTTTTGAGCATAGCAATTTGTGTTTGTATAAATTGATTTACGACTACGAAGCCGAACGCTTTTATGCCGAACTCGAATGCGACACTACGCATTTGTTAGGCTTATAAGCATTTTCTGAAGGTTCGGAGGCGCATTTCCGAACCTTTTATTTTCACACAGCCCACCAGCCTTTTATCCCTTCGATTTTCCGTTTACTCATTTTGTCGGTACTTTTCGCCTTAATCTTTCTTATTTTGCTGTAGATACATCAAAAGGCATTGCCTTTGCTCGGTGTCAGTTTTTGCTATTTTTTGTACTAAGCGATATGTTTGAAAAGAATGTTTTGTCGAAAAACTTCTTAATTTTACCAGTAAATCCATTGATAGATATGCCAAAATTAAAATTATATTGGACCTTGCAAATGGTTGGTTGGCTTACGTGGCTCGCCAACGAAGCCTTGATTTATGTCAATTCGTTTGGATGGTCGATAGATTGGTTCATTGCAGCCGACCTCAATGCCGCCTTTGCGATTTTCATGACGCATAATTTTAGAAAAATTATTCGCAAATACGGTTGGGTCGAATTGCCCATTCAGCAGGTTGTGCCTCGTATTTTACTGTCGGTGCTTACCATGTCGGTATTGATGGCACTGATTAATATTCCTTTAGATTCGTACCTATTGCGTGAAAAAGACCATACCGATTTTTGGTCGGTGTTTTTTGTATTGCAATACGTTTTTAGTTTTATGAAGCCTTTGATGATTTGGACGCTTTTCTACTATGCCGCCCATTATTTTGAACGAAAATCGGAGGTAGAAATTGAAAAACTTCGCCTCGAATCGTCTATCCGAGAAACAGAATCGAAGGTTTTGCGTGCCCAAATGAATCCGCATTTTATGTTCAATGCCCTCAATAGCATCAGAGCTTTGATTTTGGAAGAACCCGAAAAAGCCCAAAAAGCCGTTACGCAGTTGTCGAATATTTTACGTAGCTCGCTGTTGGCCGATAGAAGAAAAACGGTTTCGCTGGCAGAAGAGTTACGAACGGTAGAAGATTATTTGGCATTAGAAAAGATTCGTTACGAAGAGCGTTTACAAATTCGGAAGAACATTTATCCCGAAACCCTCACCTCGCAGATTCCGCCCATGCTTTTGCAAACGCTCGTAGAAAATGCCATCAAGCATGGCGTTTCTAAGCCCGTAAAAGGTGGTTTTGTAAGCCTAGAAACCAAAATTGTAGAAGATAAAATTGTCATTATTATCAGCAATACTGGCGTACTCGAAACAACCGATTCGGGTGGATTTGGACTCGAAAACACAGCCCATCGCCTCGAATTGCTTTTTGGCTCGGCTTCTAAATTTAACATTTACCAAGCCTCAAAAGATGTTGTTTCGGCAGAAATAACCATCCCGATTCCATCGCAAGTGACTGAAAATAAAGACAATCCTTTTGCAAAAATCAGCAATATGGTACATATCAAGGTATAGAAAATCGGAACTTCCGTCTCTTCAACCGCCCATTTAACAGCCCTTATTCGACTAGCATTATGAAAGCTATTATCGTAGATGATGAACGTTTGGCAAGAAATGAATTGAAACGCTTGCTAGAAAATTTTCCTAAAATCAATATCATAGGAGAAGCCCCCAACGCCGACGAGGCGATACAATTGATTGATGAGTTGCATCCCGACTTACTTTTCTTAGACATTCAGATGCCTGGCAAAACGGGCTTCGATTTGTTGGCCGAACTCGACGGCAATGTGCCCGAAGTAATTTTTACGACGGCTTACGACGAATATGCGATTAAGGCTTTTGAATTTAATGCCTTAGATTATTTGTTGAAACCCATCGAATTACACCGTTTGAGCGAGGCAATCCAAAAAGTAGAAGAGGAGTTTGAGCGTCAAAAACAAATCACAGAAGCAGTCAAAGAAGGCACAAGCGTTTTGAGCGAAAACGACCAAGTGTTTGTGAAAGATGGAGAAAAATGTTGGTTTGTGCGTTTGGGTAATGTGCGTTTATTTGAGTCGATGGGCAATTATGTACGGCTGTATTTCGACGACCAAAAGCCTTTGGTTTTGAAATCGCTCAATGCCTTAGAAGAACGCCTCGACCCGAAAGTATTCTTCCGTGCCAACCGTAAACATATCATTAATTTAAAATACATTCAAAAGATAGAGCCTTGGTTTTCAGGAGGTTTACAAGTAACCTTGCGTGAAAGTGGCGATAAAATCGAAATCTCTCGCCGCCAAGCCATTCGATTTAAAGAATTGTTGAGTTTGTGATTTAAAGATTTGAAGATTTGGTGATTTGAAGATTTGATGATTTGAAAATTTGAAAATGAGATGTGTTGATTTGAAGATTTGAAGATTTGGTGATTTGAAAATTTGAAGATGAGGAGTGGTGATTTGAAGATTTGAAGATTTGGTGATTTGAAGATGAGATTTGGTGATTTGAAAATTTGGTGATTTGAAAATTTGAAAATGAGATTTGGTGATTTGAAAATTTGAAAATGAGATGTGGTGATTTGAAGATTTGAAGATGAGATGTGTTGATTTGATGATTTGAAAATTTGAAAATGAGATGTGGTGATTTGAAAATATATGCGTCAATCTGAAATCTTCAAATTCCTTCATTTTCAAATCTTCAAACTTTCAAATTCCCTCATTTTCAAATCACTCCCCATCTTCAAATTTTCAAATCTTCAAATTTTCAAATCACCAAATCTTCAAATCACCAAATCATCAAATCACTTCCGATGTTCGGCTTCGCCGAGCAGGTATCCAAACGGCTTGAGCGATGGCACATTGTCGAAAACCACTTTGAGGATAGCCACCAAAGGCAAGGCCAATACCAAGCCCGATATACCCCAGATTTGCCCACCAAGAATCAAGGCAATCATCGCAGCCAATGGGTTGATGCTCACTTTTGAGCCCACAATATGTGGCGTGATAAAATTGCCTTCTAAAAATTGTACAAACAAAAATACCCCAGCTACGCCTACTGCATACATCGGCGAATCTTTGGTAATAAGCGCCATAAGAATAGGCAACAACGAGCCAATCATGATGCCGATGTATGGTATCAATAACAAAAAAGCTGCTAAAACACCAAAAAACAAAGCGTATTCTATCCCTAACATCCACAAACCTAGGGTATTTAGTCCTGCTACAATTAGAATTACGCTCAACAAACCCAACAAATAGCCCTGTACTACGAGGTAAATTCTACGAAAAATCAAATCGATACGATTGCGATGTCCACGCCCAAAAACCATGTAAAAAAACTTCCTGAAAAAATCTCGGTACAATAGAAAAAAGAAAACAAAAATCGGAATCAACAAAGCCGACGACAGCGAATTGATGGTTGTGCTGAGGGTGTTGGTGATGATTTCACCACTGTTTTTCAATAAATTGATAGACTGGTTGCGGAGTTCGGTTACTTGTTTTTTACGACTAATATGCAAATTATGCGAAGCCCAAGACTGGAGCGTATTGATGAAGTTTTCGCCTTTTTTCTGGAAAGCAGGAAAGGTATCGCTAAAATCGACCAATTGCATGGCAACCAAGGCAATAATACCCGCAACAATTAAAAAAGACACCAGTAAACAAACCGCTATGGCTAAGGTTCGGGGCAATTTCCATCGTTCGAGCCGATGACAAAGCGGAAAGAGCAACATAGAAAATAGCACCGAAAAGGCAACTAATACCAAAATTTCTCTTAGTACGTACATCCACCAAACTAGAATGGAGACAGTCAATAGACCAATAAGTAGCTTGCTTGATGAAGATAATTTTGTTTCCGACAACATTCAATAAAAGGCTTTAGGGTAAAGTGTTATGTATAAATCTGATTTAATGCTAGGAAAAAACTGATAAAAAGGGCTTCTACACTTTTATCCAAATTCCAACAACAGCATTATTCTTCGTTATTAACACCTAATTTAGCATTCTTCCTTATAGTTATCTATTTTTTTTGTATTTTTCTAAAAAAATGACAAATCCACGTTAGCGGTCACTTAGGGGGCTATTCTTGTATCTGTAAACATTGACTCAATAAAAAATTAATAATTCGTTAATATTGAGATAACTAATTTTGTAGTGGCTATGGGGGTTAGTAAAGTAGCCAAACTTCTTCGAGCGGCGCTTGTCGCCTCTCGAACGCAACACTAACACTCAACGACTAATACCAATCTATTATGAGCAACACGCTACAACCCGCAAAAATTTTGTTGGTGGATGACGATCCAGACATCATCGAATTGTTAGAGTACAACCTTACGAAAGAGGGCTACGATATTGCTTCTGCCAACGATGGCTTACAGGCTTTGGAAGTAGCTAAAAAATTTAAACCAGACCTTGTTTTGTTAGATGTAATGATGCCTAAAATGGATGGCATCGAAACGGCACGCCAAATCAGATTACTCTCAGAATTTAAAGAAACGTACATTTTATTCCTCACAGCTAGAGCCGAAGAATACACAGAAGTAGCCGCTTTCGACGTTGGTGCCGACGACTACGTAGTGAAGCCCATCAAACCAAGAGCTTTGTTGAGCCGTTTGAAGGCTATTTTGCGTCGTGATGCCCAACAAGCCGAAACAGAAGATAAGTTAGAAATAGGAAGTTTGTTTATCAATCGTGTAAACTATACGGTACTCAACAATGGAAAACCCTTGGTGATGCCCAAAAAAGAATTTGAGTTACTGTCGTTCTTGGCACATCATCCCAACAAAGTATTCAGCCGTGACGAGCTACTCGAAAAAGTATGGGGATCTGATGTGTATGTAGTTGAACGTACTGTAGATGTACATATCCGTAAACTGCGTGAAAAAATCCCTGAAAGCTATATCAAAACGCTTAAAGGTGTAGGCTATATGTTTTCGATAGATTAGGCTAATTTGAAGATTTGAAGATGTGTTAATTTGAAGATTTGAAGATGTGTTAATTTGAAGATTTGAAGATGTGTTAATTTGAAGATGTGGGAATTTGAAGATTTGAAGATGTGAAAATGAGGATTTTCAAATCTTCAAATCTTCAAACTTTCAAATCCCCACTCTCCATTTTCAAATCTTCAAATTATCAAACTTTCAAATTAACACTCTCCATTTTCAAATCTTCAAATTATCAAACTTTCAAATTAACACATCTTCAAATTACCAAATTTTCAAATCAACATCACTCCTGCATCAGAAAAGAAATCGGTAAGGTAAAACGCACAGGCACTGACCGGCCCGATTGCTTGCCTGGAAGCCATTTGGGCATCAATTTAATGACACGCAAAGCCTCTTCGTCACAACCAAAACCAATGCCTCGCATCACTTCGGTATGACTGATGCTTCCATCTCTGCCGACAATAAATTGTACATACACTTTTCCGCCGATACCAGCACTTTGGGCTTGCGTAGGATAGCGTAAATTTTTCTGTAAAAACTTACCCAAAGCCCCCAAACCTCCCTGAAATTCGGGCATTACTTCGGCGGTTGTAAAGGGGTCTTCGGCTTTTTCAATGGTAACAGGTGGTTCGATGATAGGAGGCGTAGGCTCACTTTCTACAGGCGGAGCATCGCCAATTTCGCCTTCGATGTTCGCCGAGCCTATCACGGCTTTGGTGTTGGCCAATTCTTCTTGGGTTGGTGGCAACTCGTCTATTACTTTTTCGTCGGGTAGAATTTCTATTTGGTTAAATTTAATGGTTTTTACAGGTGCAATAGGCTCGACAGGCTTGGGTGGCTCAAGTATTTTGGGCTCTTCGGGTGGCGGCGGTGGCAATTTTACCTTGCTTAAATTGGCTTCTACATACACTTGCTCGTTGGTCTTTCGCAAAGCCCAAAGCAAGGGCGTAGCCAAGGCCAAACTGAAAAATGTAACGCCCAAAATGGTCGCTTTTTTTACTACGTTTCCATACGAAGTACGGAGCAAGTACGCACCGTACTGCTTGTTCCGCTTGGCGAAAACAATGTCATCTAAATTTTCCATGATGATTGAGAAGTTTAATTGTTATCAGTGTATCTGTTATCCGTTGTTTTTTTGTAAGTTTTTGAAAATCAGTTTACTGACTTACTAACTGACAATTGACAATCAAGTCAATAACGGACAACCATTATACGAAAACTACGTAGGAGTTTATTCAAGGGTAAAAACTATTACCAGACTATCGGTAAGTTCCATTGGTTCAACAGATAAATTTCTGAACGCTGTAGGTGGTGGTGGCACTGCTTCTGTATCGCCTTTCGTTTCTATAGCAACGAATACTTCTTCTTCTCTCGGAA
>JACCDR011070494.1_pt1 | contig 18203 bp, 9 predicted proteins | sample 7446431 | NCBI WGS metagenome assembly JACCDR01 (sample SAMN15323443, study PRJNA562643) | freshwater metagenome | isolation source: river surface water | place: USA:Blue River Watershed | collected 2017-08-17
CCGATGCCGGGTGCAGCCAATCCGATGGGTCAGCCTGGGGCTGGGGACGGGTCGGGCGGTGGCCAGATGATCGGGTCGCTCCGCCCGAAGCCCAATCCGCAGGCCGGGCTGAACGAGAAGCCCAAGACGCCCCCGATGAACGGCATGCTGCAGTCCTTCATGTATCAGATGCTGGGGATGAAGCCACCCAAGCCAAAGCCGGCGGCTCCTGCCCCTGCTGCGGGGTTGGCTGACCCCAACTCGACGCCGAACCGGATGGACCGGGCGTCGAAGCTGTTTGCGATTGGCGCGGGGCTGATGGACTGAGGGGGCTGCGATGGCTGGCGGAAATACGGCATACGACACGCGCGATTTCTATGTCGACAGTGAGGGGGTGGCGACCCCTGCTGGCAAGGCCGGCCTGAACGAGCCTCCACCTGGTCCGCGCAGGAGGCTCAACCTGAGTTTTACGCCAGAGCCGCCGGATCCACGGCCGAGCTTCTCGATGTCGAACAAAGACGTTCGCAAGACGTTCGGCGTTGGCCTGTGGGATCAGTTCACCGGCTCGCCAGAATGGCAGGCGGCCAAGAAGGGTGCGCCTCGTATCCTTGCGGAGCGCGACCGTGCTGACACCTGGAAGGCTGACCGTCCGACGGTCGACAAGTACGAGGTCGAGGATCTCGATGAGGAGATCAAGGCGGCCAAGTCGAAGGTGCAAGCTGCAGCAGCCGCTGAAGACTGGGACGCCGTCACGGAGGAGGGCAAGCGGGTCAAGGCTCTGGAGGAAAGGGCTGCGAAGAAGGCGCTCAATGACAAGCGGCGGGCGAGCGATCCGAACCGGCTCTACGCCGGTGCGAACGCGGAGAAGAAGAAGGTCGAGGACGAGATCAAGCGCCTCAAGACCGAGAAGGCCAAGACCTGGGCTGGGCGGAGGACCACAGCCAAGAACATCGCCAAGGGCTCAGCGCTGACTGCCGCACTTGGTGGGGCGGCTTGGGTCGGCGGCAGGGTCATGGATGACGCTGAGGAAGCGCGACGGAACGACCCCACGAAGTTGGCGGTTGATAAAGTGGTCATGCGGATTATCGGGGGCGAAGACGTGTCGCCTGACGATATCTACATGATGGAGCAGTTCTACGCGGACGAGCCTGAGAAGGTGCAGGACATTCTGCGAGTGGGCGAGGAGGCTCGCGCTGAGCTGGGTGGTGGTGCGCCACCACTGCCCCTCCCTTCCGAGCCGCCCCCGGCCCCTGTTGGCCCCCGCATCGACGCCCTTCCTCAGGGGCCCGTGGCCCTCCCCCAGGAGGCAGGCCTGCAGGACGTCGCCTATCGCGAGGGCGCGGAGAAGCCTGAGGTCGACTGGCCCGAGAGAACCTACAACCCCAAACTGATGCGCGGCATCCTCGAACATCCGGATGGCGGGCCTGAACTGGCCCTGAAGTACAAGGACGAGGCGGAGGCAGAGGACACCGTCCGCAGGAACAACGCTTTCCTTGACGCTTCGATCGAGAACACCGCGGCTGCGGCTGGTTCGCCTGACTGGTTCATGGACTACCTTCGTGGCCAGGGTGAGCAGTCGCGGGCGGTAGACGCGGGCGGTGAGCTGCCGACCTCCGACAATTGGTGGAACAACTGGGTCGTGCCGACGGTGCAGGCTGGGGATGAAGGCTGGCAGCGCCTCTACGGGCGCATTGATCAGGCATTCCCGGATGATCCGGCGACCTTCTGGGAGAACCCGATCGGCTATACCCGGAACGCGATGGTTCCCGAGGACTGGCAGGACAGCATTGACAGCGCGCTTGAGGGGGTCACGCCGCAGGACATGCTTGGCATCAACTTCCTTCTCGGCCAGACCACTGACGAGTGGAAGAACCTACCCTACGCCCTTGTCAGGGATGGCATCCTTTCACCAGCCCTCTACGCTGAGTTGCTGGAAACGCCGGCGCTTGAGGCTGGATATGGCGAGGCTCTTCGGTCGATGGGCGGCGAGCCGCTGCGCGGCCCGGACCCGATGACCGCACCGATCGCCAAGGGTGCTGCTCCGCCTGCCTTCTGGGACACTGGCGTTCCGCCCGAGCTAAGTGCTGGTGCCGATGTTTCGGGCACGGGCACCCAGGGCATGGGCATGCCCAGCATGGAAGAACTCGCGCAGCTTGAGCAGATCGGCGCGCTTGGGGTGAACCCTGACGGCAGCAACATGACGGTGGCGCAGTACATCCAGCAGGGCAACCTTGCGGGTGCCGGCATGGAGGCTGGCATGCCCATGTTCTCTGGCACGCCTATGCCGACCCGGCGCGGAACGACAATCCCGGAGGATCCGCGCCTTGGACCGATGCCGAGGGCTGTGCTTCCGCAGTTGCCGATGGCACCGAGTGACATGCCGATCGAGGTCATCCCTCCGCAGGGGACGCCCGGCGCGTTTCTGGACGAGAATGCGCGTGACTTCCGCCGTGCAGACATGGAATGGCAGCGCCTGGCGACGATGCTCGGTCAGACCCCGACCGGCGAGCCGACTTCGGGACGTTTGGGTCTGAACGAGGTGGCGCCTGTGGCGCCGGCTTCGCCACCCCCACCGCCGCCGACGGTTCCGCCTGGCGGACCGGGGGACCAGTGGGCTTTGACTGACATATTCGGCTCGCCCGCGTATGCCGGTGAAACGGACGTCGAGGATCCCGAGTTGGTCGCGCAGGTCGAGGCAGAGATTGCGCGGCAGGAGGCTGCGCGTGAAGCTGCCGAGGGGGATGAGGTCCTGAGCCCGAAAGGGGCGGGGGCATTGGAGCTGCCTGGGCCTTCTGCCGCGTCCGTGCCGATCAGCCGCGAGGGCCTGTCGATGGGGCAGCCTGCCGAAAGGTTCGACCCCATTACGACTGAGCCGACGGCCCCTGCTGACAACCGCTTCAACGCCTCGCGTGAGCGCGGTGTCGCTGGCCTTGCGGACGATGCCGCGGCGGCCGAGGAGGAGCTGAACTGGATCAACCGCTTCATGCGCGACAAGATGGGCATGACCGACGCTTCGCAGCGCGCCAAGGCGGCCGAGGCGCTGATCTCGTTCGGCTCGACAGTCCTCGCCTCGCGGGGCGACGACTGGCAGGCCATTGGTGAGGGCTTGCAGGCGGGCCTTGGCACGGTCACCCAGATCAACGACGAGGAGGCTGCGGCGCTGGCTGCGGCGCAGGAAGCCGCGCTCGAAGACAGCCGGTGGCGTGCAGAAATGGCCCTGAAGTCCCTGAATGCGAAGGGGAACGACGAGGCCAGCAAGCTTGACCGTGTCGGGATCATGGCCCAGGAGATCCTGCTGATGAACCCTGGCATGACGGAGCAGGCCGCTTGGGCTATGGCTGAGCGGTACCTGGGCATCAAGAGCCAGGCGGACTGGGAGCAGAACGATTTCGCATGGGGCCAGCCGAATGAATGAAGCCGGACTGAGCTTTGGTGCCCCCGCTGCTGGAGCCGGGCTCAACGACCCTGCCCCGATGACCATGCGGGATCGGGCCGCATTGATCTACAGCTACCGCAAGCAGGGCCTTTCTCAGGCTGAAGCCATGCGGATGGCTGGCGTGGAGGCCCCGATTGATCCGCCGCCGGCCAGCCAGTCGGCGCCGGGGGACGTCGATGGCATGTCGCGCACGGGCCTGCTTGTTCCTGGTGCGCTTTCTTACCTGTCGAACATGGTCTCTGGCGCGGGCACCATTCTCGAACGACAGTTCGGCATCGAGGGCGCGGACGAGGCGGGGCAGACCGTGGGTGATGCCATCGGCCCGAGCGTCATGCAGGAAGCGGCACGGGACGAGCGCTATGCCGAACGCGCCCGCCGCGCAGAAGCGGAGGAGATCAGCGGCACAGAGCACTTCATCGGTGATGCCCTGGACATGACGGTTGAGAGCGCGCCGGCCTTCGCTGCCGGCGTGGGTGGCGCCAAGGGCGGCCAGCTGGTTGGTCGCGCGGCGAACGCCGCGCTCTCTCCGGCGGCGCGGGCCATTGGTCAGAACAAGGTGCTGAATGCCGGGGGGCGGGTCCTACTCAAGGCCGTGCCCGGTGGCAGCAAGCTGAAGGGCATGAAGCCTCTGCTGGAGAAGGGGTTTGCCGCTCTTGGGGCCTTTGCCGTTCCGACGGCTGCCTACATGGAGAGCGGGCGGGACCGGGCCATCGAGGAAGGTCTGGACGTTTCTGACCCCGAGGTGCAGGACAGGATCGCCACGCGGGCGGTCGTCGGTGGCGTGCTTGAGAGCGTGCCGCTCCTGTCGCTGTTCGGCAAGCTCACAAACCGGGCTGCTCAGGTCGAGGGCAAGCTTGCGGCTGCATTCAAGAGTGGAGGAAGGACCGGCCTTCTCGAGGGCTCGCAGGAGGTCGTCGATCTGGCGCTGGAGGAATACCTCCTGAACGAAGAGCTTCGCTCTCGGCTTGGTGAGGATGACTGGGCGGAGATGATGCCCTTCCTGATCGACAGGTTCGGTCGGGATGCGGCCCTTGCCATGGTCGCGGGCGGCGGGGTCGGTGTCGCTGCTGGTGCGCCTGCCGGGTTCATGCAGCAGAAGATCACCAACCAGAAGGCCGCGCAGGAAGTCCGCATGGCCGCCCAGGTGCTTGAGCCAATGGGGATGGGCACACAGGAGCTTGAGGAACTGACCAAGACGCCCGAGGGGGCCAAGAAGCTTCAGGACGCCGTGCAGAAGCTTTCGCGGGTCGAGCGAACCCGGTCGACACAGATGCGGGAGATCGACCGGCGTGCTGAGGAGGGTGCGGAGGAAGAGGTGGCGATGCTGCGCGAGCAGGTCAACACCCAGCTCGATGCCCGGGTCGACGCCATTGCGCGGGTTCTCGGTGCGCCGAAGTCCCTTGAGGATGTGCGGCGCGAGCGCAACGCCATGGAGAGGGAGCGGCGCACGGCCGCGATGGACAGGATTGCCCAGCGCGGCTTGAAGCCACAGAAAGACCTGACGCCCGAAGTTGCCGAGCAGGTGGCCAACCGGCTGGACAGGGCCGAGGGTGAGGTGGATCGCCTGCAGAGCCGGGTTGAGGCAACGACCAACCCTGAGCGCAAGGCGGAGACGCAGCGGGAGTTGGATACGGCCATTGCGGAGCGCCAGCAGGCCCGGATCGACGCGCGCATGAAGGTGGAGGGGATGACGCCGGCGCAGGCGTTGAGGGCTGTCCAGGGTGAGGACAAGCAGACCGAGGCCCAGCGCCGTCGGCAGATGCAGAGCGCGGCGCGTGAGCGCGCCATCGAGCGCCAGACCGAAATCGAGATGCCGGAGACCATGGCTCCGGCGCTGCGCGTGCAGCGGGCGCAGGAGATCATTGCCGAGGCGGAGGCTGACGTTCGCCCAGACGCGGGCCTCGATGGGAAGATCAAGCGCCTTGAGCGCCAGAGACGGGCCGCGACATCTCCTGAGGATGTTGATAGGCTCACAGACGAGATCGCCGATCTTGAGGCACGGCGCGGTCTGCCCACACCTGCGGTGGAAGCAGCGCGTCGTGTTCTGCAGGCTCAGGGTGTAGCGGTCCCGCCGAGCGGTGAGGCGTCAGGGCCCACGGCTCAACCCGCCGAAGCTGAGGGTTTGCAGCCCGAGGGTGAGGCATCAGGGCCGGTGGGCGCGGCAGCGCCTGCCGGTCCGCGCAATGCTCTGGACACACCGACGCTGTCTGCTCGTGAGGCGAAGGCCATCCGCGAGGCCTCGACACCAGAGGCACAGCTGGCGGCTTTCGACGCGGCGCTGTCAGGTCGGCGCGTGGTCGATCCAGTAAAGAGGGAAGAGGCCAGGACCATCTTTCAGGTGGAAGGATTTCTCAGCGGCGATCTCGTGACTGTCGCTGAGGCGGCCCTAGCCAAGGTTGTCGCCACCGATCGGGAGGCGGGGCGGGCCGTGATGGGCAATCCTCGGCCCAAGCGCGTTCCGGCGACGGACGGCTTCGACGTCGAGGGCGGCAACCCTTATCGCGATCTGACGTCCAGCCTCGAGACCGGGAAGGGCCTGGAGGCCCTTGAGATGTCCATGCTTGAGTGGTCGGCCGAGAGTGGGTTCGAGGTCGGCGCGCATATGAATGAGGCCACCGGCGAGGTCCTTGGGGTCGGGACGAACGACATGATCAACGCGATCATGCCGCCCGCGAAGGGTCTGAACGACCGGGCGATCACCTTCACCCATACCCACACGCAGAACACCCCCTTTTCGTCGGCTGACATTCGCGCCTCGCTCATATCAGGCCAGCGGTTCCGCGCTGTGCTGCCGGACGGGTCGGTCATCGCCATGCGCCCCTTGCGGCGCTACAATCCGGAAGGTTTCTTCCGGATCTTCCGCGCCGTTCGCGAGCATCTCGCCACGACCCTGCCTGCTGACATGCCCTTCATCGAGCGGGCTGTGATCCGCCAAGAGGCGTTCCTTCAGGCGATGGAGATGGCCGGCGCCATCGAGTATCAGACCTCGTTCCGGGGTCTGTCCGACAAGCAGAAGGACTACGTCAATGCAACAGTCGACGCCATCACCGACACCACAACCACAGCTTTTGTACGAGATGGAGCTGCTGGACGAACGGGAACTGAGGAAGCTGGCGGCCCAGGGGGATCAGTTGGCGAGCGAAGAGCTGTCGATGCGGCGGGTGGAGAGATCGAAGAAGGCGACGTAGACGGAGACGACTGGGATCCTGAAGGCTTCGACCTGGAGCAGGACGTCCTTGGCTACATGGACCCACGGAGCTCGAACCGGCGGAAGCGCCCCGTCTACAACGAGGAGCGTGTCGGGGAGATTGCGGACAAGATCATCGCGGATGTGACCGCGCAAACAGCCAAGCCGAACACCACGGTCAAGATGATCCGCGATGGCACTATCTCGCGTGACCAGCTTATCGCGGGCATCGGGGAGTATCTTCGGAGCGACGGCCGCAAGCAGATGTACACCGTGACCGACGTTCGTCGGGCGATGTTCAGGGATCCCATCACCTTCGACATGATCTATCAGCATCCGGAGGGTAGGACGAACCGCGCCACGAAGGTCGGAACCAAGATCTGGAGCCTTAAGCCAGAGTATCTGCCTGAGTTTCAGCTGGCTTTGGGCCTTGAGCGGCTGATCAACAAGGCTGGCTTTGGCGAGATCAGGCGTGTGGAGAACAGGTTTGCCGCGGCTGGTGGCTGGGGTGAGGGAAAGACATATTTCCTCGAGGTCTCGCCGGAACTCCGCAGGTTCACCGAGCTGGTCGGCCCGGAGGGGATGCAGTTTGACCCACCCCTGAAAGACACGAACGACACCAGCAAACTCAAGCGGAGAGAGAAGAGCAACATGCTCTCGCCCGAAGGGCTCGAAGCGGCGGCTCGCACCGCGCGCTACCTGCAGGCCAACCGCTACAAGATCGACCGCACCAAGCTCTACGCCATTCAGCCTGACGACCTGATCTCTGGAAAGTCCTTGGCGCGGGATGGCCTCAAGAAGTCAGACATCCCCCAGTGGGATGCCATGAGGCCTCAGGTACAGGCCATGATGGACGCACTCCCTGAGGGCAGAAAACTGAAGGGTTTGCCTGACAGCCTGCCTGGCTTCGATCTGAGGGGGATGAAGCTCAAGGATTACGTCAAGAACGTTGGGTGGAAAATCACAGAGAAGCGGAAGGATGCGGAGGGTCGCATCCGGCAGTTGAGGGCGGCCTACGATGCCTTCGTGGCGAAGCATGGTCCTGATGGTGATGTCGGCTTCCTCTATCAGATCGACGACCGTGGCCGGATCTACGCGGACGGATCCTTCCACCCGCAGGCTGACGGCGACATCAAGGCGATCTTTGTGGCCGACGGCAAGAACATCGTCGACGACATGGTCACGGTCGATAACTCTGCCTCCGGGTGGCAGATCAATGCCCTCATGGCCTACGACCACGTCGCCGCCCCACACCTGAACATGGGGCGCGGTCAAGCGACGGAGCCGGGCTACTCGAAGTCTGACCTCTACAACAATACGCTCGAGGCCATGCGGCAGCGCCTGCTCAGGGATGCGGAAGGCGCTATCCCTGACGGCTTGAGCGTGGTCGCCCGCAGGAAAGCCGAGCAGCGGAAGCGGTGGGCGCGCTACTTCGTCGACACCATCTTCCCGTCGGCAAATCCCAAGTCATGGGCGCTCGATCGGAGCGGGATCAAGCCGGCCATCATTGCGATGAACTACGGTGGCCTGGACAAGAACTTCCGCAGGGTTTTGCAGAAGGTTCTCAAGAACACGGTCAAGCTTCCGGGAACGGACAACGACGGGGCCTGGTCCTACCTGACCGAGGCGGGCATGGAGGGGGTCGAGAAGACTGCGCCGCACGCTCTCGCCCTGCAGAAGTGGACGCTGGCTGCCGTCAAAGATCTGTCGAAGGCGCTTTACGCCAGATATGGTGATGCGGCACCGACCATCGAACTGACCATCGGCCTTGACGGCAAGATCGCCGTGAGGCGGCAGAAGCGGGTCGAAACGGAGACCCGCGTCAAGCAGACTGCGGGAAATGCCGAGACCGAGGTCACGGTCAAATTCAAGGTGAACAAGCCCGAGCCCGACCACGACAAGATCGCCAAAGCGGTCTGGGCAAACCTCGTTCAGTCCTATGACGCCGCGGTGCTGCACCGGGCAGTCGAGCGCTACAAGCGCGCCACTGATGGTGCCTACATCACCACGAACCACGACAGCTTCACGGTGCCCCGCGAGCACGAGGGCGCGATTTCGTCTGCGGTCCGCGAGAGCATGCGGACCATCATGGAGCAGGTCGAAGTTCCCAAGACCATCTACGAAGAACTGACGGCGATGGCCCGTCGCGAGGGTGTCGAGCTTGATATTCAGGAGTTCAACAATATCGGGCGCTACAACTACGACGACCTGATGACCTCGACCCCCGTCTTCGGGGAGGACGTGCAAGTCGTGGATGCGGAGGGCAAGCCCTACGACTTCGTTCCTGAGTATGCCGAACTGCCCGAGGCGGGCGCCGAACTCCGGCGGGCAGTCGATGAAGAGGTTCCGGCGGGCGGTGCGGGTGCTCCCCCTGTCGGATCGCCCCCTGCTCGCGCCCCGGTTCGCGAGCAGGGGGCATCACTGGTCGAGGATCTTCCGCCGGAGGTGCGCCGCGCGGTCGACGTGGCCGACTACATGGCGTCCTTGCCGCAGTCCAGTTCGCTGCTGCAGAAGGTGCAGAACGTTGCGGCCTCCCCCAAGATTGCGAACCGCACCTTGATGCAGATCATGGAGGACACGTTCTTCAATGCGGCGGCCCCGATCCGCAGGCTTGAGATTGCGGTCAAGGGCGCACTTCCGCAGGGTGCCGAGAGCGCATTCAAGGCCGTGGAAATGGCTGTCCAGGACAGCGGCCGGCAGGAGGCGTTGCTTTACTACGGGGCGGCGAAGTTCGGCCAGTATGGCGAGTATGCCGTGGCGCCCGGGACGATGGGTCTGAAGGACATCTTCAAGCTTGCCGGTGGTGATGGCACTGATCGCGGTCAGCGCCTGCAGGACTGGATGCAGTGGATGGTGGCGCGGCGGGCCCAGGACCTCGCCCAGCGCGGCATCAAGACGCCTCTCACGCCGCAGGACATTCAGACCGCGCTGGCCAAGGGGGCGAACATCCCTGAGTTCCAGCAGGCGGCGGACGCCTGGAAGAAGTTCAACGATGCCAACCTCGACTTCCTCGAGCAGTCGGGCCGGATCAACGCGGCGCAGAAGGCTGCGATGCAGGCCGATGACTTCTATGTCCCCTTCTACCGGTCGGATGAGCGTGTCGACGGTACTTCGCCGGAGCTGGAGCTTCCCGAGTACCGTGCTGGCGCGGTAAAGACCGGGGTTCTGTCGCGCGACCCGGGTATCATGAAGATCAAGGGTGGCGACAAGCTCCGGATCGACAACCTGATGCAGAACATGATCCGCAACAGCCAGGCCATCGTAGCGGCAGGTATGCGGAACAAGGCGGCCAACCAGACCTTCGACCTCATGCAGATCGCCGGTATGGCCCGCGTCGAGCCCCTGACGGCGAAGAAGCCGGACCCGAACGCCGTCCGCATCTGGCAGAACGGGGTGGAGAGTTGGCTCGTCCCCGAGGGGCGTGAGGCTTATCCGGTGATGATGGCCCTTGCGGGGATGCAGCCAGTCCAGCAGGGCCCGGCGATGCAGTTCATGAGCGACCTTGCCAGCATCTTCCGGCAGGGCATCACGCTCACCCCTCCCTTCATGATCCGCAACGCCATCCGTGGTGCGGTCTCCTCCGGCATCATGACGACCGGGGCCAACCTCACCTTGACGAACAACACGATCACCGGGTTCCGTGATGCCTTCAACAACGGGCAGGCCACCCAGGCCTTCAAGGCGCAGTCCGGAATGGGGGACTATCGCTTCGGCAACACAGATGCGGGCTTCGGCAAGAACGACATCCTGATCGAGTTCGGGCTCTCGCCGAAGACCATGGGGTCGCGGTTCCGCAGTTTCATGGAGAAGATGGAACACGTCGGGTCGGCGACGGAACTGGCTGACCGGATCGCCGCGCGCGAGACCATGATCAAGAACGGCATGCGGCCGGATGAGGCGTCCTACCAGGCGCTGACCATCATGAACTACAGCCGCAAGGGAAACAGCCAGGCGCTGCGCGCCTGGCTCCCCCTGGTGCCCTTCCTCAATGCGCGCCTTCAGGGCCTGTCCCGGATGGCAGAGGGGGCCGTGGGGCGGCGTGGCGCACTCGGGCGCAGGCAGGCCGTGACGCAGATGGCCATGAACGGCCTGATCTACTCGGCTCTCGGGGCGGCGATCTGGATATGGAATGCATCGGATGAGGAGCGCCGCGAGAAATACGCCAATGAGCCGCTGTTCCGCCGGCTGAACTATCACATCATCTACGCTGGCGACAAAACCCTCTACATCCCGAAAGCCTTCGAGTTGGGGCACCTCTTCACCTCGATCCCGGAGCTTTTCGCTGATGCGATGGTTGGAGACATGAATGAGGGTGGGTCCGAAGGGCTTGGGATGGTCGGTGCTGGCGTGCTCAAGATGGTCTATGACACCGTCGCCATGAACCTCATTCCAGCGGCGGTGCTGCCCAGCATCGAAGCCATGACCAACTACAGCTTCTTCCGTCAGGCCCAGCTCGTGGGGCAGCGCGAGCAGGACATGCTGCCGGCCGACAGGACCTCCGGCGCATCCATGTTGTCCCGCCTCGTTGGTCGCGATATGGGCATCTCGGATCTGACCGGCATCTCGCCCACGATGATCGAGCACTGGCTGTCGAGCCATGGCGGCATCTACTACACCATGCTCAGCACGGCGGTGGAGATCGCCGCGGGCGATATGGGCCTTGCCCCGGTGCGCCCGGGTGGGGCTTTTGGCGATGTGCCCCTCATCTCCCCGGCGCTCAATGCCGCCTTTGGCTCCATGGTCAAGGACAGCGCGGTCACGCCGACGAAGTTCATCGAGGAGTTCTACCGGACGAAGGACTACATCACCCAGATCTACCGCTCGGCCACGAGCGCAGCCAGGGGCGGGGATGTTGAATACGCCAATCGCCTGATGTCGCAGTTTGGGGGAACCGCTGCCGCCTACAGGGCCATGAACAAAGCATCGACACGGCTGACTGACATCAACACGGCCCTCAGGATGCTCCGCGACAACAGGGAGATGAGCCGGGAGCAGAAGCGCATCGAGGAGGAGAAGCTGATTGCCGAGCGGAATGGGATCACGCGCGACGTCATGAAATACGTGCGTAGCATCGAAGATCAGCAGGGCACTGATTTCCGCGCCGGTCAGGGGGTGTTGGCCAGGATCCTGCCATGAGACAGATCCTTGCCTCCGAGATTGCGGAGATCCGACGGCTCATCGAAAAGCAGCGGCTGGCCAACTTCGACATCCTCAGCCGGATCGAGCGCATCCCGGCACCGCTCGAGTTCGGTGAGGTCGTCCTCGGGTCCAGGTTCGATGCATGGCAGCGCCGCTACATGGAAGAGTGCCGCCATCGCGGCCGCATCGCCATGGCGGCCTGCCGGCAGTCGGGCAAGTCCACCGTCACGGCCCTCTTCGTGGCCTGGTGCCTGATCTTCATCCCGGGCTTCCAGTGCCTCGTGGCCTCGCGCTCCCTGCGTCAGGCCTCCCACTATCTGAACGCCGTGCGGAACGCGGTCCTCTCGGTCATCCCGCGCGAAGCGATGCCGCAGCTGAACCGGCTGAGTATGGAGCTTCCGAACGGGAGCCAGATCATCTCCATCCCCTGCGCCCAACCAGACGCGGGCCGGGGCTTCTCGCCCCACCTGATCATCCTGGACGAGGCCGCGTTCGCGCCGGAGGCGCTCTTCCGTGCCATCACCCCGTCGCTGGGTGCGACGGACGGGGCGCTGCACATGCTGTCGTCGCCGAACGGGCGGCAGGGGTACTTCTTCGAGGCCTTCGAGGGCGAAGCGCAGAGCGTCTTCCTGTCGATGAAAGTGCCCTACACCATGTGCCCGAGGATATCCGAGCAGACGATCAAGAACGAGCGCATCGCGCTGGGCGACCTCTACTTCCGGCAGGAATACGGGGCCGAGTTCATCACCCCGCACGGGGCCTTCTTCGGCTTCTCGGCAATCCAGAACCTCGAGGAGGGTGAGGATCCTGATCTGACCGACCTGACGCTCCTGGACATGGACAAAGTCCTCGAGAAGATCATGCCGGTGCCGTCGCCAAGGAAGGAAGACCTGACCGTGGCACTGGACAGGGCGCAGAGGGTCAATCAGATGTTGTACGAATGAACGAGGTTCCGCAATTCAACCGGATCGTGGACTGGAAGCAGCGGGGCTATCACCTCCGTATGCCTCCGCTGGTCCTGGTCGGATACGACCCCGCCGGCGACGGTCGCGACAAGGATGCCCTGACCCTCACGGCGCGGGAAGAGCACCAGAAGGGCGAGCCCTACGATCCCGACTTTTCGGTCATGATGCTCTACCGGGTGCTGATGGCGCATGAGATGGCACCCGACCTCGAGTTCCCCGACAAGCTGGCCATGCTCCTGCGGCTTCATCGCCAGCTCAAGGGCTGGGCCCGGGCGGGCCGCTGCACCAACCACGTCTTCACGGTCGAGACGAACGGGGTGGGCTATGCCATGGGGTCGGCGCTGCGCTCCAACATCGGCAACAACGTGGTCACTTACACCACCGTGGGCAACGCCACCGACAAGCCCTATACCGAGAAGCGGCTGGCGATGCCGCGGCTGGCGGCGCTGGACAACCTTCGGGTTCTGGCCGAGACCCACGCCCTCAAGCTGGCCAAGGACGCGCCGGGCCGAGAGATACTCTTGCGGCAGATGGCCTCCTTCGTCTGGCGCCGGGCCGGTCGGCCGGAAGCGATCGAGGGGCAGCACGACGACATGGTGCTGTCGCTGGCGGGGGCCTGCTGGATCGGCACCAAGGTCATCCCGCCGCTTCTGAAGCAGATCCCGGTGCGGACAACGGGCATGCGGAGGCAGTGAAAGTGCGGGGTCTAGCGAAAATCCGCAACATCCGTATGATGGAGCGACCAGCGACAGGAGCGGCGCATGGCTGACGGTGATCTCATCTTCACGCGGGACGACGATGGCGTGTCGTTCAGCCCGCCCGCGCCACCGCCCCAGCGGGAGGAAAAACCGCACGCGGGGAACATTGCGACGGAGATGACCCAAGCCTCGCTCGATGCCATCGCCGAGAGCCTGACCGAGACTGTTGCCTTCGACCAGGATGGCGTTTCGCCCTGGGAGATAATTGCCACCGACGTGATGGATCACCTTGGCCTCGGCCCTGATGCGGAGAGCGACGACGCCTCGGACGACAACTCGGACACGTCCAGCCACACCCTGATGCTTACCGCGCTCCTGCGGTTCCAGGCCAAGGCGCTGTCGGTCATGCTGCCGTCGGACGACATGGCGGTCCGGACGAAGCCCGCCTTCGATCTGGACCAGATCAAGGACGACGACGAGCGCGACAAGGCCACCGAGATGATCACGGCGGCTGAGCGTCGGGTGCAGCAGTTCTATACCGACTACCTCTTCCACCGGCTCCCCTCTTACGAGGAAGACACCGACCAGATCCTGCACGACATGGGCCTGATGGGGGTCGGCCTCCGCAAGATCGTGGTGGACCGGTCCCGGCAGTCCACGCCGGTCATGCCCGAGTATGTCCCGGCTGAGAACCTGATCGTTTCCTACTCGAGCCGGAACTTCCGCATGGGGCGCTATGCCCACAAGATGGACATGCCCACCGGCGACCTGATCCGGCGCATCCAGACCGGGGTCTACCGCCCGATCAAGCTCTACGATCAGGCGGTGCCGGACAGCAACGCGGTCAGCGATGCGCGCGACAAGATCTTCGGCCTGGTGCCGGCCAACCTCATGAACACCGAGACGCATCGGATGTATGAGGTCTACACCCATCTTATCCTTGCGGCCGACCAGCATCCATTCATGCTTCCTCGTCCCTACATCGTCACCATCCACTCGGAGAGCCGCGAGGTCCTCGCGATCCAACGCAACTGGGATCAGTCCGATCCGGACGAGACGCCACTCGAGCATTTCGTCGGCTACATCTACCACCCGGGCAAGAACGCGGCGACGGGGATCGGTCTTGGCCAGATCCTGCTGCAGACCACCAAGGCGCTCCGCAAGGCCCAGCGCCGCACGCTCGAGGCGGGCTACCTGCAGAACCACCCTTCCGGGTTCAAGCTCTCCAACCTCTCGATCCGGAACGGCGACACCAAGGTGCGCCCGGGCGAGTTCGTGGACGTGGACAGCCCGACAGGCGACATCCGGCAGGCGCTGATGATGCACCCGTTCCAAGGCCCATCGCAGGGCCTGATGGCCCTGGCGCAAACGCTGGAAGCCAACGGGCGCGAGTTGGGCGGCATCGCCTCCATCGACTTCGCCAGCCTGATGAAGGCCGGTGTCGCGGCGGGCCCGGCCATGGCGGCCTTCGAGGAAAGCACCGAGTTCCAGACCTCGGTCCACCGCCGCCTCTACAAGGCGCACCGCAAGGAGCTGGAGATCATCCACGACCGGATGCGGGCCGTGATGGGCAACAAGCCCGTTCTGTTCGGCACCGACCAGACCCTTGAGCCGGGCGACCTCGTTGGGGTGGATATCCTGCCCTACATGCAGCCGGGCCAAGCCTCGCGCCAGAAGGTCATCATGGAGGCGCAGGCGATCTGGGATCTGGCGAAGGAAAACCCCGACCTCCTGAACAAGCGCCGCGCGGCAGAAAACTTCGTCCGCGCCCTCGGCTCGCCCGATGCGGACCGGCTGATGATCCCCGATCCGGAGGAAGAAGAGATCATGCCGGCGGACCCGATCACCGAGTACAGCATGACGCTCGCCGGCAAGCCCGTGCGGGCTGGCCCGATGCAGAACCACCAGGCCCACATCGACGCCCACACCGCGCAGATGCGGATGGTCCAGACCTCCTCGTTGCCGGTCGAGCAGGGGGAGGCTGTCATGGCTACGCTGGCGGCCCACATCGCAGAGCACATGGGCATGCAGATGATGGTCGAGGCGGCGGCGATGCTCGGCATCGACATGGCCAAGATCGGTCCCGACATGGCGCCCGAGATGGAGGCGCAGCTTGCGCCGGCGCTGGCGGCAGCTGTGATGCAGATCGAGGAGATGCGGCGGCAGCCCGATCCCGAGGAGGCGCGGATCCAGACTGCCCGCGTGGTGGGCGAGAGCCGGATCGAGGCGACCCGCGTGGCGGCCGAAGGCCGCCTGGCGCTGGCCGATCTGCAGGCCCGGCACCAGCGCGAGATGGAGGACCTCAAGGCCAAGCACGCCAAGGACCTCCAGGACATCAAGGATGCCGCCGCGCTCGACCGCGAGATCGAGGACAACACGGTCGCCCTGCAGATCGCCAAGCTCAAGGGCAACAAGAATGCCGAGGCCGGCGCTGGCGCTTCAGCCAGCGGCGGCGCGGTGGCCCGCGCCGGGGCGACATCCTGATGGTGGCGATGCTCAACCCCGCGGTCGAGGCCAGCGTCTGCCGCAAGATGATCGAGCAGGTGCAGCGGCAGCTTCACCAGGTCGAGCATCAGTTGACGCACACCCCACTCGACATGAACGCCTACCACGCGGCCTTCGGCCGCGCGGCGGGCCTGCGCGCGATCGTGACTGATCTGACAGCCATCTACGACCAGAACTTCAACGTCTAACCGGAGAGACAGCACCCAATGCCACCCTCGCTTATCCTGCCCAAGGCTACCGCTCAGGCCGTCAGGGCCGAACGCCAGCAGTCGGCTGTTGCCGACAGCATCCAGAGATCCTCGATCAACCAGCTCACCTCCGACGACTTCGTGACGGTGAAGGAGGTCGAGCGCCAGATCCTCGAGCTGCGCGCCTACATCGAGGACCGCCGTCAGGTCGAGCCCGAGTACCGCCTGCCGCACCCGGCGGGCTGGCGCGTGTCGGTCCTGATGCTCACGGTGCCGGAAGTGACCGATGGTGGCGTCCACATCGTGGACGAGATGCGTGAGGCGCGCGGCATGGCCTCGCCGCAGGGCATCGTCCTGGCGCTGGGTCAGGGCGCGTTCCAGGACAAGAGCCGCTTCTCCATCAATGGCGAGCTTGCCCCCTGGCTGCATGTCGGGGATCGCGTGATCTGGAAGAAGTACGACGTCACCACCTTCCAGATCGGAAACGGCCAGCGCCTTGGGTTCATGAACGACACCCAGGCTGTGGCCACCATCGACAACGGCTGGATTGTTCCGGCCTAACCAGGAGAGCACCCAATGGCAGACGAAGACGACTTCCACGACGGCGGCGGAGAGGGTGGTGCTGATCAACAGCAGCAACCCTCCCAGCAGCCGGTTGACCTGTCCCCGATCGAGGCTCGCCTCAGCCGGATCACCGACGCCATCTCGGGCCTGACCCGGGATAGTGAGGCGCGGGAAATTCAGTCGCGGCTCTCGAACCACGAGACCTCACTCCGGCAGCGCGTGGCGCAGGCCGACGCGGCTGTCACGCTCGCCGAGCGCCGCGTGGCCGAGGCCTACGACGCCGGTGATGGGGCCACCATCGCCCGCGCCAACCGCAACATGACCGAGGCCATTGCGGCCCGGGAGAGCGTCAAGGCAGAGGTCCAGGAGTTCACCCGGCAGAAGCAGGAACTCGAGCGCCGGCGCACCGCTCCGCAGGCCCAGCAGCAGCCTCAAGGGGGCGAGGAAGGGGCCAAAGACACCCGCAATCTTAATGACTGGAAAACGCGCAATTCTTCGTGGTATGGTGTCGACACGGACATGACCAAGGCCGCCCACGAAGTGGACCGTTCCATTCGCGAGGCAGGCGTCATCCCCGTCGGCTCCCAGGAATATTTCAAGGCGATCGACAGACAGATGGCGCAACGCTACCCGGACAAGATGAGGTCTACCCCCGATACCGCTGGCGCCGGTGGAGGTCGTCCTCAGGCACCACAGCGTCAGGGTGGAGGCCGCATTCCGGCGTCGGTCCTTGAAGGTTGGGCCCGCATGGGGATCAACGTCAACGACGACAAGACCCTGCAGCGCATGGTGCGGAACCGGGAGGCCCTTGTCGCCAAGGGCATCATGCCGGCTGAGCCGCAGTACGGGGCGGTGATCACGCGATGAACAAGCGCACCCCCACCGATCAGGGCCTGGATCCCGCCGCCGAGCAGGAAGACATGACCTCCGCCTCGACCTACGATGCCCGGCAGGCCGACCTCGATGCTCGCGAGGCAGAGCTGGATCGGCGCGAAGCCGCCCTGGCCCCGCGCGAGCGCGAGGCCCAAATCACCACCCGGAGCCGGGTGATGGATGACACGAAACGGCTTGAGCGGCAGTCGATGGACTACTACGCGCCGCCGAACCAGCTTCGGACGCCGGAGGATCCAGAGTACCACTTCCGCTGGATCGCCGAGCATGTGAACGGACAGCACATGCCGCGCAACGTGCAGATGCGCCTTCAGGAAGGCTACATCCGCGTGCGGATGGATGAACTGCCGGAAGACTTCATGGTCGACGAGGACTTGAAAGGGGACGGATACGCGCGCACCGGCGGGCTGATCCTCATGCGTCTCCCTGTCGCCAGGAAGCAGCAGCGGGACGCTTACTACCGCAAGAGGTCTCAGGAGCGGGCAAACTCCGTCGATGAGCTTCAAGGGGTCGCTGGGCGGAACGCTGTGCGAGAAGACCGTGGAACGCGCTCCCTGACCGGGGCGGAGGCGGGCCGCGCCATTGCCACCATGAGCCAATCGTAAGGAGACAGAGATGTCAGGTATGGGCTTCAGACTGGCCCGGTCGCAG
>JACCDR011689466.1_pt1 | contig 18198 bp, 16 predicted proteins | sample 7446431 | NCBI WGS metagenome assembly JACCDR01 (sample SAMN15323443, study PRJNA562643) | freshwater metagenome | isolation source: river surface water | place: USA:Blue River Watershed | collected 2017-08-17
AATATTGCGGTTCGTATGGCAGACGGTCAATCTGTTACATTCGCAGCTGTTCCTGTGGGTGTCTTTCCAATTCAAGTAGACATGGTTAAATCTACTGATACAACAGCAACTAATATGATCGCTCTGTACTAAAATGCTTTCTCTATCTCAATCCATGTGTTTGGGATTGTCTCTTAAATCTAGTAGTGTCGGTGATCCATATGCAAGTAATACTATTCTACTTGCTAACTTTGCTACTGATGCTACGGATGACAAGGGACATACTGCAACTCTTTTAGGTAATGCCGCAGTATCTGGCGGTGCTGCTGTATTTGATGGTGTAGGAGTCTCTATACAGTACGCTGGATTTGATCCTACATTGTTTGGTACAAATAATTTCACGGTCGAAATTGTTGTTATACCAAATAATGGTGGTGCAAATAAGTCATTTTTTAATACAGGTGGCGGTGCTGTTTGGGGTTCTAATATGTTGTCTTTCGGATTGCAACCCCCTCCTGCTAAGGGTGTTTATGTCAGTATCTATGGTGTTGGTGCTCCAACACTAAACTTTGCAGCAGGTGCACCAAATCTACACGATGGATCAGCACATCATGTTGTTATCCAAAGAGTTTCAGGAGTACTTACTGCATATCTAGATGGGTTCTACGCTACATCAACTGATGGTACTGCTTCAGCAATTACTGGAGCTACTAATGGTGGCGTTGCTTGTATTGGCGAGACTATCGATAACGAGTACTTCCACGGATCAATTAATGCAATCCGTGTTACGGCTGGAGTTGCAAGATACTCTGGAACTAACACAGCTGCGGCAAACTTTACTCCCGTGTTAACTAACTTCTAAAATGAATACTACTCTTTTGTATAGAACTACTCTACCAGTATCCCAAGTATATCTTGATGCTTTTCTTGTTTGTCATCAAGAACACTTTCCGGGTAATCTTTTAGCAGTTATTAATAATGCGGATGATACCGAGTGTTTAATCAAATGTTGTGGTGAGATGAATATCCCAGTTGGTCTGATTGTTACTGATACTTATACAGTGGAACAGGCTCGAGATCTTCTAACTACTCCAGAGTGGTATAAACCAACACCACTATAACACATAAAGGTAAAACGTGACTGAATCTAGACGACACGACGACTCGTTACTCGAGAAACACACGGAAGAGGAGATGGAGCGATATCAGGCTATCGTCGATCGTCTTACTAAGATTGAAGAGCGTCAAAACGAGATGCTTGAAGTCTGGACACAAGCTAAAGGTGCTCTTACTTTTATTAAGATACTAGCTGGGGTTGGAACAACCCTCGCAGCTATCTATGCCTTTCTTAATGGGCACTTCACGATTACACCAAAATGAGTAAATTCGTCTCTGGGGATTGGAACATCATTTGTGATGTTTGTGCTAAGAAGGTAAAAGCTTCTGAAACCAAACGTCGCTGGGATGGATTGATTGTCTGTAAAGACGACTATGAGTTTCGTCATCCCCAAGACTTCCTTAAAGCTAAGACAGACAAGATCGCTGTTCCGTTTGTCCGGAATCCACCAGATGTCTTTTTGTGCAATGAACTTGCTTTTGCTATTATTGATTATGCACTAACACAAAATTACGGAAGTTTTCTTGTTGGAACTACTGGACCGTTTGCAGATTACGCTGAGGCAGATGTTAACTCGTGCCCAGAGACTAATCTGTATGCAAATACAATGGTCTCTAGATCGGCTATTGCTGGTTTAGCAGTTGGTGGTTACTCTGTAACCGGAACATCTTTTATGGGTGCCTTATGAGTACACGATTTACTACTGGAACTGTTATTGATTCTGTTTGGTTAAACCAAGTAGATGATCTTCTAACAAACACTGACGGCGTTGGACCTGATTGGACAGAAGATAGTCCAAACTCATACAGTACATCTGACGACATTACACTTAACGGTGTTCTAACAACCACAGATACTATCTATCCAGCAGCTATCGATACTGATGGTTTTAGTCAGTTTGCTGGCGCTGAGTTTAGTGATGGTATTATTGAAAATGCAGCAACAGTTGCAGCTCTCGATATTGTTCCGAATACTGCATCTTATTTCTATAAAACAATCTCAGCTCCGTCTACGTTTACATTTACTCCAAGTGATACTGGTGCTGGTTGGGTGTTCTCATTTACCTTAGAAGTTACTAATTCTGGTGGGGCACAGACAATTACATGGCCTGCGTCTGTTAAATGGCCTAGTGGGGTTAAACCAACGGAGACTACCGGAATTGATGTGTACACATTCTGGTCTCGTGATAATGGTACTATTTGGTATGGATCACTTGTTGGGAATTACACAGCATGACTTTAGGATTTCGTCTTAGGCAGTCATCATCCAGCCTAGACCCATATATTAGTTATTTAGATTTACTAGCACACCTAGACGGAACTAATGGTGGTACATCATTTCCAGAAATGACTGGTAAGACAATAACGGCGCTTGGTAGTGTTACTACACAAACTGGTACAAAGAAGTTTGGGACTGCCTCAGCATATTTCGATGGGACTGGTGATGCCCTTACTGTAGTACAAAATGCTAGTTTAGATTTTGCAGTTGATACACCATTTACGATTGAAGCTCAAGTAAAACCAGACGCTATCACTCATGCAGATTTACGAACTATTTATGCTAACTATGATTGGTTAACTGCAACACATAAAGTTCAATGTATCCTAGCTATTGATACCACTGGGTATCTACGCTTTGAGGCTTGGCAGAATCTAACAACATGGCAAATTATCACACATTCTCAGATTCTGTCAACTGCTGATTTCCAGCACGTTGCTGTTAGTTATGATGGTACTAATTTCCACCTTTCTGTGAATGGTGTTGTTGAGACCACAGCTAGGACTATCTCAAGTTTCATGTCATATGACTATAGACATTTTATTGGTGCCTGTGGTCTATATAACGTTACTGGACCGGGTGCTCCAGGTTTAGGTATGGAAGGTTATATTGACGAAGTTCGTGTAACTAATGGTGTTGCTCGATATACTGCAAACTTTACACCACCAACAAGTGCTTTCCCTAATCCATAATGCCACTAAATATTGAACCACCATCATTTGGAGATTCTGGTATATCCCGATTCATGAAGGATTGGTTGGATAAGTTTCGTCGTTCTCTTGCTACATATAGTGCAGCAATTCCTTGGGGTGACGTAGATAAGACTGGCTCAAACCTTACGGATATTGAGACAAGAAATCATGCTGATCTCCAGAATCTAAATACAGCTAGTTATACCCATCTCACAGCGGTTAATCACACAGATCTAACTGATGCTGGTGATACTACCCTTCATTATCACAGTGCTGATCGTGCTCGTGCTAATCACACTGGAACACAACTAGCTAGTACTATTAGTGATTTTACTGAAGCTGCTCAAGATGCTATTGGGGCATCTATTGTAGACTCAGCATCAATTAACTTCACGTACGATGATACAGCAAATACCATTACAGGTGTTGTGCTTCCAGCGGGAATAGACCATGGTGGTCTTAGTGGTCTTGGAGATGATGACCACACACAGTATATTTTAGCTAATGGTACTAGGGCTATGACTGGCCCCTGGGATATCACTGTAAACTCTGGGTCAGATGCACTAACTATTACTCAGAGTGGTTCTGGAGAAGCATTAACTGTTATTGGTACACAAGTTGGCGATATCAGTGTAGATGATTATATCTATATTGCAACTGGTAGTCCAACAATTGGTATTGATATCTCTGGTGCTCAATATGCAGTTGTATATGATTACGATGTTGAGAGTGACCTACCAGTTGGTTTTTCTGTACAAGCTGGATTACGGCCAACTGGAACATCAGCGTCAGTTGGTTTCCAAACAACTGCAACACATGTACCACAAGGAGCATCATTAAACGTTGCTTATGGTAATCAAGCGAATAATCGATACGATGGATCAAAGACAATTAACTTTGGGAGAACGTTTAATGCGTTCACCACGCTTGAAGATACGTTCAGTGGAACGGTTAGCAAGCACACAAACTTCTATTCCAATGGTTTAACTGTTGGTGCGTCAACAGGTTCTGTAACAGAATTTATCGGATTTGAACAATCCAATGAGACAGATACGCACGATTTAGTCATCGCGTACTCCAGTCAGATGACTTCTGATACGGGGAAGTGGAATTTCTATGCCTCTGGGAATGCGAACAATGCTTACGCTGGTAAGTCGCGTTATGGCTCTGTTCTTGCCCCAAACGCAACGCAAGACGTCTTAGGTACAACCAGACAAGTTGTTGGAGCAGATGTACCGTCTTTTGTTGCGTCAAAACTGATAACAACAGAGACTACCCCATCCGGATTGTTCTTTAGGCCAGACGGTTTGGTTTGTTACTATATAGGGACAGTTGCGGCAGGAACAGATAATATATCACAAGCCGCTTTGACGACTGCGTGGGATATATCTACCATGCAGACTCCATCAGTTGCTGCACTAGCTACAAACCCAACTGATCTCTGGATTAGTCAAGACGGAACAAGGTTCTTCTTCGTTCGCGCCGCAGCAGGTCCAGTAGCTGTTGTTGAGTACAAAACAGCCACTATTCCTTGGGACATCTCTACTTTAAGCACTGCGTCTGTAGCAACTCCAGCTACAGTCACTGAAACCGCCCCCACCGGTATCGCTCTTAGCGATGATGGGCTGAATATGTACATCACCGGTACAGGTTCAAACCTTGTCGAGTGGTATGTAGCTAGTACTCCATATGCATTCAGTGGCGTATCTCTGGCGGGTTCTTTCTCCACAGGTACCACTGGATGTCACGGACTAGATGTTAGTCCTTGTGGTACACGATTATATCTTAGTCAGGCAACAACGGTACGCATCTATGAATTCACTACTCCATTTGATGTAACAACACTTGTCCTACTTGCTACACTAACAACAGTAAACGATGCTGCTGTAATCGGAGAAGCTTCTGACGAAAGCACATTTCGTGGAGTCTACATGAAGCCTGATTTTGAGTACATGTACTTAATCGGGGCCACTCATGACAAGATTTACCAATACAGCACACCGATTTATGAGTCGTACACAACTGGATTGCTCTGTCACTCAGGCGATAAGAAGGTTTTTGGAGATACGTATCAACACGGAAATTTGAATCTACGTAGTCGATCTGGATTAAAGGTTCTAACTCCAGCTGGTGCTGCATCTCATGGGTGGAGGGATCTTCTTGGTACTATTACAATTAAAGGTACTGGTGGTGGTGGAGTAGCAGCTAACCCTGATTATGTAGTATATCGCGGTGGTTTGTATACTTATCGTTTTGGTACTATTGCACCAAATAACCACCTACATGAAGCCTTTATCGAGTATCATATTCCACACGACTATGTGCCGGGAACAGATCTATATTTGCATGTACATTGGTCCCAAACAACAGTAGATACTGGTGGTACTGCCGGTGTTCCAGGAGTAGCTAAGTGGTACTTCGAAGTAAGTTATGCTGATGGTCATGGAACACCTGGTGGAGCAGCAGATCCGTTTGTTGCTCCGATAACAGTCTCTGTTACCCAACAGGGGTCAACAACACAGTACGGACACATGATTGCTGAAGTACAATTTACTAACAACGGTGGCACTGGTGGTCTACTAAATAGTAACACAATACAAGTTGATGGTCTTGTCCTAGTACGTGTATATCGTGATCCGGGTGATGTAGCTGATACATTAAATCAAGATACCTTTGTCCACTTCGTTGATATCCACTATCAATCTAACGGAATGGCTACCCTAAATAAAGCACCAAACTTCTACGAATAAGGATATACTGTATGGCTACCTCTGGTGTAACAACATACTCTACAACTCGAGATGATATCATCAAACGAGCATTACGTCTAGTTGGTGGTCTTGGTCAGGGCGAGACCCCGACAGCGGATCAAACAACAGAAGCTGCTCTTGCCCTTAATATGCTAGTTAAGCATCTTACAAACAGGGGTATGCTTCTGTGGGCCAGACAGGAGATCTCAATTACTCCAGTAGCCTCACAAGAAGCGTATGAGATTGGTCCCGGTAAAACGTATGACTACGACCGTCCTGTAAAGGTATATAGTGTTGATCGATACAATGCTAGTACTGGGGTAACTATTGGCTTGATACCACTATCACAAGCAGATTTTAATTCTGTGAACACAACTAACAATACTGGTACACCAAGCCAATATTGGATTGAACCTCTTCGTGATTCTACGAAGATCCATCTCTTCCCACTACCAAGTACATCATTTGTAGCAAGTGAAACTATTAAGATTTACTATCAAGCTACGATTGAGGATTTCGCATCATCTACAGATAACCCAGATGTACCACAAGAGTTCTTCGATCTTCTTGTATATGGTCTTGCTAATCGCCTAGCTATTGAGTACGGAGTTGAACGCTTCTTACGTGAGCGTATTAAGCAGGACTTCCAAGAGATTATGAACGAAGCCCTAATGTTTAATGAGGAAGACGAGTCTATCTTCTTCCAACCTGATAGGGGTAGTTGGTAATGCCAGGTCAGAAGAGTGATGTAATTCGAGTTATTCCTGCCGGTGCTCCTACGAGTATCGGTGAGAATCATTTTATTAACTGCTATCCAGAGAGTGTAGATAACTCATTAACTCAAGTTAAACGGGCTTTCTGTCAGAAACGAAAAGGATTGGTGAACACACATGTATCCATCACAGCATCAGGTGAGGCTCGCGGAGTACATCACTGGGATTCAGTCGGTTATACCTATGCTGTGTATGGCGACACTGTGTATTACTACTCAGGTAGTGGCTCGGCAACTTCTCTTGTTACGTTAGCCAGTTCTACTGGACCAGTTGGTTTTACTGAGATTCGGTACGACAATAATAAACTATTCTTTTGTGATGGTGTACGTGGGTATTTAATTGACTCAGCAACACCAACTACAGTAGAAACAGTTCGATCTGATAGTGTTGGTGTTGTAGTGGTAGATGCTGGTGGTACTGGGTACACACCAGACGGTACGTATAATGCCACATTCACTGGTGGTGGTGGTACTGGTGCTACTGGAACATATGTAGTTTCTAGTGGTATCGTTGTGTCGGTTACGGTAACTGATGCTGGCACTGGATACACATCTGCACCAACTGTTGGATTCCCAACAGGCGGTATTGGTCAGCCATCAGCTGGGTCTAGTGCTACTGCAACAGCCTTTTTGAGTGAGTTCCCTAATCCACATATCCCGCAGCCGTGTTTCTTAGATGGATTCATCTTCTTGGCTGAATCTGATAGCACCACAATTAAGAACTGTGGTGTAAATGCCTATACCTCTTGGAACTCATCTAGTGGTCAGGAATACTCACTACGTATGAATCAGTTTCCAGGACCTATAACTGGTCTTGTTAAACTACAAAACTACATTATTGCTCTTAAGACTGATGCTATTGAGTATGCATACAACGCTGCCAATACTACTGGTTCTCCATTAAGTCGTACTACACAAGCTGCTAGTTCTGTTGGTTGTGCTCAGACAGGAACTGTTATCCAGATTGAGGATGCAGTGCTCTTCGTTGGTCAGGGTGCTGGTGGTGGATTTGGTGTGTGGAAAGTTGAGAACTTTAAAGAAGAAAAAGTGTCTACAGAGTATATTGACTACGTTCTGAATAATAAATATGGATTATACAGTCATACACCAAAGAGTTCAACATATTTAAGTGCCATTGTCATCCGTATGGATGGACATAGGTTTTATGTTCTTAATGAGGTTGGCACTACCGCTAACCAACGAGCAATCGTCTATGATGTAGATGAGAAGTTCTGGTCTTTCTGGGACTCTTCTAGCGATTCTAACACTAAGCGGTATATTGGTATTCGTGGATGTACTAAGAGCGGTGTTTCTTTAGTACAGATCCCTGTGGTATCTGGTACTGGAAAGATTCTGTACCATAGTAATACAAGTGGTCAAGGAGACTACAATGACGATGGAACTGTTTTTTACTCTTATTACAACACACCCGTTATCGACATGGATAACCGTTATCGAAAACGCTTTAATCGAATTGAGGTTATTGGAAACAAATATAGCTACAGCAATCCAGTAACTATTGATTATAGTGATTCTAATATCGAGGATCTAGATAAACTTACTAACTCGAGTTGGGTTGTTAATATGCAGACTGGTCTTCAGGGCTATCTCACTAACCTTGGTTCTTCTCGTAGTCGTATCTGGCAGATTGGTCATTCTACTGATGCTCCTTTGCGATATGAGAACATTGAACTCTTCTATTCTCAAGGAGAACATTAATGGGTTGGTTATCTAGTTTTGTTAATAATCCAGTACAAACTCTAGACGATACTAGAGATGATGTTGAGTCTGCTTGGGATACTACTCGTGGTGTAGCAGATGATGTTTGGGATTATACTAAACAGGCTCACGAGGATGCTGGTAAATTAGTTCGAGATACTGGTGAGAATACTCTTCGACCAGACAATCTTCAGAAGCTATTTACAGATCCTCTAGAATGGTATCGTGGCGCACACGAGCCACTCTTTGGGGGTGATCAAGGACAACCAGGATTCTGGGATAAATACGGAATGTGGTTAAACGCTATCCCAGGAGGACAAGCACTCTACCTAGCTGGTCAAGCATACAACACTGGACATGACTACGAACGTACTGGTAATGAAGAACAACTTCGGGGTAATCTAGCTGGATTGGGCGCTGGATATGTGGCTGGTCAGTATATTGGTCCTTATACATATGGTGCCACTGAGGGAGTACTGGGTAATGTTGGAGCTGGTGCCCTTGCTGGTGCATCTAGTGGTGCTTTTACTGGTGCTGCTACAGGTGGTATCAATGATGAGGATGCAATCACTCGTGGGGCTATTATAGGTGGTGTGGCTGGTGGTGCTAGTAGTGGTTTCGGTGATTCTTACCCCGCTCTTGATGACCAGGGTAGGCCAGCAATTGGTTACAACGATCCGGTAGCTGGTCAATCAGCTGGTTTTATTGGTGGTACTGCTCCAAGTATGTACTTCGCAGCAGAAGATCGCCGTGAGCTGGAACAAAAGATGCGTGAGTATGCTGAACAAGCGTACAACAACTATACCCAGTATAGGAATACTGGTGAATCTAACCAATACCAATTTCCAGAACTACAACAAGAGTTAGTTGGTACTCCTACAGGAGAGACTCTAGGTGGTCTCTTTGAAGAGAAGACTGACCAGAAACGTACAACAGTTGGTGGTAATCAACTGGCATCTAACAACTCTCAGATTAGTTCTGGTAGCATGTCTGAGCAAGATGTTCAATCTGGATTCTATCTATGAACGAATTTAATAATCCCGGTATGTTCCAACTACCGCAGTTGTTTGAACAACTGATTGGTACACCACAAGGTGAGCAGCTGGGTACTGAGTTTCAACTTGACGATATGTACAAAAAGAATAAGTGGTGGAATAGTTCACAGGGCTTCGGTCTTGGTCAGATGAACTTTGGTTCCTTGCAACCAACTCAAATTAAGAATGATTTTGGCGACAATCTCGCTAATGATTTTACTGAAACATATTATCTATAAGAGGTTTATCTATGGCTACCCTAGACTCTATGTATCAAGACCAACAAGCTGGTCAATACAACCTTAGTCCACAACAATTTAATTATCCTGACCAACAAACTGGGCAGATTGATTGGAATATACCGCAGTACTCTGAGATGTATGATAATAGTACTCCGTCTGTTCCAATGGTAGATCAATACTCAGGCCCACAGATGGAACCAAATCCAGAACCATCGTTTATGGATAGGTACTTTGGTCCAGAAGGTTCTAAGCAGCGAGTAGATAACTACTGGCGAGCAGGTTCTGCTGGAGCAGGTGCTCTTGGTATCCTTGGTGGTATCTATGATGCTGGACAACGACGTAGAACTGCCCAAAATGCAGCTAACTGGCTAGAGTCTAAACAAGATCCTAATCGTTCCTTCTATCAGTCTCGTCTTGCAGAATTATTTCAGAATCGGGGGAACTATTCTCAAGATCCACAGTCTGCAGCTAGGACAGCCGCTCTTCGTGAAGCCGCTGATCGTCAAAATGCGGCACAGGGTCGTAGTGGTTACTCTGCTGCACAACAACAAGCACTTAATGATGCTTCTGCATACGCCCAGAACAACGAGATTGCTAACCTACTCAAGGCTCTTGAGGGTGGTGATCAGTTGGCAGCATCCGCAGCTAATATTCGGGCAGCAACACCTAGTTACAATCCAACACAGGCTATTCCATATCTACAGGGACTATTTACTACTGGTCAAGATTATACCCGTGCAATGGGATTCAGTTCGGAGTTTCCGAATCTAACTCCTGAGATGGCCGCACAAGTTAAGGCCATGCCCCTTGAGAAACAGGCAGCCTTTCTGAGACTACCGACACAATCTCAACAACGTGTCTCTCCTTACTTATAATAAATCATGGCTAATCAACTACAAGACATTATGTATCCCAACTCGCTTCAGGTATCTGGAGCGGTTGATCAGGCATACAACAATTCCTTCACTAACGCACTAGGTCAAGTATCTAAGTTGCGTGAGGAAGAGTTAGCACAATTTCGTCAGCCAGAGTATAAGCTTGGTTCTACTCTAACACAGATGGAGACAGCAAATAAGATTCGGACTGCTCCCGATAGGTTTGCTATTGAGGATACCAATCGCTGGAAAGAAGCTCGGGTTGCTGATCTTACTAAACTAGCTGGTGCTCTCTCTGATGAAACTCTTGGACCAGAGGAACGTAAGTTCATTGTTGATACACACATTGATCGCTATAAAGAAGAAGAGAAGAGGAAGGCTGTTGCTAAGTCTGGTATTTCTGGACTACAAGGAGCAACTGATCCTGCTCTAAAGGAACGTATTGCTCAGATTGATTCGAGTTACGAACGTGCTCGTCAAGTTGCTATGGGTAATCCAACTCAGTTCATGAAACAGATCCAAGACTCTCTCAAGTATTACACAATGGGTGCTAAGGATATCCAGGCTCAGGAACTTGAGGCTACTAAGATCACGGGTAATGTTATGAATACTGATCAAGGTTATCGTCCTTGGGAACCAAAGGAACGTAGTGGTGGTTCTGGTGAGAAGTTAGCATCAGATGTACGTAAGTATATTGATGATCAACGCAAACTTGTGTATGGTGATGCCACACTTAAGGCTAAATTAAGTGAACTTGGTTTCATATTAGATGAACTTGGTAATATTAAACCAGATCCAAATAAAGCACCAAACGCAGATCACAAGACAAAGGCCGAAGCTCTTCGTGATGCAGCTAAGGCTGAGTTTGCCCGTAGAAGTGAGAATGCTCGTATTCGGTATTATGAACTAACTGGTATTAGACCAGACGAGTTTGTTCAACCAACATCTACTTCCACGAGTTCCACTCCACAAACCACAGTAACTCCAACAGCAACACATGTGTGGACACCGTCCGGAGTAGTTAAAAAATAACTATGGCAAAGTTAGTTGAAATCCCTAACTTCGGAGTAGTAGAATTTCCAGACAGCATGGATGACTCTGCTATTGATGCGGCAATTCGAAAAGATATACTAAAGGAAAAAAAGAAAACTGGTTTCTTTGAAGATATTGGTATTGGTATTGAAAGTGCTGGTCATTCTACCAAAGATGCCCTAGATCTTATAGCTGGTGGTGTTGCTGGTCATCTTGGTATTATTGAAGATACCGAGTTACCAATTATTGGTAAAGTTAAGGGACGTGATTCAATCTTTGATGAGATGGTCGCTCGTAACAAAGCACGTGATGCTGAGTTAGCCGGTCTTGATCAAGGTCTTGGTGGTAAGATTACATCTGGTGTAGCTCAGGCTGTACCCATGCTTGCTGGTGGTGCTCTACTTGGTGGTGTTAAGACTGCTGTTGCAGCACCATCTATTATTAATGCTCTTTCCCAATCTGAACGTAACGTACAAGATGGTGCATCATCTACACAGGCTATTATCCAAGCTCCTGTAGAGGGTGCTATTGACTATGCTACCATGATGATGCCTGTTGGTAAGGGTATTATCGGTGGTGCTAAGTGGGGTGCAGCAGGTAACGTAGTTGGACAAGCTGGTGTTGATCTCGCGGGTAACATTATTCAGAATGAAGATGTTGCCAAGAAGAACTACAACATGGATCTCACTAATCCAGAGGTTCGTGAGAAGTATCTAGTCTCCGGCGCTGTTGGTGGTATTATGGGTGGTGCAATGGGTCCACTAGGACCACAGGAACCACGTGCCCTATCACCAGAGGCGGAAGCTGCTAAAGCTATGGCTGGTGGTGATCAACGTAAAGTTGATGATACTGGACGTATCAATCCAGATGAAGCACAGGTTGGTGGTGAGACTGTTGATCGTTTTAAGGCACAGATTACTCGTATCACCACTGAACTTATTCCAGCTGCAGAGCGTAAGATCGAACAACTAACCGATCAAATTGCTAAGGCTGAGTCATTCCCGTATAAAACAAAGGAAGAGGCTGAGAATGCTCGAAACATTATTGCCCGTAAGTTTGAGCAGATTAAAGAAGAACAAGCTAATATTGATGCTTATAAGGCTGAGGTAAAAACAGTTGAGGATAAACTAGCTCAACGTGGTGAACTGCCCCTAACAAGAGATGACTTGGCTGATATGGAGCATCGGGCATCTATGGAAGATGCTCAAAAGGCTGAGTGGCAACTTGATCCCATTGATCCGGCACTACGTGGTCAGGATGTTCCACCAAAAAATAGAGATGCTGCTGACTATCAACAGGAGATTGATCCAGTTGTTGACACGATCTGGCGACAGGCTATTGACCGTGGCGATAATCCGTTATTTGCTGTTATTCGTGATATTGCAGATGATACCTCTAATAGGTATACTAAACTTAATAAGACATTAGCTAAAGCTATTATTGATAATCCAGTCTTACGTCCTATTTTCCAGAAGATTAGTTCAGATTTTCTGGATAGTGATATAAAGTCAACTGGTGAGTACTATCCTGGTCAGAACCTTGTTAGACTTTCTCAACAGGGTATGAATGCTACATCTGTTCTTCATGAGGTTATCCATGCTGGTACATATGCAGTATTGGATGCTGTTCGTCTAGGTATTACAAAGAATCTAACACCTACTCAGATTGCAGCTGCAAAGAAGTTACATGAACTTTTTGAAACAGCAAAAGGTCGCGGTCTTCTATCAGATGATACACGAATTAAAGATGTTCCAGAGTTTGTTGCGTATGCTCTATCTGAAAAAGCATTTATTGCTAAACTAAAAGGAACAAACTTCTTTGTGCGGTTATGGCGCACAGTTCTTGATCTTCTTGGTATACAAAAAGATATTCAGAGTGCTGTTGTAAAGGAAGCACTACAACTTATTAAAGAGGATCAAGGTAAATCTACAAAACAACTTGATCCTGATCTACATCGTGCGATTGTTGTAGAGCATTTTGGCGAAGCTGCTGTTAAAGCTGCTGAAGAAGAAGCACTCAAAGCACCAGTAATGAATGAACGTAGACCACCCCCAGTTGAGGTTGGTGGTGTTCATATGGCTGGCGATGACTATCCGCGTATTGCCAGAGCATCTATGATCGAGGGTGTTACTGAGGCTACACTAGTCGGTAAAGATCTACCTGCTAATCACTTCTCAAAGAACTTCTTCGGTATTCAGCAATACGTAGAACAGTTAAAGAATCACCCACTGACTAACTACGTCTACTCATCTATTCAAGATGGCTTCTCAGTTAAGGCTAACCTACTCCGTAACTGGATGGCAGGTACATCTATTGGTGAACCACGTACAAAGGACGGACATGCTGTAACATTCCTTGAGCATGTTATGTCCGGTAAAGCACCACTTCTTCTATTGAAGTTTGCATCTGACGCTGATGTGTCTGCTGTTCAAAAAGTATTCATCGACAACTTTAACAAGGGTATTAACCATAAAGATAACCTAACCGGCTTTACACCAAAGCAGAAGGTACTAGCTGAGGCACTAGCTAATCATCTTGACCGTATGCGTAAGGATGTTAACGACGACCGTAAGGCACGTGGTATGCCTATGCTACCATACCGAAAAGGCTGGATTCCTTCAGTACGTACTGGTGATTTCTTTGGCTTCGTTACAGATAAGTTTGGTGATATCGTACATATGGAGAGATTTAAATCTCAGTACGAGGCTAAACTCTGGGCCAAGAAGGTTGGTGATGAGTTCAAGATCGATATCCTAGACGGTAAGGGTAGTATGACTGGTGTTGAGGGTAGTATGATCGAGATGATTCAGCGTGAGATGGCTGAGAGACTCGGTATGGAAGATGCCCAAGATACAATGAAGCTTGGTCAAAGCGTCTATGCAACCAAGACACACCACGATATGTATCGTAGTGGTATCTCTGGCTACCTAGGCTCACGTTGGGGTCTTAGCGAAGCTGGTAACGTACAAGACTTCCGTGATGCTATGATGAAGGGTACTGAGGAGTTTGCTAACGCACACCAAAGGGCTGTTATTAATAACGCCACTGGTGAGGTTATGCGTCGTCTTCAGAATGAAGTTAAAGATCCTCGTCAAGCAGATAACTTCCAAAATGCCTACGATAATGCAACAACTCTACTAGACTCTGCTCTTAACCGACATGGTGAAGATGCTGCTAAGTGGGAACGGAGAGTTCGTAACTTCGTAGACACTGTTATCGCTAAGTCTATTAACGGGCTATCTGAGGTTCGTGGTAAGACTGCTGATTGGTATCCAAAGGTTGGTATTCTTGATCGTACTCTTGGTATCTCATCGCAGCTATTCTATATTTCAGCACTGACTGTGCGCCCCGGATTCTGGGCTGCGCAGTTACTTGCATCACCACAGGCATTCAGACAGGTATTCAAAGAGGCTGGTCCTCTTGAGGCATCTACCTCAATTGGTAAGGGTCTTATGACTGCTATGTTTGGTGGAGATAATAACTTTAAAGATGCTGTGTGGAAGATTGCTAACAGTCGTGATACTTTCCATCCACAGTTTATCAACGAGATTAATACACTACCAGGTATTGGTCGAGCTGGATCACGAAAACTAAAGACATTTATGGAGTGGGGTACTGGTCAGAAACCAGCAGCTAAGGCTGACTCACTATCACGCTATCTCACCTTTGCTGTTATGTACCAGCACTATAAAGGACAAGGACTCCGTGGTGACGCTCTTGCCCAACGAGCAGCTGATGCTACTGAGACTACTATGGTTATGTATAATAACCCGTACAAGGCCCCAGTATTCCAGAAGGCTGGTCTAATCGGACAAGGTATCGCACCACTAACAACCTTCCCAATGGCTCAGTGGGGATTGCTGATGGCTGATTTAAAGAATGCAGCACCACGTAAATTTGGTGGTACTGGTAAAGTTAGTCCGTTGGTAGTAACAGCACTTACATCCATGATGATGGGTGGTGCTATCAGTCTACCACTTCTAGTTGAGTGGGAAATTCTTTCGTCTATGGCTGGTGATGATGAAGACGGCGAACGCCGTATTCCATCTCTCCGCAGAAAGTTCCTTGAACTAGAGAATAATAATACCAAGGTTCTTGGGATGGATGCTAAGACAGCGATGCTTGGTGGCATCACTAAGATGGCAGACGCATCAGCAAAAGCTGTTGGTCTAAGTGAGGGATTTGATATTGGTCAGGGTGTCCGTTGGAACCAGATCATTAGTAAGTCTCTTACTGGTGAAGCAGACGCTATCGATCTATTCCCGGCTATCAGTTTTGCAACACAAGTAGCAAGTGCCATGAAGATCATTGCTGACTCTATGACTACTGATACTGTTACAGAAACTGAGAAGCTACGTGCTATGCAGAAACTTAGTGTGCTTGTTGGTCAGAAAGCAGTTATTGAATTCATGCAAGGATACAACGATCGTAAGATGAATGCTTCTGGTATCACTGGTCGTGCTGCTAAAGAGACAAGTGATGCTGATGTTATTGCATCTGCTGTTGGTTCTATGTCAATCTCTAGTCGCCTAGAGAACGAGCGCATGAAGTTCCCAATGGCTGAACGGAGACAGGCTAAGGAAGCTGCACAACGATTTGGTACTCTTGCTGCTGAGGCTGGTATGCGCGGGGATGTGGAGAAGGTTCAGAAGGCTGTTATGCGAATTCTTCGTGAAGATCCAAAAGCAAATGTTGCTTCGATCATCAAGAAGATTATTGTTGATAAGAATATTCCACAGGCTTACAAGGATATTCTAGCTAAGAACCCAGAGGTTATTATGGAACGATTAACAGTTGGACTGGGTAAATAAAAAAGGGGCCTTTCGGCCCCTTCTCTTTATGGCATGAACACTTGCTTACCACTACGTGGTGGGACATTCTGCAAGTGACACCATCGAGGTGTCTTACTCGGATGTTCCAAGAACAAACCTAATTCCTTCAGTAGTTCTTGATGCTCCATACACCATGCATCAAGAGCACCATCATCATCATTAAGATCAACGGCACGGCAGATCATGTGGTTGGATTTAAGAGAACCACCTGCTGCTTTATTCACAGATGGTGGTCTCCAGCCACTATTGACACTAGGATAAGTTCCGTAGATCTTAAGTAATTTATTCACAGCCACGAGCAATGTTTTCGCATTGTTTATAAACTCATTAGTAAGTTCTTTACTATAAGTCTTATCTCGTCCCATAAAATACTGATCGATGGTTATCATTCTAAATTATCATCCAAATAAGGGGAGTCTCCCCGAAGAATTAAGACACGTATAATGAGTAGGTCAAGGACCAAGCCACCTTCCAGTAGCTCGATCCCTAACATACACCCGCTTATAAACTGTGGGATGATAAACCAACTCATATACCACATACCCCGCTACTGCACTGACGTTCAGAGTTTTCTTCGAATACGACACCCTTGTGCTGGATAGCTTCGCTATACGGAACTTCAGTCAAGGGTTGACCTCCTCTACTTCCATCCGGGTAACAAGTAAACCCTCGCAACCTTGGGGCGTAGGATGCCAAAGTCTTTCCGAAGACGGAAACATCCGCTTCACTATTCCCTTTAGACCACCACGAGGGGAGATTGATTGTGGAGCTAATTGACATATCAACGTAATCTTGTACATCTGCTTGGAACTTGATTCGGCGTTCGTAGTCATGGCTTAGTTTATATGCTGTGTCGATTTTGTCGGGGTCAAGTCCATACTCTTGGACCAGTTGCTCGGCTGTGGAGTCGACCACATATTCATACTTCCACTTGGTCCCTTCCGTAAGATAGCGTCGTTTGTAAGCAACAGCGAATAGTGGTTCAATTCCCGTCGTAGTCGCTGCAAGAATTCCAATTGATCCTGTGGGGGCAATTGCGCGGTACGCCGCCGGACGACTGATATAAAATCTGTCGCAGTGTTCGTTAGCTGATCGTTCAGATTCATCCCTATATACCTCCAACCATTTATGTAGTTCTGGAACTACTTCGTAACAGTATCCTTTTTTGAGTAGCCATGCGTGAATTCCCATGAGACCGAGACCAAGCCTCCGATTCTTTTCCCTGACTCTATAGACTTTATCATAGGGTAGGTCGGCTCGTAGAGTCCCGCATACCAGAAATTTAGAGGCGAGACATACAATATCTCGGAACTCTTCCAGAGTCTCAATATTGCTGAGATTGATGCTACCAAGATTGCAAACGTCAGAGTCATCTTCAGACGTAACTTCTGTACAAGCGTTGCGAAGCGTTTCATTCTGTTTATCACCGAAGTTAAAAGAGAATCCAGGTTCACCAGTCTGCATAGCTTGACGTACGTTAGCTAGGAAGATTGGATCTAAGTGTCGATCTTCTTTATTCAGCCAAGCATCGTCATAGTTTAGACTGATATTAGTCATATCTAATGGAGCAGGGAAGTTGAAGTCCTTACTCTTTAGATTACGGATATCTTCGGACCAGTTCTTGGCTTGAAGAAAATCTTGAATGTCATCGTGTTGCCAATTCAGTGACGCGTAGATGGCAGAACGTCGGGAGCCTCCTTGCATCACATTCCTCCCGATCTCGTTCACCATATTCATGAGCGAAAGTGGCCCGGAAGATGTACCACCAGTTCGTGAAATGGTCTTCCCCCGGCCCCGTAAGATAGTGTAATCGACACCGATTCCACCACCAGTCATAAGACAACTCGTTGCTCGCTTCGCAATCTCTGCCCATTCT
>JACCDR010007628.1_pt1 | contig 18191 bp, 11 predicted proteins | sample 7446431 | NCBI WGS metagenome assembly JACCDR01 (sample SAMN15323443, study PRJNA562643) | freshwater metagenome | isolation source: river surface water | place: USA:Blue River Watershed | collected 2017-08-17
GAGCGAATTAGGGGCCTATCAGGTACCAAATCCCTCCCCAAGAATGTGGTCAAATTATTTGTGTTTAATTCACCAGGACAACATTCAATTTGGATGAAAGACATGAATTATGCAATCGATATACTTTGGGTCGATGATCTTGGTAAGATTGTTCATATCGAGAGAGAAGTGTCTCCGGAGACGTACCCAGAAGCTTTTACTTCACCATCACCAGCTTACTACGTGATTGAGACAAAAGCGGGTTTCACTAAAGAAAAAGGCATTGAGGTAGGAGAAATAGTAGATTTCCCTAAGTAATAATTTTGTGTTATAATATTTTGGCATGATGATCGCTTTCTTAAAGCTTCAGTTTTAGGAAAGAGGAAAGTCCGAACACGTCCACACTTGTGTGGAGAGGGGTAGCGGGTAACTCCCGTCTGGCGTGAGCCAAGAGGTGCGAGCAGAGACGCCAAACTCGAAAGAGAGAGGTACCCACATGTGGGGTAAGTCCATCTGGTAACAGGTGGGGTGAAACGGCAAAACCCTTACTTACGTGCAAGGCCGTGCCGAGTCTTGTACTCGGAGTGCCGCTTGAGGTAGAAGGCAACTTCTATCCTAGATAAATGATCATCCGGTTTTACCGACAGAATTCGGCTTAGATGCCAACAAAGCACCCGTAAGGGTGCTTTGTTGTATGTTACAATAAGTTCATTGTTAGGAGGTGATTATTGTAACTGTTTTTTATGAAGCCAAATATTTTTTTACCGGATTTACAAAAAATTTATAGTGATAATTTAGGAGAGTATCTAAAGCAGATCGCTCAGGTGTTTATCATTTTTTGCTTTGCTTTGCTGCCGATCTTTTTTATCCCTGGAGTGTTCACTTTTTTGGGGTATACCAAGGTCTATCTAGTTGCGGTTTTCTTGCTATTGGCAATTATCTTTAGTTGCTTCTCGATTTTGCGTAGTGGTGTAATACGTTTGTTTATACCACTTTCACTTGCTTTCTTTTGGTTTCTGGCGATCATATCGTTGGTTTCTGCCTTACTGACTTCCGATAGGACTGAGGCTATATACGGAGGGGTAGTCGATACTGGTTCGGCAAGCTTCCTGATCCTGCTAGCTGTCGTGATGACGGTCGCCCAGATCTTTCGCGGTGGAGAAGGGGCAATAAAACGCACAGTTTTTGGTCTAGGTATTGCTGCTTTGTTACTACAGCTTTTTCAGGTTCTTCGAGTAATAGTTGGCCCAGAGTTCTTAAGTTTTAAAGTCTTTAACACCAACACCTCCAGTCTCATTGGTAGTTTTAATGATTTGGCAATCTTCTCGGGATTAACTGTCATTATAGGTCTTGTCTATCTACAAAGTGTTAGAGATTCACTTGTAAGGAAGATCTTGCTCACTATTTTGGTATTATTGTCTTTATTCACGTTGGCTCTGGTTAACTTCCAGGCTGTTTGGATGGTGGTTGGCTTTGTGAGTTTTATAATTTTACTCTACACCATTGCGCGCGATACTTGGCTTAGGGGAAGTGTCGACGCTAGTGGTAATAAGATCTCGCGCTTTACACTAGTTTTGGTTGGTGTAACTTGTTTAATTTCAGCTTTCTTTGTAATTGGGGGTGACTTTTTCTCTGGTGCTCTCTCGAGGGCTACTGGTATCAGTTATTTAGAGGTTAGACCTTCGTTTACCGCCACTACGCAGATCATCGACTCTGTGTGGTCACAAAATATCCTTTTAGGTTCAGGCACTAATCGCTTCGAAGATGCTTGGCGACAATTTAAAGACCCAGCTATCAATGCCACAGCGCTTTGGACAACTGACTTTAATGCTGGTAATGGTTACTTTACAACTTTATTAGTTACTACTGGCTTAGCGGGAGGCTTGGCCTTGCTCGGGTTTTTGTTAACGTTCCTTTACGTTGGTTACCAACTTCTTTATCAGATGAAACTGGAAAATGAGCAGAAGTATCGACTTGCGACAGTAGTTTTTGCTGCAGCTTTATATCTTTGGCTTATGTCGCTGTTATACGTACCAGGAGTCGTCTTGCTACTTCTGGCAGCTCTCGCTACGGGCTTTACCTTTGCGATTTACGCCGAGGCACTACCTGGTAAAGGGTTGCTGTTAAATGTCTCCGAAAAACGTCAGTACGGAATGTTACTAATCATCTTTGTATTGGTAGTAATTTCGACTTCGGTAGTGTCTTTCATTAAGGTGAGTAAAAATTACTACGCTAACGTAATTTATAACAAAGCTTTAGTTACTTACGTTCAAAACCAAAACCCAGCTGAACTTGACTCAGCACTTGCCCGCGCTACTCTACTTAATCCTATCGACACCTATGTAGCCGAGAGAGCACGATTGCGTTTAGTAGAAATTGGCAGGATTAATGCTCTACAGGAACCGACCCCAGCTGATGAACAAAAATTTTCTACTGCGATGAACGAGGGAGCTGATCTTAGTAGTCGAGCTATTGCTCTTGATCCAACTGATCCAGACAACTACCTTCTCTTAGCTAATTTTCTAGCTGTGTACGATCCAAGCACAACTCCGGCTGTGAAAGAAAGAACGGAGAGTATTCTAAAGCAGGCCCAAGCGCTTGATCCTAAAAATCCTTCCTACTTATTAGGTCTCGCACAATATGCTACTCGGAGTGGCGATAATGCTGCGGCAAAGTCTTATCTAACGGAGGCTGTTAGGTTGAAACCAAATTACACAGCTGCTTTACTACAATATGCTAGTATCGATATTGCTGAAGGGAATGCTACTTCAGCGATTGCTATTACTCGTTCTATTATTTCGATTGAGCCACAAAATCCCGCTCGCTACCTACAGTTAGGTCTCCTCCTGGCGGCTAGTAATGATCTAAATAACGCGATCTTGGCTTACAAATCAGCCTTAACTCTTGACCCTAATTACGCCAATGCTCGTTACTATCTAGCTCTAGCTTATAACGCAAGTGGTAAACGAGATGAGGCGATCGCGGAATTAAAAATCGTACAAAACACCAATCAAGATAATGAATTAGTAAAACGTGTAATTGAGAGACTCGAGTCAGGTCTACCGACTGAAGTTGAAGCAGGAAAAGCGGCTGAAGCAGTGGTTGAGGGGGAGGTAAAGAAGGATGGAGAGGTGATTACGACCGACAATCCACCAAAGAGCGATTTGATTACGCCAGTTAATGCCGTACCAGAAAGTAATCCTTCTACACCGGCTGATAATCAGACAACGGTCGAAGCAAGTGCTACTAGTACTCAATAAAACCGATGGTGAAGCGGGTAATACAGTTGATGTACAGTGAAATAAAGGGCTTACATCAAGCCGCCTACATTCTTGCTCTTTTTGCCTTTGGCTCTCAGCTCTTAGCTTTGATTCGAGATCGATTACTGACCCATACCTTTGGAGCGGGGTTAGAGCTTGATCTTTATTACACCGCTTTTAAGATCCCGGATTTACTTTTTGTTTTGTTCGCATCGGTGCTGTCGGTATATGTTTTGTTACCTTTTGTTACTAAAGCGAAGTTAGAAAGTAACGAGGCGGCGCAAAAAGTTCTCAGCCAAACTTTTACGATCTTTATTGCCATTTACCTGGCTTTAGCGGCCATCATCTTTATGGCGACACCAACTCTCATTACCTATCTCTTTCCGGGATTTCAGGGGGAGGTCGAAACCCTTACTTGGTTAATTCGCATCCTCCTTATACAACCCTTCCTCTTAGGAATTTCCAGTCTCTTTGGGGTAGTAACACAGTTGTCTAAACGTTTTGTGATTTATGCAATAAGTCCTCTTATTTATAATCTCGGAATTATCGGGGGGATCTTATTCTTGTTTCCCAGCTATGGATTGTCAGGGTTGGTAGCCGGGGTGGTCCTGGGAGCCCTTGGTCATGTTTTGGTGCAGTGGCCACTTCTGCGTGGTAGTGAGTTGTCTTTTGGTTTGGTACGGAATTTTGACAAGGCACTACTTAAGTCAATTTGTCTTGTGGCGATTCCGCGTGCCTTCACTCTTTCTGTACATCAAGTGACTCTGCTGGCACTTGTCGGTATGGCTACGCTTATGACGCCAGGTTCAGTTGCCGTTTTTCAACTCGCTCATAATCTGCAGTCGGTACCACTATCGATCATTGGGGTGAGTTATTCGGTTGCTGCCTTCCCGGTGTTAGCTGACTTGTTCTCACAGAAAAAACTTTCCGAGTTCACCAATCACCTTCTGACTGCTTTCCGTCATATTATATTTTGGTCTTTGCCGATCATTGCCTTAGTTATTGTTCTTCGGGCGCAAATTGTCCGTGTAGTTTTTGGTAGCGGTGAGTTTAATTGGCACGACACGAAGTTGACCGCAGCCGCTTTGGCCCTCTTCATCGTGTCACTTTTAGGACAAGCTATCTTACTTCTCCTTACTCGGTCCTTTTATGCTGCTGGTAACACTAAGACACCATTTTTTGTGGCGTTGTTTGGCTCAGCACTAACCATTAGTACTGCCTTAGTATTAACTGATCTATACAGTCAAAGTTCTCATCTACAAAACGGAATTACAAACCTACTCCGCTTGGAGTTGGTACCAGGTACGGAGGTGTTAGCGTTGGCTATGGCTTTTGTTTTTGGTGTTATGGTAGAAACGGTTATACTTTTGATTCTCTCTGGCTCGAAGTTTCTGGTACCTTTTGTGACCTTAGGTCGACAGTTATTGGAAGCGTGCATTGCCGGGCTTGCGGCCGGAATCACATCTTACGCCACCCTAAATTTTGTAGTTTATGGCATCAATCAAGAGACTTTTATGGGTATTTTGATTCAGGGAGGAATAGCCGGTATTCTCGGTCTTTTGGCGGCGATATTGTCTTATCACTTGCTTGGCTCAAAGGAACTTAAAGAGATTTATCGTTCTTACCACTCAAAAATCTTTAAAACTGACATTATTGCTCCGCAACAAGAAACCCTCTAGCATTTTCTCTAAAGTAGGGTAGAGTACAGGGAACTATGGAAAATCGAATTAGAAACTTTAGTATTATTGCTCACATTGATCATGGTAAGTCGACTTTGGCTGACCGTATGCTCGAGATCACCAAAACAGTCGAAGAACGGAAAATGAAAGAACAAGTCCTCGACTCAATGGAGCTCGAACGTGAGCGGGGAATCACGATCAAAATGCAACCGGTGCGAATGGGATTTACATATGAAGGGGAAGAATATCAGTTAAATCTTATTGACACTCCTGGTCACATCGATTTTTCTTACGAAGTTTCTCGGGCGCTAAAGGCGGTGGAAGGAGTACTCCTCCTCATCGATAGCACCCAAGGCATCCAGGCTCAAACCCTAACAACTCTCTCCATGGCCAAGGAACAAGGTCTGACTATCATCCCTGTTCTCACGAAGACCGACATGAATCATTCACGCCCCGAAGAAATTGGTCAGTCAGTTGCTACCTTATTATCTTGTGATGTTAAAGACATTCTTCTGGTTTCGGGCAAGACAGGTGCCGGGGTAAAAGAGTTGCTGGAAGAAATCTGTCGTCGCATTCCACCGCCTCGACCATCGGAACTGCCAGCGTATCGTGGTCTCATCTTTGATTTTCAGTATTCTAATCACCGGGGAATAATTGTCTTTATGCGTGTTTTTGATGGGGAAGTGAAAAAGGGCGATGAGTTACGCTTTGTGGCGAGTGGAAATACCTTTACCGCGCTTGAGGTCGGTAAGGTAACTCCGCAAGAGGTGCCAGTGTCTAGTCTTAAGGCCGGAGAAATCGGTTACATTGTGACGGGGATCAAAGAACCAGGCGTGGCTTCTGTAGGGGACACCTTGGTCTTTACCAAAAAACCAGTCGAGGCTTTGCCTGGTTATCAGGAGGCAAAACCAGTAGTCTGGGCTTCAATCTTTCCTGATAGTCAGGATGATTTTACAATTTTGCGACAAGCACTTGATCGCCTTAAGCTTTCCGATTCATCTTTATCGTACGAAGAAGAATCTTCTGGCGTGTTAGGTAGAGGCTTTCGTTGTGGTTTTTTGGGTATGTTACACCTGGAAATTGTGACCGAAAGGTTGCGACGAGAGTTTAATATCGAAATTATTATTACCTCACCGTCGATTGCCTACGAGGTTACTTTTGCTGATGGACAAGTCGAATCAATCTATGCGGCCAACCGTTTCCCGGAATATGGTGTCCAGGCCAAGATAAGGGAACCTTGGCTTTTAGGACAAATTATTACTCCGACTGATTATGTAGGAAACATAATGACTCTTTTGTTTGAGCACGAAGGAGGTATTATTGAAACCGAAGTGCTTGATGATGGTCGAAATCTTTTGGCGATTGAGATGCCACTGCGCGAACTGATGCGTAACTTTTTCGATAAACTAAAGAATGCTTCTAGTGGGTATGCGTCTCTGTCGTACGAAATCGCGGAGCTTAGACCAGCTAGCGTCGTGCGTCTTGATGTGTTAGTAGCGGAAGAACTCATCACTGCCTTTTCTCGGGTGGTTGGGGAAAGACGAGCGGAGTTTGATGCTCGGGCGGTAGTCGAAAAACTCTATGACATTCTTCCGCGTCAGCAATTTGTAACTAAGATCCAGGCTAAGGTGCGAGGAAAGATTATTGCCTCTAAGTCACTTTCTGCGGTCCGTAAAGACGTAACTGGTTATTTGTATGGTGGTGATATTACGCGAAAGATGAAACTTCTAGAAAAGCAGAAAAAGGGTAAAAAGAAGGCTCTTGAACTAGGTAAGTCACGAGTTAATATACCCCAAGAGGTATTTATGAAGATGATTAAGAGCGACTAGGTGCTCATTAATTCCACTCCGCCAGAGTAGGTAAAGATCATGCTTAAGATAATCAAAACTGCAATTACCCCCCAAACCCACTTAATAATTCCCTTGGTTCGTTTCGAAAAAAGTATACTCATAGTGCTAGAATAGTATCATATGTTCGATTTCCAGCAAAAGCGAAAGTGGCGGACAGTCATTTCTTCCCGGATTACCCAGGGTGTTTTGGTGATTATGACAATAATGGTTAGCTTTAGTGCCTATGACCGCTATTTAATTGCTCGTGACATGTCTGAACGTCGGACTGATATTGAAACCGAAATTAAAAATTTAAACGAAAGACGGTCTGATCTTGAGAAGGAGGTGAATTATTTGGAGAGTGAGAGAGGAATGGAAGCGGAAATGAGGCGACAGTTTGATATGGCACGAGAGGGAGAGAAGGTGATCTTGATTGTTGACGATCAAAATTCCGTTGTCGAAGAAATATCTACCACTACAAACGATATCGAAGAAGAAGTCCGTGCGTGGTACCAGTTTTGGTGATATAATCTGCTAATTAATAATTTAAGTTATTTCGTATGGGAAAAAACGTTACTATTTACAGTACTCCGGTCTGTCATTTCTGTCATGCTGCCAAGGATTTTTTTGCCGCTAACAATGTAAGTTATACCGAACATGATGTGGCAAGTGATGCCGCTAAGCGTCAAGAAATGATCGAGCTCACTAGTCAGATGGGGGTGCCAGTAATTCGGATTGATGATGATATTATTATTGGCTTTGATGAACCAAAACTAAAGGAACTTCTTGGTCTCTAAGAATAAAGCAAAACGCACCACGCAAGTGGTGCGTTTTGCTTTATTCTAGACAAAGTCTAGAATAAAAATCCAAAGTCTTTATAGACAGTAATGCCGATTGCTGCTGCTACTAAGATAGCACCAATAGCAATAAAAACATTGAGGGTACCGAGGTGTTTCTTTTCGTCTTGTACTTGTCCAGCCTTCAGGTCTTTTAAAGAGCTATAGATTCCGTAAGAGTAGATGAGTCCGAGTGGGGTAATTAGTAATTCTGACCATAGGCTAAGTACTACATCGCTGGTAATGCTTGGAGTCTCGAAGTCTCCACCAGTCAGTAGGAGAAGAATAACGGAAAGGAGAAAACTTATAACACCAAAAAAGATGAACTTTACCATTACGGTAGTCCATTTACCTTCAACATAGAACCAACTTCGTTGTAGAGCCGGTAGTCCCTTGAGGTTCTCGTTTATCGCCACCATCCCAGAAAACATTAGCCAGCCAGACAAGGCGATACCTGGTATCAGTAGTAAGATGGTTCCACCAAAGATAGCGAGTAGCGACAATAAGGTGGTTAAGAGAAAGGGAAGGATTAATTTGTTTCCATTGCGTAGCGCTTCTGAGGCGGTAAGGTCTGGCTTAGCAATGGTTAAGATGAGGGCTGGATAATAGACAATATAGGCCAATACGTAAACCGCTGTTAAAATCTGACCAACTAGTAGGTTCTCGTTATTTTGAAATAGAGCGAGTAGAATGGCTGGAATAAAAACTAATAAAGATATAGTAATAAAAGTGATAATTCTTTCACTGTAGATTTTCCATGCCCAACCAAGTAGTTTGGGAGCAGATGGTATGGTGGCAACGATGTTTGGTGTAGTTACGTCACTTGTACTGTTAGTTTCTTCCATATTTACATTTAATCTTATAACCCAAACATTATAACATTGACCTCGGTTTGTTTCTCAAATGGTAGTCATTTAGGGATAATTTCGATTTTTAATTTACGAAAATTGATATAATGAAACTGTGACCAAAAAGGGTAAAATTGAAAAAGACGCTAAGCAAAAGCCGCGTAAGTTTTATTACGTGTTAACGGTTTTGTTGATTGGGTTTTTGATTATAGTCTCGGCTTTTTTTGGTAAGAATAAGACAGAAACTTACGCCCAATTAGCAAAGTTTGCGCCTGCAACTTGTTTGGGTGGATGGGAAAATCCTGGTTTAGCCACGATGAGTGAAGAGGTGAGTTTTTTCTCTTCGCTATATAATGAAGAAAATTCAGCTGTCTACAAGGATAATTTATCACCGCTTTATTGTGGAGGTTTTGTGGGTAGTTTACCACCAGAGACTTACCATACTAGAGTAACTCTACGTCTTTCCTGGTTTCAGGAGACTATACATCCGGTAGTGATTGAGTCAGATGCTGAGAATATGCTAGGAGAAGATCAGGAAGATAATAAAGAAAATAAAGAAGTGAGTCCGGAAGCAGCTGTTGTTGGTAGTGAAGTTGTGGAAAGTTTATCCGACACCTCGTCTACAACTTCTGAGACTTCGGTAGATTTGGCAAGTTCAACATCTAGTCAGTCCCTTGTAGCGACTAGTAGTGAAGAGACTTTGTTGGAAGGAGAGACAGAAAACGACGATCTGGCAAGTACTACTACATCAGTTGATAATATTGAAACCAATAATGGGTCAAATGAGGAAGAAAACATATCTGAAGAAGTGAGTGAGGGTGAATCTACGAAAGAAGAAAAATCTATAGTGGAAGAACAGGAAGAAGCGGCGGTCGAAGAACAAGAGGTTATACAAGAGGAAGTTTCGTCGGAGGAGCCGGTTAGTTTTTGGCGCTTTTGGTTTGGTCAAGAAGCCCTAGCAAATAATGACACTACACTTTCTTCTGTTTCCGGTACGACTAGCGAGGAGTTAGTTGATGAGTTGATTGGGGAGGTGAGTACGACTACTACCAAGAGTGAAATAGAACATGAAACTGACTCACCGCCCGGAGCGCAATTTGCCATCAAGTACACACTGGATGGAGTTAATTGGTACGTTTTGGGCTATGTCTCTGAGGTAACAAACGATATTCGTTTTGAGTTACCCAAATCGGTTATCCAAAATCTCGCCGATATCACTAGGTTACAAATCGGAGTTATTCCTTTAATTCAGATTGATCCAGTTCCTCCAGTATATTTAGAAACGTTATGGCTTGAAGTCTCCTATGCTAGCGTTAAGGAGTTGGCTGTTAATGAGATCGTGAATTACAGTGGTGAAGTAGTTCCTTTTACTGAGATCGAAATTTTAACTGCTAAAGATTTATTAGTTATCACTGAGATTGGCTCAACGACGGCTAGTAGTAGCAGTGAAGTAGATTCATCAGGGGTGGTAGCAACCAGTACTGACAGTGTTATAGAACTCGATTTGTTATCACCAGAAGATCGTAGAGAAGAGCCGGTTGAAGAAAAAACCATCGATCCGATTTCCCAGGAAGCGGAAATTGAAGTTGAGGTCATAACAGAACCTTTATTGGCTTCTAGTACCGATATTCCGGAAGTCGTCAATTCGACAACGACATTACCAGTAATACTAGCTACCTCAACAAAACTCTTTTTGCCCGTTAGTGAAATTTCTCACTTACATGGTATTGATCGGACCTATACCTTACTGGTTAGGGATATTGGTACTACCACTAGGCAGCTCTGGTTGTTTGACTTTACTTTGCGACAAGCAATTAATTTGACTATGGATGATGTAACTATCTCTACTTCAAGTAAGGTCGGAGTTAAGGATCGAATCGTCTTTTGGTACAATCATAGCCACGAGAGTATTTATGCTTATGACCTGCGTACAGCTGGAACCTTGCACCTGCTAAATATCGTCGCCAATTTACCGGTGACCAGTGAATCGCGACGATTTGTTCTGCCGTTTACTACCTGGGAATTGGTGGATAAAGTACAGGAATTTGCCTTTTATTCACGCGAAACCGGAGAGGTTTTCTCCGATGAAAATCTGGTCGGGGTCACCGAGTTTTTGTCCAAATTTAAATTATTTGGTCGTTTAAACTCCGAAGAGGTTGATCGTTTAGGAGTAGCTGGCTTATGGTATGAGTAATTCCTTCTTCGAAAGAGCTTTTTTGGTACCACTCCTTATCTTTACCTTAGTATTAGAGATTGTCTTACCAATTCCTTTTAGCCAACCAGAGGAAGTACATGCGGCTGTAGATGCGACCGAAAATGAATACCAGATTGAGGTTGGTCCAATTACCGGAACAGCGAGCGCTAATTATGTCTACGCTTCTTTCTTCAATCCTGGTTCTTCTGGTAAAACTGTCTCCATTAAAAGTATTAGTGTGCGGGCCGAAGCAACTACGACAGCAAACTATGTAAACCTTAGTACGAGAAGAACCTCTTCTGCCTCAGCGGGCACGCAGATTGCGGCCGCTGATATTCCTAAGAAAAATACTTCTTCAGCCAATCCGGTTATGGAGGTTCGCCATACGGGTGTGACAGTTGGTCTCTCAGGAGCAACCGAGTCGAGACTGTTAGGACAAGCCATGCCAGGAGCTAACGGACAGTTTTATAGTCGGAGGGAAATTACTTTTTCGACTAGTTCAGAAAAACTTATTCTCCAACAAGGTGAGGGGATTGCTGTCTATCAAGAAGCGGCCGGAGATACTGATCAGCTTATCCGGGTTACTATCGAATGGGAAGAATTAGCGTCAGTTCCAACCGCACAAAATGAATTTATGATGGCTTTGCCTAGGGTGGAAAACGCCGCAGCGGCAGACTATACCTATAACGCGTTTTTTAATCCTACTAACACCGGCAAAGCTGCTCTGGTTAAGCGAATATGGTTTGGGAGTGAGACTTGTGATGGAGCTGCCGTATACACCAATAATATTGTCTTAAGGAGAATTTCTAATTCAACTGGTGGGACTTTTGTTGCGACTAGTAGTATACCGAAAAAGAATACTAACAGCAGTAGTAGTGTAATGGATATTAGACACACCAACGTGACTGAGACGCTGGTTGGTGGTGCGGATGCCCGTTTAGGACATGTGACTCCTTGTGGGGCGGCTGGCGAAACCCAAGGTTGGCAGGAACATAACTTCCATCCCAGTGACGCACCGATTGTTCTCAAGCCAGGAGAGGGGATTGCTTTGATTGCGGACGCTACCGGAAACGCCAACCAAATCGTCCGTATGTTTATTGAGTGGCAAGAAGTAGCAATGGCTAGTGTGCCTAGTGAGGATGGTGAGTATCTGTGGGCTAGTTCTCGGGTAGAAAATGTTGCCTTAGCTCTCGGTACGACAACTTATACTATTTACAATCCTGTTAGTTCGAGTAAGACAGTGTTGGTTCGTAGGATGGGGATTAGAAATGATGCTGACGGAGCCGCTGCTTATTCCACTTTCAATTTCCAGCGAATTAGTACTTCAACCACTGGCACACTTATTACCGCCTCAAATCTTCCTAAAAAGCATGCTAGTAGCAGTGATGCGGTCTTAGAGGTGAGGTGGTGTGGTGCTACTTGCACTACTAACATGAATCCGACTTATTTGGGGTCTAGAAGCATCTCGTCTTCTGGTTTATCTGATTCTGGTTTATTTAAAAGTAGTGGTGCTGGGGCGGTTGGTCAGATTATTGGTTTACGAGAAATTAGCTTTGGAGATAATGAACCTATCGTCTTAAAACCTGGCGAAGGGATTGGTGTTTATATTAATTATTTAGCGGGTAACGCTAATCACTACACTAAAGTTTTTTTTGAGTGGGAAGAAGAAAGTTCCACGCCTAGTACCCAAAATCAGTATTTAGTCGATATCGGCAGTATGCCAGGTAATACAGGAACAAGTTATAACTATGCGACTTTTTTCAACCCAGCTAGCGCCACGGTTACGGCGGTTGTAAAGCGAATCAGTTTGCGAGTTGATACTATCACTACAGCGGTCTATATCCCGATGCGTATTCGACCATTAGTTTCTGCCTCCGGAGGAACGCAGATTGCGGTCGCTGATATACCCAAAAAACATTCTAGCTCCTCGAATAGTCAGATGGAAATAAGGCGAACTGGTGTCACTGCCACTTACGCTACTACCTCAATATTAGGTCAAGCAATCGGCGTTACTTCCCCTGGAGCGGCGGGGTCGGCGATTTTGTCTGCCAATACAGGTTATTATGAAATGCTTTTTGCTAATGACGAACCCCTTATTTTACAGCCTGGTGAAGGAATTGGTTTCCATCATGATACATCAGCCGGAGATGCGGATTTCCGTTCCAAGTTACTGATTGAGTGGGAAGAAATTGCGACAAGTAGTGCCCCGGCCGCGGATAATCATCACCTCCTAACGATGGGTTCGGTTAACGGATCGGCTTCCGCTAATTACGTATATGCTACTTTGTTTAATCCGGCGGGCTCGGAACATACCTATGCTATACAAAGAATTAGTATAAGGGCAGCTCGTACAGGGGCTTTGACGGCACCAGGTAATATTCCGATTAGTGTTCGTCGCATATCATCTGCTTCTAATGGAACATTATTGGCGACTAGTACGATTACTAAGAAGCATTCGGATTCAGCCTCGACGACAGCCGAGGCACGTAGCACAGGAGTTACGGTGACTTTTTCGCAAGCAACCAGTTCGCGAATATATGGAGCCCGTTCACCGGGAGCAGCTAACAATTTTGGTAATAATGATAAGGAGATTTATTTTGGGGATGAACTTATTTTGTTACCAGGTGAAGGTATCGCCCTGTATCAGGAGACAGCGGCTGGGGATACCAACTTACGGTATTGGTTCACTATTGGTTGGGAGGAGGTTGTCGGACCCAAAAATCCGCCAACCCTAACTTTTAGTATTTCGGATAGTAGTGTTGGTTTTGGTACCCTGATTGCTGGTGGTAGTCGGTATGCTACCGGTAATACACTTGGTGCTTCGAGTGATACTGGGGATGCACATACTTTAAGTATTACCACCAACGCTGACGATGGCTTCGTGCTCTCAGCGACCGGTACTACCTTAACTTGCACAGCCTGTAGTGGCGCGACAGTAACCGCTATCGGTGGTACGGCTACAACAGCCTTGGTTGGAACTGAACAATTTGGTTTGCGGGCAACTACTACCAGTGGTAACGGAACGGTAGCTTCCCCTTACGCAAGTAGTCTTTGGGCCTTTGATACAGCAGCTTTTCCTGATGTTCTTGCAACCGGGCCTGGGGACGAGGTAGAAACTATTTTGGGGGTTAGGTATATGAGTAACATTGCAAGTAATTCGGACCCTGGTTCTTATTCAGCAGTTATTACTTATATAGTTACTTCTTCGTTCTAAAGACTTTTCCACAGTGGAGTTAGTATTATGTGTATTGTTATCGCTATAATGTATTTAACCCTAATGTGGAGATTAGTGGCTTATTACTCTTAAACAAATTGTACAATGTTTATTACTTACGTAGAGCGTAGCGTAGCCATTTTGGTGGCAATTACTTTCGCCTTTATTAGCACCTATGGAATTTGGTATAACTTAGCTGAAGCAGCTGCTTTGGCCAACATATCAGATACCTTAACAAGTCAGAAGGTAAGTACGGCCTCCAACCATACTTTGGTTTTTCGTACACCAACTGGAGCAGGTGATAGCTCGGATACCATAACTATCAATGTGCCGTCAGGGTTCAATATGAACTCACTAGACTTCAATGATATTGACTTAGCTCACTCAGCTGGTAGTCAGTCTAACTGTACTAACCCTACTTACTCTAATGAAGAAACCCTTGCTGGTACCCCTACCGGTTCAGCCTGGGGTGCAGCTCTTTCTGGACAAATAATTACCCTCACTGCGCCCACAGACGGTGTTGGAGCGGCGGCGATTGCTACTAATGCCTGTGTACAAGTTCAGATCGGTACACACGCAACGGCTGGAGCAACTGGTGATACTCAAATCACCAACCACTCAAGCGCCGCAAGCTACACTATTGGTATTGCTGGTGTGTTTGGTGATGTGGGTAGTACTACCATCAACATTTTGAACGATGATCAGGTTAGTGTTACCGCCAACGTTGATCAATCGATCACTTTCACAATCTCCGATAACTCTATTGGTTTTGGTACCCTAAACTCCGGTGCCGCTCGCTACGCCAGTGGTGATGCAACGGGTTCTGGTTCAGAAACTGAAGCTCATACTCTAGTTGTAGGTACCAATGCTTCTAATGGCTATAGTCTAACAGCTTCAGGAACCACCCTCACTTGTGCCTCTTGTAGTAATGCCACCGTCACAGCTATCGGAAGTTCTAACACTGCCTCTAGTGCTGGAACCGAACAGTTCGGACTTCGTATGACAGCTTCTGGAGGATCAGGTGCAGTAAGTGCTCCGTACGCTGCAGCCGGATTTGCCTTTGATACGGCCGCTTTCCCTGATGAAATCGCAGCGGCCACTGGCTCAAGTGCCAACACTACATACTCTGTCCGATATCTCGCTAACATTGCAGCTAACACCGAAGCGGGAGCCTATACCTCCACTATCACCTATTCAGCCACAGCTAACTTCTAGATTATTTAAATAAGGTTGTGCTATAATAGTCCTGTTAAATGAGACTGTTAAGCACAACCTTATTTTTGTTGTTAGCTGGCTTGGTATTAGCGCCTTATTCTGCGTCAGCGTTAACTCTAACACCAACGAAATTTGAAGTAGCCGCTGATCCGGGTGGAACAGTAATCACCGAAATTGTTATTCTTAATGAACAACAGGAAGCTAAGACCTTCTACTTATCTTCAGAAAATTTTGAACCAAGAGGAGAGACAGGCTCACCTTTCTTTGTTGGCGGAGGGACAGGATTAGCTAGTTGGATCACTACCCAAGAGTCGGTTTTTATTACCGCCGGTGAAAGAGTGTCGATTCCAGTTACTATTAATATCCCTCCCAATACAGAACCTGGTGGATATTTTGCAGCCGTATTCTTTGGTAGCCAGCCACCAGCAGCCGGTGAAGGTTCTGGGGTTTCAATTGGTGGAAAAGTCGGAACCTTAATTCTGCTTCGAGTTAACGGTGAGGTTAAAGAGGAGGGAGGTTTGTTAGAGTTTACGGCTGGAGACAAGCAGCGCTTATTTGGTCAGCTGCCGATCTCATTTGTCTATAGATTAAATAATGCTGGTGGAGATAGAGTTGTGCCCAGAGGCGAAATTAAAGTTACTAACACCTTTGGTCAAGAAGTGATAGCTTTGTCAGCCAACGAAAATGAGGGAAGTGTCCTCCCAGGTAGTATCCGACGTTTTGAAACGAAGTGGTCAGGTGAAGGGGAGTTAGCAGCTGATGCTTCTTTCTTTAAAAAAGCTGGGTATCAGTTTAGTAACTTTCATTTTGGTCTTTATAAGGCTAGTCTGGATTTGACCTGGGGTACAGCAGGGCAAAAAGCTAATAACTCATATACAATTATTATCTTCCCTTGGCAACTCATCGTTATAGTCTTAGTGTCCCTTGTTGTAATAATCTTTGCCTTTAAACAGTATAATCGAATTATTATTGCTCGATCGAAGGGGCGTGGTTAATATGAATAGGAAGTTACTTCCTAGCATCTACGGAGTTTTTGCATTTTTAATTCTTACTATACTTCCCGGAACAGTTCTCGCTGTTTCTTATGATGTGAACATTATTGCCACTGTACCTGGGTGCGGAGATGAAATTATTGGAACTGGTGAAGAATGTGATGGTAGTAACCAGGGTGGGGCAAGTTGTAGTAGTCTTGGTTTTGCGTCCGGTCCCTTAAGTTGTTCTAGTGTCTGTACTCGCATTACTTCAGCTTGTGTTGCAGCGACACCAGATGGTGGGGGATCGGTACGGTCTGATTATAGTTACCCTGATCTGCCAAACACTAATATAGTGGTTAGTGGTTATAGTGAACCCTACGCTCGAGTACAGTTACTTAAGGATGGACAGTTGACCGCTACAGCGATTGCTAATGAGGGCGGCCATTTTCAATTAACTATATCTGGTTTAAACGAAGGGACTTACCTAATGCAATTAGTATCGGTTTCAAGTCTTCGGATTTTTGCTCGTGGAGAAACTTTCCCGCTTCGAGTAGTCTCTGGTTTGACTACTCGGGTATCCGATGTGCTTCTTCCGCCTGCTGTGTTAGTTGATGAGACGTTGACTGGTGTAGTTTTTCGCGGTCGAGCTATACCCAACACTTCTATTGTTATGAGAATCTTTAATGCGAGTACCACAATCGAACGCTTAATTACTACTGATAACAACGGTGATTTTGTCTCGACAATTGATAATGCTCAACTACCGGCTAGTCTTTATCAAGCGGAGTTACGGTTAAGTTTCCGTGGCTTTGAAGTCATAACAACAATTCCTAAGTTTCAAACAAATAATTTAGTTAACGCGGGGCAAAATTGCTTGTTAACCTATGATCTTTCAGCTGATTGTGCGCTTAATGTTGTCGATTTTATCTTAGCTAGGCGCTATTACCAGTTTAGTCCGACGGTACTTTTATTTGATTATAACAATGATGGTAAACAAGATTTAAAGGATTTCAGTATAATGGCTTATTATTGGACTGGTTAATATGTTGAAATACTACCTTTTACTTTTTATTCTCTTTATCCCTGGTATTACAAAAGCCAGCGAATATTACTTTCAAGCTTTACCAACCGAAGTATCTTCCGGGGAACAATTTGAAGTGATTTTAAAGTTAAATACCGAAGGGGAGAAGGTAAATGCCCTTTCCGGACGAATTAATTATGATCCAACCATTGTTGATTTAGAGCGGATTAGTGATGGTGGTTCATTAATAAAACTTTGGATCGATCGACCTCTCTCGCGGGAAGTGGGGGTTGTAGACTTTTCCGGAATTACTCCCGGTGGCTTTTCTTCGGTTGATCAACCAGTAGTAACTTTGTATTTTAAGGCGAAAGCCAGCGGTCGAAGTTTAATCAGTTTGGAAGATGCCAAAGCCCTCCTCCATGACGGGTTGGGGACTGAGTCGGAAGTAGTAGTTAGAGGTTTGGAGGTGGCGATCAGTACCCAAACTAGTAATGTGCCAGATATTGTTTTGCCTGCAGATAACTATCCACCAGAGAACTTCTCTCCAGTCATCACAAGTCAACCTGAAGTATTTTCGGGTGATAAGGTTTTGATATTCTCTACTGTTGATCAAGGATCTGGTTTAGCCTCCTACTATGTAAGAGAATACCGTATTCCATTTCTTAGTTTTTTATCTGACTGGCAAAAGGTAGAAAGTCCATATCGACTTCAGGATCAAGAGCGTCGGAGTTATATAGAGGTGAAGGCAGTTGATCATTCTGGTAATGAAAGAATCGTGGAAATATTGCCAGAGGTGCCAGTCGATTTATACTGGTACTGGCTGATCCCACTACTGTTACTCTTAGCTATGTATCGTCTAAGAAACACTTTTAGTCACTTGAGGCTCAATTAACTTACCTAAACTTAAACCCAAACTAGTGCCCTCGGCCGGAATCGAACCGACATCTCTTCCTTAGGACGGAATAGCTCTATCCATTGAGCTACGAAGGCAATATCCTACTTTAGCATAATCCACAAGGTAAAATCCACCACAAGAAAGAATCAAATCACGGTTGAAAATAGTTTGAAACCCATGTAGAATATCGTGAATTGCTTGGGTAGCTCAGTTGGTAGAGCATTTCCCTGAAGAGGAAGGGGTCGGC
>JACCDR010124023.1_pt1 | contig 18187 bp, 16 predicted proteins | sample 7446431 | NCBI WGS metagenome assembly JACCDR01 (sample SAMN15323443, study PRJNA562643) | freshwater metagenome | isolation source: river surface water | place: USA:Blue River Watershed | collected 2017-08-17
CCTGTACAGCGACGACACCCGGACCCAGGTGGCGCTGACCTGGCACGGCCTGCGCCAGCAAACCGAAAAGCAGGAGATTGACGGCGCGATCCGCCCCAGCCGCTGCCTGGCCGACTTCGTGGCGCCCAAGGGTGTGGTACCCGACTACGTGGGTATGTTCGCGGTCACGGCCGGCATCGGCGTGGAGAAACAGGAGCAGTACTTCCTGGACGACCATGACGACTACTCCGCCATCATGCTACAGGCCCTGGCGGATCGCCTGGCCGAAGCCTTTGCCGAATGCCTGCACCACCGCGTGCGCACCGACCTCTGGGGCTACGCAGCACATGAAGCGCTGAGCAACGAGGAGATGATCGCCGAGAAGTACCAGGGCATCCGCCCTGCGCCCGGCTACCCGGCCTGCCCGGACCACAGCGTGAAGCGCGAGATGTTCGAGCTGCTGCAATGCGAGGAGATCGGCATGGGCCTGACGGAGAGCCTGGCCATGACCCCGGCGGCCAGCGTGAGCGGCTTTTACCTGTCGCACCCCGAGAGCACCTACTTCAACGTGGGCCGCATCGGCGAAGACCAGCTGCACGACCTGGCGCGTCGCCGCGGTATGAGCGAGCAGCAGCTGCAGCGCCTGCTGGCCCCCAATCTCTGAGCGCGGCTTTACGCAGTTTTACACATCCTTGTCCTGCAGGCCGCGGCGGCCTGTCTACCATCGACGCGCTGTCGCGTTGGAGTAGAACCGACGGCCTCACGAAGCGCTCGTGGGCCAGGCAACAAGGAAACCATCATGAGTGAATTGACGAATACCGGCGCGGTTGCGGCCGGCACCAAGGGCCTGTGGGCCGCCGTGGGCGTGCTGGGTGTGGCCGTGGTCGGACTGGGCGGTGCCCTGTACGCGACCCAGCGGCCCCAGGCTCTGCCCGAACTCGCGGTTGTGGGCGCGCCGGCCGAGGTGCCGGCGGCTGTGGCACCTGCTCCCGAGCCGCCCGTCAGGGCCGAGCCGGCCCCCGCAGCCAAGCCCAAGCCCCGTGTTGCCCCGGTCCGCAAGGCCGCAGCCGAGACGCCGCCTGCGGCCCCTGTGCTTGCGCCCATGCCGGAGGCTCGTCCGGTCTGCGCTGACTGCGCCACGGTGCAGGCGGTCACCCCCTTCGAGCGCGAAGTCCCGAGCACCGGTACGGGTGCTCTGGCCGGCGGTGTGCTGGGCGCCATCGTCGGCAGCCAGGTCGGCCAGGGTTCGGGCCGCAAGCTGGCGACCGTGATCGGTGCGATCGGCGGCGGCATGGCCGGCCACCAGGCTGAGAAAAAGATGCAGAAGGCACTGGCCTACCGGGTCGAGCTGCGCATGGACGATGGCAGTACCCGCACACTCGAACTTGACAGCCCGGTCACCGTGGGCGAGCGCGTCCGTTTCGACGGCAGCACCCTGCAGCCCCTGTCCGCCGAACGTTAAGCCGGTCTGTGCCGTCGGGCCAGCGCCAGGCGCTGCGCCTGTGCCAGGGCCAGCACACCTGCCACGCTGAGGACGAGCAAGAGCCACAGACCCGTGCTGTAACCGGCGCCCGGGCTCCAGAGCAGGCCCAGCAGCAGCGGTGCCGCCGCGCGGGCCAGCGCCATCGGCAGGCCCAGGGCGCCATTGAGCGACGCCACATGGGCGCGGCTCACGTACTCGGCCACGGCCGTTCCCTTGACGATGGTCAGCATGCCATTGCCCATGCCGAAGAGCAGCACAAACAGCAGCAGCACAGCCGTCTGTCCAGCGCCCGCCCACGGTGCGAGCAGCAGGGCCAGCAGGCCCGCGGGAATGAAGACGGGAATCAGCCGGTTGCTGCGGTGCAGGTCCAGATGGTGTTCGAAGCCGTACAGCAGGACGCGTCCGAGGACCTGCAGCACGCCGATGCTGGCGGGTACGGCGATGACCCAGGCCTCGGGCAGGCCGTTCTCGCGCAACAGGCTGACCAGATGCGCCGGCAGAGCCGCCGTAACCGCCATGAGCAGCACGATGAAGGTGCCGATCAGCAGGAAAGGCCCGCTGAGCAGGTGCCCGCGCAAGCCCGGGGCCCGGACCATGTCGCTCGCGCCTGCTGCAGGGGTGGGCGTGGGCGCAGCGCCTCGCAGCAGCAGGGCGTGAAGGGGCGCGCAGATGAGCAGGTGCAGCGCCGCCAGCACCAGCAGGGCCGCGCGCCAGCCCAGGGTGGCGATCAGCCAGGCCGACAGCGGGATGAACACCGTGCTGGCCAGGCCACCTAAAAAGGTCATGGTGATGATGGCGCGACGGAAACCGTCCGGAAAGCGGCGCGTCAGCACGGCAAAGGCGGGCTGGTACAGCGTGGCCGCCAGGCCAGCGCCCAGCAGGAGCCAGACGGCGTAAAAGCCGCTGCGCGACTCGACCAGACTGTGCAGGGCCAGGCCCAGGGCCAGCAGCAGGGAACCGCCGGTCATCACGATACGTTCGTGGCCGCGGTCGATCAGCCGGCCGACCGGCCAGGCCAGCAAGCCCTCAGCCAGCAGCGCCAGGCTGAAACCCAGCGACACTTCGGCCCGGCTCAGATCCAGGGCCTGCTCCACCGGGCCCAGCAGCAGGGCGAAGGTGTAGAACACGCTGCCCCAGCTGATCAGCTGGGCCAGGGACAGCCAGCCTATCAGGGACGCTGCGGAGCGCGTGTGCATGCAAGTCATTATGATTCGGCACACTTCTCGTTCGCCTCCTCCCGCATCCCCAGGCGACACTGCCATACCCCCTCCATGACCTCCGGCCCCTCCGCGCTTTCCCTGTCCACGCGTCGTTCCGTCCTGCTGCTGTCCTTCGCGACGTTTGCGAGCATGGCGGCGCAACGCCTGTGCGACGCCATGCTGCCGGAGCTCTCGCGTGTGTTTTCGGTCACCCTGGCTGAGGCGGCGCAGGTGATCTCGCTCTTTGCCGTGGTCTATGGTCTGTGCCAGCTCTTCTATGGCCCGCTGGGTGACCGGCTGGGCAAGTTCCGCATCGTCACCTGGGCCACCCTGGGCTGCAGCGTCGGCAGCGTGCTCGCGGTGTTTGCCGCCAGCCTGGACATGCTGGTGCTGGCGCGCATGCTGGTGGCCCTGGGTGCGGCCGCCATCATTCCGCTGTCCCTGGCCTGGATCGGGGACGCCGTGTCGTATGAACAGCGCCAGGAAACGCTGGCGCGCGTGGGCCTGGGCACGACCCTGGGCATCACGGGCGGGCAGCTGATCGGGGGCCTGTTCACCGACACCCTGGGCTGGCGCTGGGCCTTCGCTTTCATGACCGGTCTTTTCGGCGTGGTCGGCCTGCTGCTCTGGCGCGACGGGCTGCGCCAGCGCCGCGAGGCGGCCCATCTCGGGCACAACCCCGTGCCCGAGGTGCGCCCGGGTTTTGTGCAGCAGGCCCTGCAGATCGTGACGGGTCGCTGGTCGCGGGTGGTGCTGGCGGTGGCCCTGGTGGAAGGCGCTTCGGGGTTTGGTGTGCTGGCCATCTGGGCCTCGCATCTGCACCACGAGCTGGGCCTCCCGCTGGCGGCTTCGGGCGCCGTCGTGGCGCTGTTCGGCCTGGGAGGCATGGTCTATATGGCCGTGGCGCGTTACCTCATCCCCCGTCTGGGCGAACACGGTCTGGCGCGCACGGGGGTGGTCCTGCTGGGCCTGGCTTCGCTGGTGATCGCCTTCACGCCGGTCTGGTGGCCCAGTGCGCCCGCCAGCCTGCTCGCGGGTTTCGGCTTTTTCATGTTCCACAACACCATGCAGACCAATGCCACGCAGATGGCGCCGGCGGCCCGTGGCACCGCGGTCTCGCTGTTTGCCTCGGCCCTGTTCATGGGCCAGTCCATCGGCGTGCTGCTGGCAGCGGCGCTGGTCGGCCTGCTGGGTTCCACGGCCGTCATCGCCCTGGGCAGCGGCGTGCTGGTGGCCGTCGGCCTGTATTTTTCGGTCGCGCTGCGCCGACGGCACGCCCTCATGCAGGCCGGGTAGGCGGCCGGTACTGCAGGGCCTCCGCCACGTGCGGCAGCAGGATGCGTGGCTCGCCAGCCAGGTCGGCCACCGTGCGTGCCACCTTGAGCGTGCGGTGCAGGCCGCGTGCTGACCAGCCCAGGCGCACCGCAGCGGCGTCCAGAAACCGGAGCGCGGCTTCCTCGGGCCGGCTGTGCTGGTCGATGTCCTGGGCACCCAGCGCATGGTTGGGTTTGCCCTGGCGCTGCAGGGCGCGTTCCCGCGCCGCGACACAACGTGCACGCACGACGGCCGAGGATTCGCCCCCGGCCGCCTGCAGCAGCTCCGTGGCGGGCACGGCCCCGACGGACACGTGCAGGTCGATGCGGTCCAGCAGCGGGCCCGAGAGTCGGCCCTGGTAACGCGCCACCTGGTCCGGCGTGCAGCGGCAGGCGTGCACGGAAGATCCGAGGTGACCGCAGGGGCAGGGGTTCATGGCCGCGATCAGCTGGAAGCGGGCCGGAAACTCCGCGCGGCGGGCCGCGCGCGCGATGGTGATGTGGCCTGTCTCCAGCGGCTCGCGCAGGGCCTCCAGCGCGGCGCGCGGGAACTCCGGCAGCTCGTCCAGATAAAGCACACCGTGGTGAGCCAGTGAGACCTCACCCGGCCGCGGCGGGGATCCACCGCCCACCAGGGCCACGGCGCTGGCCGTGTGATGGGGGCTGGCGGTCGGACGTCGGCCCCAGTGCTTGAGATCGAAGCGGCCCGCCAGGCTGGCAATCGCGGCACTTTCCAGGGCCTCGTTGGTGTCCATGGGCGGCAGCAGGCCGGCCAGGCGCTCGGCCAGCATGGACTTGCCCGTGCCGGGCGGGCCGCTGAGCAGCAGGCTGTGACCGCCCGCAGCGGCGATTTCGAGGGCCCGCCGGGGGCCGGCCTGTCCCTTGACGTCGGCCAGGTCGGGCCCGCTGGCCAGGGCCAGGGGTGCGTGGGTGGCCAGTGGCGCCCAGCCCGGCGTGTCAGTGGCCTGCGGGTCGCGGCCCGGCATGAACTGTCCGGCCACATCGAGCAGGTGCCCGGCCCGGTAGACCGTGAGCCCGGGGACCAGGGCCGCTTCTTCTGCGCTGCCCGGGGGCAGGACCAGCCGGGCGGCGGTCCCGCGCAGGGCGAGGGCCATGGCCAGGGCGCCGCGCACCGGCCGCAGCTCTCCCGAGAGGGAGAGCTCACCCGCGAATTCGTGGCCCGCCAGGGCGCCGGCCTCGATCTGCCCGCTGGACGCCAGGATGCCCAGGGCGATGGGCAGGTCGAAGCGCCCTGAGTCCTTGGGCAAGTCAGCCGGGGCGAGGTTGACCGTGATGCGCTTGTTGTGGGGAAACTCGAGGCCGGCGTTGAGGAGGGCCGAACGGACCCGCTCGCGGGCCTCCTTGACCTCGGTCTCGGCCAGGCCGACCAGCGTGAAGCTGGGCAGCCCATTGGCCAGGTGGACTTCGACGTTCACTGCCGCTGCCTCCAGGCCCAGCAGGGCCCGGCTTTGTACCCGTGACAGACTCATGGCGATTTCCTCCACAAAACGGTGCAGGTCCCGGACCTACGGCCCGAAATGCGCACCTTGATGGTGCGTTCTGTATATCCGTACAGTTATCATAACGCGGCCGGTGCCTATACGTGCACATATCGCTGTGGGAATTTCTGCGGCCCGACTTGGCACGGTCCCTGCTTAACAGGTGCGTCCCTTTAACCCTTTGATGGAGTACGACATGAACCTGAAATCCAAGATCGCTCTCGCCGCCCTGGCCCTGACCGCTGGCACCACGGCTTTTGCCCAAGTCGCCTACAACGTGGGTGTGGTGAGCGAGTACCGCTACCGTGGTCTGTCGCAGACCAACGGTGACCCGGCTCTGCAGGGTGGTGTGGACTACGCCCATAGCAGCGGCTTCTACCTCGGCGCATGGGCCAGCACGATCAGCTGGATCAAGGATGCCGGAAGCAACGCGAAGGGCCCGGTTGAGCTTGACGTCTATGGCGGTTACAAGGGCACTGTTGGCCCGATCGGCTACGACGTGGGTTACCTCCGCTATGAGTACGTGAACAACTCGTACACGAAGACTGGCAATCCCAGCCCGAACACGGACGAAGCATACGTTGCCGGCAGCTACGGCCCCTTCACTCTGAAGTACTCCTATGCCTTCTCGAACCTGTTCGGCACGAGAAACAGCAAGGGCACGACCTACACCGATCTGTCGGCCACCTTCGATCTGGGCAAGGGTTTCAGCCTGGTTCCGCACGTGGGCTTCCAGGACTTCAAGAGCAACAACGGCACCAACAACGACACGCTTGACTACACCGACTACTCCCTGACGCTGAACAAGGATTTCGGCGCCGGCTATTCGGGCAGCCTGTCCTACGTCTCCGTCGACCAGAAGACGGCCGGCTCCTGGGCCCGCAACCTGGCCAAGGACCAGGTCATCCTGGGCGTGAAGTACAGCTTCTAAGCGTCTCAACTCAATCCAGAGGAGAACCCATGAAACTCGTTACAGCCATCATCAAACCCTTCAAGCTCGATGAGGTGCGAGAAGGTCTGTCGGCCATCGGGGTGCAGGGCATCACCGTGACCGAGGTCAAGGGCTTTGGCCGCCAGAAGGGCCACACCGAGCTGTACCGCGGCGCCGAATACGTCGTGGACTTCCTGCCCAAGGTCAAGATCGAAGCCGCCGTCGCGGACGAGCTGGTCGACCGCGTCATCGAGGCGATCGAAGGCTCGGCCCGCACCGGCAAGATCGGCGACGGCAAGATCTTTGTGTACAACCTCGAGCAGGTCGTGCGTATCCGCACCGGTGAAACCGGCAAAGAAGCGCTCTGAGGCTCCACTAAAGAGAGAACACTGACATGAAAAAACTACTTGTCTCCTTCGTGCTGGGCCTGGGCCTGCTGGCCGGCTCGGCCGCTGTCTGGTCACAGACGGCTCCGGCCCCCGCCGCCGAGGCGGCGGCTCCCGCCGCAGCTGCTCCCGCAGCCGCGGCCCCGGCTGCTCCCGCTGAGGCCGCTCCGGCCGCGGCTCCCGTGCCCAACAAGGGCGACACCGCCTGGATGATGGTGGCCACGCTGCTGGTCATCCTGATGACGGTGCCCGGCCTGGCCCTGTTCTACGGCGGCCTGGTCCGCAGCAAGAACATGCTGTCCGTGCTGATGCAGGTCATGGTGACCTTCTCGCTGATCGTCGTGCTGTGGTTCATCTACGGCTACAGCCTGGCGTTCACCGAGGGCAATGCCTTCGTCGGTGGTTTTGACCGCCTCTTCATGAAGGGCATCTGGGACAACGCCGCGGGCACCTTCGCCAACGGCGCCACCTTCAGCAAGGGCGTCTATATCCCCGAGATCGTGTTCGCCGCCTTCCAGGCCACCTTCGCCGGCATCACCTGCGCACTCATCGTCGGCGCCTTCGCCGAGCGCATGAAGTTCGCCGCCGTGATGATGTTCATGGTGCTGTGGTTCACCTTCAGCTACATCCCCATGGCCCACATGGTCTGGTTCTGGATGGGCCCGGACGCCTACACCGCCAAGGAAGTGGTTGACGCCATGAACGCCAAGGCCGGCTACATCTGGCAGCACGGCGCGCTGGACTTCGCCGGTGGCACCGTGGTGCACATCAACGCCGCCGTTGCTGGCCTGGTGGGTGCCTACATGGTGGGCAAGCGCATCGGCTACGGCAAGGAAGCCATGGCCCCGCACAGCCTGACGCTGACCATGGTCGGTGCCTCCCTGCTGTGGGTGGGCTGGTTCGGCTTCAACGCCGGCTCCGCCCTGGAAGCCAACGGCTTCGCCGCCCTGGCCTTTGCGAACACCTTTGTCGCCACCGCCGCCGCCGTGCTGGCCTGGTGCCTGGGTGAGGCGCTGCTCAAGGGCAAGGCCTCCATGCTGGGTGCCGCTTCCGGCGCCGTCGCCGGCCTGGTGGCCATCACCCCCGCCGCCGGCAACGTCGGCATCGGCGGTGCGCTGATCATCGGCCTGGTCGCCGGCTTCGCCTGCCTCTGGGGCGTCAGCGCCCTCAAGAAGATGCTGGGCGCGGACGATTCGCTGGACGTGTTCGGCGTGCACGGCGTCGGCGGTATCGTCGGTGCCCTGCTGACCGGTGTGTTCAACAGCCCGGCCCTGGGTGGCCCGAGCCTGGTGGGCGACTGGGTCACCGCCAGCATGGTGTCCGCAGCCGACTATTCGATCGCCGGCCAGGTCTGGATCCAGCTCAAGGGCGTGCTGATCACCATCGTGTGGTCGGGTGTGGTCTCCTACGTCGCCTACAAGATCGTCGACCTGACCATCGGCCTGCGCGTCAGCGAAGAGGACGAGCGCCAGGGTCTGGACATCTCCTCCCACGGCGAGACGGCCTACAACCGTTAAACGAGCAATGGACGGCAGCTGAACTGTCAGGGTCCGGCTGCCGCACCCAGAGCAAGCGAGAGTCTCCTCTGGTTCCGGCCCGCAAGAGCTTCGGCTCGAGCGGGCCTTTTTTCTTGGGCGGTTGAAACAGCCTTGACCGGGCGGTCGTCACCGCCGCAGGCCGCAGCCGTTAACATCGCAGCATGGATACCCCCCTGCAAACCATCGTCGAGCGCGTGCGCCAGGCCGCCGCTGCCGGCACCCCCCTGCGCATCCGTGGCGGCGGCAGCAAGGATTTCTACGGCCAGGAACTTCAGGGCGAGGTGCTGGACACCCGGCCCCTGCAAGGCATCGTGAGTTACGAGCCCAGCGAACTCGTCGTGACCGTGCGTGCCGGCACCCCGCTGGCCGAGCTCGAGGCCGTGCTCGCGGACAAGGGCCAGGTCCTGCCCTTCGAGCCGCCCCACTACGCCCAGGCCGGCGCCATGGCAACCGTGGGCGGCATGGTCGCTTCCGGACTCAACGGTCCGGCGCGGGCCAGCGTGGGGGCGGTGCGCGACTACGTGCTGGGCGCCCAGCTGCTCAACGGCAAGGCCGAGCTGCTGACCTTTGGCGGCCAGGTCATGAAAAACGTCGCGGGTTATGACGTCTCGCGCCTGCTGGCCGGTTCGCTGGGCACGCTGGGGCTGATCGTCGAGGTCTCCCTCAAGGTCCTGCCGCGCGCCGTCGCCGAGGCCACCCTGGTGTTCGAATTCGACGAGACGCGGGCGCTGCAGCAGCTCCATGCCTGGGGTGCCCTGCCCCTGCCCATCAACGCCTCCTGCTGGCATGAAGGAGCGCTCATGGTGCGCCTGCGCGGTGCCCAGGCGGCCATTGCCGCGGCGAAAAAGACCATGGGCGGCCAGGCCATCGACGAGGGCGCGGCCGCCCTGCTCTGGCACGCCCTGCGCGAGCAGACCGCCCCCTTTTTTCAGCTGGTCGAAGGCGAGGCCCTGATGCGCCTGAGCGTGCCCGACACCGCACCGCCGCTGGGCCTGGGGGCCACGCTCATCGAATGGGGCGGCGCCCAGCGCTGGCTGAAATTGCCGCTGGCTGCCCCACAGCAGGCCCTGCCCGCGGGCCTGCCCGGCCATGCCACGCTGTTCCGTGGTGGCGACAAGCGCCAGGGCGTGTTCACGCCCCTGCCTGCGCCGCTGGATCGCATCACGCGTGAGCTCAAGAAACAGTTCGACCCGGCCGGCATCTTCAACCGCGGCCGCCTCTACCCCGACTTCTGAACCGCAGAGCCGACGTTCATGCAAACCACTCTCGCGCCCGAGTTCAAGCACACGCCCGACGGCCAGACGGCCGAGGCCATCCTGCGCAAATGTGTGCACTGCGGCTTCTGTACCGCCACCTGCCCCACCTACCAGTTGCTCGGCGACGAGCTCGACGGCCCGCGCGGCCGCATCTACCTGATCAAGCAGGTGCTCGAGGGCGAGGCGCCCACGCGCAAGACCCAGGCCCACCTGGACCGCTGCCTCACCTGCCGCAACTGCGAGAGCACCTGTCCCAGCGGCGTGCAGTACGGCCAGCTGGTGGACATCGGCCGCAAGGTCGTCGACGAGAAGGTGCCGCGTCCGGCGGGCGAGCGTTTCGTGCGCTGGGCGCTCAAGGAAGGCCTGACCTCACCGCTCTTCGCGCCCGCCATGAAGATGGGGCAGCTCGTGCGCGGCCTGCTGCCGGAACACCTCCGGGCCAAGGTGCCCGCGAAACAGGACGCCGGCGCCTGGCCCACGCGCAAGCATGCGCGCAAGGTGCTGATGCTGGCGGGCTGCGTGCAGCCGGCGATGATGCCCAACATCAACAGCGCCACCGCACGTGTGCTCGATGCGGCCGGCATCCAGACGGTGGTGGCGGAAAAGGCCGGCTGTTGCGGCGCCGTGAAGTTCCATCTGAACGACCAGGCCGGTGGCCGCGCCGAGATGCGCGCCAACATCGACGCCTGGTGGCCGCATGTCGAGGCCGGTGTGGAGGCCATCGTCATGAACGCTTCGGGCTGTGGGGTCACGGTGAAAGACTATGGTCACCTGCTGCACGACGACCCGGCCTATGCCGCCAAGGCGCAGCGCATCAGCGGGCTCACCCGGGACCTGAGCGAACTGCTGCCCGAGCTGGCCGACAGGCTGCGTGGCAAGGTGGCGGCGCGCGCCGGCCAGATCGCCTTTCATCCCCCCTGCACCCTGCAGCATGGCCAGAAGCTGCGCGGCGGCGTCGAGCAGCACATGACCGCGCTCGGCTTCAGCATCAAGACCTGTCGCGTGGAGCCGCACCTGTGCTGTGGCTCGGCTGGCACCTACTCCGTGCTCAATCCCAAGCTGGCCTACGAACTGCGCGACCGCAAGCTCGCGAATCTTTCCGAGATGCAGCCCGAGGCCATCGCCTCGGCCAATATCGGCTGCATCACCCACCTGCAAAGCGGCACCGGTACGCCGGTGAAACACTGGGTGGAACTGCTCGACGAGGCGCTGTCGCCCGCTCGCGGCTGAGTCGGCTGTTCTTTCAGGCCGCCAGCGCGGCCTCGATATCGCGGCTCAGGCTCGCGGGTTTGTCGGTCGGGGCGTAACGCTTGAGCACGCGGCCGTCCTTGCCGATCAGGAACTTCGTGAAGTTCCATTTGATCGCCTTGGTGCCCAGAAAGCCTGGGGCTTCCCGGGTCAGCCACTGGTACAGGGGGTGGGCGCCGCTGCCGTTGACCTCGATCTTGGCCATCATGGGAAAGCTCACGCCGTAGTTGAGCTGGCAGAAGCTGGCGATCTGGTCGTTGCTGCCCTTGTCCTGCGCGCCGAACTGGTTGCAGGGAAAGCCCAGCACCACCAGGCCCTTCCCGCCATATTGCTTATGCAGCTCCTCCAGACCGGCGAACTGTGGCGTGAAGCCGCAGGCGCTGGCGGTGTTGACGATCAGCATGACCTGTCCCTGGAACTGCTTCAGGGCGACGGTCTGGCCACCGATCTGTTCGGCTTCGAAATCGTAGATGCTGGACATGGCTTCAGGTGTGCAGATGAGAGTCGGGCCCATGCTAGCACTGCGCGGGTCAGCCGGCAGGCGCGGCTGCGGGCGTGCGCGCCGCCAGCAGGGCGGCCAGCAGGATCAAGGCGCCACCCAGCAAGGTGCGGGCCGAGAGCTCGGCCGCGCCCAGCGCCACGGCCGAGACACTGGCGAACACCACCTCGGTCAGCATGATCAGCGCCGTGGCGGCCGCAGGAAGGCGCGCCGCACCGTACTGCAGACCCAGGTTGGCGGCGAGAAAGCCAAGGCTGGTGATGAGCACAAGCAAGGCCCAAGCCCAGGCCGGGACGGGGGGCCAGGGCACGGCGCCGGTGCTCTGGCCCAGCAGGGCCGCACCCGCCGCCAGCAGGGTGCCGCCAGCGAACATGGCCACCATGCGGGCCTCGTCAGCCGTGTCCTTGAGCTTGAGCAGCAGCACGTTGGTCAGGGCAAAGGCCAGGCCGCCGAGCAGCGCCAGCCAGTCGGGCAGGCTGGCTGGCAGGGGCCAGGGCGAGTCGGGCGTCTTGAGCACGATGACCACGCCGACCAGGGCCAGCAGCAGGCGCAGCAGGGCGGGGCCGGTGGGCCGTTCGCCCAGCAGCGCCCAGGCCAGCAGCACCGACCAGGCGGGCATGAGATAAAACAGCAGGACCACACGCACTACGTCGCCGATGGTCACGGCCCAATTGAAGCCCACATTCGTCAGCCCGGAGGCGGCCAGCAGCAGCCAGAGCAGCGGGGTGCGCAGGAAGTGACGCCAGGCGCCGGGCCGCCAGGCCAGCAGGCCGAGCAGGCACAGCCCGTAGATCAGGGCCGTGGACCACAGCGGGTGCAGGCCGGCGGACTCAAGCTGCCGGAAGGGAACCCAGGAAACGCCCCAGACGAAGGCGTTGAGCACCAGGGCCCAGGCGGCGAGCGGATGTGTCATGCCCGCGCTTGCTCAGCCATGCAGGTGGTCGTTGCGCGCGATCTCCAGCAGGTGCTCGACTTCCTCGGGATGGTTACGCACATTGCTCTCGTGCCAGCGCTTGATCAGCCACATGAAACCGGCGACCAGCAGGCCGAAACCGGTGATGGCCGCAAAGGCCGACAGGCCCATGCCGGTGGAGAAGCTGTAGAGGAAACCCAGGCCCAGGATGCAGGCCTGTTCGTTGAAGTTCTGTACGGCGATGGAGCGGCCCGCGCCCATGAGGTTGTGGCCGCGGTGCTGCAGCAGCGCGTTCATGGGCACGACCAGGAAACCACCCAGGCCGCCCAGCAGCACCAGGAAAGGTGCGGCCAGCCAGACGTTGTCGATGAAATTGAGCATGATGACCAGCAGGCCCATGGCAATGCCCAGGGGCATGAGGCGCGGTGCGTCCTCCAGCTTCATGCGCACCGAGGCCACCACCGCACCCACGGCCGTGCCGATGGCCACCACACCAACGAGCGAGGAGGCCTGCGTCACGCTGTAGCCCAGGGCGGCGGCGGCCCAGGCCAGCACGATGTAGCGCAGGTTGCCGCTCACGCCCCAGAACAGCGTGGTGGTCGAGAGCGAGATCTGACCCAGGCGGTCCTGCCACAGGCGTGTGTTGCACTTCCAGAAGTCGGGCAGCAGGGCCAGAGGGTTTTTCGGCATGGGGCGCATCTCCACGCCGGTGTGCGGGATGCGGGTGTTGAACCAGGCCGCGAGCAGGTAGACCAGGATCAGCACCGAAATCGCGGCCTCGGGTGCGGTGTCGATGCCCGTCGTGATGAGCGGCAGGTCGATGCCCAGCAGCAGGTGCGACACGGCCGGGCCCACGAGCTGGCCACCCAGCAGCACGCCCAGGATGATGGAGGCGATGGTCAGGCCCTCGATCCAGCCGTTGGCCTTGACCAACTGGGAAGCGGGCAGCAGCTCGGTCAGGATGCCGTACTTGGCGGGCGAGTAGGCCGCTGCGCCCAGGCCCACGATGGCGTAAGCCAGCAAGGGATGGGTTCCGAACAGCATCATCAGACAGCCCACGATCTTGATCGTGTTGCTGATCAGCATGACCTGCCCCTTGGGCAGCGCGTCGGCAAAAGCGCCCACGAAGGGCGCCAGGATCACATAAAAGAGAGCGAACATCGGCACCAGGGCCGCCTGTTGCCATTCGGGGGCACCCGAGGTGCGTAGCAGCTGCACAGCCCCGACAAACAGCGCATTGTCTGCCAGCGAGCTGAAGAACTGCGCCGACATGATGGTGTAGAAACCGCGTTTCATGGACGGGGGGATCGGGCGGGGCCGGAGAGCGGGCTGTTGTTGTGAAAAACCAATCGACGCCGGGTTATAGCATGCCGGCCGATGTCACAATTCCTAGTCTGTGATTGCCCGCTCCCCTCCATGCCCCGCCCGATTCATGCCCTGATCCACACCGAGGCCCTGCGCCACAACCTGGCGCGGGCGCGGCAGTCCAGTCCCGACGCCCGGGTCTGGGCCGTGGTCAAGGCCAATGCCTACGGGCATGGCATCGAGCGTGTGTTTGACGGTCTGCGCGGGGCCGACGGCTTCGCCCTGCTGGACCTGGCCGAGGCCGAGCGCCTGCGTGTCCTGGGCTGGCGCGGCCCCATCCTGCTCCTCGAGGGGGTGTTCGAGCAGCGCGACCTGGAGCTGTGTTCGCGTCTGGACCTGTGGCACGTGGTGCACACCAACGAGCAGATCGACATGCTGGCCGTGCACAAGACCCACGTGCCCCACCGCGTCTTCCTCAAGATGAACAGCGGCATGAACCGCCTGGGCTTCCGGCCCGAACACTACCGCGCGGCCTGGACGCGGCTCAACGCCCTGCCCCAGGTCGACGAGATCTCGCTCATGACGCACTTCAGCGATGCGGACGGGCCGCTGGGGGTGGCGCAGCAGGTTGCGGCTTTCGACGCGGCCACCCGCGACCTGCCCGGCGAGCGTTCCCTGAGCAACAGCGCGGCCGTGCTGCGGCACATGGGCCCGCAGGCGCTGGCGGCCCTGCGCTCGGACTGGGTGCGCCCAGGCGTGCTGCTCTATGGCGCCTCGCCCGATCACCCGGAACATGACGCCGCCCACTGGCAGCTGCTGCCGGCCATGTCCCTGCGCTCGCGCATCGTCGGTCTGCAGCAGCTCCAGACGGGGGACCGTGTGGGTTACGGCTCCACCTACACCGCCGCCGGTCCCGTGCGCATCGGCGTCGTGGCCTGCGGTTATGCCGACGGTTACCTGCGCGCCAGCCCGGGCACGGCCCAGCAGGGCACGCCGGTGCTGGTCGACGGCGTGCGCACGCGCACCGTGGGCCGGGTCAGCATGGACCTGATCACCGTCGACCTCACCCCCGTGCCCGCCGCAGGCCTGGGTTCGGAGGTCACGCTCTGGGGACGCGCCTCGGGCGGCGCACTGCTGTCCATCGACGAGGTCGCCCGGGCCGGGGGCAGCGTGGGCTACGAGCTCATGTGTGCCCTGGCTCCGCGGGTGCCGGTGGAGGTGGCGGCATGAAGTACGTGCCCATCCCCGTCGCCATGCTCCCCGTGGGCAAACCCCTGCCGGTGAACGTCTGGAACCCCGAGGGTGTGCTGCTGCTGCGCAAGGGCCAGCCCATCGTTTCCGAGCAGCACCGCGACAAGCTCTACGCGCACAACGCCTCCACCACCGAAAGCGAGGCCCAGGCCTGGCAGCGTTCCTACGAGCGCATGGTGCACACCCTGCTGATGGAGGGCGTGGAGGTCGACGAGATCGCCCGCATGCCCATGCCCAGCGCGATCCGTGAGCGTGATTACCACGCTGGCGAGCAGCTCAACGGGGGCTGGCTGGACCTGCAGGTGGTGCTGCGCGGCATCCTCTACCAGGGCGGGCTGGCGCTCAACCCGCTGCCCCGTCTGGCGGCGCTGGAGAACAAGGCGCGCGCGCTGCTCAAGGCCGACCCGGACGACAGCCTGTTCTGCCTGTTCCAGGCCCTGGCCGACAGCAGCCTGGGCTACAGCGCCACGCATGCCCTGCTGTGCGCCTGTGTCTGCGAGCTGGCGGCCCAGAAGCTGGGCATGAACGAGCAGCAGCGCCAGTCGCTGATGAGCGCGGCGCTGACCATGAACATTGGCATGGCGCGCGAGCAGGATGTGCTGGCGCGGCAGAACCATGCGCCCACGCCCGAACAGCGCCAGCTCATCCAGGAGCACCCTGAACTCAGTCTCAAGATCCTGGTGTGGCTGGGCATCGAGGACGTGGAGGAACTCGACCTCGTGCACTGGCATCATCAGCCCGACAGCCCCGAGGGCCTGCCGCACAACCTGCAGGCACGCCGCCTGCTGAGCATGACCGACGTGTTTGTCGCCAAGATGGCCGCACGGCGCACCCGCGAGGCCTTGTCGCCGCTGGAGTCGGCCAAGTCCATCTACCTGCAGACCGAAAAGGAGGTCACCGCCTCCGTCGGCGGGGCGCTCACGGCGGCCATCGGTTTTTACCCGCCCGGTACCTATGTGCGCCTGGTGGGTGGCGAGACCGCCGTGGCCGTGCAGCGCGGCCTGCGCGCCAACACCCCCTGGGTGATCGTGATCGTGGACAAGAACGGCATGCCCACGCTCAACTACCACTGTCTCGACACCAGCGACCCGGCCCATGCCATCGCTGCGCCCATGCTGTTTCGCAGCGGCAAGGTGGTGATCAACGCCGACCGCGTGCGTCGCGCACGCGAGAAGATCCGGGCCTGACCAGGGTCCTGGTGCCCACCGCGCGCGCGAAGCTAGCGTGCGCCAGTCCTAGGCCAGTCTGATCAGGACGACGCCGGCACAGACCAGCGCGGCCGAGACCAGGCGCAGGCGCCCCATGCCCTCGTGCAGGAAAAAGGCGCCGATCAGGGCGGCAAAAACGATGGAGCTTTCACGCAGCGCCGCCACGCCCGCGATGGGTGCCTGTGTCATGGCCCAGAGCACCAGGCTGTAGGCGCCCAGCGTGCCCGCGCCGCCCAGCAGCGTCGTGCGCCAGGTGTCGTTGGTGGGGCGTGGCGTCTTGCGGCCGCGCTGCAGCAGCACCAGGGGCAGAAACAGGGCGGCCGTGAGGACAAACAGCCAGGCCGTGTAGGCCAGGGCATGGCCGGCCAGGCGCACACCCTGGCCATCGACCAGGGTATAGAGCATGATCACGACGGCATTGCCCAGGGCGGCCAGTGTTGCGCCCGGATGCTGCAGGCCCTGTTGCCAGGCGCGTCCGGCCAGCATCAGCACGCCGGTGCAGATCAGCGCGATGCCCAGCCAGCCGGCGGCTGTGGGCAGCTCGTGCAGCCAAAGCGCGGCGGCGACAGCGGTCAGCACGGGCGCCGTGCCGCGCATCAAGGGATAGGCCAGGCCGAGGTCTGCGCCCTGGTAGGCCCGCGCCACGAGCGCGAAATAGGCCACATGGATGAGCCCCGAGGCCAGCAGCCAGGGCCAGCTCGCCGGCGCCGGCGCTGGCAGCAGCCACAGCAGGGGCAGGCCCAGCAGCGCGGCACCGCAGACCACGTGCAGCGAGGCCAGCAGCTTGTCGCGGCTGGCGCGTACCGCGGCGTTCCAGCCCGCATGCAGCAGGGCCGAGAACAGCACGACGACCATGACCTCGGTGGACATCGCCGTCTCCTGCCCTCAGCGTCTGCGCAAGCCCAGGGCCATGACGGCGCCGACGACGATGAGCGCGCCCGCCACCTGCACCGGCGCGATGGTCTGCCCCAGCAGGGCCCAGGCCAGTACCAGCGCGGCCACGGGCTCCACGTTCATGATGGGCGAGCTGCACACCACACCCAGCCGGGGCAGCAGTGTGAACATGATGGTGAAGGCCGTGCCGTAACACAGCGTGAGCCCGGCCAGGCCCCACCAGCCGGGCGCAGCCTGGGGCAGGTGCAGGCCGCCCTGCAGCGGCAGCACCAGCAGGGTCAGCAGGCCCACGAGGGCCATGGTGACCGTGGTGCGCAGGCGCCCGTCCACACTGGCGGCCTCATGTTGCGTGCAGACCAGGGCCGCGCCGAAGACGGCCGCGGCGAGCATGGCAAAACCCACGCCCGCGCCGATGCGGCTCCACTGCCCGCCTGCGCCCAGGCCCGAGGCGGCGCCCAGGACGTCGAGCGCAAGCGCGAGCCCGAACAGCAGCACGGGCATGGCCAGCAGCACCGCGCGCTCGGGTCGGTGCCGGTAGAACAGCCAGGCGAACAGGGCAGTCCACAGCGGGTAGGTGTTGAAGGTCAGCAGGGCCAGCGCCACGGGCAGGCGTGCCACGGCGGCGTAGAGGCTCAGGCTCTGCACCGCCACCAGTGCGCTGATCAACAGCAGGAAACCGCGCTGGCGTTTTGACACGCTGAGCGAGACGCGCTGCTGCCAGACGATGAGCCCGACGACCAGCGCCGTGATCAGGCTGCGCACCGTGACCGCGCTGGCCACGTCCAGGCCGTGGTTGAAGGCCAGGCGTGCGGCCACGTGGTTGGCGCCGAACAGGCAGGCGGTGAAGAGCAGGGTGAAAAAGGCGGCGCGGCTGGGCGCGCTGGAGACGGGGGGCATGCAGTGGTGGCCGCGGCGAAAACGGTCAGTAGAGCTTGCGGGTGCGCGCCTGCAGGCGCGCCAGACCCAGCAGGATGTCCGTGTTCGGCGTGGGCACACCGGTCAGCGTGCCCAGCTCCTGCACCACGGTGACCAGGGCATCGAGCTCCACGGGGCGGCCGGCCTCCAGGTCCTGCAGCATGGAGGTCTTGAAGGCGCCGAGCTTGCGCGTGACCTCGTGCCGGTTCTCGGGTTGCTGGAAGATGGGAATGCCGATGCGCGCGCCGATCTCCTTGGCCTCCAGCATGATGCTGGAGATGAAGTTGCGCACCAGCGGGTCGTCGAGGATCCTGTCGGTGGTGGCGCCGGTGAGCGCGCTCACGGGGTTCACGGTCATATTGCCCCAGAG
>JACCDR011004780.1_pt1 | contig 18180 bp, 15 predicted proteins | sample 7446431 | NCBI WGS metagenome assembly JACCDR01 (sample SAMN15323443, study PRJNA562643) | freshwater metagenome | isolation source: river surface water | place: USA:Blue River Watershed | collected 2017-08-17
GATTGTACGCATCAACGATCGGGGCCCATTTCATGAAAATCGCATTATCGATTTGAGTTATGCGGCGGCGCAACGTTTGGGTATTACGCGTTTGGGAACGGGTGATGTCGAAGTAGAAATTGTGCTGCCGCAGGAGGATCCCCGCCCGCCGTTGAAACCCTTGAGCAAAGGGCAGATAACCAAGGAGCCTACGAAGGCCTCGAGTGCCTTGGGCATGGTGTCGCAAACCGAGGCTGGAATTGTTGGGAAGGACACTAAAATGCCCGAGGGTACCTATTTGCAAATCGCCGCTTTTACTTCCCAAGCCTCTGCACAGCAGTTTGCAACTAGCGTTGGTGCAAAACTGTTATATCCTGTGGTGATCAATGAGGCCAATTCGGCCCAAAAACTGTACCGTGTGCGGGTAGGGCCCTTTAAAGATACCCAAGGTATAGAGGCTGCGCGCGAGCAATTACAAAAAATCCAGATTTTACAAGCACATATTGTCTATCACTAGCTTATTAATGGTCGACCAGTGCTACAATTCGCCTCGTTCTGTGTTGACCTTCTCTTATATCGATTTATCAAAGTGATTTTTTATGTTTGACTCATTAGCCACTATACCTAGCAAGAAACTGCTGCAGACGCTAACTAAGCTCATCGGAATCCCCGTGGTTGCCTTTAGCCTAGTCGCCAGCGCTAATTCAGCCGTTACACCTACACTAGGCCAAGCGACTAGCCCGTCAGTTTCTGCTCCCATTCCTGCAGCGCCTTTGTTGGCTGCGACAGGTTACATCTTGATTGATGGGGAGACAGGAGAGACGCTCGCGGAGAGTAATTCCGACCAACGCTTACCGCCTGCTAGCTTGACCAAGATGATGTCCAGCTACTTGGTAATTGATCAGTTAGAGACTGGTCGGATTGCGGAATCCGACATGGTCAACATCAGTGTAAAAGCCTGGAAGATGGAAGGCTCGCGCATGTACGTGAAAGAAGGAACACAGGTTTCCGTCATTGATTTACTTCGCGGTGAAATTATTCAATCGGGCAATGATGCAACTGTTGCTCTGGCTGAGTACGTTGGCGGTAGTGAAGAAGCTTTTGTGGATATGATGAACAAAAAAGCTCATGAATTGGGGATGAAATCTACCCAATTTCAAAATGCAGCCGGTTTGCCCTCGCCTGAGCATTATACGACTGCTCGTGATTTGGCGATTTTAGCTCGCGCTGTCATTTACAATCACCCCAAATACTACCCGCTTTATGCGGAGAAAGAGTATAAGTACAACAATATTCGCCAGCCCAATCGTAATAAGCTTTTGTTTCGCGACCCCACGGTTGATGGTTTGAAAACTGGGCATACTGAAGAAGCCGGCTATTGCTTGGTGGCTTCTTCAAAGCGAGAAAATACGCGGTTGATAGCGGTAGTCTTGGGCACTAAAAGCGAAAATTCGCGCGCCGATGAGACAGCCAAATTACTCGCCTATGGTTTCCGTTATTTTGAAACTGTAGGGCTCTACAAGGCCAAAACTGAAGTAACCAAAGCTCGGGTTTGGTCGGGTAAAGCGCCGGAGGTATTGTTAGGCCTACCAAACGATGTGCGTATGTCCTTACCGCGCGGACGGACGGGCGATTTGCAAGCCAATGTGCATGTCAATGAAATTATCAACGCGCCTATAGCCGCTGGGCAAGAGCTGGGTAAACTCACTATTGAGCTCGATGGCAAAATCATTAATACACAGCCACTAATAGCGCTACAAGCTGTCGAAGAAGCCAGTTTTTTTGTGCGCGTTTGGGATAGACTGAAACTGTTTTTACGCAATCTATTCAGTTAAAAAATTAAGAATTGAGGGCCTAGGCGGCTCTCTTGGAGTCATGGTGACAGAGCAAAAACCACCAAAAATCGAATTTCCCTGCGAAAATTACCCCATCAAAGTGCTCGGTGATGCCCATCCTGATATGCATACCTTGGTTATTGAGGTAATGGAGCGCCATGCGCCTGGATTTGATCAAACTCGCATTACTGTTAATGAAAGCAGCAAGGGGCGTTTTCAATCTCTCACTGTGTGGATTACCGCAACGGGAGTTGAGCAACTTACTGCTATTCACGATGATCTACGCTTTAGCAGCAAAGTAAAAATGGTACTTTAGCTTGTCTGACGCTCCTCCATTAGAAGTCATGGAACTTGGTTCGCAACCCTACGAGCGCGTTTGGAAGGCTATGTCGGAGTTCACTGATAAGCGCGAAGAATCAACTGTAGATCAATTATGGCTGGTACAGCATCCACCTGTTTTTACCCAAGGCCAAGCCGGCAAACCCGAGCATATGCTGATGCCGACAGAGATCCCCCTAATTCAGTCGGATCGTGGGGGGCAGGTGACTTATCATGGTCCTGGCCAGCTCGTTGCTTATCCATTACTCGATTTGCGTCGGCTAAAAATGGGGGTGCGAGATCTCGTGACCTGTTTAGAGCAAACTATTATTGCGACTCTCGCTCATTTCCAAATCGATGCCTATGCTAAGCCTAAGGCTCCGGGGGTTTATGTAGATGAGAGGAAAATTGCTTCGTTGGGTTTACGTGTGCGGCGCGGCTGCAGTTTTCATGGCCTCGCCATTAATGTCGCTATGGATCTATCGCCCTTTTTATCTATTAATCCTTGTGGCTACACTGGGCTTGAGATGACTCAAGTCTGCGACCTTCTAAGTGAGCCTCCGAGCTTGGTCCAAGTGCAATCTCAATTTGTCACCTTACTGGCACAGAATTTGGGGTATGAAACCTGTACAATAGCGCCAAGCCAAGCATTTACCTCAGCCCATTAATATGAAACCATGCTGAGCTGTCCCAATTAAACCCGATTTGATCCACATTTTTTAGCGACCAGCCAAGAGAATATTCATGTCTGAATCTACACCCGTGTTGCCATCAGAGCTGCAGTCACAACAATCAACCTCGCAAGTCCAGGAGCTGCAACCCGTTAAGCGCACTGAGCGCTACAAGCAAGGTGAAAAACTGCGCGATGCGGATAAAGTCGAGCGCATTCCCGTCAAAGTTATTGCTAGCGATCGCGCGGAGATTCAGCGCAAACCTGATTGGATTCGCGTGCGCATTCCCACCTCGCCAGAAGTGGATCGAATCAAAAGTATTCTACGTAAAAATAAGCTTTCGTCGGTCTGTGAAGAAGCCAATTGCCCAAACCTCGGTGAATGTTTTAGTGGCGGCACGGCGACCTTTATGATCATGGGCGATATATGTACACGTCGCTGTCCTTTCTGTGATGTTGGTCATGGCAAGCCCAATCCATTGGACGCAGATGAGCCGCGCAAACTCGCCGAAGCTATTGCCGAAATGCATTTGAAATACGTGGTGATCACCTCAGTTGATCGCGATGATTTGCGTGATGGCGGTGCCCAGCATTTTGCCGAGTGTATTCGTGAAGCGCGCTCGTTGAGCCCGAATTTACAAGTGGAAGTCTTAGTGCCCGATTTTCGCGGCCGTATGGAAATCGCCTTGGATATTCTAGAAAAAGAAGCCCCAGATGTATTCAATCACAACATGGAGACAGTGGCGCGGTTATACCGTCAGGCACGCCCCGGCGCCAACTACGCGTGGTCACTGGAACTGCTCAAACAATACAAGGCTCGCCGCCCAGATGTGTTAACTAAATCGGGCTTAATGGTAGGTTTGGGAGAAACCAAAGAAGAAATTATTGACGTCATGCAACACATGCGCGATCACAATATTGACATGTTGACCATCGGCCAATATTTGCAACCGTCTAAAGATCATTTGCCTGTGGAGCGTTTTGTTCATCCCGATGAGTTTGCGGAATATACGAAAATTGCAGAAGCAATGGGTTTCAAACACGCTGCTTGCGGGCCTTTGGTCCGCTCCTCGTACCATGCAGATAAACAGGCCCACGGTGAATCTATCACCCATTTTGGTAATTGATTGGGGCTTGTTGGTTTAATCCACGGGGGAATACTGAAGTACACAAGTTTCGCCTTAAATGCTATGGTTACTTAAATGACTCGCGTTGAAAATCAGCGCGGGTCATGAGCTCATGTGGATAGTGCATAACCACTACTGCATTTTAAAAATGATAATTATGCTTAATCGATATGACATCGCTTTTTACTCATAAACCCTGGTGCTGGTAGCGCCCAATAATAAGATACACATTTCTCAGCGATTCAGTGAAAAACCATGAAAATAAGTATCGAAATGCTGTTTGAAAAACTGAAAAAACAAGGCAAATTTTTTTGCACGTTGTGCATAGCTTTTTTGATGACTGCAGCGTTGAAAGTCAATGCGTTGACTGAAATGACAGTGAGAATGCCGAGCAGTCCAGACGATTCAAAACAGGCAACTCCTGCAAATTATTTCAATAAACTTCTGCAGTTGGCGCTAGACAAATCAACGGATGAATACGGCCCTTATCGACTGATTAGTTTGCAGTCTGCAGTAGATACTAATGAACGTTTTGCCGAATTGCGACGTGGTGGGAATGTGGATCTGCTCTGGTCTATGACGTCACCACGGTTAGAAAGGGATTTTGTAGCAATAAAAGCCAGTTTATTAAAGGGTTTGGGAAACAACCGAATTTTTTTAATTCGTGAAGACAGCCAAGAAAAATTTAATCACATTAAAACCTTGGAAGATTTGAAAAAATTGACGGCCGGTATGGGCACCTCATGGCCCGATACGTTTATTATGCGCGCCAATCATTTACCTGTGGTAACTCAAGAGTCTCACAATCTTTTTATTATGTTGGCTGGAAAGCGATTTGACTATTTTTCTCGAGGGCTTTATGAAGTCTGGGACGAGCAGGAACACAATGCCAAATTAGGTATTGTTGTGGAAAAATCCATTCTGTTAAATTACGACGCGCCTACATATTTTTTTGTGCGAAAAGGCAGCGAAAAGTTAGCCAAGCGTATAGAAAAAGGTTTGGCCATTGCGGATGCTGATGGTAGTTGGGATGCGCTATTCTTTAGTATTCCTGGATTCAAAAAGGGTTTTCAGGAATTAAAGGAACATAATCGTCGTGTGTTTCATTTAAATCTGCCGCAAGAATAATGACTCACCCAAATTTTTTAGGACAATAATTCGCTGTTGAATAAGCATGCGCAGTCAAACTGACGTCTAAATACTGAAGAGCGCGCTGTTGCAGAGAAACATATGTCGACAAGCCGTAGTTTAATAAATTATTTTTCATATTTTACAGTCTCAGTAAAATGGATGAAAATATTCGCTAACTCATCTCGGCAGTACACAAAATTATCTTGGAATTAAGAAGCGCGTGATCTAAGGAGATTTCAACGACATTATTTTTGGTTTGGCATCGTTGGGTATCAAAGTCATTAAAACCAGATGCAAAAGAAATAATTGAATAAAAGGATGATATTAGTGTGTAAATAATCAATAATCGTGAGGGTGGAAATGCTCTTAGTTAAAAAATTACTCACTGTATATAAAAGGTACTCTTATGAACGACGCCGATAAAAAATTAGCTATTGAATCCCTTAATCGCATTATGGAAATTGAATTGGCGGGCGTAGTTCGTTACACCCATTATTCGTTGATGGTGTTTGGATACAACCGCATACCCATTGTATCTTGGCTAAAAAGCAATGCTACCGAAGGCTTAGGGCATGCGCATAAAGCGGGAGAGTTGTTGACCTTATTGGGTGGCCATCCATCGTTAAAAATTGGTGCTTTATTAGAAACGGAAAAACATGATATTGGCGATATCTTGCGTGAAAGTTTAGAGCACGAAAAAAATGCGATCAGTGAATATTATGGGTTACTCAAAATTGCGGAAGGAAAATCCGTGCTCTTGGAAGAGTATGCACGTGAAATGATTGTGCAGGAAGAATTGCATCTAGATGAAGTGGATAAAATGTTGCGTCGCCCAGGTGAGATAGCCCCTTATCAACATTGATGTTTGCGAGTGAAGTGTGGCACTGATGTTTAGTTGCTTGTGTGTATTGGTTTAATGGATTTGCGCCAAAAGTGTAGTGGAAATAATCCCATGAGGACGCCGCCGGCGTACCAGTGTAAGCTAGTGATACTGAATGGGATTAGTTCAAAAAATTCTTGCGGATAATAGAGTAACAACCCACTTACAATGAGTAATATCCAAGTGCAAAGGTGCAGATAGCCATCCCAAGGACGGTTACTTTTACTGTTGCGGTATTTCACGAGTTTCTTTTTCACATGATCGGAAAAAAAATAACCAAACATAAATATTGCAACGGCAGCGATTGCTCCGTGTAATTCCCGAAACAACCCGTTAAGCCTATGAGGCAATTCTTCTTCATTGGCCGGGGCCATAACGTAAAGTGCTATGCCGGTAATACTGAGCAACAGAACAATAACCCAAAGAACTGCGCGTGATTTTTTCATATTTCTACCCATCTACCGCCGAAATCAGCAATCGTTTTAACTCGTGTTTCATGCGGTATTGCCGCTGCCACTTTGGTCAGTGCGTCGGCTCGCCATGCTTTTCGCGCGATAATAGTGCTGGTAGTCGCTGGAATTTCGTTTCCTTTTGCATCTAATAGCATCCCGGGAAACTCATTGCTGGCGATACTGGTTGATGTCGCGATGGCAGCGTTTTGCAAGCCGCCCATGTAATTATCGTTACCGCGATGATCGCGCACAGTGATTGGCAACACAATATCACCGAATACACGGATATCACCACCGGCGTTGATCCAACCAGCTTCAATGCCTAGGCGTTTTAGCTTATCAATAGCAGAGTCGATTGCGAAGCCTTTAGCGATTCCATCAAGCGTAATTAATACAGGGCGACGCAAACGAGCAGTATTTTTGGTGAGTTCCATATCGTTCCAATTGCCTATATTTAAAAGTGTTTCACCGTAGCAAACGGCAAAAGTGTGCTCGGGAAGAATCTTGCGCTTGATGAGTTCGGTTCCCAGTGTGCAGTTGAAATGTCCCCGACTAACCCGCGTCATTGTTTGTGCAAGACGCAAACAATAAATACTGAGCGGATGACAGTTTACCGCTTCACCCTGCGCACTGTTTAAACGCGATAAATCGCTATTGGGATTATGAAAGCTTAGCAGGTTTTGAATGAGTTCAATCTGTTCAAAAGCAACATTAAAAGCTGATTGCGGACTGTGTTTTGGCAGGGCTATTTCCACAAAGCAGCCCAACAGCGGGCGCATTCGTTTTGCTAATGCGCACATAGGAGTTATTTTTTCAAAACAAGATTGTGAATGGCAAGTAAACGTTTGACGCCGTCGGTTACATTTCTGCAGGAAAGAGTTGCGCCGCTGATATTAGGAATATCTTGGCCAAGTTTAACGCGATCTTGCAAGGCTTTTCCCGTAAAATGATTGCGCCATTGTGCTTGGCGAATTTGTCCGCCGTGAGTTTCACGGTAACTCATAATTTCAATACCGAGTACTTTTCCTTCGTTAGAGATCGCGGTGGCGTAGGTAATAAAATCATGCTTGCCAATGACATCATCCACCATCAACCAACCGAGTAGCTCGCCATTTTTTTCCGCGCGCCAAGATTTTTGCACGCTTTGACGCTGACTGACACCAGCGATTTTTTTAATGTCGCTACGCTGAGTATCAGAGAGCGTAATGACGGCATCGAGAAAGATCGTCGCACTGGGAAATAATACCTGCTGTGCTTGTTGAACAGTTAAATAATCTTCTGCCTGAGCGCTTGCAACGATAGTGGATGTGCTGATAACTGCAGCAGGAATCATGATAAAAAAAGGTAGGTTGCGCATTGAAAAACCTGAAGTTGGATTAAACGATTCATACCCCAGGAGCTGAGGTATGAATTCGGTTGATTAGAAATTTAAACCCAGTTTGAAGCGAATCTCTTGTTCAGTTTTTTCTATGAGATGTAAACCAGAAGGTTGGCCTTCATAGGTTTCACCGCCGCCACGAATTTGGTCAAACCAAGTTAACGTGAGCCAAAATTTTTCATCGCCATAGTGCAGTGTTGGGCCCGCGAATACCGAGTTGCGCTCCATGCCTACTTCGGTTTCGTATTCGGTTTCGTAAATAGTTTCTACACCTAAATACCAGTTGGGCATGAAACGATAACTTAATCCTGTTCCAGCGGTAAATTCAATTTCCGCTTCCATTTCTGTTGGCCATTCAAAGTCTTCAGGAAGATTATCAATAGGCTCGCGCGTGGCGCGAGTTCCTTCAGTACCTGCGTTAGCGACCCAGACTACTTGGCCCTCCATAAAGTATTTCTGCAATTGGAAGTCCAAAGAAATGCTGATGGTGTCTTTGTCGCGGCCTGAATGTGGATCCAGAGTGAGGTAGTCAAAACCAACCACCGCGGAAAGGCCAATATCATCAAGAGCGGGGCTTAAAAAATTGTATTTGGCGGAAACTTCGGCACCGCCAAAACGTAAATTGTATTTTTCATCGCCGGGCATGTAGCCGTCAATCAGAATTCCTGAGGTATCAATTTGTTGGCCTTTTAGCTCGCCCGCAATGGTAAAACGGTCGCTAACGCCATATTCCAATTCTGTGGTGGTGTTATAAGCTGTGTACCGACCTGTACCTTTGTCGCTACGCTGGGTGACAACTTGATAAAACTCAATAGCGCCTTTAGGGAGGACTTCTGACCCTTTCACATAGCCAAATAAGTTTTCATCGGCAACACATGGGGTGCTTAAAACACTACCGGCAAGGGCCAGAGCAAGGAGTTTACGTTTAGACATGCGGCATTCCTATGAGGATGATTTATCGAGAGTAGATGCCATTCTATGTCATATGATTTAACTATTCATATGATATTTATTCTCATATGTGAAATAAAACATCTTCTAGGAGTTGTAGCCACATTTAATAGTCAAGCTCTTTTTTTAGACAGATTCCTTCAATAAATTCAATAAAGCTTCTGTATCTAGTCGTGCGGAAACTTCGCCACCCTCCAGCAAGCTATCGGCTAAATCGCGTTTCTCGGCGTGTAAACCGATAATTTTTTCTTCGATAGTATCCGTGGTGACTAGGCGATAAATGGTCACTGGGCGCTGTTGACCCATGCGGTGGGCTCGGTCAGATGCTTGATCTTCGACGGCGGGGTTCCACCATGGATCTAGGTGAATCACGTAATCGGCGGCGGTTAAATTAAGGCCGGTTCCACCGGCTTTGAGGCTAATTAAAAATACGTCGCCTTCGCCTGCTTGAAATGCATCGACACGATTTTTGCGTTCTTTTGCTGGGGTCGAACCATCAAGATATTGGTAGGAGATCCGTTGTTTGTCGAGGTGTTCACGGACAATATCAAGGTGATCGACGAATTGGCTAAAGACGAGTGCTTTATGTTTGTTTTCGAGCAACTCTTCAAGGGTTTCCGCAAACACGGCGAGCTTACTGCTCGGAACATCAACATTTTTGATCGCCAATTTGGGGTTGCAGCAAAAGCGTCGCAACGTGGTGATTTCCTTGAGCACTTGCATAGGGCTTTTCTTGGCAGCATTGCGGATATTGTCCACAGCTTGCTGGCGCAGTGCCTCGTAAAGATGACGCTCAGCGTCGCTGAGTTCTACTTTGAGAGTGATTTCGGTGCGCGAGGGTAACTCGTTTAATACTTGGGTTTTGGTGCGGCGCAGAATAAAAGGCTGAAGGATTTTTTTCAGATGGCTGCGAGTTGCGGTGTCGCCGTTTTCAATGGGGCTGGCAAAGCGTTTTTGGAAGCGCTCTTTGGAGCCGAGTAAACCTGGGTTGATAAAGCGGAATAAATTCCAAAGCTCGCCTAAATGATTTTCTACAGGGGTGCCACTGGCGATCATTTTGAAATCACCATTAAGCGCCATGGCGGCTTGGCTGCGTTTAGTGCTGGAGTTTTTAATCGCTTGGGCTTCGTCTAATACGATAGTGTGCCAGTGTTGTTGAGTGAAGGCGTCGGTGTCCTGTTGCATCATGCCGTAGCTTGCCACCACGACATCAAACGCGCCCAGCTCTGTTAAATCACGGTTACTGTGATAACCGCGGACTTGCAACGTTGGGGCAAATTTTTGTGCTTCGCTAAGCCAGTTCATGGCAACTGAGAGGGGTGCAACGACGAGTGCGGGGCCTTTTGGTGCTCTATCCAACAAGAGTGCCAGCGTTTGTACGGTTTTGCCAAGACCCATGTCGTCTGCTAGGCAGGCGCCTACCCCCCAATGTGCTAAGCGAGCTAGCCAGTGGAAACCTTCAAGTTGGTAGCTACGCAATTCGGCTTGAAGTGTGCTGGGGAGTTTGGGCGTGAAATCTGCCAAACCGTCGAGTTTTTTCACCTGTTCTTTCCAAGCTTTGTCTGCTTCAAGCTGGCCAACCTCAGCGGCGAGTTCAGCTAGCGCTGGTGCAGCCAAGGGGTTGATGCGTAAGCCGCCTTTCGCATTGGTCTCCGCATAGGCATTGAGCTCTTCTAAGCGCCGCCGGAAACTGGCTGTGAGTGCTAGGTAGTCCTTATCGCCAAGGGCTAAAAAGCGCCCAGGGCTTGTGCCAATCATGTGCAAAAGTTCACGCAGGGCAATCACGCGGCCATCATCTAGCGTGATGTCGCCCTCGGCTTCAAACCACTCGCCTTTTTTGTTGATGCGCAGGTTCATTTCTTTCAAACCGCGATTTGCTTTCAAGCGCATGCGCTCGCCCTGTGGCCATACCAGTTGCACGCTTGATTCGGGTTGCGCCTTTAATTCGCTGAGGAGTTCAAGGCAATGCTCCGGGTTTTCTAAATGCCATTCTTGTTCGCCTTTCGTTTGTTCTGCTTCGGCCAAACTTGGGCAAATATCGATAAGTTTTTTGAGTTGTTTCTTTTCGTTTTTGAGATCGCGCACGGCTTGCACGGCTTCGCCTGCTACTTCGCCCACCACATTGGCGGGGCCCCGCCCAGGTGGAAACCAAGAGCCCTCTGGCAAAGGGCGCTGCAAAAACTGCACGCGCAGCCCTTCATTCAACGGCAGCAAATGTGCGTAGATGGCAGTGTCGGCGGGAACGCTGGGCATGTGCGCAGAAAGCTCGGGTAAATCTGAGTGAATGGCAATATGGGGGGCTATAACTTTAATGACCTCAACCAGTTGTTCTTTTGCCGCGCTGGGTACGGCTAAGCCGGTGCCTAAAATCCCTGAAATTTGTTTAATTTCGGGCGTGTTTATATAAATCGCTAAATTAGTAGGTGTTATTTTTTTGTATAGAAGTGGTTCATCGGGATCTAAATGCGGTTCAAGTTGTAGGCGAATTAAGTCGCCGTTTTCACTGAGTTGTAGCGCGACTTCTCCAGCAGTGACATCAATACGAACATCTGGAGCGTCATACCAAAAGACCGCAGGGTGATTGATCAGTAACGGCAATGCCTGCCACACACTGAGTTCATATTCAGAGCCATAGTAATTTGCGTTACGGCGAATAGCTGTTGCAGCTATGCGATTATCCAGCTCTGTAATACCTGGGATGAGTGCTGCATCGTTCACCAACCGCTTAAGAGAAATAGCGCGGCCTTTGCTCCACACGCCTTTAGCGGAGCATTTCTGTTCGCGCGGCTCTAGTTTGATGTAGTAACTGCTTATCTCTATCAACCAAGCGACCCGTTGGCTAAGGGGAGCGGCGGTGAGTTGTTGTGCGGGCTTATGCAACCCAGCCAAGGCGGTCAGTGCGCGTTGCCAAGGTTCTTCGTAAACTCGGGCGTTGATTAGCGGTTTAAGTTGATGCTGTTTATGCCAATCAGGGAATCGAGGTTTCTTGTTGAACAGACGCGTGAGAAGAACATCTAGTTCGGCTGCTAGCCAAAGGTATCCGTGGGTTTCGCACTCTTGACAAGCGAACTGGATATATGACTGCCAAGCTGAATCAAATTCAAATCCCTGCCAAGATCTGACGATTATTTGCAATAGAGCATCTATATCAAAACGCTGGCGCGGAACTTGGGTGGCCGGTTTAGTAAGCGGCTTGCCCGCAACCAGTTCATTCACCAAAGGTGCTAGCGCAAAATAGGTGTAGGCGCTTCGTTTCTTGTAGCCATCTTACACTTGGGCTTTGGCTGTTTTTAGGCTGAGCGGCGTATTTTCACCCACGCAGGCCAAGGCATAAAGCATGCCCGGCAGCCCTTCAAAATAAACCCTACGCTTGCTTTTTTCGCCGCGTTGGAGTTTTGCGGCTTGCTCAAAAAGGCGGTTTGCAGCGACATAGTCACCCTGTAAAACCGCGTATATAGCCTTGCCAATAGATTGTTCTGTTTCAGGCATAAGTGCATTTGCACTGTGAAACCCGATAAAGTTGCCGCGCAACATGGCTTGAGAACCTAGGGTTCCCAGGAACTGCGGCCATTGCTTGAAAACGTCTATTTTATCAAGAGCGTATTCGTAAGCAGTTTTGCAGTCGGTTAGCAAAGCACTGGCGGGTGCAAGCACATTGCGTAATAACAGAGCTTGAATGGGGGTTAATAAGCTGGTGAATAATTGTCTACCGGCGTCATCTTTGAACAGTGTTGCGGTAACAGTTGGCAGGCTGTGGTTCTGGCTTTGTAGTTCTTCAAGCCAATCTTCGCATTCACTCACGTCACCGATCAATGCTGTCCAGAGTATTTCTCTCCAGCAGTACTCAGCCGATTTTTGCATCCAGTTTGCAGACACAGTGCCTTTTGGCAGGTGATCGCGTAGTTTGACTATCCAGTGCCCTAGATCTGGGCTCTGCATTAAATCCAACAACACTGAGTTACGTTTGGCGTCGGTAATTTTATAAGCACCGTTTTTTTGACGCTCTAAGAAATTGATTTTTGCTAGACGATCGAATGAGTATTTGAGTGAAATGAGAGTTAAGGTTTTTCCTTCGGAGTTCTTATATTTGAGTTTAACAAGCAGGTCGAGCAAGATATTTTGCCCCACCTCTAGGCAATTCAATGCGCAGATACGTGCAATGGCAAGGTCGAGGTCCGGCGTAGGGCTGCGATTATTGGCAAATAATGGCGGTGTTGTAGTCATAAAATTTCTACTTATTAGGTTGGGAGGTAGCCTGAGCACAGACGCGCATTGTGGCAGAAATCTACGTCTAGGCAACTGGTGTAGAACACCACATTTGGCACTAGTAACCACCGTTGGAATGATTTTTGACGCCATAAATAGGGATGTTGAAGATGAGTTGTTTCATCTCTTTGCAGATTTGACTGCGTCACTTTCCAAAGTAGGTTCTCAGTAGTGACCAAAATTCCATCAGTAATGTGATCTGGTTCCCCCCTAGAATAAACACTTGCACCTATTCTCTACCTCTGTCTCTCCTTTTGGAGCAACCTGCTTTCGCTTTGCTTGTTTACCTGATCGTTGAACTCGATGGAAATCTATTCATGATGCGACTGAATTTCACAAAAATCCTCTTGGTCTTTGGTGTCGTTGCCCTGACTTCTTGTGGTGGAGCAGGTTCTGCGGGTGGTGGCGCTTCTAGTTCTAAGGCTGCTATACCACCTCCTTTATCCTCAAAACCTGCAAGTGCCGCGCTTTCAACTGCGGCTAGCAGTCAAAACTCAGTTCGCTCTGCCCTAAGTAGTACGTCAAGTTTTAGTTCGGTGATGACACAGAGTTCACAGGAGCTTAGCTCTGTGATGAGTGTTTCACCTAGCAGTCTTGCGGTCAGATCGACGATGAGTGTGACTTCTCGTAGTTCAGGTGCAAACATCAGTGCGTCAACCAGTAGTTTTAATGCGCTGTCCTTTGGCGCTGAAAGATACGCAGCTGGCTGTGCTGTTTGCCATGGCGCCAATGGCGCAGGCGGTGTCGGGCTTAGCCTGCGAAAAGAATTCACTCTAGCCACCCTTGAGCCTAGTGTTCGTCGTATGGTGGTAGACAACAATACTAACTGTCTTGGTGTCAGCCAAAACCAGTGTGTTCAAGCTATTTCAAGTTATATCCTAGCGACTTTTGCTACTGCCCCAGTACCACCTAGTGAATCTCCTTTTGCTTGTAGCCTGCCGGAACCAGCGACGGCGACTGACGTTAAACGCCTGTCCAAAATTGAATACCGCAATACTGTTTACGACATTGTGGCTGCACGTTTAGGTGCGACGGTTGCCAACAATTTGGTGAATCATCCTGAAAATGGCGTGGATAAATTAGTAGCTATGGATTCCCATGAAACTGGCTTCCGGCGCATGGATAGAAAAGTTGCGTTTTCCTACGTGGAAGGCTGGTTTAACTTTTCGCTCAAGCTAGTGGATGGAATTTTGCCAAGCATTACCACCTTTGTTGGCAATAGCTGCGCTGCGACGCCGACTAATAAAACCTGTATGCGCAATTTCATTAGCAGTGCTGGCCGTGAGTTTTTCCGTAAACCCTTGACCCAAGCGCAAATAGATTTTTATGCCACCTCCGGCGACTATCGTGAGCTTTTAGTGCGGATGTTCAACTCGCCTGACTTTTTGTATCACTTACAAATCGATGGCCCTGATGTTGCCGGACGCGCGGATTTGCGTCAGCTGAATGCCTATGAATTGGCTGAAAAGTTGGCCTATACCTATTGGCAGTCTATGCCGGATGCGCAGCTCCGTGCGGATACGGATTCGGGTGCCATTGTGTCGGACTATGCAACGGTTCTGAATCGGGTCCTCAATTCACCCAAAACTCGAGCGGGAATGGATAGTTTTTACGAAGACTGGTGGGACGCCTCTCACACGCCCGTGCCTAATGAAGCAACAACGCGCGGCTTGCGTTTGGTGGATGCTGACCCAGGTACTGCCAATACGAGTTTGCCTATCAGCTTCGACGCGGTGGCCTACCGAGATGGCGCCATTCAAGAAGCGTTGGATCTTGCCGCTTACGTGACTTGGCAAAAAACCGGTGGAACCTTGGGCGACATGTTCACTGACACTCACTCGTTTGCTCGTTCCGCCGATTTAGCTAAAGCCTACGGGGTTGCTCCTTGGAACGGTAATTTCGCCAATTTGATCAACTTCCCCGCCGGTCAGCGCAGTGGGCTGTTGACGCGCGCCGCTTTCCATATTTATGGCAGCAATCGTTCTAATCCTATTCTAAAAGGCGCACGCATTCGTAAGCGTTTGTTATGCGATACCATTCCTGTTCCTGCGGATAATATTCCGCCAGACGTAAAGCCAGATCCTAACTGGACCACGCGGGAGTTGATCACAGCGCAAACGACTTCCACGGCTGGTTGTGCTGGGTGCCACAAAGAGGTCCTCAACCCTGCTGGCTTTGCTACGGAAGATTTCGATACTTTAGGCCGTTTCCGTGCGATGGAAGTGTTCGTCAGTCTCGGCATGACCGACCCCAATGGCGGGTTGGTAGTCAATAATGTTTTCCCCATTATTGACAGGCAGGTGCCTGCTAATGCGGTAGTTCAACCTAGAATTGAAGGTGTTACGGACACTAGCCTGTCTAATTCTGGGGTTATGCTCGGGCAGATTATGGCCCAATCACCTAAGCTACATCAATGTTTCGCACGCTCATTCTTTCGCCACGCGGAATCTCGAAAAGAAGATGATGTAGGCGATGGCTGCTCTCTGCGAGCTCTAGACCAAACTGCTCGTAACGGCAGCCTAAAAGACGCTATGCGCAGCCTTGCTGAGCGCCCTGAATTTAAACTACGCAAAGTCTCTCGCCAGTAGGAGCTGTGGCTATGATTTATAACTCACTGAAAAGACGTCATTTTCTACAGGGTTTGGGGGTTACCATGGCTATGCCATTGCTGCCCTCACTCATGCCCAAGGCTCACGCGGCCTTAGGGGATGAAAGGAGTTTTGTGTTTATGAGCGAAGAGCACGGTGGTGTTAATGAAGAGCATTTGTACCCTTACCGTAACCCCGTTGGTGAACAAGTTCTTTACGCTGGGAATGCCGCCGAAGGCCTAGACCATAAAACCCGAATGGAGCCTTTGGCTAACCTCTTGCAGGCTCGCACAACCGGTTTATTTCCCACCGCTGAGCGTGAGCTGTCACCCGTGTTTGGTAGCTTCTTAAACCCATTCTTACCCAAGATCAACTTGCTGCGTGGGTTGGATATCATGTTCTACATAGCCCACCACCAGGGCGGCTATCTAGGCAATTTCTCCGCCCTAGCGGAGGTAGATCCTAACCGGCTTACCTTAGAAACTATCGATCAGATTATGGCTAGATCCACGGCCTTTTATAAAACTCGGCCGACTTTACCCATCATGCAAATTGGATCGGGTCGCCGAACTTCTTTTGCTCGCCAATCTGGCACTATTCAAGAGGTAAACTCCGAAGATAACTGGGCGATTGTTAATGCCATTCTGGGCACCAATCAACCTGTGAGCAACACCACGCAAATGACCCAATACTTGAATCGCATTAACGAAGATTACAGCCGCCTGATGTCGACGACCACTAGTCCAGGACGTCGACTGAGTACGGACGATCGATTGCGCGTCGAAGAACATGTGGGTATGTTGAATGAATTAATTAGTAAGCTGGTGAACCAAGGTGGAGCCATCTGTTCCAATACTCTGTCATTGGTGAAAAATGAGCCTGCACATTATTACCCTAGCAACCTAACCACAGCTCAGAAAATTGCGCGCTGGGAAAACACGACTAATTTGATTGCGGGCGCCATCAAGTGCGGTGCTAGCCGGATTGCCATCATGAATTTAATACCTCATATAGACTATGACGGTGATTGGCATCAGGCCATAGCTCATCGCCAACTCGGCGAAACCAATGCCGACGTGTTGCGAAAACTTACAGACAATTCGCGTTTCTCCGCCCAGCAAGTGTTTACCCGTTTGATCGCGAAGTTGGATGTTGAGCGTGGCGATGGCAGCACCTACTTGGATAATTCTCTAGTAACCTGGACCCCCGAATCGGGGCCGTTAACTCATATGTTTATCGATAACTTTGCGTTGACAGCAGGTAGTGCAGGGGGGTATTTCAAAACAGGAAATTACGTGGACTACCGCAACCTGAGTAATATGGGGGTGGCCACGCGAGATGGGCCTAGAACCGAAAACCTGCGCCCAGGTATGCCCTACAATCGGTGGATATACGGCATGCTGAAAGCTATGGGTATACCCGACAGCGAGTTTGCGCGCGCAGGCATGAATGGATATGGCGATAATTATGTGGACACACGTCCAAGCTGGTTTGCGAATGCCAATGGCCATCGCGCATGGCCGGATAGACTAATTGCGGATTTAGGAAAACCCATGCCGCGAATTACTGCTTAATCAAAAAAACATTTAACGAAAAAAGTCCTCGCGGAATTTTCCTAGGGCTTTTTTGTGTTTGTCTGATTCTAAATAAACCTTTCCTAAAAACTGTGCTTTTCTTGAAAACTATACCAGCTTAAAAATGACTTGGGTTAATAGGGGGCGAAGGATGCGAAATTATTGGGGGATTGGAAATGCCTTTTCCTGCGCACCTGCGTCCACGGGCGCTTATATAGAATAAGTACACATCACTCCCATTGCCTTGCTGCGCGAAAAATAAATTCCCGCAGCGCCAATGGGCAAGTGTGAAGAGATCGCTAGCGTCCACAATCTCAAAGTGCGAAATTTGACGCAGCGCTGAAAAAGATCTTAGTTTTTAAAGGTGTTACAGGTTTCAATATTTCCACTTTCAAAACCAGTGTTAAACCATTGAGCTCGTTGTTTCGATGTGCCATGAGTAAACTTTTCTGGCCGAACCGTTCCGGATGCCTGTTGCTGTAATTTATCGTCGCCAACCGCTGCGGCTGCAGCGAGTGCCTCCTCAATATCACCCTCTTGAACCATCTTTTTTTCGGTCTTGGTGTAGTGCGCCCAAATGCCCGCAAAACAATCCGCTTGCAGTTCTTGTTTGACTGAGAGCGCATTGGCAACCGACTGGGGTTTGCGTTGCATGGCTTGGCGAACGTTGCGCGAAATGCCCAATAAATTTTGTACGTGATGACCCACTTCGTGAGCAATCACATAAGCTTGTGCGAAATCACCGGGAGCACCCAATTTGTTTTTGAGGTCTTGATAAAATGATAAATCAATGTAGAGATTATTATCTGCCGGGCAATAAAAAGGGCCTGTCGCTGAGCTAGCTAATCCGCAGCCAGACTGAACGCTTCCACGAAATAATGTGAGATGCGGATCTTGATAGGTTTTGCCCATTTTTTGAAATTCAGCGCGCCAAATATCTTCTGTTGTCGCTAATACAACGGAAACAAAATCCACTAATTCTTTATCCTGATCACTGGGTGCTGCTTTTACTGAGCTTGCAGTGCCGTTTA
>JACCDR011857794.1_pt1 | contig 18170 bp, 8 predicted proteins | sample 7446431 | NCBI WGS metagenome assembly JACCDR01 (sample SAMN15323443, study PRJNA562643) | freshwater metagenome | isolation source: river surface water | place: USA:Blue River Watershed | collected 2017-08-17
GATCACGACGCTTAAGCAGACTAACAAGGACCTCAATGACGTAACGATAGCCAACTTAAACACAGAGATCACGACGCTTAAGCAGACTAACAAGGACCTCAATGACGTAACGATAGCCAACTTAAACACAGAGATCACGACGCTTAAGCAGACTAACAAGGACCTCAATGACGTAACGATAGCTGGCCTAAGGAATACCATAGCAAATGCTGATATTAGGATTGCTGCTCTAGAGGGCACTATACGAGAGAGAGATGAGACAATCGGGGCGCTTCAGAGAGAAATTAATGGGCTACGTTCAAATGATTCATCCAAGGCTAATCACACCAAGTATATGGCCGTAATACGCGAACAAGAGGAACGGATCCGCTTGTTGACCAAACAAGTGAATCTAGCAGAGCGGGTGTCGTATATGTTCAGTGCTATTAAAAACATGAAGAACGAGAGTGATATTGACGTAATGGAGAGCTCTATTGAACCTTATATCAGTGTATACACCAGTCCAAATAAAGAGGTTGAAGACGATGAAGAGAGTGGAGAAGAGAGTGGAGAAGAGAGTGGAGAAGAGAGTGAAGAAGAGAGTGGAGTGGACAGGACCAAGAAGCAACCGCAAGTACAATATAAGGTCGTCATTCCACCACCTGTGCCTGATACTAGCTCAACTGTGCCTGATACTAGCTCAACCGTACTTGTGAAAATGCTTGATGAACGTCATTCTAAAATGAGTCCTCCTCCCACGGGATCATCTCCGTTCGTAAAGCCTGTGTTTAAACCTGTCACCAAGAGCATGAAGGTGAATGCGTCCCTGCATCCCCTCACTATTCTTGAGAACATGCTTAAACAACAGACTCTGCCCCAGCTGTACGACATCATGGAAAAAAAGTGTGGTATGGATGCGAGCGTATTCGACTTTATCACTTCTAATAACGATGCCATGTCTATGATCATGGCCGCGATTGATGGTACCATACTCACAGCCCCTGAAGTCATTGACTACATTGACAGCATTACTACTTAAACGACCTTTGATATATCACACGGGAATTGATATCGAAGCTCCGTTCGGTATTAATTTCTTTTTGTCCATACACGGCCCTAGTAGTCCGCATGCTGCCTTCTAATCGATGACATGTACTGTGGTACTCCGAGGGCAACACCTTGACCTGTGGCGATCTGATTGCCGAAGAACTCAGTGATCTGTGGGCGAGTTATGGGCTCGGCTCGTAGGATGATATCCTTACTATATACTAGGTCCCTCTGTAGTTTCATACGGATTGATCTATAGAGGTTCACGATGAAGACCAGATTACGAATAAACACAGTGTCAAATCGTAGTCGCCCTACAGCCGCTAACACGTTCTTAATGGCTGAAACATCAACTGCTTTAACCTGTTTACCATCGAGTACATTATCATTATCCGGTTGTTTGATAGCGCCACGTGCTTCTACTCCCGTATCATCTATAGCAGTAGTGCCTGAAGCGAGCCAGTGTAGTGAACCATAGGCATCAATTGATGCATGAGGATCAGTCTGTGGCCGAGTACGTTCTGGTCTATCGAGCACTGCACCAGGTGGTCTAATCATGTATAGAGCGTTGCTTATGATTGCATATAAAGCAGCGTAGCGCGGTACTGTTATGGGGCTAGCAGCCGCGATTGCTATCGGCAACGGTATGTTATATACAAGTAGCGGCATGGTAAGCGTGATGATATTCCTATATTCTTCAGTTAGGTAGTTAACATTGTCATGTTGCACGGCAGGAGCCTGACCAACGTTGAACTGACCAGGGAGACCGAGGACGGCTGGTATAGCGATAGCGCCCTGTGCGAGGGCACCCGCTGCGCCTGCGCCTACTTGTATAGTTTCAAGTAGAGCTCTCCTGGCCGCATCCTCACCCACAAGAGCACCTCCACCTAAGCCCATCCAAGCACCGGGGAGAGCGAGTCCTCTAAATATCAAAAGACTACCAAGTATAGCTCTCGTGGCTAGTTGGGCGTAGGCCAACACATCGTTACTAGGGTTATGTAGCCTATTGATGGTATGAGCGATGATCTTGTGGATCAATATGGTGAGCATACTTGCTATCAATGCCAATAATCTAGCGTGAGGATCAGTACCCATGTGTAAAGCCACAAATTCAGCTATAGCACCTGCCTTGAGGAACTTGTTATACACCTCAGTATATAACTTATCCAGTTTAATGGTAGGATTGGCGGCAACGTGGTCGGCTATCGCCACACAGAAGTTGGTGAGGTCACCAGAATCAACTGCTGCTTGTGGTGCAAGCAGTAATCCGCCGTACCTAGTGTTAGCACTGTTAAACGCGTTTAACACAACGACTGTTAGGTTACCTATAATAACCGCGCCTATCTTCGATATAATATTAGAATCAAGGGCCATGGAGGCTGCAGGGCCTATTTCATTGTATGATCCATGATCTGAGTACAACTCGCCGAACACAGCCTTGTTAAAGATCTGATCGGACAAGAACTTAGGTCGGCCCAGTTCACCGTTGCTGACCACTCCGGCTAGCATTGGCTTCACATACCTATCATACAATCTTGCTGGCGCAAAAGTCCCCATTGGTGCATCCTCTCCAATAAACAGGTCTCTGTATGGATCAATCAATAGCATCACGAGCATGTCCTTCGCTGAGCTGATGCTAGTGGTCTTGTTGGTAACATACTCGAAGTCGCATAGCTCTGATATAAGCTTACGCGCGTTCTCGTTCTGTAGCCCATAGTACAACTCAATAATGAGCCTATCGAACGTGTAGGAGTAGTTATACAGGTTAATCAGGGGGATCTCACGACGCAGTGCATGGATGTTGATGGGAACGATGTTCAGGTCAATGATATTCTGCACTTCCAACGTGTTTTTTCCCGCCCCGGACTTGCTTAAGTGTTCAACGAGCTCCTTAATACGATCGTCCTTGAACGTCGACTCGGTCAATCTAATAGTGTTGGCCAGTGATGCCATTATAGCATATACAGGGCGCGCATACTCCTGTATTTTAGGCACACGATCAACTCGTGTGGTGTGCATCTCATCGCCCGCCAGAGAGAGATCTGCGCGGTTAGTGAGAACGACAACCCCAAGTGAGTTCCGGAAGTCATAACTGTGGGGCGCGCCCAACTGTCGCTGCGTGGCAGGGTTACCATAGGACGTGTTAACAAGAACCAAATCATCTCTCGTGAACATGCCTCCGATATGCAGTCTAGTCGAATTGGCATTGTCCAGATCATATTGGTTAGGATGGGTTTCCGCATTGACTGTAACGGTGGGCACGAATATATATGGAGTCATTATCCCCTTGACATGCTTGAGTTCATATACATACCTCAGCAGCTTTATAAAGGTAGACATGAAGCCGTCCGAGCGTGCCTTATCCACCTGCATCTTGGTATCTATGATCAAGTTGTAGCTATCCACGATCTGACTGAACCCTTGTACGTGTTCAGCCATAGGCTGTGTTGTCGGCTGGCCCAAGATAGACCTTGTGCCGTAGTGTAGTTTGAATTGATCCTTGCCTAATGAGTGTATAGGAAGGAAGTCTGTATAATTAGAGTTATTGACGTTCTTGAGGAACGTGAGAGTGCTACTCAGGGGCATCAAAGGGTCGACGCTGTTCTGCGCCTTGTAGTCCTTAATCGAGTTCTGATAGAGTTCGAAGTACTTGGGATCATCACCCACCTCGCGTAGCGTCTGCTCGCAAGATGTGGCCAGTATATTGCAGCCCTGTATGATGCTGTCCAATATACCTGTGAATCTATCCTTGGTCTCTGCATCAACGGCCGTGGGGGTCTTTAACTGGTAGGGCCACGGGTTATAACTAGGTATACCTGCACGTATTGCAGCACCTGCTGCAGTGAAACCGCTTGCGACTACGTCGGTAAATACTCTAGCCAGACTCATCTCCTTATGATTGGCGAATAGCTTGATGAACTCGCACCGCTTCGACAGCTCTTTGAACAGACTACGGAAGAAGGGCAGGTTGGCCCTCATCTTCTCCTTCATGTACAGAGCAATGTCCGCAACGTTAGTATGCACATGTATCAACTCGCCTGCCTTATCATTCCGCGAGGTGACTATATTGCGGATCACTGCGGCCAACGAGGCAAACAGCACGTGTTCACCGTCTGGATCCGCCCGACGGCCAAAGTTACTCATCGAAGCAAGACTGTCGTCCATCGGCGGACGATTGGGCGGTGGAGTTACTCCCAGACCATCTATGGTGTTAGGTCCTAGGCCTGTGATGGTCTCTCTGCGGGCTACCACAAGATACGTATTGTCCGCTAGTGGGCTACCTATGCCAACAGATCCAATATGGCCAGTGTCAACCGCCAATAGATCCTCTTGTTTAACTGAGTGTTTAGGCTGCAGACTGCTTGGTATCGTGTAGGTAGACGGAGTCGATAGTACTATCCCATTTATATCAGTGACGGACTTTGCAAAGGCATTGTCTTGGGCTACATTATCAGCGAGGGCCGCGTTATCTCTATGTGTTTTATAGCTTGACGCTAGAGCCCCCATTATATGGGCAAACAAATCAGCGTGATATGCGTTCTCTTCAGCTGACTTCCCGAGTATGATATCCTGGAATGGGAAGCTTTTGAGTGCTTGTATGAGCAACCCTGCGAACTGTGTAGGTACGTTGCCAGGTGGCTCATATATAGACGGCGTGACAAGAATACTATTGAACGCGTTAACGTATCTACGAGACGGGAAGGCGTTGCCAGTATCAGTGGAAATGCCGAGTACATTCGCGAGTGGTTGTCCGGCTAACGGTATAGTGAACCTGTTGTTGGCAACGGCATCAGCTGCATTGGTAGATGTAAATAACAGGTCTATCCTCGTGAGATGGGCGTTGTTATCATTGCTCAATAGTCTATCCATTATGTTAACGATCGTAGGGCGTTTGTTTGGTACGAGCGCGTAGTATGCGCATATATCTCCAAATGTATTCCCGCCTATCAAAGCGGCCGCAGCCGGTAAATCGGCTGTGCCACCAATAGCTGCGGCAACAGTCAATAATTGTCTGCGCACCAGAGTGAACGGACTTCCAGCAGCGCCTGCGACAGTAGCGAATGGGACATTCGCTAAAGTGACGTTGAATAAGTCATTAAGGACTATACCAATCAAGTGTAGGGCAAGATACGTGTACATACGTGGAGCTGTTATATCAACACCGGCTGAATCCAAATAACCATCCCGGATCAAGAGTTCCTGATTAGTCGGGTTAAGTAGTCTAGATCGCCTAGCAGGATCACTATGGTCGCCAGGTCTGATACCGATGGTCATATACTGAAGGATCAAGTCTTTCAACGCTGAAACATTCCCAAGTATCTCGTTACTTATCAAAGGCGACAGTGTTGTGGTATTGGGTAGCTTGGCCCCAGTTGCACTATTATACTTCACAAACACTAGTGGTAAAGTATCGGGATAGGTGTACCTGAAGTCCGCTATGGCCCGCGAGAACACACCGTTAGCAAACTTATCAATGGCCCCAGAGTATATCTTGGAACTCACTGGATCGTAGAACGTCTGTATGTACTTAGCCACAAGCTGATTGAACATGAACAACGCTGATCTGTTGTTACTCAACGCAGCCGCATTGTCCTTCCACGAGTATAGCTGATTGAATCGCGCAATGAACCGCGTGTCCAACATTCTTAACCACGTTGGGCCGTTGAAGTGAAGAGCATCATAGGGATCACGTAAGTAGTCCGCAATAGTCACTCCGCCGGTTGCTTCATAACTAGTAGCGTCGAAGTCACGTGCATCGAGGGATTTCAATAGGCCTGACCCCGGCCTTGACGAGTCGTAGAAGATCATCTCTGCGAAGACCTTATCAAAGTTGTTCCGACTACCGCCCTGCACTTCATTGGTTGTGCTCAGTCTATCCGCACTGAGATTCGCTCCGTCCACTGCCCAAGTCCTCGTGAGACGATCATATGTATACGATAGTCTTTGCAACAGCTCGTCAATAGAGGCATAACCAGTACGTCGTCCAGTCTCACCCTCTAGCGCTTGCGTTGCCCCAGGTCTTCCTACTAGTATCTTCTCCACTAGTTGCTCCTGTAGCCAGTAGAAGGACCCAGGAGTGAACTTATTAGTGTACTTGTCGACGATCTTGGGGTTGATATGCGGCCTTAGTAGATCCAAGAAGTAGTGCACATGTTGGAACATATCTTCAATCAACGTCTTCAAGCCCCCAAAACTGATGAACAGTTTACTGTCCTCTATCCGTACATCCACTAGTCCCTGGAAGTCATTGCTCAGTCCGAATAACGACTCCAATAGCTCTTTCATTACATGCTCGCGGCCGAAGATGAACCTCATGAATGTCTCTGCAGCGAGCTTGGCAGGGCGCCCAGCAGGGGGGACTTTGGACGCTTCATAGGCCGTACGAAGATCCTTAGCAGTAAAACCACATAGGACGCCTACTAGACCAATGGCCGGATTCGCTGGATCTCTGGGAACATTACCTGCATGATTTGATGAGATCCTTCCATTGGCGTCAACGCCGAACGCCCCTCCAGCTGCCGGCAATCTATTGAGATCAATGACCGCGTCAGCACCCGTGATGGGAATGAATCCATTACCTCCTTTGATAGAATATGCACCATGTATAGCGCGAGTATGTCCTCCATTCCAATATCTAGACTCATGGTATCCCAACATCTTAGCAACCAACTTGCTGAGCTCTTGGTCTCCAGTCTCGGCTAATCCTAGATCATTAGTAAGGTATCTATTGATATGAGCGACCAAGCCGTCCATATCCCTAGTACCAGCTTGTATACCACTAAGATATGTCCATATCTCTCGTTCTATCGACATGAGATCGATCACGTGGGCCCTCTTCTTGAACCGCGCGAGCATTGAATGGATACTGGACAGCACGTTGAGGCCGCTCACGACAGTCTCATGGAACAGCACGTACTTCATCCCGTCGGTCTTCGTGTAGATGTCCACGCCGCGGACTAGGGCAGCCACGATCCTGAACCTAGACTCATCATTCTGTTCTTTTTTGAGCTTCAGTTGTGCCGACTTGATGGCGTGATTGAAGGTGAACTCCTCATCGGGCTGCTCGAAGTACTTATCAATAGCACATCGGAACTTATATACTAGGTCCTTATGGGCCTTGTTGATAGTGAACAGCCGCTTCTTCTCGGCCGATGACTCAAAGCTGGCCCCAAGCAGCTTCTGGGCCGCAGAGGGTCTTTGCACTTCCTCTTCAGTCTCGCCCGGCAAGATGGCATAGTCAGTGTCTGGGGGCTCCTCGTAGGTGTCCCTGGGTAGATCTGTACGAGCACCACTGAGCTTCGAGTAGTCGTATCTGTAGCCAAACTCGCGTTCCCACTTGTCCCGCTCTTGCTGCGATACGACGCCATAACGACGATTAATCTCAGCCACGAACTCATGAATGGTCTCCATAGTAGTGTTCTGCGGGTACTTCGTTTGCATACGTTGGTATACAAGGTTGACCTCTCTGATAAGGTCCTTCATGTCCTCGTCGGAGTAGTTGCTGCCCGCAGTGAACTTGTTTTTGCGGAATATCAGGCGGATAAGGCCCGCAAAGGTACCATCGACGTCCGGCACCATGGAGATCTTTATCCTCTTGTCAGTGGCACTATTGCCCCGCCATTCATTCACTGTTTCAAACTGGTTATTGGCGTCTTCAGTGCCCTCGGTGAAACCAAATATGCCCCTGTAGAACTGCGCCAAGAGCGGCAGTCGAAGGTACAGAGCAACGGCCCCCTCGTCCACTTTAGGAGTATCCATCGCGCCACCGGTGATCATGCGAATAGGCGACAGTCCATTGAACTCGGCCGGCCTATCCATCACGTCATACATGCCAGTTACAGTCAGTATTTTGGCCGCAAGGGACTTCAATATGAGCTTGAAGTACTCATCCTCGCGTTTGAAACTGAAGCCCTCTAGGGCCCCTAGTCGGCCGATCACGGAGCGCATCCAGACGCCCCATCGCTTCTTGAATAGGATGATCTTGGCCGCGTTGGTTACTCCTACTGGTGGTGCTATGAACGGTCGAGGGAGAGCATCTTGGGGAAACGCCAATGTTTGAAGAGGATTAAATTGGTTTTGTCTGTCGGGTGGCATGACGGGGCGTGCCACCGCACGCAAATCATTGATTCTGGTGATGATGCTGGCATTCACTTGATCTACCTGAGCCATTATATTATCTCCCAATGTATTGACGTTCCTAATCAAATCACCTCTGATTCTGTTGAGATCAGGCCCATTTTGGTAATCAACGACACCCCATGTTGCATTTGATGTTACACCGAGGTGAACCACACTACTATTGACAGCCCCGTATGTTGTTGGAGGAGCCCATGGGTTACGTGCAGTAGGCGCAGTTGATCCCAAGATGGGTGCTGTGGTCACCACGTTTATCTCGATAGATACGTTATTGGTATCATAGAAGCTCTGCGATAGTGAGCCACTAGGTTCAATCTTGAGGCCTCCAAGGCCGAATCCCTGTGCAAATGCACTGGTCTGCAGGTAGTCAATCAGGTTATTGTACATCTGCGTTGGCGTCATGAACACCTTCTTATGGATCTCCTCGCCGCCGAACTTGTTGCCCACGTGAATGAACACCGACAATAGGTTCTTGAGGACTGCAAGGCCCCCAAGAGTCTTCTTAGCAGCGGCCTTAGCGGCCTCACCAAGACTCGGCAAGGTCACCAAATAGGGGTTCCCCGGATAAGCAGATATGTTTATACTGTCATCACGCACTGCACCTGCCGCAGGTATCCCAGCAGCCGGCTGTGCCGCACGGGACTCTTGTAGTCTATTATGGATACGCTGGTAGTAGTGAGTACCATTCGCCTCGGAGTATGCCTTGGGTGGATAGACTACTTCTCTACTCGAATACGCTGTGGCATCAGGCCCAGTCAAGATACCCTGGCCGCCATTGGCAACGTTCATATACGAAGGGAACTGCTCGAACACACTCACTAGATTATCCCCAGTCTCATCAGTATACCACTTATCAATGACCTCTATGGAGTCCAGCATAGACTTGATCTCCTTTATATCTTGGGGGTTCTTTACCAACGAATCAGTGAACACCCTCATGTACGAGTCGACGGCCTCAACCGTCGCCCAGAACTTCTTTTTGACGTCCCATTGGGCATCGAGGAACTTCCTTGCCGCCTCCCTCTCTTTGGCCACCTCGGGCTCTGTGCTGAGCCCCTTTACATCGCCCAATGCATACGTACTAAGGGCCCCGAAGTTGGTATCGTCAGTGAGTTGCTTGCGCAGCGCCTCATATACCTTCTGTTCGTCTATCAGTATGTCCGCAATGGAGTTAGCGATGATCTTCTCGTACTTCTCAGAGTAGCTATCAAGCTCCTTACCTGTGGCCGCTAGATTGGCCTTAATCTGCGCCACGCGGTACTTATAATCGAACACTCTGATGGCATCGTTAATGGACTTGGTAGTCTTGAAGACCACTCTGGGCTCGTCCTCAATGGCCCCACCGTATACTCCATCGGACTCGAAGCCGCCCTCTTTGGCCCCCGTGCCCTTGCCCTCTCCTTCGTCCATGTACTGGCACTCGTCGCCCTCTCCGCGACCGAACTTGGCCGCGATCTCGTCACTGAACCTATCAATGACCTTGATGATCGCATCAATATACCCTTGAATGTTGGTGAAATAGCCCTTAGACTGCGCATAGAGGGGCATCTCGACCAACGTCTCAACATACGAGGATATCATCTTGAGATCGCCCATGAACTCATCCTTCTTCGACTTGCTGAGGGCGTCGTTGTAGTACCCGATCAACGCATGGTAGATGTGCTTGTTCCTCACTAGGTCCTCATTGACCTTCTGCAGGATATGCCTGAAGGAGTTGAGTTGATCCGATAAGGGGATCTCAGTGCCGACCTTTGCGGTGGCCGTGTCGATCGCCCCAACCAGCTGATCAAACATGTCGTTGATCTGCTTATGGAAGGCCTTGAAGATAAGGTTACGCAGCTTGGTCCTATCTGCTATCCTCTTGTCCATGACCGATTTCCTGTACTCGTCGTCCCCGCCTTCATACTGTCCTGTCTTCGTGGTCTCCAGCTTGTTCGCTATATCCTGGTTCCTATAAAAATTCTGAACCAGCAATTCAGCGGCCTCGAGATACTCATGGAGTTGCGACTCGTTCATGTTCTTGCCCATGAGCCCAGCCGTGATCTTCTCACGTAACTTCGAGACGGACCCCCCTTTGGCATACTCATCCATGGTAAGTCCCACCGTCTTGAGGGCCTTATCAATCAACAGGGCGAAGTTGGCAGTGAGACCCAGACCCTTCAAGATGTCCGACACTACCTTGCCGAAGCGCTCTGAGCCGACCTTTACATCAATCTTCTCGATATACCCATGTATGTCCTTCTTTGACCTTATGAGGGCCGCCAGATCCTTATCCGCGGGGAAGAGCGTGACATTGAGCAGGTTGGACAAGAGATGAATCTGCCTGTCTATCTCGTCCGTCAGTATGGAGTGTAGGTCATTCAACGTGGTGATCTCTTGGGCCAATAGAGCATCATCACTACCCTTCATCTTGAGAACGATGGAGTTATGATCGTCCTTCAGGGCGTTCTTCAGGATATGGAGGTTCCTGAGTACCTTTCGCACGTCAGAGTATACTGCGAGGAACTCCGTGTGCATACCTGCCGCTAGCGATGAAATGATCTCCGCAACCTGCTGGCAGATGACCTCCGGCGGCATAGAGGGGTTGATAATTTGATTACCATGGGCCGCGTTAATGGCCCTAGCAATGGACGCGCAGGCCTCTGCCTGGTCCTTGTTTTTAATAGACATATTGTCTGGTAGAGCCTTCAGGAGTGACCTGATTTGCTCTTGTTGCGTGGCCCCGGTGACGTTGAAGCGCATCTTGCCAGCCGCATCGAGTATCTCTGCAATGACCTTGTTCTTGGCCTTACTGTTGACAGAGTTACTGTAGTTCTGCACAGTCGTGATGTCCAACTCCTCGGACCCGATGTATCCAGGCTTACCGCAGCCACAACCACCATCGATGGTGTCTCCGCCCCCAGTCACCTCCTCCGAGCACTCCTCTACGGCCCCGTGCCACGCGTAGTCAGATACGCCATTATAGAACTCCCCGCGGCCCACATAGGCCCCCTTAGGTAAGCCAGTGGGCATGACTTCGGGCTCTCTCACGGCCCCCATCTTATGTAGATTGGCCTCAATCTCATCAAGCATGCTTGCAACATCCTTAGCCGCGGCCTCACCAAACTGCGTCCTGACCGCCTCTAGGGCCGCAGCCTTGCTCTTGGCAGCCAACACAGGGATGGCCGCATTAGCGATCTGCATGGCCTTCTCTGTGGCGACCTTCTTAGTTGTACTGAGTTTGGCCACCAAGTCCTCCTTACGGGCCTCCCACCAGCGCGCCACGTGTCCACTATCCCCCCTTATTATCGTCTCTCTCGTCGTGCTCTTCGATGTACTACCGCCCATGAACGTGTTCTTGATGTTGATGGCGCCTATATAACTCACGCGACGAGACTTTCTAAAACAAAAAATAATAGCATCACGCCCCATGCCAACACTGCTTTTTGGCCCGATTATCGGCCATCTCCACCTCGAACGCATCGACCTGCCCATCAGCCCACTCATTAGCCCACTTGCCGACTCACTCATTGGCCCACTCGCCAACTCACTCATTGGTCTACTCGCCACCCACTCATCGGCCTACTCATCAACCCCCGCGAGTGGACCAATGAGTGAGTCGGCAAGTGAACTATGGGCCGACATAGCGGCCAGTAGGTAGGGTTCATTCATCGATCCACGAGCATGGTCAGCGAACGAACCCTGCTACGGCCCCTAGTTGAAGAACAACGAGCCAATAGCGCCTAGTAGTTCGGCCCCTAGTCCACTCACTTGTCCTCTACGAGTTGATCATAGGGGACCCCCACAAGGTTCCAGGGCTGAGGTTTGTTTTATTCTTTAAAAAATATCGTGACCGTTATATAACTGACGCACGACTGGGTCATAACTTAGATGTCTAATAAGCAATTCAAAACCTACTGCAGGATCATAGATTACGTGGAACAGGCTAACCCTGATTTAGCCTCTCTGATCAGAGGACTGTGCGCCGATATGATCATGAGTTCGCTTAAGGGCAAGCCGGGGATAACGTTCCTCATGCCCCAGGATAAGGCCCTCATCTCCAAACTGGAGAAGCTGGCCTACTCCGAGAAGCCCGAAGAGGCCACCAAGGCCGGCGATATGCTCAACGCTATGATTATCCGTGATGTGTTCAAGACCCCCGCAGAATGGAAGTCAAGAGAGGTACCTAACGCCCTGATGCCGCCGCAGGTCGTCGAAGTGGAGAGCACGTCGGCCAAGGAAGTAGTGTTCAAATCAGGGGCCCGCGCGGTCCTCGACGAGAACTTCAGAGATGCCAGCCGCAGACAGAACTTGGCAGTCTGGAAGCTCGTCTCGGGCGAGATACCGGTGACTACCGATAAGCCGGCCCAGAGCCGCTTCACTAAGCCCCCTAAGGGTAAACTCGGTGGCTACAATCCAACGCCCTCCCATGCCCAGGGAGACCGCTTCAAGATCGCCATTGCGGTTGAGAACGCATATGCTCTTCACCGTCTTCAGTGCGACTCTGGGGCCGTCCATCAGCCGCGTGATGTGTACTTGGACAACGTGCTGAGTCTGATCAATTACATACTTAGCTCGGGCAATGAGGCCCTAGTAGTAGAGCGTGTCCTGCCCCTACTGTCCCTCGACAAGATCGACTTCTATTTCCTCATCGAACCACATAAGCCCTCACCTCCCTACCTTCTCGACGACAGTATAATCCATGACTGGTGGGAGAAGAGGAACAGCCAACCATTCAGTGGCAAAGCCGTCCTAGCGCATATTGAACGACTACTGTCCGGCACATCGTCGGCGGCCCTAATCTACAGCAATAAACAACACCTGATCGACAGTATCGAGTCGATCAGAAGCTCCCTCAACAACTACATCAATGCCAAGCCACGTCTGTGTATTGATGAGATCGAGAAGTACTACAACACCCTCGACACATCGAACACCATAGGGGGTCATGGGCCGGTCTTCCCTGAGGCCCTAGCCAACTACTACCGCAGTGAACCAGGCCTAAAGTTCATCCAAGACGAGCTGCGATTCCTTACGTACGACTGCTTCAAACGACTTGAGACCGAGGGGTTCCAACGTGGGGACTTCCACGAGCTCACCAACATGATCGGCGAGTGTCTCTACGCGGCCAACTCAGCGGGCAGAGAGCAGGCCCATAAGCTGCTCAACAAGAACACCATCAAGTACCTCATCGCGCCCAGTGAGAACATCCACGAGGTAAGGGTATTCGTCTCCTCCACTGCCTTCCTGTATACTCCACTCCTATCCTGCTCGCTCTCTCTGGCCGTCAAGAACTCCACGGCGAGACCCACTCCCTCGCGCATGGTACTGTTCAACATATCAAAGGACCTGTATGTACAACACCAGAGACTGCTTGATATGCCTGTCCCCAACACCCCGGACATTGCAATCCTCCTCAAGACCCTGAACGTGAACACGCTCGATCCCGAGTTGAAGGCCGAGCTACTGCGCAAACTGAGCTCTTAAGGGCCATTAATTAGAAAAATGAATGTAGTCTTGTATGTATATAGATAACTCATCCCTGATCATGTACGACTACATCCTATGCTACTGTGGGCGCGACATTGGCTCGCTATGCGATATATTCAGGATCATGAGAGATCAGGTCAGGGCCCGCGTATTGGAGGACATAGAGGACAGCGTTGACCCGGCCATGATGGGCGTCTCAGAGGCCGTGCAAATGAGCCTAGAAGAGGTCTTCGAGCAGCTCAATCTCACCCTTCCATGCTGCCTCGCCCGCATCAACACGCAGATAGTGTTCAAGTCACTGTACTAGTGGACCTTAGCGGTCCCCTATTAGGGACACCTCACTGATCTCCTATCGTTTTTTTGAGAGTCCATCACTGGTGGATCCTATAGCCACTGAACTGTACACTAGTGGTATACCATGGGGCCATCTTCGCGGCTCGCCCATGGTGCGTTGACAAGAGACCCATATGTTCACTACGTAGTATACTCCGCGATAACCTATGGCCGACTGCCACTGCCCTGGGGCCCGATATGTCAAAAAATAAGGCAGCGACACGTAGAAGTGTCTATATCGTCCTCTTCTCTGCTTCGATACCACTGACGAACCGTAGTAAGTCCTCTGTAGTCTTGCCCTCCATGAGGATGATGTTGCACCCTGCCATTATACCGAGATCAGATGGCAGTCCACTCCGGACGCGCAGTCCGAGATTGATCGCGTTGGGTGAGTTTTCACGATAGACACAACTAGTGTATCCTTCATTAGTACAGATAGCTATGCTGCTCGATAACCCTCTCTTCTTACATCTTACCATCCTATACTGTAGTGTATTTGGCTTGTGGTAGACTGTAAACACGTCGTTGAATGCAGGGACAGGATGCTTCGGGACCCTGTCCACAACTGCCCTGTTGAGCTTGCTAGCAGTGATGATGAGCTTAGATGTAGTAGTCTTCAGTTCGACTGTAGTTGTATCAAGCTTGGATGCCGTGGTGTTCAGTTCGACTGTAGTTGTATCAAGCTTGGATGCAGTGGTCTCTAGTTTGACCATAACGGCATCGAACCTCTCGTTTGCTTGTTTGGTCTCGTTGCGGCTCTCGTGCGTGGTGCTGAGCAGCACCTGTATCTGACGAGTCTGCTCTTGTATCTGACGTGTTTGTTCATCCATCCTACTCGTCTGTTCCTGTATCCGCCGCGTTTGTTCATCAGTCTTCGCGATGAGCTCGTCGATCCTCGTGTCCTTGGCACGGATCAGTTCTCTATACTCTCTTACCAGCTGTTCGTTGACGATCCTGCTCACCCGATGAGCAAACCTAGGACTGGCCCACGACGCAATATATGGGATGAGGTCCGGGTGCGCATAGGTGCCTCTTACATCTACGTTTTGCCCGCCTGCTACGATCGCAAACAGGTCATCCCTTGGAATTCCAAGGGATGACGACACTTCATCTATATACTCATTTGCACATGCGTTTAGCTTCCACATACTGAGTTGTTTAGGCTCCCCATTCTTGCTCAATGCCAGCTTACATAGCTGCGTAGCGTTGATGTACCGTGTTTGGATATTGATGATGACTCTGAAGTCCCCGTATCGCCCCCAGTGATAATCCCCTGCAATATGCTCAAAGGCAATCTGTGCGATGTCGTTTATCATAAGTCTCGATGAATACTAGAGTAGTTTCTGGCTTTCAATTTTAAATTCCCTCATACACCCCAGCAGTCCATATACGAGCATACCCCACGAGGCCCATATAGAACATTATGGGGCCGCTATATCGCACACTGCGGGTATACCACCTAACCCGCTACGAACAGGTCATCCCTGGGAATTCCCAGGGATGAAGTGTCTCTTGCCCTAGGAATTCCTAGGGCAGGCTTGTTCGACATACTCACCCGCGCCACCCAGCCTACTCATTCGATAGCCCACAGTACTCCTCCCCATCTGATAGCTCAGCGGACGGACCCCTATCCTGGCACAAGCACAGGAAAAAATTGAATCCGCCTACCTGCAAAGTACTACTAGGAAGAGTTTCCCATTAGATACACAATCCACTAACATCAATGTCTATCATTAACGCAAGTGAAGCCCTTAACGCCATCAAGGCCGCACCTGAGACGATCCTAACCCTGGTCAAGAAGCCCGGGGACAAGACGTATACGGGCGGCGTGAAGTACCTTACCGCGCAATGGAATATAGCCGGTAAGACCCTCGGGTGGTTCAGTGCCGACAACATCAAGATAACCAAGGGCATGCCCGATATCATACCTCCTGTCCCCCATAAGAACGACATTGATAAGAGAACGTATGAGAACATGAGACTGCAAATACAGACCTCAGTGGCGAACGCCGGCGACTTCGGCCAGTTCCTCAACCTGTTGGACCCTGTGTGGACCAAGCTAGTGGCCACATTATCCGTCAAGGGCGGACTCATTGGCTTGAGCGATAGGAAGACCCACTGCATAGTCCAGACCAAGACCAGTTTGAAGAACGAGGAGAACCCAGGGGCCCTGATAGAGGACCCTATAATACGATTCAAGATAAGCTTCGCGAAGTTCCCCGGCACCTTCAAACCAGAGTCATTGGCCAATCAACCGAAGACCCAGTTCTTCGACTTCAAGAAGCCGTACACTGATGAAGAGGGCAAGCCCCAGTTCAGACAAGCGACCATAAAGGACCCTGTCACTGGCAAGGAAGTACTAGTTGATGAGTCCAATCTGCATCTGTTCCTCACTCGCAACTCCATCATAAGACGAGGTAGGTTCATGATGACCTCAGTGTCCATATCGCAGTCATACGTCAGTTTCGCTATGGAAGCCGGCCGATTAGTGATCGAGTCAGCCCCCCCCACAGTCTTCTCGGATGACGACTTCTCAGACATCCTCGGGGCGCCAACACAATCCACTACTAACGCCCCTACCGCCGGTGGTCAGCCTGACCCATTGTCCGACCAGGACATATCAAACATAATCAACTCAACCTAAGAGGCAACAGCCGAGAGCCCTTCTTTTTTAACACGCCGCAGGGGGAAAAAGAAGGCCGGCGATACGCGCCGCTAGTCGCTCTCTGCAATAGTCCTGTAGTCGCAGTACTGATCATCGGTCAGGATGACCATGTCAGTCAGCTTCAGGTAGTGAATATCAAGCAGATCAATGCCCCGAATGGCCGGCTTGTATTCATCAACCCCATGCCCATCATCATTCACATACGTCTTGCCTCCCCATCCTGTGCGGCAGGTGAAGTTACAACGATCGACGTTAGCACTGAAGGACAATAGCTGCCTCAGGGTATTCTTATGGCGCAACAACTTGTAAACGGGCACCTTGCGATCAATACACACACTCATTTCCTTAACCAACCATAGATTAATCTAACTGAAAATTAATGCGCCTCGTCACTCCACCATGGGGCCCGCCGAGTGTATACTTGATGATGGGTTGGATGCAGACTCATGGCCCACCAGGTACATGCCCCCATGATGGGCCCCATAGTAGGCCAAAAAGAGATGATCGCTGCCCTGGAAAATCGCGAAGTGCGCCACATGAGTCTACTCGATGAACGTATGGACAGCAGTCCCGGACTCGTTCAATATGAATGCCACGTCGCGGTCAAGCGTTATACTCGGGCTAGCGTCTAGCATGTTCTTATCAAACACCTTGTGTGGAGTAACCACCTCCTTGTATATGGGGCCCACTCCATTACTCGTCAGTTCAACACACATACCCTCTATTGATCGCCTGACCACCTTGATGATGTCCTCCTTCCTGTTGCCCGGCAGACCCGCGTAGAACCTATTGTCGGGGTTAGTGGGCGGGCAGAAGCTCTCCGGAGTGATCTTACAAGACACCAGGTTAGAGATGATGATGGACAGCACTGTCCTCTTGGCCGCACTGAAGGAGAACGATACACACACAGCGTATCTACGATCATGCTGCGGCTGGAGCACCATCGGCGGCGGGGAGGAGTCCACGAACACACAGCATGACTTGTTAGTGGGGCAAACGCCAATGGCCACATGGAAATTTGTCTTTTGAAAGGGATTCATTGTCATCTTACAAGCAGTTACATATCAGAGGCATCCACTTCAATTTTAGCCATGCACAACACTACAGGACTCAGACTAGCCCTAGGCCATCAATCGCGAGTCGGCAAGGACACGTTTGCCGCCCGCATAAGGGACACATATGGCTGCGTACAGTTGTCGTTCGCGGCCCCCATATACGATATAACAGCCGCTATTCAAGCACTCCTTGGCCGCCCCATAGAGAAGGATCCAGCCCTCCTTCAGGCCATCGGCACGCTCATGAAGCAGCGATATGGGGCCGATATATGGGTCACTGCGTTACTCCAAAAGCTGGCCAACTCGCCCCCGCACGCCAATATCATAGTGAGTGACGTGCGGTTCCCCAACGAACTCCAAGCGCTTCATGGGGCCGGCTTCACGACGATCAAGATAGAGCGCCCCTCTCGCCCCATAGACCGCGACACTGGGCACGAATCAGAGACCGCCCTAGGGACCGCAGAGTTCGACTACACGATCACTAA
>JACCDR011059609.1_pt1 | contig 18164 bp, 32 predicted proteins | sample 7446431 | NCBI WGS metagenome assembly JACCDR01 (sample SAMN15323443, study PRJNA562643) | freshwater metagenome | isolation source: river surface water | place: USA:Blue River Watershed | collected 2017-08-17
CAACTGCCCCGTACGTGTTCTTGAGAGTTACAACTTGTTCCGAAACCGATGCCATGTCTGAAAACCTCGCTTGTCTCGTTGGTCTACCTACATAGGCCCCAAAGGATTTCGACCTAGGCGCGTATTTGACAAATTTTCACGAATTAAACTTTTGGGCATTCTATCGGGGGAAATGGGCCACCGCCATAAGAAAACACCCCCGCTATTTGCAGGGGTGCGAGTGGCTAAGAATGCTGACTACGGAGTTCTTTTTTAATCTCCCCGCAACATTGCTTGCAGTACTTAAATCCCTGAGCTACCGGCTTCGCCTCGCATCGTGGGCAAGCCTTTTCGACCGGTTCACCCTTGCGGATGAGGCAATCGATATGCCGGGAATGGATCGGGGCTTTCGGGAACGCAAGGCTAACGGGCGTCCATTCGACGGTGCCGTTTTTGAGAAACGAGATCATGCACAGCATCAGATCGGTCGGTTTGGCGGCTCCGCTCAGTACGCGATAGTACCCCTCTGGGATCGGCACGTAACGGGCCTCGCTGCCCCAAATGAAGATCTTTGTTTTGACCGCGCTGCTTTCTGGCATTGCCTTTATCCTTGCGTTTCTTGGGTATCCGGTCCGATTTCGGCCTCTGCTGGACCTCGACAGGTACCGGAAAATGCTTCCAGCCCCGGCTAAACGTCTCGATCCAGCATTCCTTGTGATACCTGCCTTGCCTGCGAAATCGTCTCATAGTTAGCTCCTACCCCAGATAGGCAACTAATTTCCTTCATGTAGTCCTCGCACCTCAACTTTCCCCATTCCATCGAGTTTTTCCACCAGGGACGCTAGCACCTGATTCTGCGCCGCAAATGCCTGGGTAAAGTCGCTACGCAACCTCTCGACCATCTCCATCGCCTTGGTTGTGGTCTGATCGTCTACGAGCTTGGCTGGATCGGACTTACCCAACGGAGAAGACAGAACTGGCTGAACCTGTGGCCTAAGTGGCACCACGGCCTTGGGATGCCCTGGCATGGAAACGATCGCATGCGTTGGTGTGCAGCTCACCCCGTTTAGCCGATCCAGCGGAAATAGCTCCGGCGAATAGTCCGCATCCTCTCGCACGTAACACATGGTCGCGTGAGGCTTGTAGTCGGGATACGTTTCGACATGCGGAAGCACCTTGCGAAGCGTCGCATTCATCGCGTGAAGTTGCGGTGACTCCACATCGAGCTTCAGCGGCATACCGTGCTCACCCGCTGGGAATGTCGATGCCGATCGGAAGGTAATCGTGGGCGCCGTCATCTTGCTTACGGTCGCAATTACGGTCTCAAGATCGCATCCCGTGATACCGTACAGAAGCGTTACATGCGGCTCATCTTCGCGGCCACCGGCTCCGATGATCGAATCGGGCAATTCCACCGACATCGAAAGCATCGCATCGGCCACCGGCTGCGGAAGCTGGAGCATCACGCAACCGTACTTGTAGCCCTTGGATTGTTCAAGGATGTTTTGCAGTGCCCTTAGTTCTTCGCTCTCTGGAAGTTCGACGAGAAGATCCGCAATTGTTGGCTGAAGATCGACGTCCCACATAATGGACGGCTCTTCAAAGTCGTTGGAAACCTCTTCGCCTGGCATCGCAACTCGGTAGCCAGCTTGCGAAAGCTTTTCGATATCGGCTTGAGTGGGCAGGCTATCGGACATCGGCGCAATCCAAATAACAGCCTTCTTTTGTCGTGAAAGCTGAAGCGGCGGCATCTGCGGCATACTTGGAGCTGGCTTGCCCTTCATCATCTGATCGGGTGCAACCGGTCCGTTTGCCGTCATGATGTAGTTGTCGTATTCGTTTCCAAAGAGTGGGCGCCCACGCTGCGTTCGATATTCGCCTACGGTGACAGCGCCTTTGCTCGCGTCCGCTTCTAATCTCTTATCCTCCATTTCGGGATCTTCGATGCCTGGCACATCGTATTCGACCGTTAACCCTTGCCCATACTCTGGCCCGATGTCCAAAGTGTCTTCATCGGCAATCAGATCCATATCGGGCTGAACACTCAGCATCGCAGCGGCATAGAGCGAAGCCGATAATCCGCCGTAGGTCATCGAGTCTTGATCACCGGTCAACGCTCGGCTGACCCCGTGGGCCGAATAGATGCCGGTCTTCATCTGCGTAAACGTGTTATCGAAGCCCATCTCTTCAGCGGTTCGCTGGGTGATGATTTGGCCGGACTTACCCACGACCACGACGCGCGGCCCCTGCGGCCCCATTTTGTCGTTCAAGCGGCGCTCGAGTTGATTCAGTTGGTCGATATCGTCCGTCTCAGCGTTGAAGACGATCTTGCCCTGTGGGCCTTCGGAATAGTACTCCACGCGCGTATCGTCGATTAGGCTGGATGTATCAATCCACTTCGATATCGCGGCTGTTGTGCTGGCTCCATCACCACGGAAATACGGATGAGGATAGCGGGCAATCGATAGCATCTCGGTCGGAATTTCCGCGCCGTAAAACATCCGAAGCGGTGAGAAGTCGACGCTGCCTTGCCGGTACCAATTGGTTCGCTGCGGCAGGATTCGAATACCACCATTCGGAAATTCGCCTTTCCAACCGGGCTGAATCGGCTGGCAAAGAGCTAGTGGGATGTTGTAACGCTCGACGGTCCTGGTTCGCATCACATTGGGTCGGTTGAACACGATACTCGAACCGTGAAGCCGAAGCTGCTGGACTCGCTCCCAAAGGAACGAAGATCCTGTTTGATAGGGATTGGGCCTGCGTAACACTTTGTAGATGGGGTGCTCAGCGGTGAGCAATTCCCCTTTGACTTCCTTAACCGACTTCTTCCGCCACTCGGTCCCGTACTTCAAGCGAAGCGTCTTGCGGACCTCTCGGTACTCGGGGGACTCGTCTTGGTAGACCTCGACGATCGACCTCGCAGCGAGCTTACCGACTGCGGTGATCGCGACATAGTTCCAACCCTGGAAGCCGTTTAGCTCGGCGTTATGGTCTGAAGCAACATCCCCTAGCTGCGCTGCCGTCAGCATGGCTTCCAGTTGCTCGTAGATGTGGGCGCGTTGGTTCATTTCATCCTCCGTTACCGAATGCACGCCCGTTGGCATGCGTGGAAATCGAAGGCTAGTCGGCTCCCCATCACTCGTACAGTTCGCCCTAGGAAGGCGGCGCGATAGCTTGGCAGACTCTCAAATCGCTCAAATAAGGGTAGATCGCCATGTAAATGTGGCCTTCGTAATCAGCAACCAGCACTTCACGACGCACGCCACGGACAACGGCCAAGACCCTAAGAGCCACCATCGATAGCTTATCGATATCCAAAACCACATGGCCTAAAGTGCGTTCGGCCCGCATTTGGGTAATCACCGCTAACTGTCTATGGGTTATCGAGATTCCCTGCGGCCAACGCTTGGCGATTGTCTCCAAACTCTTCTCGGCCCATTTCTGCCAGTGCTCTAGTTCGTACTCACTTGCGTAGCTTGGAAAGCGAGCGGCGGCCCAGTACTGCCCTTTACGGGCAATGACTGTGGTTAAGCCGTCGCTCATCTGGATGACGGACCAGTTCATGCGAATGCACCCCGGTCCTCTGGATTGACATCAATGGATTTGACGATTTGCTCCGCAACTATATCGATCGGCACATCAAAAAAGCCTTGCTTGCCTTGATAGGGAATTGTCCGCTGGAATCTCTGCACGTCTTCCAGCACCCAACATACTGGCCCTTCGGCATGCGGATGGCCATTCACCCATGCGAACTTGGCTAGATCAAGGTTCTTTTGCAACGTCGCTTTACCCTCGAAGTCAAACGACTTCCCTAGCTCATAGCGGATGCAGGCAGTGATTACGGCCGTACCCACCAACGCCCCTAGCGGCATGCTGGCTTGAAGCTGCCACGGCCAATCCAGTGATGTAAGCCGTTCGGTCGTTTTGCTGGCGTGAATGAGGATCGTCTGCCCGATGATCGGCGAAGCCCATGATCGATTCTCGACCCGCTTCCGGAACATACCAGCAGGAATGTTGTACGCTGGATCGACAATTAACGACGCAAACGGCTGATGGATCGATATCGCTTTCATTGCAGCTCCTCAATCTCAACTGGCGCAAATACCTCGGACGCTGGAAGGATCTCCATGCTCTCGACGTTATCGAGCTTGAAGGATCGCGGCTCTTGGCGGCATAGACACAAGGCCACGAACTTACCCTTCTCTTGATCCATTTGCGTTGGGCTCACGACTCGGCGCGTTCGCTTACCCTTTCCGTCCACGTACACCATCCGCACCGCAAAGGATTCTGGCGCTGCTATCGCCTTGGTCAGAATGCCGATTCGGTCTACTTCGGTCGCTTGCATTTGTGTTGCCCTCAAGTGAAAAGAATATCTCTCCACCAAGATAGGCAACTTTCAGCGGCTCCTTAGTCTTGCATTTGCTGCCAGTACCGCTGCTCCCAAAGATAGGATGTTCGGCAGTGCTCTTTCTCCCAGAAGAAAATCCGGTCGATAATGGCTCTGGCCCACTCAATCCTCTCTCGGTGAATGCGGCTGGAAAGCATTTCGTACTCACGGCCCATCAGGATCGCATTGAGCAACCGGCTAGCGGCTATCTGGAACCGATCAAACTGGCTTAGCTTTTCGCGCATAAAATACCCCCGACAGTGAACGAGACCTCTCCCCAAATCTCATCCACTGCGGGGGCACAACTCAACGTGTTGACTCTTTTCCTCGGCGAACTGGACCGCTGACGTTCCACGTATCGCAGACGGGAATGGCGTACTCCTTGGGAATGTCTTCGGGCATTTGGCGACTAGCTCGAATTTCCTCCAAGCCTTTCTGGATTTCATCGTGCGTTGGAGCCCGCTCGCCTTCGCCATACACCTCGTAAAGCGTGAGGCATCCTAACTCAGTCTCTACTAGCAGCTCGTCGTCAATAATGACGGGCGTGCATTGCTTCACACCTAAATCCAGAATCCCCTTGCACTTCGAATAATCCGTTGCGTAATGGCGTTCCATTCGCATCACACGCCGAAACTTATCTTTGGTCGGCAACACTCCTCGATGGTTCACTGGCCGGACTCCTTCAACCGCTTAGCAAGGTACAGTTCCTGTGCGTTCCATAGCTCGGACTCTGCGAACCACATTTCACCGATAGGCTCTTCGGTCGTAATGTCACAGTGATATTCATCCATTGGCCCGGTATCGCAATGATCCGGTTCACCGCAATAGAACTTCGGCCAATACGTACGACCGCGAATCAAACAACGGATTTGATGCAAATTCCCATTTTCCACGTCGACCATCTGCGGATAAACATAGTCGCCGGCCAATGGTGCCGTATCCGGAAAGAATCCCCATTGGTGAGCAATCTCACCTCGTCCATCTCGTAATAGCAACCTTAAGTGAACCACCCCGTTCCCCTCCTGTTAAAACTCGACCACCATTCGCTGCCGCTTTGTGTTCAGTTCGTCAAACGTCCTAAACCAATCGGCCATCTGCTTGGTTTGCTCGTCCTCAAGATCTAAGTGCTCAAGCGCCGCTTTAACATCAAACTCGGCGATGTACTCAACGAATACCACCGCCCGAATCGGCTGATCCCGATAGAAGTGAATCGCCGTCGTGATGATCGATATCACGTCCTTCACGCCCCGGCCTCGGTAGACGTGTCTCTGTGAGGTCGTGAGCACCATGTGGGTTTGCGGCTTCATCGGATCGATATGCGGCTTCGTACCTTCGACCGTCAATAAACGGCTCGATGTAACGCCCTTGTCTGTCGCAAGAACGAATAGGACATCTTTGTTGCTGCCGACGTGCAAGATCGCTTGGCCGGGCACACAAGGCTCATGCGGGCTGTACCGCACTGGGATTGCCAAGTCGCCCGTTATTTTCTTGGACTTGTAGATCGTGACGCTGTCCCGACTGCCTTCGACCTGGATGCAAGACGATGCCAACATGGCCACTAGGCAACACACTAAACCACGCATTGGAAACACTCCTTTAGTAGAGAAAGTGAGCCCCAGCCGTCGCATACTGGGCAAGGTTAGGAAATCCCCTGTGACCTCGTCATCTCACTGATACCTCGTATCTGGCCTGGATTTGAGACAATGGAACCTCACGCTCTCAGGCTTACGTACCCAGGACTTGATGCCGTCCACACGGTATGCCGCATGTGGACTTTAATCACGGTGGGCCACCGATCCGCATGACTCTCGTGCTTATAACGTGTCAGGTGTTAGTCTTCGACTCGCTTGCCTACGGGCTCGCCGTACCTTACGAATCGCCAGTCTTCAAGAATGTCGTTGGCTAGTTTGTCGTTAATGAGCAAATGCCCATTTATTTCGTCGATCTTGGCAATAAGCTCAGCCTTCTTGCACTCTTTGTGTTCAATCCACTTACCACAAAAATCGTCTCGATCATCCCACGTGAACGGAACGTACTTGGGCTTATTGCCCGGCTGCGGTGCATTGGGCTGTAGCTTCTCTTTTAGCTCCTGCATGTACTCTTGCTTGAGCTTATCCACATCGACGGGCTCAACCGCTCGCAGACGGATATTGCTGCCAAGCTCTCGAACGCTCAGTTGCAATAACTGCAACGGTGTAAACGCTTGGCGAAACTCAGGGGCATACTGTGGCGGATACGCTGGCAAGTGTTGCAAGTAATGGCCTTGCTCGTTCAGAACTGCATAAGATCGAAACTGAATCGGCTTGCCTTTGAAGCAGTATTCCAGCTCCTCATTGACCTGAATCGGATGAGCAACGAACGTAACGGGCTCAGCGGCTTCCGGCTTCTTCTCTGCGATGATCTGAAGTTCTGTTGTGGTGCCAAAGGACTCTGGCGTCTTGGCGTTTACTTTCAATTCCTCTGGTCCTGGCTTGGGATTCAATTCTCGGTAGTACTGATGGTTCGCATTTGATTGGAGCTGACCAACTGCGGTATAAGCTCGCTCTGGCTGCCCCTTTTCATTGACGAAGATATCTGCCGATGTGATTTCTTCCGACTTAGCAAGCGGTCGGCATAGGCTTCGAATGCCTGGAAATGCGATTGCTGTTGCAACAGGCTGAATCTTGCGACGATAGAGAGTATCCCACTCAAGCACTTTCTCGCCTCCAGGATGCCAGTGCTGGCCGTACAGGAATTCAAGTCCTGGCCCTGGCATCTCAGTCATAGGATCGATCAACTCGTATCCTTCACCTGGGTCGGGCGCGTCGTAGACTTCGGCGGTATTCCAATGTCGACCATTTTCATCCACCCACGGCCACTGATTATCGCGGTGCCAATTCGCTAGCTTGCCGATCACAAACCCAAACTTTGGATCATTACTGAACCTTGCTTCCATCATTGGATCTTTGACCGAGTCTTCTTTGGTCGCCTTGCGCCAATATCGTTCGATGTACTTCTTACTCACTTCAGCACCTCTTTTGCATGTTCAATGCACTTCTTCAAATGCTCAACTTTGTCTTGGTTTTCCACGATGTACTTCTTGTTTAATTCGATCATCTCTTCAGTTTGTGTGATCGCTCGCCCCATGCCTTCAATAGCGGCTTGCACAGCCTCCTCACGATTAAGCCTCCAGCCATCCTCGGAGTGCAGTTTCACACCACCATCGGTGACGGCAACAAAATGACATCCATCTTTTTCATACTTCAAAACCTTTCGGTTCTCTAACTGGCCACTCAGCCCCACTTTCGGATTAAATGACCACACCCAAAGATCACTCATTTTCTTATCCTCGCCGTCATTCAAATTGTTCTCAGGCTTTCGGGAACTCTTGAACCCGCAACGACTCTGGAAACTTGGTAACGTCCGTCTCGACCTTGCCATCGATCTCCATTTGCTTCATGAAGAACGCGACGCCCTTTTCCTTACAGGCACTAAGCATCGACTCGCACCAATCGAGCTGCATCGGTCGACGCTGGGGACCGCTCTCGCAACCCGCGATCACCCAGTCAACACGGCATGGTTCGGGCCATCCTGGTAACCTTCCCTTGACTAGATGAGCTCTCGGAAGATCGATTGGCCCTAACAGTGGCTCCGCGCTAAGGAACAACTTACTTGCCAGTGGCTTGCATCTCAGAAGATGCGGAACTCGTTCGTTGGCGGTCTCTTGGTTTTCGACCGATGTACCGAGAATGACGTTGTCACGCTTAAAGGATAAGCCCCCTGCCGCAACATTACTCCACCACATGTCAGCAATGTTCTCTGGCCTTTTCGTCAATAAAATCCAAGTAAGTTCCGGGGTATCGTCGATCAACCGGAACAACCTTTGGCGCACATCACGCATCGTCATGGGCCGCATGTCGGCTCCGCATTCATGGGAGCACTCGATCGACTGCGGTGTCTGCTCCCAAACCGATCCGTCCACATGACCATTGGGACAGATCATCATCGTGTCGCCGTGATGATTCTTGATCTCGCCTTGCCAGTCCTCAAAGATATCGCAAAGAGATGCGCAGAAGACATAGCAAGTCGGCGCATCGCTAAAGCGGTTTGCCGTGTACCAAGTCTTCCGGTCGTGCTGCTGACGATTCCACTTCAGCGGCTTCTTCCAGTTGTCTTCGCTGGTCAGAACGCGCGTACCGTTTGGGCCCCATTTCGCCTTTTTATGTCGGTGATCGAAGTCGCGCTCTGCGTAACAGTGAGTGCAACCCGCGCTAACCTTGCTGCATCCGATCCAAGGATTGAATGTCGCGTCGCACCAACCGATCTTTGTGCTATCTGCCATGTTCCTATCTCCAAGTGATATGTCCACTCAGAGATAGGCAACAAGCAACGCGCCCCTAGTCCAGCTTTTTGAACTCCAGCTTGTGGGCTCGGAAGATAACCTCGGGCACAAGGTCAAACGTGGTCACCTTGTCGCCCTGCGTCGGCGGCTGCTCCAGGCCTGATACGCTGACCATGATCGTGAACGGTCCGCGATAGCCTTTTTGGTTCCATCGCTCAGCCTGTATGATCGCAGCGGTCTCGGCGCTGTCGGATTCGATCTTCTCCCATTGGTCGCCACGCGATGATGTCCAGAAAAATAGACGGTCAGTAAAGTGCGATTCCATCATCTCGTTCATGAACCTATCAAACGCTTCGCCGCTTGCTTGAATGTCTTGTTGCTGTTCCGGCGTAAGCTCTTTCCAAGACACTTTTCTAAACCTTCTTATGGGCGTTACAACTGGTGGCGTTCCCTCGGCCTTTGCAATGATTCCGGAATCGCCTCCAAGATCGATCGGTCCGAGCTTTGCTTCGAACATGATCTTTGGGCCTGGCATCGAATCGACGGGCAAGAATTCGTAGCCCTCTGGAACTGGAATATCATTAACCCAGCGGATATCTGTTACTCGAAACTCGTTCGGATCGTCACTCATTCCACGCACTCCATATCGCTCGGCACAATTTGGGACGCTCGCAACTGGAACTGATAAGCATCCTCATCGCAGTCGTCATAGAAGTGGTTAAGGATGCCAACGGCCTGAAACCCCATCGACTTGAAGAACAACTGCGCCGGTAGGTTTGTTTCTCGAACTTCCAGCATCACGCGGTTCCGTCCCTGATAGGACATCTTCGAAATGAGCTTTTCGACCATCGTTCGACCGATGCCCTGTCGGCTGTAGCCCGGATCAACGGCCATACTGATTAGGTGAAGCCGGAACTTGTGAATCTCGTAAATCATGAAGCCGACAACTTGATCGCCTCGTTCGGCCACCATGCCGATGCAATTGCGCTGACGCAAGGTTTTGATAAAATCCTCTTCCCCCCAAGGGTACTCGAAGCATCGTTCTTCGATGTTGAGCACCGCTGGGAGGTCTCGGCGGATCATCCAGCGAATGTAAGCTGGGGCCTCTGGCTCGCGTTTCTTGGGCATCGTCGTCTCCTTTGTTGCATGTATGAAGCCCATGCACGGGCTTTTGCTTGTATAGCCTCCCAATCCGTTCAGCCCAACCCTTGTCACTTCGATACGAAAGGAGCTTACATCTCCACCGCATCGGGCTCGTTACAGAAACTAAGCCTCTGCACAGGCTCTAACTAGATAGGCACCAAACCGATGCGGCCTAGTCTTTAGAATGGCAATTCAGAGAGGCGCTTGATTACTTCGCAGCGATCAAACTCATCACCCGATGATGCGATCCAGCGCCAGCCCCTAGTCGCGCCGGTTCCCGTATACCTTACACCAACTAGCATTCCTTCGACGCCATTGTTGGTTCCGATGTAGAACCTTGCGCGAACCGGCGCGAAGTTTAGATCACTAAAGGTAGCCGGACACCAGCAACCCTTGTCGACGATCACGCCGCATGAGGATGAATTCTTAACCGTGACGAGGCGATTAGCCCTTCGATCTTCCGTGGGGCCTATAGTGCAAAGTAAACCACGGTACACGCCGTAACAGAACCCGGAATGATCGCGCATAAGATTGACCACATCGCCATTGTCGAGAATGTAGTCGCCTGGTTCATCGACCTCGCAGTAATCCTGAAGCGGCTTGGCTTGGGGTGGATCAACTGACGTTGCGTCTTTGATTCCTGCGAACTCCCACTTGTGACCCGAGAATGAATACAGCCAATACCCGGACGGTTTTGTATCGTAACCGACTTCGCGAACACCTTTAGGACCGCTAATAAACGGCACTTCAAGCGACTTTGCGCTGTCTTGCACTTTTCGATCAAAACCATCCAGCGGGCCGCCGTGTAATCTCACCAACATCTCGATTCCCCTTTGTTTGATAATGCCTAAACCCGTTTCAGGAATAGGCAACAACCGGGGCGAAGCTAGTCAGCGTTTACCTGTAACCATCGAAGTTGAACCGCACTGCGTTGTCCTTATCGCGCCGATAGGTCGCTCTTCGAAGTTGTGCTCGCGCTTCCTGCTTTTCTTGGGCCGTGACTGGAAGTACGTCTCCTAGAAAGATCGGTATATCTATGATATTGACCCCTTGCCTCACGGCGATTCGGGTTCCATCTGCTGGGCCACCGATAAGCTCAACTTCCATTAGTTCACCGAATCCGTTTCAGCCCAACTACCACGAATCCGCTTGAATCTTCCCAAGGTCCGTAGTGGCTCACCTCAAATCGATTCGATGCACCGATGCGCTGATACGTGACTAGACGGACCTGTAGCCACGGCTTGGGACCAGTGACGTGCGAAGATAATTTCTTGATCTCTGGAACATTAAGCGTGACGCAGCTATCCGATGCCTTGCTTTTCTCACCGGCTAGCGGACCGTCAACAAACTCGATCTCAAAATCAAACGCCATTAGTTCACCTACGATTCAAGCCGATCCACTGAAGCTGCTTGAAGATTAAACGGCAGGCTTGCGCCCGCTGGCAACACCCATAACCACCGCATGTTGGCAACATTAACGATCTTATCCTTCGGCGGGTACACCTCGAGCGCAATGCGTCCGGGGAACAGCCAATCCTTGATCCCTTGCAGCTCGTCCCATGTGATCGGGACGTCGTGCTTGCGTGAGTTGAACTCATTGAGCGACTTCGCTTTGGAATGCTGAACGCATATTCGCGCCGTTCCTTCCCAAGGTGTACCGACACAGCCAGGCGTTGCGCTGATGCCGGTCCATACCTGGATCACCCAGCCGTTCTTGCGGTCAATGTGAACTGCGGTTGGCTTACGCTCATTAGCCCCCATCGCTGAATAGCCATGAGCGATCGCGGCGGGGCTGACCTCACGGAAGAGGTGGAAACTCAATGTCACTGGGCCACCTCACTACGCTGGATCATTCCCGCCATATCTGGATCGGTCATCGGGTCGTAGGGTTCGACGTGAACGCTGATGATGCCCTGGCCGTCGTAGATCTCTTCGATTCGCTCTCGTACTTGATCGCGAGCGGCGGCCTCGGTCTTCGCTTTGACGTAGTATTCGCCGGTGATCTTCTGGCCGTTACGCTCGCCCCATCCCTTCCATCGCATCGATGTTGCCTCCTGTGAATCTGCGTTCCTAATCCTGGTCTTCATATCTGCTGTTAAGCTCGTCCGTGACAAGTTGCTTGATTACGTCGCGACCTTTCCCATAGCGGTAGAAATCCGATACGGCTCGATCAATCGCGGCATCAATCTCTCGTTTGGCAACTTTGTCCAGAAGCTCCTTCAATCGCCCTGGCTCCAATGCTGCGTTGAGAGCCTCTTGCATCTGGGCATCGAGCTGGGCGCAATGCTCACTTAGTGCTGCGGTTATGGTGTACTTCATTCGGTCGACCGTGATATGAATCAACGGCACATTGGGATTGCTGCTCATCTGTTTGCTACCTAACTGGGTTCCAAAATGCGGCTACTTACCGCTTAACCCAATAGGCAACAGAACCAAGAGAGCTAGTCCGAAGTCCTAGACCATTTTCTTGACGTTAGGAAGATGGTCGCTCATCAAAGATCGAAGCGAGCGCAATGACGCCCAATAGAATCGCCGGATAACAGGCTAAACGTGCGTACCAAGCTACTTGAGGGCCGAACATCCAAGAAGCACCCGCCAGCGTCCAGAGGGCCAATAGCATGGCTAGAATGAATACGCTGCGGTACTTTCGAATTAGCTTCATGAATTGGCGATCTCGCACAAGATATCGACGTGGCAGGGCTTATCTAGTCTACACCAGCAGGCGAGCTGCTTGCCACGTAACTCAGCCTTAATCTCGGCAATGGTTTCCGGCTCGGTCTCGACCAACAGCCGGAAGGCCATTAAGCACTGCTCCGCATCTGGGAACTCTTCACGCCGGTAGGGATTACCCCAGCGTCCTGGACGGGTGCAGTTCACCGCGCCTTCGGGCATGCGCCAACCTTTGGACCGTTTACGCTGGATTCGGAGTGGATGGGCCATCAGTCATCACCTTCGTTCTTAAGACCGCCCTATCAACTTGTAGCATTCCATCGCGTCGTGCTCAGCTTGCTCACGATCCTTGACCACATTCCAGCCGTTGTGACTCGAACCGTATTGCGTGTATCCGTTTCTCACGGACCATTGCCAACACGGTTGGCCCTTCTCGTTCTCGGTCTCGACAGCCAGCAACTCGATGCCCTTCAGACCGCCTGTCCAAATGGAAGCAAATCGCGTCCGTATCCAGCCTTCTATCGGCTTCCAGCTTTGCTTGGGCAGGTGAGACCCTACCTTACTCAAATGTACAACACCCTGATCGCAATAGAACTCTAGCAACGGGCTCGATAACGGAACGGCAAAATCGGTGCTCCAGTGTCGTAAGACCACTTCGTTATGATCGACGCGCACCAACTGCGGACTAAAGCACCCACGCTGGTAATCGCGCATCACAACGACAATCGGGTACCCCTGCTGCCATAGATGACGCAACCGCATTTCCTCGGTTACTTGTGCTAGACCCTTCAGTTCGATGGGATTCAGTGGTTCCATTACTTCACCTTCAATGTGATCTCGTGCTGAATGACATATACTTTCGCCGGTGGCGGTGGCATCGGCAATTTCACGGGCCTAGCTGGTGGCCTTGCATGACCATCACCCTCGCACCGATCACAGCGAATGGTTTTCCAGAACTGATACCAGCGACTTCGGGGATCTGGAACTGCTCCGGTCCCGTTACATTCTTTACATACGTTGAACATATCTTCCTCCCAGCTATCCGGCTTTTCCGGATAACTCACGTAACCTTCGATACAACTGCCGATTCGCGATCCTTTCGTAGCTTCGCTCGACCTCTTTGCGACGCTTCGGACATGGAATCTTGGCGAGCATTTGCCCTGGGAATCGCGGCGGCATCTTGCGGGGTTTCTTCACTTCCGATTCATCCTTGCCCAATAATCGAGTATCACGTTCTTGTAGTCGGCGACCAACTCGATACCGACGTATCCATCTCGCTTAGCAAGTTCTTGATCCCCGAGCATGATCTGTGAAGAGCCTCCCCAGACGCACATGCCGATCAATGGGGCGAGCTCTGTCTGCCAGTCGGCGGGAGGGTTGGTAACAACCAACGTGCTTTGGCCTGGGGAAGAGCCCGACTGTCGACCTTCGAGAGTCAACTTAACTTCACTGTCGAGCTGCCGAATGCCTACGATTCGAGCGTCAATTGCCATCGGTTTTCACTCCTGCTCTGGATTCGATGTCTACAGGTTGATTTTGCATTGCGTCTCTTAAGTTTGCCCGTTTCCTTTGCACCAAAACGTCGTCTTCCCTCGAAAATATGCCTGGCCTTCATGCTCGACAAGAGCCACAAACTCTTGCTCATCCAGAATTGGGGCGCAAGAAAAAGCTACCACGTCATGCTCTATATCTTCTGGCATCACATGCGCCAAGCATTCGGCTATGGATGGCTTGAATCCATCCGTACCGTGCGCGTGCCATGACTCGACCGAGCGATACCTCACCAAGTTGTTAGCCATACCCTTCCAGGTCGTGGCCCATTGAAAGGTTGAAGTGCGTGGATTGTTCGCCTCCACGTACCAGAGAACCCAGTCCACCCAAACCACTGGGCGAACGGTGCGCATAAAGGTCTCTAGTAATTCGTCGCTGATCTCTTTGAACATCGTTTTTCACTCCTACCCTACCCCTGCATCATCTTCACGCCGCACCAGAAGAACGCACACATAAGAGCTAACGTGCCAAGCATCATTGTCGTTGCGAAGACAACGCCAATCGGATCTCGCTTGAAGTCCTCGCTTAGGGATTGCTTAACCGCGTCGGCTGCTGGGCCGAACCATTCGCGGTTACAGATGATCCATAGCAGCGATAGAATCACGATGGTCTCGTACATGGCTCACATTCCTCCGGAAGAAACTAACCCCTTGGAGCGAATCCACGGTGGTGGAACGTCATCGGGATTCTTCCCTAATTCGATCACGCCGATCATTAGCGCGACTTCGTCGTTGACTTCTTGGATGACCAGTTGCCGATACTCCTCGACCTGGGCTCGCAAAAACTCTGCGACCTTTTCCTGCTCGGCGGCCAACACCCAATCTCCGCGAACCAGCTCGTCTATCTTCACATCAACCGGCCTACCATGGTCAACACTGGCGAATTGCGGAGGCAACATTAGTTCTCGTAAGTCACCGGCCGATCCATAGCACCTAAACATGTACGAACGGCCCAATGGTGCGGTGGTGTAGAGATAGAGCCCATCTCTGTATCCTTGATACTGTTGCACGGAGTTGCGCCTCCACCAAAGTTCGCCTTCTTTTGGTTCTCTAACTTCAATAATCATGGCCGTTCCTTCTTGGTGATCTCGTCAACAATTGACTGCAACGATTTGCTCAACTCATCGAGCTTCTCAGACCGTTCGATATCCCGCTGACGTTGGACGTAGAAGTTGCGTACCTGAATACTAAACACTAACACCCACAGAACGGCTGCCGTCAGGCTAAGGTATGCCACGGTCCGTTCGTTATTTAGTCGCTTCCACATCGCTTACTCCTTGTTGCGTTCAATCAAATCCGGCGGGCGATTCGGAATTTCGCTGGTCCACGCTGAAAGCTGCGCCGCACTGATACCACAAACCTTGGCGAACTCTCTGGTACAGATTCCGTGTCGGTTCAAGATGAATACTCTTGCGGCCCGCAAAGCCTTCTTGAGGGCTGCGTTCTCTCGGCGTAGCTCATCGTCCTCGGCCTGACGCTTCAACGCTTCTTCCTCGCTGTGCTGGTCGCTTAGCAGGTCGTACTGCCCTTGCTCGCTGTCTGTGTAGTCCATGCTTACTTTGTGTCCGGTGCTAACTAATCTTCAGTTCCAAGAACCTTGCGTTCAAGCTTTTCAAATTGGCTCAGCATCATGTACAACGCTTCAGCCTCTTCCCGATGTTCTTCGGGCCAATCCTCACTAGGTCGCCATAAGTCCGCGATTCGCAACGCTCCTTGAATTGCTGCGAACATTTCAGGTGCTGCTGCGATTAGCCTTGCGTCTCCATTCCACGATTCGCGAAAAGGATTAATTGACGCAATCTCATTGCCCTTTTCGTCCACAAACAAACATCGTGGTCGACCTCTGACCTGAGAGAATAGAAGACTCCACGGTTCCGGCGTATGAGCTGTTCGACTAGGCTCCACTTTGGACATTGACTCACCTCTCAAAACCTTGGCTTTGAACTACTAGGAATTACCGAATGGTTAGCCTGACTTGCACGCACCTTTTGCCCAAGAACCGCTGCGTCATACCAACTGAAGTTCGTTTCCGGATCGGCTGCTGCTCGACCGAGAGCACGTAACATGTCGGACTCAAGGCCATCGCGATACAAGAAGAGATGGGTATGGCCCTGCTTCTGTATCGCTAGGACGTTGATCGTTTCGTCGCTTGCCATGGCTTCCGCTCCTGTATTGGAAGTTCGCTTCCTACGAAATAGGCAACGGAAGTGAAAGCCCTAGTCAAAGAAAGTCGCGCGGGCAGGATTCGAACCTGCACTTTGCCAACGTACCCTGGCGATCAACCCATTCCTCGTTGGCTCTTACCGGTTAGCTCCGGCGGCTCTTCCAATTGAGCTACCACGCAATAAAGCGGCTTACCCGCCAGCACTTCCGCGACAATCTAGGCTTGCGCCCTTAATCTCTTTGCGGTCGCTCTCAAGTTCCAAGTACGACTGTCAAGGATTCCTTAACTGTTGGCCTTATCCGCAAACCCCTGATCGATAATCAATTCATCTCCATCGCAGACGTGCATAATGCCAGCCGGTGGGACTTCTTCGTATTCGCTATCCGTAGCGTTCTCTTCCGCCACGGCCACCTTCCACTTCGATAGCGCCTCTTCGAACGAATGGGCGATGACGAATGCCGGGCGTTCACTGTCTTGCACGTTGAACAGTTTTGGTGCGTCCCTTGTCTCTTTGAAATGACCAACTAATCTTTTCACCGATCCTGCTAATTCGCCGAGCGCTTGGTTGGGAGTCCTTGAGATGCCTGACGAAATGGCTGGATAGAAGTCCTCTGGCTCATCCTTTAATTTATTCTGTTTTCGCAAATATTCGTCCAGCTCTCTGGCTTTTTCAGCACTTAGCGGTTCAGCACCGGGAGCCATACTTACACTGACGGTTACGGCTTCTGGCTCTTGCCAGTATTCGCCTAGATTCTTGGCCTTCTTGGCACTGGCCTGATCATCTTGCGCAGCGGCAACCTCGATTGTCTCAAGCCGAGTGATTGATTCGCTGGCTTCAACGACAGCGGCTAACTTATCGAGCGTAAGACCAGACTTTACGGGCTCAATCGGGTACTCAACAGCTTGGCGAACTAGGCCGTTATCACTTGTAAGCCTTTCCATTGAAGGCGTGAATTCAGGTAGCACTAAGCCTGCCGAATCAACATTCGGCTTGGCTACATCCACGATCGGCGGAGATCCACCCTTAGATGACGAATTGATAAATCGAGCGACTCGATGGCCAATAATCTCAAAGTATTGCCACATCGCCTCACATTGCTCTTTGAGCAACTCTTGATCGTCTGATGGCAATGCGTCGAACAAGGGGCTGTGCCCAATGAATTCACTGCACTTCTTGGCACGTTCATGCAACTCTTCTTTTTCAATCCACACCCGCTGCATGTACTGTGGCCACTCGCGCACTTGCTCTGGAAGCTCTAATGACTGGAGCCACTGGTTGGCTCGAACCTGGGCATACTGCTTAGCGCTGGTTGATTCATCGCTTTCCTTCTCGCCACCCGCCACCATGCTCGCATAAAGCCCTAGTGCTGCTTGCAGTTGTCTGATTACTGCTGCGGCCTCTTCGATCTTTGACATTACTTGCACCCTTATACAATTCCAAACTGAAACAAGAAGTGGCGTCGGAACTCGAACCCGAACCAGCTAGCTCAAGGCCAACCATGCTGCCAATTACACCACACCACCGGTTGTCACTGTTGCCATTACGACGCAGTGACCACGCCGTTTTTCGTCCTGTTCTCACTCGTTGGGATAAGCTGCCGTCTGCCGAATGACTCGACTCATGATGATGGTTTCACCCAACCCCTAGCCCATCAAAGCACACCTTTTGAGCAATCAGGACACTCCCCTCACTAGGTATTCTCAATTAACTTCGCTTTTCGAATTCGGCCTCTGACCATGATTTTCACTCTCTCTTCTGAAAGCTCATCCTCCATGGATTCAATCACAATCTCACCTACCAACTCGTAACCGTTTTCACTGCATAAACGGCTGAACTCTTTCTTGCACTTCTCGTCGATTGTGGAGTGGTCATCAGCAACTTCGATATCCGCATAAATCGCTATTGTCTTCCATTCGCAACCTTCTTCATCGAACCACTCAACCCACCCC
>JACCDR011346047.1_pt1 | contig 18161 bp, 22 predicted proteins | sample 7446431 | NCBI WGS metagenome assembly JACCDR01 (sample SAMN15323443, study PRJNA562643) | freshwater metagenome | isolation source: river surface water | place: USA:Blue River Watershed | collected 2017-08-17
CTGGCCTGCAGCCGCCGCGGGGTGCCGGTGGAGCCGGCCAGCCGCAGCTTCAACCGCAGCTACCTCGTGACGCTGGGCTCTGGCTGTCTGCTGATGCTGTCCGCCTGTGGAACAGCGCCCTCGCCGGTGCCCCGGTTGCTGCCGGTGCCTGCGGAGCTGATGGAGCCCCCGCAAGCGCCTGTGATGCTGGGACCGACATCACCCTTGCCGAGGCCTGGGACAACCACACCGAAAACGCCGCCCGATGCGGCATCGACCGGGCGCGGCATCAGCGCTTGATCGAGTTTCTGCAGCAGCGCCAGGCGGAAGCCGCCCGGCCGCGCTGAGCCCCACCCGCGACTACCCGCAGATCGAGGAGCCCCCATGGCCATCAAACCCGGCACCCCCGCGCGCCTGATCCAACCCGAGGTGAGGGGCATCGTCACCGACACCCGCTGGGTGGCTGATCGCAATACCTTCGAGTGCCTGCTGGAGTACGCCGAAGGCGACGGCAGCGTCACCCAGCGCTGGCTGGACGACGACCAGCTCGAAGCGCTGCCCCCCGCCACCACCACCCCGGAGGCCGCATGAACACCACCCGCCCCACCGCCCACAAGGCCGCCGCGGCCGACATCTTCAGCGCCCGCATCGCGCACCAGGGCGACAGCGTGCACCTGGCGCTGTCGGGCGGCTTCTACGGCATCAGCTACACCGAGCCGCCGCCGCACTTGGCGGCTGAGTTCACCGAGCTGCGTCGCCGGCTGCGCCAGGCCGAGGCCGCGAACGATGCGCGCGACTGGGCGCTCATCATCAGCCTGCGCGAGCAGCTGCGCGCCATCCCGCAGGATGAGCTGTGGCAGGGCCACGTGGTCAACACCTGGTGCTCGGAAGGCAGCGAGGCGGTGCTGACCCATGCGCTCAAGGGCTCGGCCTACACGGCCACCGCCTTCCTGGGCCTGATCGACAGCACCGGCTACGGCTTTGCCGGCGCCAACGGCACCGGCTTCACGCGGGGCAGCCTGGCCGGCTCGATCACGGCCGTGGGTGGCGCCAGCCCGGCCAACGGCTGGAACGAGACGCCCAGCAGCGTGCTGGCCACCCGCGGCACGCCCAGCTTCGGCTCGTCCAGCAGCTCGGGCGTGAACAGCGACCTGGCGTGCTCGGCGGTGGCGCTGTCGATCCTGGCCGCGCGCACCGTGAAGGGCCTGTTCATCCCGGTGCGCAGCAAGGCCGGCGTGGCATCCACGTCGACCGTGGGCAACACCGCAGGCGCCATCCTGTCGGGCGGCCTGTTCACTGAAGGCGACCAGGTGTTCACCGGCGCCGGCACGCTGAACGCGACTTACACCGCGCGCATCACCACCACCTGACGGCCTGACCATGATGACGCCCGAGGTGCGCAGCGCGCTGAACGCCATTCAGGCCGCCACGGTGGCCCTGGCAGAGGCGCACCGCGTCATTGCAGGTGCTCTGGAGGCCGCGCCGGCCCCGGTGGAGCCCCCGGCAGAACCTCGCGCGCCTGTGGACCCGCCCGTCGAGCCTCCGCCGCCGGAGCCTCCCGTACCGCAGCCCCCGGCGCCGCAACCCATCGCCAGCAGCTTGGCCTACTGCATGACCCACGACGACGGCTCTGGCCCGAATCGTGACCGCTGGTCAACCTTCGCCGACATCGAATGGCGCAACAACGGCGGCGACTGGATCGACGCAGACGGCCTGCAACAAGGCGGCAAGCCGTTTGCCGTGGCGCAGATCAGCCAAGTCGGGCCGGTCAGCCTGGACTTCCCCGGCGTGCAGCGCCTGCGGTTCGGCATCTTGCTGCAGGTGCAGCCGGCGCCTGTTGGGTTTCCCAAGGCCGCAATGGCCGGGCGCCTGACATCCACACCGCCCACGCTGACAGTGACGCGGGCGGACGGCACCGTGGAGGTGCTGGAGTGCCTGTCGCTTCCAAGCTGGTCTACCGGCAGCGTTGGCACCTCCACGACGCACCAGCAGGCGTCGATGTCGTTGCAGTCCCCGACCGCCGCCGTGTTCGACATCCCGGCGGACGCGGTGTCGGGCGTGTTGACGATCCACGTCGTCAGCCGCAACAACTACACACTGACCCTGCACGCGCTGGCGCTTGACCCGCCCGGCATTTTGCTGCCGCGGATTCACGGTGGCGCACCGCTGCTGGGGCTGGCGTCCGAAGTCGCGTCAGAGCGCGATCTGCCAACGCACCCCGACGTGATCAGGGCCGGCGACTTCATCGATCTGCGGCCCGTTCGTGAAGGCGGGCGGGTGTTTGATAGCGTGACGCTGGGCGAGTACGCCACGCGCGAACAGATCGCAGACCCAACGCTGCCAGGTGGGGGCACGGCCTACCGCGGGGTGATCGCCGCAGCAACTGGCGACGCCAGAAGCGATGCGCTGCGCCGTGCGGGCATGTCGTTTTACATCAGCGACGTGCGGCCGAACCTGTCTGACCCGCTGGTGCCGGTGGCCAACACCGTGGACGAGATGTTTGCCCGGGTCTACTTCATGGTGGAAGACGACGCGGGCGCTGCCGACTGGCGCGACGCCTTCAAGATGGGGCTGGGCTGGGATCTTCGGTTGGGCTGGTGGAACCCGGCCAACGGCGGCTACTACCAAAGCACCACCGGCAATGGCGGCATCCCTGGCACCGGCCTGAAGGTGCTGGCACCGGCCGGCAGTCGCTACAAAGAGGCCCGCTGGGAATACCAAGGCCACAGCATCCGCATGGAATGTGGCCGCGGGCCAAAAGATCCCGCGCACCCATGGGCCAAGCTGCGCCCCCTGCAGAGCTACACCTACCACTTGGACCAGGGCGACTTCAACGGCAAGCTCATCCGAGCCGGCCGCGGAATGATCGAGTTGGCCCGCTGGCACTGCCTTGAGCAGCGCATCAAGATGAACAGCATCGTCGGCCCGTTCGATGACGTGGGCAACGGTCAGGCGGTGGCAGACGGCGAGCTTGAGACGTGGCTCGACGGCGTGCCGCTTGGCACCCGCGGCGGCTTGCGCTGGCGGCGTCATCCTGAAATGGGCATCGAAGGCCCGTGGGTGAATGTGATGTTCGGCGGCAAGAACCCGCCAATCGCGCCACTTGGGTTTCGCATCGGCAACGTCGTTGCCGCTCGTAGGTACATCGGCCCCGCACGGGCCTGAAAGGCAGTTATGTCAAAGCGCTACTACATCTGCGACGTGATCGGAGACGGGACGGACGGGAACGAGTACCGCCCCAGCGTGGCCGACATTCAGGGCGTCAACTGGGTTGGATCAATTCCTGGCGACGCGCAAGGCCGGCCTTTGTTTCCGTGGGCCCTGGTGCTGGTTGCCACCAACAACCATGCCCAACTGCGCGACGTGGCGGGCATCGACCCGTTACCAGACTTCCCGCTTGATGGGCGCATGAACGCCGTCAACAACGCGGCGGGGAACGCCATGTCTGCCGCGCTGTCGCGCCGCGGCGTCAGTGTCTCGTGGGGCGGCACAGATGGCTATCGAGACGTGGTGCGCGCCATTGGCCGCCGGCTCGACGCGGCTTTCGACGAGAACAAGTTCGACGTTGCCGAGTAGACGGAGCCGATAAGTGGGCGTTCTTGCCAGCGTTGACTTCGCCGGGACAACTGGGACCGAGCTAAACGCCTACAACAGCGCGCTGGTCAAAGTCACCGGCTTCACGCCTTCGATGCAGATCACGGCTGGCGGGCGCGGCAGGCTTTCGTCTAACAACAGCATCGCGCAGTATTACCACACTGCGACGCCGGCCAGCGCTGACTACTCTGTCAGCGCCGACCTCCACGTTGCGTCAAGCAGCTCCGGGACAAAAACATCTGGGCCAATGGTCCGCATGGACTCCGCGGCTGACACCGGGTATCACTTCCGGCTAAACACCCGGGCTTCCGTTGGCCTGTATCGGCGCCAGTCCGGTTCAGCAACCATTCTTGGTTCGACCAGCGCAGTCACTGTATCGGCTGGCAATACCTACGGCATGAAGATTGATGCCGCGGGCTCGACGATTTCAGCTTACTGGAACGGCGCCGGAAGCCCGACCATCCAGCAGACTGACAGCAACATCACCGCAGCCGGCAATGGTGGATTCCGGTGGTCAGACGTTGGCAGTCAGTCGGACAGCACCGCAGAGCATGTCGATAATCTGCTTATCGAAGAGGCCGGAAGCGGCGTCACGCTGGACGTTTCTCTCATCGACGCCGCATCAGGCTCAGACTTTGGCAGTGCATCTGCAGTGATGTCCGCCAGCCTGAGCGATGCCGCCTCGGGCGCCGACCTGCTGAGCGCTGCCGCCACCCGCGCCGCCAGCCTGCTGGACGCAGCCGCCGGCAGCGACACCGCCAGCGCGGGCGCCAGCCTGAGCGCCAGCCTGGTGGACGACGTGACCGCGGCTGACATCCTGTCGGCCATCTCCACGCTGCAGGCCAGCCTGGTGGACGGCGCCACCGCGGCCGACGTGCTGAGCGCGTCGCGCATCGCCTCGGCCACCGTCACCGACGCGGCAGCCGGCGCCGACATCAACACCACCGGCACCACCTTCAGCCGCAGCCTGGTGGACGCTGCCAGCGGCGCTGACGCGATGCAGGCCGCCGCCATCATGGTGGCCAGCCTGGTGGACCAGGCCACGGTGGCCGACCAGTTCAACGCCGCGCAGCAGCTGACCGTGCTGCTGACCGACGCCGCCGCCGGCAGTGACCTGCGCAGCGGCAGCATCCCCGTCACTTACAACGTCAGCCTGCTGGACCTGGCCTATGCGCTGGACGTGCTGTCTGGCGTGCTGGGCGGCGGGCCCTCGCTGGTGCCCAGCCGCAGCCGTGGCGTGGACTACACCCTGGCCCCGCTGGGGGTCGACTACGCACTGCAAAGCCAGGGCGTGGACTGCTATGCCGTGTGAGGACCCATGTCGCGCCGCCTGCCCCCCACCCCGCAAACGCCTTTCATCCTGGGCGAAGTGCACGACATCCCGTTCCGCTTTGGCCGTGAGATGACGCCCGACGAGACGATCGTGGATGTGGATGTGCAATGCCTGTCGGTGGGCACCACCGTGGACCCGACACCGGGCGCCAGTGTGGCCACGCCGCACGAGGTGCAGGGCACGCAGGTGGTGCAGCGCTTCTCGGCTTTGCTGGCCCACGGCCGCTATGTGGTGGCCGTGACGGCCACGCTGAGCAGCGGGCGCGTGTTCATCGGTGAAGCACTGTGCTTCGTGCTGCCGGTGGGCCGGCTGACGTGAGGCCCCAGCGATGAGCGCTGATCCGCTGGGCCAGCTGCACACCACCGCAGCCGACCCTGACGCCCCGCCACCGGCCCTGCTGGCCTACCAGCAGGCCTGGCTGGCCGACGAGGCGCAGCTGAAGGTGATGGAGAAGAGCCGACGCATCGGCGCCAGCTGGGCCGAGGCCGCTGACGCGGTGATGCTGGCCAGCAGCGAAGGCGGGTCGAACTACTTCTACATCAGCGCCACGCAGGACATGGCGCGCGAGTTCGTGGAAGCCGCCGCGCTGTGGGCCCGCGCCTTCAACGTGGTGGCCGGCGCCATCGGTGAAGGCCTGTACGACGACGGTGACGACGCCGAGGGCAACCGCCGCTACATCAAGACCTTCGAGATCAACATGCCGCGAAGCGGCCGGCGCATCGTGGCGCTGAGCAGCCGCCCCACCAACCTGCGCGGCAAGCAGGGCACGGTGGGCATCGACGAGGCCGCCTTCCACCCCAACCTGAAAGAGCTGCTGAAGGCCGCGCTGGCCATGCTGCTGTGGGGCGACAAGGTGCGGATCTGGTCCACGCACGCCGGCGTGGAGAACCCGTTCAATGAGCTGATCCAGGAGATCCGCGCCGGCAAGCGTGGCACCCCGGCCGAGGCCACGGTGCACCGCATCACCTTCCGCGAGGCGGTGGCGCAGGGCCTGTACGAGCGCGTGTGTCTGCGCAAGGGCATTGCATGGACGCAGGCCGGGCAGGACGCCTGGGTGGCCGCCGCTTATCGCTTCTACGGCGACGCAGCGGCCGAAGAGCTGGACGCCATCCCCAGCGCCAGCGCAGGCGCCTACCTGAGCCTGGCGCTGATCGAGCAGCGCATGGTGCAGCCCTGGCCGGCCAACCCCGACGGCCCGGTGATCGTGCGCGGCAAGTGGGATGACGGGTTTGCGTACCTGCCCGAGGACGTGCGCCGCCACGCCATCAAGGGCTGGATTGCCGAAGAGCTGCAGCCGCACCTGGCCAAGCTCAACAGCCTGCGCCGGCACGCCTTCGGCGAGGACTTCGCGCGCAACCGTGACCAGGCCGTCACCGTGGTGGGCGAGGAAGACACCGACCTGACGCACCGCCCGCGCATCGTGATCGAGCTGAGCAACTGCCCCTTCAGCAGCCAGGATCAGATCCACCAGCACGTCATCGACAGCCTGCCGCGCTTTCGCGGTGGGGCGATGGACGCCACCGGCAACGGCGCGGCGCTGGCCGAGGCGATGGCGCAGCGCTACGGCGTGGAGATGGTCGAGCAGGTGAAGCTCAACGATGGCTTCTACCTGGCGCACATGCCCAAGCTGAAGGCCGCGCTGCAGGACGGCACGCTGCGCGACCTGCCGCGCGACGACCAGCACCGCGACGACCTGCGCGCCATCCAGATGGTGCAGGGCGTGCCCAAGATCCCGCGCCAGGCCACGCAGACCGCCGGCCAGAAAGCCGCCGCGGCCGACAGCGGCGCCAAGCTGCAGCGGCACGGCGACTATGCGATCGCGCTGTTCCTGATGGAGTACGCCTTCAGCCGCGAAGTGGGCGAGATCGCCTGGACCCCGGCCCCCAGCCGCGCCTCGCGGTGGGATGGCGGCAGCGGCGACGGTGGCCGAAACGACCCCGGCCGCGACCTGGTGGGCGCCGAATGGGGCCGAAAGGCAGGCTGGTGATGCCCTGCAACCGGCCGCGCAGGGCCGCAATGCCCGTTTTGAACGTTTTAAACGCTCACCCCCATACCAGCGCAGCGCCCCACCCCCCTGCGCAGCCCCTAAGGCCCGTTTTCAAGACCCGAGGTTTGTCAGCATGACCACCCTTGTCGACGCCGACGGCCGCCCGATCGACACGGCCGCCATCCGTGAGCCGCAGACCGCCCGCGTGGGCCACCTGCAGCGTGAATGGGACCAGCACCCCGCCCGCGGCCTGACGCCCGAGCGGCTGAGCCGCATCCTGCAGGCCGCCGAGCAGGGCGACCTGGTGCCGCAGATCGAGCTGGCCGACGACATGGAAGAGCGCGACGCTCACCTGTACGCCGAGCTGGGCAAGCGCCGCGGCTTCGTCACGCAGCTGGACTGGGACATCAAGCCGCCCGAGGACGCCACGCCCGAGGAAGAGAAGCTGGCCAAGCAGGTGCAGGACTGGCTGCACATGGTCGAGGCCACGGCCAACGGCGTGACCGGCGGCATGCCGGTGCTGATCGCCACCATGACCGACGCCATCCTCAAGGGCTTTGCGCCGCAGGAACTGGTGTGGAACTACGTGCCCGACGGGTCGGGCCGCAAGGTGATGGTGCCCAAGGCCACGTGGCAGCCGCAGCGGTGGTTCACCACCAGCGCCGACCGGCGCCGCTTCCTGCTGCGCAGCCGGCAGATGACCGAGGCCACCGCCGACCTGCCCGCGGTGCAGGGCGAAGAGCTGCTGCCCTTTGCGTGGCTGATGCACGTGCACCCCGCGCGCAACGGCTACCTGGCGCGCAGCAGCCTGGTGCGGGTGCTGGCCTGGCCGTACCTGTTCAAGAACTACAGCGTGCGCGACCTGGCCGAGTTCCTGGAGATCTACGGCCTGCCGCTGCGCCTGGGCAAGTACCCCACCGGCGCCAGCGACAAGGAGAAGCTGGCGCTGCTGCAGGCCGTCACGCAGATCGGCCACAACGCCGCCGGCATCATCCCGCAGAACATGCTGCTGGAGTTCACGGCCGCAGCCGCCGGCACCGAGGTGCCCTTCGCGGCCATGTGGGACCGCATGGACGCCGCCGAGAGCAAGGCCATTCTGGGCCAGACGCTCACGGCCAGCGAGGGCCAGCACGGCACCCAGGCGCTGGGCAACGTGCACAACGAGGTGCGGCATGACATCGGCGAGGACGACGCGCAGCGCATCGCCGAAACCATCACCCGTCAGCTGATCGGCCCGCTGGTGGCGCTGAACGTGGCCGGAGTCGACCCGGACCGCATGCCGCGCCTGGTGTTCGACACCGGCGAGCCCGAAGACCTGGCGCTGTACGCCGATGCGCTGCCCAAGCTGGCCAAGGCCGGCATGAAGATCGGCCGCAAGTGGGCGCAGGAGAAGCTGCGCATCCCCGAGCCCGAGGACGGCGAGGACGTGCTGCAGGGCCCGCCGGATCCGCTGGCGCCTGGTGCGGTGCCGGGCCAGCCGGGTGCGCCTGGTGCAACTGGGGCGCCGCGTGCACCAGGTGCTGTGCCCCCCAAGCCCGCGCAGCCACCCCAGCCCGCGCCCAAGGCCGCGCTGACGGCGCAGGCCGGCCCGCCGCCCGACCTGGTGGACGAGCTGGTGGCCGACATCACCAGCGAATGGCAGCCGCTGCTGGGCCCGATGGTGCAGCCGCTGCTGGACGAAATGCGCAAGGCCGTTGCTGCCGGTGAAAGCCTGGAGGCCTTCGCCGCGCGGCTGCCCGACCTGATCCCCAAGCTCGATGCGCAGCCGGTCACGGCTGCGATCGCCCAAGCCGCGTTTGCTGCCCGCCTGGCGGGTGAGGCGGGCGTGGATCTGTCCGACCCGCAGGAGTGACACATGAAGCCGACGATTGCAAGGATGGTGGTGGTGCTGGGCGTGTTGAACGCCGGGACAAACGTGGCCCCTGCGGTGATCACCCGCGTATGGGGCGATGGCGACACCCTGAATGGACCTGTGCTGGTGAACCTGCACGCCTTCGGCGACTGGGATGCGCCCAGCATCTTCACGAGCGTGCCGCTGTTCGACACGGCCGGAGCAGCCGCCGAGCATCACCGGCTTCACGGCGCACCGGCTGCACATTGGCCTGAGCGCGACGCGGTGCCCGCTGGCTGACGCCTGTGCCCGCCGCCATCCGCCTGGGCGCCTACGCCCCCGAAGACAGCTTCAGCGCCTTCGCCTCGCGCGGGCTGCTGCGGCCGTCGTTCCGCTGGCAAGAGGTGTGGCAGGCCGAGCACGCGCGCGCCTTCGCGGTGGCCGGGGTGATGCGGCTGGACGTGCTGCGCACGATCCGCGACCAGGTCGACAGCGCGGTGGCCAACGGCACGGGGTTTGAAGAGTTCGAGCGCGCGCTGAAGCGCCAGCTGGTGGCCAAAGGCTGGTGGGGCGACATCGAGATCACCGACCCCAAGACCGGCGAGGTGCGCACCACCAAGTTCAACCAGCAGCGCCTGCAGCTGATCTTCGACGTGAACATACGGCAGAGCCACGCCGCCGGCCGCTGGGCGCGCATCATGCGCAGCCGCACGCAGACCCACATCGTCTATCGCACCATACGCCACGAGCGCGTGCGCGCCAGCCACCGGCTGTGGGACGACGTGGTGCTGCCGAAGGACCACCCCTGGTGGCAGACGCACTTCCCGCCCAACGGCTGGCGCTGCCGGTGCATCGCCTTCGGCATTGACCAGGCCGGCATCGACAAGCTGCGCGCGGCGGGGTCGAAGGTGAAGACCGAGCCGCCGCCCACCACCTTCGTGGAGTTCGAGAACAAGAGCACCGGCCAGGTGGAGCGCGTGCCCCGCGGCATCGACCCCGGGTTTGCGTACAACCCCGGCGCGGTGCACGTGGCCCAGGGCGTGGACCAGCTCACGCGCAGCATCCAGGCGGCCAGGGCTGCGTCGGCAGGGCCGGCCGCGCGCCAGGCCACCGCCCACCAGGTGCAGCGCGCGGTGATCGCCCGGGGCCGCAGTGAGAAGGCCTTCAGGGACTTTCTGGCCAACCCGCCGCCCAACACCAACACCGGGTTGCCCGTGGCCGCCGTGCCCGCGCTGCAGGGCGAGCCGGTGGTGGCCAGCGTGCGCGCGGCGGATCTGCTGCGCCAGGCCGGCGACCAGGCCGGTGAGGCCGCCTACCCGCTGGGCCTGCCCACCAAGGCCGTGGGCTGGGCCATCGCGCAGGCCGTGCTGGACCAGGGCCAGCGCCTGCAGCTGCCCAACGGCAACACGCTCTACTGGTGGGCCCGCGGCAGCGGCGGCAGCCGGCGCGTGCACGTGCTGGAACTGCAGCGCAGCGTGCTGGTGTGGTGGGTGCAGCAGCTGCTGGCGCTGAGCGTGGACGAGGCGCAGGCGCGCTATCCGCAACTGCAGGGGCTGCTGTGAGCGACGCGCCCAACTGGAAACACAACCCCTGGGGCCTGACCGAGGGCGAGGTGGTGGCGCTGTCGGCCGTGATCGAGCACGGCAGCGTGAAGGGTGCCGCGCGCGCCATCTGCCGGGCACCTGAAACCATCAACGTGCACTGCGAGCGCGCGCGTCGCAAGATGAACGATCACGACGGCAGCGTGTACGGCAGCCGTGTGCGCTACCTGATCCTGTTCGACCGCTGGGCGCGCGGGGAGCTGCCCCGGTGAGCGACTTCCAGATCGAGCTGGACAACGCCGAGCTGCTGCGCGCGATCGACGGCGCCATCGAGCTGCTGGCCCGGCCGCGCGAGCTGATGAACGCCATCGGCGGCAAGCTCGAAACCAACGCGAACCTTCGCTTCGACACCAAGACCGACCCGGCCGGCGTGCCCTGGCCGCCGCTGTCGCCGGTGACGGTGAACTACTGGTACGCACAGAAGTACCCCAACGGCATCCCGGGCAGCCTGCTGGAGCGCACGCGCCAACTGCGGGCCAGCCTGGGCTACAACGCGGGCGACGACTTCGTGGAGCTGGGCACCAGCCGCCGCGTGCCCGGCAAGAGCCAGCCCTACTGGGAAGTGGGCGTGCTGCACGAGTGGGGCACGGTGATCATGCCGCGCCGGGGCATCTTCACGGCCGACCCGAAGACAGGCAAGCTCGGGGCCGGCGACGAGGCCGACGTGCTGCAGGTGGTGAACGACGCCATTCTGGGTGCCTTCGACGGCTGAGCCCGCCCCCTTCAAGTTCTGAAGTTCTTCAACTTCCGAGCTTCGCGCGAGGCGCCCAAAGTGGCGACCCATGCGCTTCCTCACCGCCCTGCTGTCTGCCACGCTGCCGCTGCTGGCCAATGGCCAGGCGCAGCTGCTGCCGGCGGGTGAGTTTGCCGCCCGCGATGGACGCCCCGGCCCGGGGCGCAAGTGGACCGTGACCGATGAGCGTGGCCAGGCCCTGGCCGCGCAGATGAACGGCGTGATTCAAGCCACGCCCATCGTCATCGACTACGAGCACCAGACCCTGCACAAGGAACGCAACGGCCAGCCCGCCCCCGCGGCCGGCTGGATCAAGAGCGTGACCTGGCTGTCGGGCAAGGGCCTGGTGTCTGACGTGGAGTGGACCGACAAGGCCCGCGCCGCGATCAACAGCGGTGAGTACCGCTACATCAGCCCCGTCATCACCTGGGACGCCGCCACCGGCGACGTGACCGGCGTGCACCTGGCGGCGCTGACCAACTACCCCGCGCTGCTGGGCATGGATGCCGCAGTGGCCGCGCTGTCTTCCCTCACCCCCAACGATTCACAGGAGCCCCCTATGCAACTGCTGCTTTCCGCCCTTGCCGCGCTGCTGGCCATGCCCACGCTGGCCACTGCTGACGAAGCCACCGCAGTGGCGGCCCTCAAGGCCTGGAAGCCCGCGCAGGCCCCGCTGCCCGCGGCGCTGACCACCGCACTCGGCCTGCAGGCCGGTGCCGACGAAGCCGCCGCGCTGTCGGCCATCACCGCACTGAAGGCGCCGACGCCTGAAGCCGTGCAACTGGTGGCCACGCTGCAGCAGCAGGTGGCCGCGCTGACGGCCAAGGTCAACGGCGACGAGGTGGCCAAGGCCGTGGACGGCGCGATCGAGGCCGGCAAGCTGGCCGCCGCGCAGCGCGACCAGTACATCGCCCTGGGCAACAAGGACCTGGCCATGCTGACCGCCATCCTGGCGGCGGCCCCGGCCATCCCCGGCCTGGCTGGCCAAGGCGCTGCGGCGAAGGCCGCCGCCTCGGGCGCTGACAAGCGCGAGGCCATCACGGCGCTGACCACCGACCAGGCGGCCATCGCCACGCAGCTGGGCATCCCCCACGCCGACTACCTGAAGACGCTGCAGGCCCAGGCGGCCTGACCGCAGCGCCACCCCCACACCTGAACCAGGAGAGAAGCCATGCCCGCTTTGACCGCTGACCGCCCCACGCCCAAGCGCACGGGCATGCACCTTTCGCTGCCCGTCGCAGCCGCCACCAAGATCTTCGCCGGGGCCATCGTGTGCGTGAACACGAGCAACCTGGCCGTCAAGGGCGCGGTGTCCACCACGCTGAAGGCGGTGGGTGTGGCGAAGGAACAGGTGGACAACACCGGCGCCGCCGGTGAGCAGCGCATCGAGGTCGAGCGCGGTGTCTTCCAGTTCGCCAACAGCTCGGCCGGCGACCTGATCGCGCTGCAGGACATCGGCAGCCAGTGCTTCATCGTGGACGACAACACCGTGGCCAAGACCAACGGCACCAGCACGCGCAGCGTGGCCGGCATCGTGCGCGACGTGGACGCTGCGGGCGTGTGGGTCGAGTTCTGACCCCCAGGCACGCCAACCCGCCCGCCACCCCCAACGCTTTGGAGAACCACCCATGCTGATCAACCGCCAGAACATCCTGGACATGAGCAAAGGCTTCCAGGTCATCTACCAGGACGCCTGGAACCAGGCCGAAAGCCAGTACGACATGGTGTCCACCACCATCACCAGCACCGGCTCGGAAGAGCAGTACGCCTGGCTGGGCACGATGCCGCGCTTCCGTGAATGGCTGGGCGACCGCGTGGTGCAGAGCCTGAGCACGGGCGACTACGTCATCAAGAACAAGGACTTCGAGCTGACGGTGGGCGTGGGCCGCAACCACGTGATGGACGACAAGCTGGGCATCTACCGGCCGATGTTCCAGCAGCTGGGCCAGGAGGCCAAGACCCACCCCGACGAGCTGGTGTTCGGCCTGCTGCAGGCCGGCTTCAACACGCTGTGCTACGACGGGCAGTTCTTCTTCGACACCGACCACCCGGTGCGCGCTGCCGACGGCAGCATGGGAACCTGGAGCAACTTCGGTGGCGGCAGCGGCACGGCCTGGTACCTGCTGGACCTGAGCCGGCCGATCAAGCCCATCATCTTCCAGAAGCGCACCGAGTACCAGTTCGTGTCGATGGACGCGCCCACCGACGAGGTGGTGTTCACCGCGAAGGAGTTCCGCTACGGCGTGGACGCCCGGGTGAACGTGGGCTACGGCCTGCCGCAGATGGCCTATGCCAGCAAGAACACGCTGGACGCCACCAGCTACGCCGCCGCGCGCGCTGCGCTGGGCAGCCTGAAGGGCGACGGCGGCAAGGTGCTGCGCATGAAGGGCACGCACCTGCTGGTGCCGCCCAGCCTGGAGAAGGCCGGCGCCGAGGTGCTGACCGCTGCCCGCACCACGGGCGGCGCCGACAACGTGATGGTGGGCACGGCCAAGCTGATGGTCTGCCCCTGGCTGGCCTGATCGAGGAGCTGAGCATGGCAAAGAGCAACAGCGCGGCCAAGGCCGCAGGCCCGGCCAGCAAGGGCCTGGAGGTCAGCAGCCGCCGCGCGAGTTTCTGGCGCGGTGGCCACCAGTTCACCACCGAGCCGCGCGTGCTGGCCCTGGCCGACCTGACGGCCGAGCAGGCCGAGCAGATCCGCGCCGAGGGCGAGCCCGGCGGCCAGCTGGTGGTGGCCGAGGTGGACATCCAGGCGCCGGCCAAGGCCTGACGAAGGAGCCGCACATGGCAACCAAGGCAACCCCCGCGAAGGCCCCCGGCCTGCGCGTGACCAACACGACGCCCGACCGCGTCACCTGCGCCGGCCACCAGTGGGCCGGCGTGAGCGAAGTGCCCGCCGCGAACTACAGCGAGCGGCAGATTGCCGACCTGAAGGCCTGCAGCTGGCTGAAGGTCGAGGACATCGAGGTCACGGTCGACGCCTGACGAGATACACCCCCGCCGAGCGGGGCGATGAAGGGGGAGCAGGCCCGAGACCTGCCCCCCGGAGCCCCAGCAGGGCAACCGCATCCGGGTGCGGCCCCACCTTCGAGACCACTTGAGCGCCCATGCCCTACGCCACCGTCACCGACCTGCAGGACCGCCTGGGCGAAGCCCGGCTGATGCAGCTCACCGACCTGGCTGACCCGCCCCTGGGCCTGGTGGACACGGCGGTGGCGCAGAAGGCGCTGGACGACGCGCAAGCCGAGATCGACGGCTACCTGGTGGGCCGCTACGCCCTGCCGATGGACCCGTCGCCCGCCGTGCTGCGGGTGCACGCCTGCACCATCGCCCACTACCGGCTGCTGGGCAGCGCGGTGGATGACGCCACCAAGGACGACTACAAGGCGACGCGCCAGTTCCTCATGAGCGTGGCCAAGGGCGACGTGCTGCTGACCCCGCCTGACCAGGCCCCCGCGCCCGCAGGCGCCGGCACGGTGCTGTTCAACGGCGGCGGCAAGGTGATGGGGCGCGAGGTCTGAGATGGGCCTGCCCGCACTTGCCGACGACTACCTGTTCCTGGCGCCGCTGATCAGCGCGCGCCTGGAGGACCAGGTGGGCGGCTTCCCGGTGGACGTGTGCGAAACCACCGACCAGGTGCTGAAGGCCGACAAGCGCGCGCGCGTGCTGATGGTGATGTGGGCGGGCGACCGCATCGACACCACCGACGCCGGCAGCGCCCGCGGCGGCGCCAGCCAGCTGCTGCACCAGCGCTGGCTGGTGGTGCTGGGCCTGAGCAACGCCGGCAAGGTGCCCGACGCACGCAACCTGGCCGCCGGCCCGGTGCTGAGCAAGGTGCACAAGGCCCTGGCGGGCTGGACACCGGCCGGGGCAGCCCGACCGATGCGGCGGGCCAGTGCGCCGCTGCAACCGACTTTCGTAGGAGCCAAGGCGGTGTACCCGCTGGGCTTCGAAATCACTCTCACCCTGTAGGAGGCACGCATGCCCGGTTTTTCAGGTCAAGGCAAGGTTCTGGTCGGCACCCGCTTGAGCACGGGCCTGCCCGGCCCGATGCGCTGGCTGGGCAACGCTTCGGTGTTCCGCCTGGCGCAGAACGAGGACACGGTGGAGCGCAAGGAAAGCTACACCGGCAACCGGCTGCCCAACCGCCGCATGACGCGCGGCCGGGGCGGTGAGATCACCATCACCTTCGACGAGTGGACCAAGGAAGGCGCCGCCTGGGCGCTGCTGGGTGCCACCACCTCGGTGGCCGCCGGCTCGGCCGTCACCAACTGGGTGGCGCCCACGGGCTTCGTGGTGGGCGACAGCATCCTGCTGCCGCACAAGAACGTGAGCGCGGTGTCGGTGGTCGACAGCACGGGCAGCCCCAAGACACTGCCAGCTGGCCAGTACACGCTGGACGCCTTCGCCGGCACCATCACGCTGGACGACATCACCACCGGCGGCGCCTACGTGCAGCCGTTCAAGGTGAACTACACCCCGGGCGCGGTGTCGGTCATCGGCGGCTTCAAGCTGCTGGCGCCCGAGATCTACGTGCGGCTGGACGGCATCAACACCGACGACAACAGCCGCGTGATCGTGGACGTGTTCCGCAGCCGCCTGAGCCCGGCGCGCCAGGTCGACTTCATCAGCGACGACTTCGCCGACTTCGAGCTGGTGGGCGCCACGCTGGCCGACCTGACGCGCAGCTCGGGCAGCGCGGGCGGCCAGTTCTACAGCATCACGCAAGCCTGAGCGCGCGATGGACGCGCCCGAGTTCGTGGCACCCGTCGAGGTGCCGCTGCCCGACGTTCACCCCGGGCTGGTGGTGCGCCCGGCCAGCGTGGGCCAGATCGCCCGGCTGCTGGCCGTGGCCGGCCCCGTGGTCAGCCTGGTGATGACGCTGCCGCCGGGCCTGATGGACCGGCTGCACGCGCAGGAAGGCGACGAGCCGATGACGGCCGACGACGTGGCCGAGCTGTTCGAGCTGCTGTCGGATCAACCGCACAAGCTGGTCGAGATGGTGGCCATTGCCACCGGCCTGGAGCGGGCTGCGGTGGAGGCGCTGGCGCCTGATCGCTTCGCCTTCCTGTTCGCGGTGGTGGTGCAGGTGAACGCCGATTTTTTCTCCCGCGCGACCCAGGTGTTCGCCGCCGCGGGTCGCGTGCTGGAGCAGGCCAGGGCGCGCAGTCTGCCCGCGACGCCTGGGCGCGAGCCTTCGACGCCCTGATCGCGGCCGGGCACCGGCACGGCGACATCATGGGCTACACCTGGGCGCAGTTCAACGTGTACCTGCGCCTGGCCAACGCCCGCGCAGCACGCACGCTGGCGGCTGACCTGGTGGTGGCCAACCAGGCCTACGCCGGGGGCGACGGCGCCACCAAGCTGCTGCGCGACTTGAACCGCCAGGCCGAGGGCAGCTGAGCATGGCCGCCAAGAGCATCGAAGCCATCCTGCGCTTGTCGGCCGACGTGGCCGGCGCGCTGGCTGGCTTGCGCCAGGTGCGTGCCGAAGCCGAGAAGCCCGTCAAGGGCCCGGCCGGTGGTGGCGCCGCTGGTGGTGATGCTGCCGGCGCCGCGGCGGCCAAGAGGGCCGCGCAGGACCAGGCCAAGGCCGCGGGCGACAGTGAACGCCAGGTCACCAACGAGCGCAAGCAAGAGGCTCAGAAGCGCAGCGCCGCTGACCGCGCCGCCGAGCTGGAGGCGCTGGCGGCGAAGAAGGCCTCGCTGCGCGCGCAGGCCGAGGCCGACCGCACCGCCCGCCGCCAGCAGCGGCAGGAGGAAGAGGAAGAGCGCCGCCGCCGCCGCAGGGTGCAGGCGCAGGCCGACCGCGACGACCTGCAGGCCACCGCCGCCAAGCGCCGCGGCGAGCGCGAGAACGAGCGCAAGCTGCAGCAGCTGGCGCCGCAGGCCACCGACATCGTCACCAGCCTGGCCGGCGGCCAGAACCCGCTGCTGGTAGCCCTGCAGCAGGGCGGACAGATCCGCGACATCTTCGGCGGCATCGGCAACGCAGGCCGCGCCGTGCTGCAGGTGTTGACGCCGATGCGCGTGCTGGCCCTGGGTGTGGCCGGTGCCTTTGCGACGGTGGCGGTGAACATCGCGCAGGGCTACTTCGAGAGTGACCGGCTGCGCAAGAGCCTTGCGCTCACGGGCAATGCCGCGGGCACCAGCCTGGGCCAGATCAACGGCCTGGCGCAGGGCATCGCACAGGCCACGGCCACCAGCATCGGCACCACGCGGGCCATCCTGGAGGGGCTGCTGGGCGTGGCCGGCCAGACCAGCAACACGCTGGGCGAAACCGGCCGCGCCGCGGCGGCCCTGGCCAAGCTGAGCGGGGCCAGCGCCGAAGAGGCGGTGAAGGCCTTCGAGGACCAGGCCGCCGGCATCACCGAGTGGGCCATCAAGAGCAACAAGGCCTACAACTTCCTGACCGCCGAGCAGGTGGCCTACATCCGCCGGCTGGAGAGCCAGGGCCGCGCCGAAGAGGCCACGCGCTTCGTCAACGCCAAGCTGGCCGACACGCTGCAGCAGCGCACCGGCCCGGCGCTGGGCACGCTGGAGAAGGCCTGGAGCGCCACCACGCGGGCGGTGAGTGGCTTCCTGGACCAGCTGAAGGCCCTGGGCCGCGACGACACGGCCGAGCAGCGGCTGGCCAAGCTGCAGCAGCGGCTGGACGAGATCCGCGCGCGCCAGGCGCAGCCGCTGTTCGGCGGCCGCCGGCGCACCACCGACGCGACCGAGGTCGCGGGCATCGAGCAGGATCGGACCACGGTGCTGCGCGATCAGCTGCGCGGCGCCGAGGCTGGCGCTGAATCGAAGGCCAACCAGCAGGCCGTGCTTGAGCAGACCAAGGGCTGGCAGCAGAGCCTGACGGCCGTGACGCTGGCCGAGGCCGGCAAGCGCCTGCAGGGGCAGCTTTCCGCGCTGGACAAGCTGCAGGCCGCCGTGGAGCTGGCCGACGCGCAGGGCCTGACCAGCGAGCGGGACAAGGCCCTGCAGCTGAACAAGATCGACCAGGATCGGCTGCGCGCGCAGCTCGAGGTGCAGAAGCTGCAGGTTGCTCGAGCGCGTGCTGCGGTCGACCTTGAGGCAACACCGCAGGACCGGAAGGCAGCCGAGGCC
>JACCDR010607310.1_pt1 | contig 18160 bp, 39 predicted proteins | sample 7446431 | NCBI WGS metagenome assembly JACCDR01 (sample SAMN15323443, study PRJNA562643) | freshwater metagenome | isolation source: river surface water | place: USA:Blue River Watershed | collected 2017-08-17
CCCAGCGCATCCGCAGGAGGTTTGAGCTCTACGAAGATGCTCTGCGCAGGATCGCAGCGCATCTTCCGCACAACGAGGCGGTAACGGTCATCCGTCTTCTCTGCACTACACTTCCGCACGAGCAGGAGGACACATTCAGCTTACGCTTTGTAACTCAGGGAGCCTGCGGCGCCTTCCAGGAAGAGCACGTGCGGGTGCGCAAGAGCATTGCTCGCCCCGTAGACCTCGACTCTCTGGGAAGCTACATCGAAACGCTGACCAAAGACTTTCAGCGCTCGATTGACGTGCGGTACCTCGAAGAGATCGAGGAATACCATGTGCTCTTCCTGTTTGCGGATGTCGAGGCGGCCCGTATCGAGACCCTGCGCCACCTGATGAACTGGGTCCTGCTGGACCTCATCAAACTCAAATAGGCTGTGCTTCCGGGGTAATTACAACGCAAAATCGGAGATAAGAATCATGGAGGTATCCATGAGCAATCGAACCGAAACTGCGTTTTCGAGAACCCCGGGGATGTTCTTGCCAGGCCAGTTGGTGGCGGGCAAGTACCAGCTACTGTTGCCCGTTGCCGAAGGGGGCATGGGCACGATTTGGGCAGCACGCATCAAAGGGCCGATGGGGTATCGGCGTCACGTTGCTATCAAGACCATGCGTGGGAGCGTTTCTGGTATCGACCCGACGCTGGCCATGAACATGTTTGCCTACGAGGCCAAGGTCACCTCTCGTATCAGGCACCCCAACGTTGTAGAGGTGATGGAGCTCGGTGAGGACACGGGCTCCCTCTACATCGCAATGGAGCTCATTCACGGAGAGTCGCTCTCCCGCATTATGGAGAAGGCCGTCCCTGTCGGCGGCATGCCGATGGAAGTGGCCTCCAACATCGTGGGTCAGCTCTGCCGTGGCTTGCATGCGGCGCACGAGCTCCGCGGGGAAGACGGCAACCCCATAGGACTGGTACACCGAGACATCTCCTTGCCGAACGTTCTCGTCACCTACGACGGCGTCGTGAAGATCATCGATTTTGGAATTGTGAAAACGAACGAAGAGAGCTTCACGACCACCAACGAGATGAAGGGAAAGGTTGCCTACGCAGCACCCGAGCAAATTGCCAGCCAGCCGTTGGATCGTCGCGCGGACATTTTCGCGCTGGGTATCGTGCTGTACGTGGCCACGACGGGGAGACATCCCTTTCGCGGGAGAGACGTCAACGAAACCTTGATGAACGTGCTCAACGTCGATCCGCCGCGTCCTACCACGTTCGTTGTGGGCTACCCGCCCGCGCTCGAAGAGATCATCTACAAGGCCATCGCCAAGCACCCCGACGATCGATGGAACACCGCGGAGGAGATGCTGTACGCGCTGGAGGCGGCCATGCCTCTGGCATTCAGCGCGAGCGGGGACATCGAGACACGTATCTACATGAACGACCTGCTGCGGGAATCACGGATAAGACGTGAGGCAGTTATCGCGAATGCAGAAGAACGCTTCGAGATGTCCTCGCACTCGGGGATCGTCCTGAAGCCCCCAAGCGACAGACCAACCCCGGTCGACCCTGTTCCAGCGAAGCCGGAGAAAGAGTCCTCCGCACCGCCCTTCGTGCCGCGGCAAAGGCTACTGCCGACCATCCTGTCGCTCACCGGCGTGGTGGCGGCAGTAGGGTCGGTCTTCATCTGGCACGCCCGGGGAGCGGCCGATGCCCCCACCACCCTGCCGGTGGCCACGCCGGCGAGCCCTGCGGCCCTCGTGGGGGACGGCCCGGTGACGATCGAGCGGGACCCGCAGGCGCCCATGGCGGCGCCTGCGGCCACGGCAGCCGTCACCGCGCCCGCGGGCGGGACGCCGGTCTACAGGCGCGCCAAGCCCCGTCCGAAGAGCGACAACCCCTACGCGCCCATCGAGGGGGAGGACGCGATGGTCGAGGAAGCGCCCGCCCCTGACTTGCCCGACTCCGGGCTGATCCCGCCAGCGGCCCCGGCACCCCCGCTGGTCATCGAGCCTGCAACGGCGGAGGCACCCGCCTGGGAGCCGTCGGCGAGCTCGGCGCCCCTGCCTGCCAAGAAGGGGACCTTCTCGCTGACCGTGGCGGCTGGGGTGGGGCATCGGCAGTTACGTACGAACCCGAACGCGGTCCGTCCCTCGTTGCCGCGAACTTTCGAAGGGATGGCGTACTCCGCGACCGCACAGATCTGCGTGAACCCGTCCGGCTTGGTTCAGAGTGTCACGCTTTCGAAATCAACGCTGAAGGGTGTGGACGGAAGGGTGGCCGACACCCTCAAGCGCTGGCAATACAAGCCGCTGATAGAGAACGGAAAACCGAGAGCGTTCTGCTACTCGTTCTTCTATTCGTTCTGATAGGGGCCCCGATGAGGCGTGGGCTGGTCCCACGCCTCTTTTATTTCGAGGAGGCACATCATGGAATTGTTACACGGAGGGACATCACTCGTGTCTCGACATAGATGCCGAGTTTGTTTCTCAGACCAGCATCTCGAAATTTGCCGACACTGCTGCCAACCGGTTTGTCCGCGTTGCCGCGCTGGCGATGGCGCGGTGAACGACGGGTACACCTGCATCACCGGCTGCACGCTGCAAATGTTCGCCACGCAGTACTCGACCACGATGCCGAAGCAAAAGCCCGATCTGGCCACCCGCATCATGCGCGTGGACCCCCACGTTTGGTACATCGCTTGGATTTTAGTCGGCGTAATCGCCTACATCATTTTCGCCTGCATTGATCCGGAGGTACGTCCATGAACAACAAGACCGCACAGCAAGAACTCGAAGAGCTCACCGAAAAGATCGTCCTCGTTCAGGCGGAAATCGACGCCATCGACGAGGAGCTCGCCTACGCGCGCGAGCACGGCCATACCTCGACGCACGAGTTGCCGGAAGATCTCCTGCGAAAAGAGAGGGAGCTCTACAAGCGCATGGCCTTGGCACGACCTGCGGAAGGCGTAGAGCTACGCTTGGAAGTCACTCGACTCGGCCAGGAGATCCGAGACTACTACCCCATGCCGCCAGCACGGCGACGCCTTCTTATGTTCGGACGGGAGAAATTCGAGAAGGTTCGGGACAAGCTCATCACGGCCCGCCAGGGCAGAGTGGACCACATCGCTTGGGAAGAACGCGTCGCGTACGCCGAGCGCCGCAACATCTCTACGTAACCAACCCGGCTGCTGACTTAGGAGCAATCATGCCGAGCAAGCTATTTTTACACCCCGGTCAATTCTACCGCTCCAAGGCCGGGGAGCTGTGGTGCTGCTTCAAGGTAGACCACGCGCAGGAGGAGCACGCAAAGGCCAGAGCAATCCGCCTGATCGACGGGCGTGTCGAGTACTTCTACATGGACGGACGGTACGACACCAACGGCAACAGAGAGCACTGTCTGGTATCCACCGCCTCCCCTACGGAGGCCATCTTTGGCTAAGATCCAATACGTCAAAGGCGACGCCACTCAACCAGAGGGTGAGGGCGCGCGCTGCATCGTTCATTCATGCAACGACCAAGGCGGCTGGGGCAAGGGATTCTCCGGAGCTCTTTCGCAGAGGTGGACATACCCGGAGGTCATCTACCGCAGGGCTTTTGCCGCCAAGAGCAGGCCGCAGCTGGGAGAAGTCCTCTTGGTTGTAGTGGAGCCCGACCTTCAGGTGGCAAATCTGATTGCGCAAGCGGGCTATCGACGTCCAGGCAATCTAGTCCCGCTGAGCTACGCAGGGCTAGAAAAAGCTCTGGGGACGCTAACCTCTCTCTTCGAGCACTCAATCAATCCCACGACGTTTCACATGCCTAGGATCGGATGCGGCCTCGGCGGCGGGGACTGGAATGCGGTGAGCGCGATCATCGAACGCACTTTGTGCAAAGCCGGGTTTGAGGTGACCGTCTATGACCAATAACAAGATCCCAGTGGGGCTGACCCGCGGAGACCACGAGGGTGTCCACGCCATCATCTTCTTACGAAAGCTTGCCGGTGAGGAGATCTCCAGAGAAGCGGCCGTCATCAACTGGCTGAAGCTCACGCACAAAGAACGCATCGCTACGATGCTCGAGTTCGAACGCGCAGGCGGGGACAAAGCCAGGGCCAAGCAGCCGAACATGACACTGGCGCAGGCCATGACCGAGTTCTGCTTGGAGTACCTGCCATCGCTGCAGAAAGATGGCCGCAAACTGGATCAGACAGCGTTGCAGGAAGGTTGGGACGTCTTCTTTCAGAAATTGATCCGAGAGCGGCGAGCGCGAGAAAACACCACTTGGGACAACCCGTTCATCGACCGAAGGAGGCAACTCTGAGGATTTACCGGAGAGGCGCCGTCGCGCCTTTCTTTTAGCCCCATGGCACGATGAGGCATGTCCATCAAGCCTCCGCCGTTACCGCGCATTCCTCCGCCAAAGCCGCCAAGCGGATCTCGGCTGGCGAAGCCCGCGAAGAAATCGTCGAGGCCACCGAAGCAGACGTCTGCGCCGTCGGTCACCTTCACCAAAGAGGAGGTACCCACGAGACCCGGAGCCGACAATCCCGCAGCCATCATCTACCAAACGGTCTGGCAGCTCTACGATGCGCTAACTCCCATGTCGCGGCTCGAGCTCATGGAGATCGGAAGCTACATCAAAGTTCTCGAGCACTTCCCTGAGGACAGGAAGATGCTGGTAGCCCTTGCAGAGTTTCTTGTTGCACGCCGCGCACCTCGCGTGAAAGATCGGGAATTACGCGGGAATAAGAAGTAGGAAGGAGGCCACCTCATGGCAATTGACCAAAATCACACAGGGGACACCAATCCGGCCGCGCAGCGCCCACCCATGGACCCGAAGCGAGAAGAGCTGCGTCTCGCCGTTCGTTACTTCTACGACTTGCAGAAACTGCGCATCGCGTCCGGCAATCGCACCGCAGATCCGGATGCCTACAAAATAGTTTCGGACGGCAAGGGCGGCGAGAAGAAGGTCAAGAAGGCAACGACCAAGGGCGCCATGGACGCTGCGCTCCAGGAAGTACTCAAGTCCCTGCAGGGGAGCAAGGACGCCGTCGAACCCGAGCCCGAGCCCGAGACATCGAAGAAGGAACGTCCTGCTCCGCCAATCATCACAGAGGACGGGCGCGTGTATTTGTCACGTCAGAACCTCGTGCTCCAAAGCTTGGAAGCAGACATCCTCAACTACATCCGTGCGCTTTTGAAGCAGGTTCCAATCGCCGAATGGATCCTCGAGCAAAAAGGCATCGGCCCAACGTTGGCCGGCGTGCTCATCTCGGAGATCGACATCACGCGCTGCAACACCGTGAGCCAGCTCTGGGCTTACGCGGGCCTCCACATCGACGTGGAAACTGGCTCCGCCAAACGCCGCAAGCGCGGCGAGAAGGCAAACTGGAATTCGTTCTTGAAGACCAAGACCGTGAAGATTTTGGCTGAGTGCTTCATCAAGTGTCGCAGTCCTTGGCGCGCGCACTACGACAGCTACAAGATGCGGAAGGTCAACGAGCTCGTCCCGGTATGCCAGCTCTGCAACGGGGCAGGTAAGATCACGGCGAAGGAAGAAGCTGAAGTCCAGGGCAAGGAACTGGAGGGCGCGGACACCGGCCGGACCAAGAAGTGCTCGAATTGCGGAGGCACTGGCGGCCCCGCCCCATGGGGCAGAAGCAACGCTCACCGCGACCTCGCTGCCAAGCGCTACATGGCCAAGATGTTCCTTCAGCAGCTTTGGATAAAATGGCGGACGCTCGAAGGCCTGCCCGTCACGCCTTCCTACGCGGAAGCCATGCTCAACCGACATCACGGTGACCATGGGGGTTCTCGGGTGCAGGAGTATCGGCCTGCGCCACGAGGGCGCTCCGTGCAACATCCGTGGCCTAGTGGTTAGAAAACCGAAGAATGCAAGCGCGCCGAGCCATTGGAGAACACCGAAGTACATGAGCGCGTCGCCGAAATAGTGAACCCCGTACAACGAATACGAGCCGTGGTCGGAGAGTAACCCGCAGAGACCAATGCGTGTCGATGTAGTACAGAAACCCTGGACCGTGCAACGTGTCGTGAAGCAACAGAAACCCTGGATCTCAAAACGAGTCGCCGATACCATGAACCCCGTACAAGCAGAACGCGCCAAACTTCCCCAGAAACCCGGAGTCTTCCTGCGCGTCGAGGTAGACCAGAAGCCCACGAGTTCAAAACGTGCCAGTGCGCGACGTGTAATCCGTTCCCATACTGCGTGCCGGTGTATGAGAGAAATCCGAGAGTGTGATGCGCGACGTTGTCGAGCAGCAACCCGGGATATGCAGGCGTGTCGTGACTTCGCTGAAATCCGTAGATGCAGAACGCGTCGCACGTGAATTGTACCCCGCGATCCCCAAACGTGTCGTGTTGAATGAGAAACCCTAGGGAGGGAGCGCGCCGAAAACTAATGAAACCCGTGACGCGTGTGCGCGCCGAAACAAGCCAGTAGCCCGAAATGAATGCGCGCCGGATGAGTAAACCAACCCGTGGCTTCTTTGCGCGCCAGTTCTTGGAGACAACCGAAAGTAACCCGCGAGCCGTTATTGTAGAAACCCGAAGATGGAATGCGGGCCGTGGAATACCAGAAACCCTGAGTGCCAATGCGAGTCAAGTTGCCGCTGTAACCCGGTGGACCCATACGCGCCGTTGAAAGTTAGCAATCCGTCTCACGGCAGCGCGTCTACGAAGTTGAGCCACCCGAGAAGCACGAACGAGCCACGCTCACAATGCAAACCAGAAACACTCTGCGTGCCGGACCTCGAATGAAACCCCCTAGCCATTCTGCGTGCCGACGTCGCAGTGAAATCCCCAACCACCCTGCGTGTCTAGGCAGTAGTGAACCCCATACGAGTGAAACGCACCGTAGTCCTTGAGCAACCCAAGCAACGTCTGTGCGTCGGATACGGAAGAAACCCTGGGAATTGATACGTGCCAAACGTGTTTAGAAACCCGTGCCAGGTTTGCGCGTCAAGAAAACTTGAACACGAAATGCCCCAACGAGCCGGTAGTCATTTGAAACCCGACCCGCAAACGCGTGTCATCACGTCAACGCAACCCGAAGCAGTCGAACGTGCCCGGGACGAAAAGAAAACCGCCGACAAGTAGCGCGCCGCATGAACGAAGAACCCCCTGGGGTCACGTGCGCGTCGTTGAGTAAGTAACCCGTGAGGCGTCCCATCAGCATCTTGCTGGTGGGACGTTTCTTTTTAGCCCCATGGGGCTAAAGAAACGGGCGCCCGGTAGCGCCCGTTACTCTCAGGCGTTGGCCGCCCAGATGACTTTGCAGAGTAGGTGCAGGGTCTGATCCTGGTGAATGTTCAGCCAGCGCAGGCACTTCATGAGGTCAATGGCGAAGTGTAGCAGGGCTTCACACACGCCGAGCAGCAGTGAATGCGTGACCAGTGCTACGGCACCTCCGTGGATCAGGGCATGCGCTGCCATCCAGTAAAACCAGGGCACGGCTCGCTGGAGCTCGGAGGTTGAATCCGGGTTCTTTTCACGGGCCATCGTGTCGCCCTGCAGGGAAAAATCGCAGAGGGCGTGGGCTGCTACGAGCCAGAACAGTGTGGCGAAAAAGACGTGGGGCATGCAGATCTCTTTGCAGCTAGACTTGCGATCATGTCGCTAGTCATCCTGATCCTTCTGGTTGTGGCAATCATACTTGTTGGTGCGGCGGTGGGCCGCCCACTGGGCTGGGTTGCCATCGGCTTGGCCGTCCTCGCCCTGCTGCTCGCCGTGGTCGGACCGATCCGCATCGGGAAGAACGCTACGCGCGACGAAACCCGGCTCGTCATAGTTTGAGTCGGCGCCCGTCGCAGTCGACGTTGAGGTAGGGGTACTCCGGGTCCGGAGGATGGGCGAGGTACGGCTTCTTGCACCACCGGCAAAGGGCCAGGTGCGAGGCCCGTGCCGAGCGTGGCCAGCGTTCCAGAAATGAGCGGGACATGTGCCGGAAGAGACGCACGCCCTCTTCCGGGGTCTCGGCGAGCTCGAACATGTGCTGACTCCTCGTTTTGCAAATTCCTGGGGTTTTCGGGGATAAGAAAGGTAGAAGAGAACTAGGTCGAGTGATCCGACCGGTCTTCTTGGCGGTCAGGTGCGCATGGGAGCAGCACTATGATACGCCGTGGACACTTCACCGAGTTATGATGGAGGGAAGTACAATGACGTTTCTCGAGTTCAAGAAGTTGGCTGAGGCACACCTGCTTGCGCACACCTGGCGCTGCACTGGGAACAACGGCCTCTGGAACATGTACGTAGGGTTCGACCAACACCTGCCGCTGCCAGGAGCGCTGGCTCATCAGCTTCGCAACACGCGCGACTTTTATTGGATCGTGGATGCCTACTTACTGGCTAACAGCTGGAAACGCCTCACCCGCATTGGGGGAAGCCCCGGCAAAGGGATGCCGCACTTCTTCCGCCCGAACAGCCATGCCCACCCAGTTTGGAAGGCTGTCCTCATTCAATTGCGCATCGAAATTCTGTCGGCTCACTCGAGCCCGACCGTACAGATTCAACTGTGAGATGGAGGTATGACCATGAAGACTTTGAAGACCGTTTTGCTCGTTGCTGTTTCCGCACTTTCCGTTGGTTGCTTCGCCGATCCCGGCGAGGAACTGCCGTGGCACCCCGAACCCGCTGGGTGCGAGCTCCCGCCGGAACAGATCCTCTGTGGAGACGGCGTTTGCCAAGCGATGTACCACTGCGACCACTCGCAGCGCGTCTACACGAACGACTTCCTCTGGTGCGACCTGAGTCGTCCGGAAGGGTACCTCTGCTACTGGGAGGACCGCTCCGCGCAGTAGTAGCCTGGAATGGAGGCTAAGAAAGAATCGGATCCCACAAGGGCCCGGCTCTTTCTTAGCCCCCTATTTCTCTCGTGCGAGGGCTTCTATCATCTCGCGCAACTCCCGCTCGTTGAGGTAGCGCCTACCTCGTTTCGAGAGCATCCAGTCGGGCTGACCTGATCCCTCCATGTCTTCTCGGTACGTGCACAACCCGTACTCGCGCGCCATGTCCAAGATCTCCGCCAGGATAGCGGTTGGGTTGGCGATGCTGCCGCTACTTCTCAGCAGACGAAGTACTTCGGCCAACCCTTTTGGGACTTCAGCGAAGGGCGGCCAACGGGATGCGATGGGCGGTTTCCCGACGAAGGGCGAGGTCGTAACGGGCATAGAGGATTTCTTGTACGAGCTCGGAGGCCCGTTCAACGGTCACCTCCGGGACACCGGTCTTGCGCGCTTCATAGTCGACCAAGGCGTCGAGCTCGATGAAAAGGTCCCGCACCGTGAGGCTGGCATCTTCGCATGCACGATCCACGTCTTCTTGGGTGGCCCACTCATGCGTGCGATGGGCAACCGCCACATCGTCCAGCTTGATGCGATCAGTAGGTGATAGGTCATTCATCGACAAATCCTTTGAGGCCTAGCAGGCGGCCTGCTTCTTTTAACTTCTCGGGAGTGAGCCCCTGCGGGCGCCGCCTCCAAGAGGCTTCGCGCACCTCCATGCTGAGTTTATCCCAGAGCTCGGAGATCTCCTTGGCTTCTAGATAGTCCTCCTTCGTGAGGTAACAGTAGCCGCACAGGCCTTGCACCTCGTGCAGCACAGGGAAGGGGTAGTTCGTTTGCGTAATGTCGATCCGGTAGCCGTTGGAAGTCGCTGCCCACTTCCGGCCAACTTTCGTGACCTTGGTGTACCCGTTCTGTTGCCATCGGATGTCCCTGCCCGCGAAGAACAAGGACTGCCCTACCGTGAACTTTGTCATACGCCTCTCCGTCTCATGTCGCGCAGCTCTTCTGCACGCTGCAGCCGTCGGTAAGCTCGCCACTGCTGAACGAGCGGCACAATCATCTCAAGGTCTTCTTCGGGGAAGGCCTGGTGCCAGAACACGAGCTCGCAAGCAGTGGCGACCGGATCTGCCGGCCAGATGAAGAGGACTGACTCGAGAGCCCCTTCCACCTGGCCGTAAAGCTCATCCAGAGCGCTGTCCATGCCGCTTCTCCCACGCGCGCACGTGCTTGCGGGCATACAGGACGCCGGCGTTCGCCGCCTCTTCGAGCGTCTTGTAGCCCCACTTCATGCCGCGCGGCATGCTGAACAGCTCTGAGCTGGCGTACCAGCCGTAGTCGCCCGTGGATGATATGTGCGCCGACCCCACACGCTTGCCGGCGACGTTGATGTCGTAGGCTTCCGTGTCTCGGATCCCTTCCATGCGGGCCCTTCGCTTGGTGACCTTCAGCATCAGCCCTTACCTACTTCCGTGAGCGTACGTGAGTTCTCGGCCGCGATGCACTCAGCCAACCGCTTGTTGCCGTTGTAGCGCTTACGTTTGTCCCATGTCAGTTTGGCGTCAAACAGATCGCAGTGCCCTGCGGTGACGCTCATATGCTGGCAGTTGTTGCTGCAGAACCCTTCGCCAGCAGTGGTCACCTGGTCTACGATGAGAACAAGACGGTTTGCTTCTCTTCGCGTCGCCATCACGTCGCCGCAGCTTGGTAGAGGTCGTAGCTCACCGTCACGTTCTTCACGCGATGCGTGGGGATGTACTCTCCCGCGTGCATACGGTAATGCCCTGCGCGCCCCGACTCTTCGATCCAGGCGTCTGCTCGACTCGCCGCGCGAAAGATCAGCGCGGTACCGTCCAAGCTCCCGAACTCCATGGCGTACCCGTGGATGAGCTTGGTGCGCTCCGTGCCGTCGTCCAGGTGGAGTTTGACTTCCGCCACGCCCACTTCATGCAGCGCCGGAGGTCGTGGCGGGCCCTTAAGCCACTTACAAATCTTGGCGAACATCAGCGTGCCATATCTTGGGAGACGCCTCGGCCCATAATGGCGGCCATGGCGGCCTGCTGTTGCTGATTTGGGTCTACAACGCGACGCTCATGCAGGGCTTTCTGCACGTAGTACTCCTCGAGCCAGGCGTCGCACTTCTTGCCGTGCTCGATAGATTCCATGATGTCTGCGGCTGCTCGATGCGCGTGCCCCTTCTCGATGGGCGACATGCCTAGGCTGCGGCACCACAGCTTCTTGGTGGAGACGTCGAGGTAGCGATGCGCGAAACGCGCGGCAAGACGCGGGGTCCACATTTCCAGCAGCCCGTGGTCAAAAGCCACGGAGGAGCCAGCCAAGTGCGGGGTGTCGTCCATCTTGAACTTGGCTGGGATGATATCCAGCAGTTGGCGCTCGGCCTCCGCGATGGTCAGCGTGCTGTCGAGGCACTCTTCCAGCAAGCCGTTGGAGCCGTGCGTCTTGAGGATGTACGGGTCCATTTGCAGCAGGTCTTCCGGTGCGATGCGGAACACGCCAGACCACAGCTTCGTTGCCTCGTAGGGAGTCTCGAATGAGGCCGTGTAAAACACGAGCTCCAGAAGCCGGCTGGCTCCGTGCTTGTTCAGCCCATCCGTTTCGGTATCACACCAGTAGTAAGTGATCATCGGTCCCATTCCTCCTGCGGTACGTTTTTGAGAAGCTGTTCGAGCACGTCGACATACTTGTCACGGAGCGGCTTAGGGGTCGCATACCAGAGCTCGCCGCCCGTGTTGCGTGCCTGGGTGAACACTTTGAAGAGGGGCAGCAAAACCTCTCCAAGCTTGCTGGAAGCCTGTGCTTGTGGCTGGACAGTCGGACCCACGTGCAAGGCAACGTGAAGGTCATCGCCGATGGCCAGTCCCTTGAGATGCTCCGCTGGGAGCTCCAGGTGTATCCGCACAGTTGGGTCTGACGGTTGCAGGGCTCCTTCCACTGTGATGAACGACCCCGCGTAGGTACGCTCATCCCTGCGTAGCCCATGTACTTGGATCACATAATTGAATGGTTTGAACATGAACTACCTCTGCTTCTCTTGTTCCTGCTTGTGCTCGCGAACTGCTTCGTGGATTTCTCTTTCAAGCACACTGTTGTACCAGTCCCAGACCTTTTTCGTTCCACGTCGCTTGAGGTGCTTGTCGAGTATGCGTTCGACGTGAGTTATCGCCAGGCTCGACGCTCGAGGCAGGTCACGTGCATTGTGGGTAACGATGTGCACGTCGAACGCATGTGCAACTCCGCGCAAAGCCGCACGCCCGCTTTCGTTCATCGTGATGCCTACCCCTGCGACCTTCGGCATGGTGTCGCGTAGCTCCTCCATGTACTGCATGAACTGAGCTGCATGCCGTGTCCTCACGTCGTGGGGCTCTCTATTGTTGTAGAGCTCGATCCGAAAGTAGCTGGCAATCGTTAAGCGGACCCTGACGGGCATGGCGGGCGTTTGTGCCTTTCTGGGGTGCAGAGGAAGCAGCCGTCATCCAAAGCGCCGTCACAGGGGCAGCCGTGTTGCTCGATGCGGCAGGCGTTGCAGTCATGGCAGCGATAGTCGGCCTGCGCGATCTGCAGAAGCTCTATGACCTTTTTGAGCTCGGGCCACCCGCCAAGCGGACGGGTGTATCGATCTGCCCAGGCGTTGTCCTCCGGGCTGGAGGAGTCATGAGGCACGCTGCCAATGTGCTCGAGGTGTTCGAGGAATTCTATGGCGGGGAGCAGGTTGCCGATCTGCGCAGGAGCGTCTGCCCCGCACCAACACGGTCCTTCTCGGGTAACGCAAGTCAAGCCGCTGACCTTACCCCCAATAGGGCAAGTGCTGTGATGCGCCCGACCTTCGCTCGCACTAACAACCTTTGCGCTCAGTTCCTCTTCAGCTTGGTTGAGGGCGCGGCGTTCCTGTAGAAGTCTCAACACCTGTCTATGGTTCATCGGATGGGGTTTCCTGCGCGCTGCGAATCTTCTCGAGCATGGCGACCTTCTCCTGCTCGAACTTCTGCATGTCGATCTCGAAGAACTCGGCTATTAAGGCCTCGTGCCGCTGCGTGATGGGGTAGCCAGAGCCGCGGTCGCGTAGGTCGTACTCCTTCGTTGTGTCCAGCCACTCCAAGAACACGCACACCGCTCGATGCTCCGTGCGAACGGCCTTCAGCTTCTCATGCTCCGGGTACCTCTCAGTGAAGTTTTTCTCCAGCGTTACTAGGCGCTTCGTGGGGTCGACCTCGAATCCGTCCTGAAAAGTGATGCGGACCTCGACCTTGCAGAGAGCGTCCTGGACCTTTGCCAGCACGTGAAACTTCCCGTTGGGCTGGCGTCGAGCCTTGCCCATGTACGTGACGCTGTGTCGCTCGTCTACGTGTCCGTCGAGGTCTACTTCGTCCACGACATCCTCCCAGGGCTTGTTTTGTGTGCACTGCTCGCAGGCGCACCCTTCCACTACACAGTGGAAGGGCGGAACGCTGACGTCGCCGTTCGGGCATACGAGCTCGTGACCGCAACCACATTGCCAAGTCATGCGCCTACTCCACGGGCTTTATGGTGACAAGCAGCTCGAGCGCAGCGTCGAAGGGCGCTGCGTATGGCTCGCGGAAGACTGACTCGTTCTCTGAGAGCGATGTGATCGAAGTCCACGACTTCTTCTCGAAGTTCCAGAAGTAGGTCGGGCCCCTGACGCAACGAAGGCACCAAAGCCCTGCCTGTGTCCGGAAGGCCATGACGCGCCCGTCCTCTCGGCTGTATTCCGAAGCGTAAACCCTCACGTACGAATCTCCTTGAACCACTGGGACAGGAGGTAGGCAACGCCCAACATTTTGTGCTCATGCTTTGGCTCGAACGAGCCCATGATGCACTGGAGGTGGCGCAATGCCTTGGAAGTATCTACCCCTTCCTTGGGCAGGAACACGGCACCCTTCAGGCCAGAGAAGAACCAGCGGCTAGCCAGATCTTCCCACGCGGGACGGTTCTCGAAATCCGTGGGGATGTCGCGGTAGGCCGGCATGAGGTGGCTCACCGACGCAGGGAACGCGATGTCTAAGTCGCGAACCTCTTGGATCGGAAACACTTCAGGGGGAGTGGCCGCCGTAGGGGTCGACGCGGCAGCTGCCGGCGTCCGCTTCTTCTGCTTCTTGTTTTGCTTTGTCATGGGATCTTGTAGGAAATGACTTTCTCGACCACCTGCGGCACGACCAACTCGGCCTTCAGTATCCAAGTGCCGGTAGGCCAGATGCCTGCGCCGAATTTCTCCCGCGGCCATGTAGACTGAAATCCTTCCGGGTACCAGTCGGAGGACGCGCGCTTCTCTAGCTCCTCCTTGGTTAGCTGGTCGATGTAAAGTCCGTCTTCTGTTCCGTGAATGACGATGTACATGTGGCTCCTATCTGGGGTGAAACTCCAAGCCGGGTCCCTGCAGGGCAGAGGTCAGGATGGCCTGCGAGTCTTGGAAGGTTGTGTTGTGGCTTACGCTCACGAACGCGCCGCTCTCGTCGGTCACCACCATCACTGCGCGGTAGCCGGGTGGGACGCTCACCGAATTCATCAGCCTCCGCGCCATTGTCAGTGGAGCTTCGCGCGTGCCCTCTGTTGGAAGTACCTCCGCTTCTTTGGCCTCCAAGCAGTGGTTGCAGACCTTGACGTTGACCCCGCCACAATCTGGGCAGGTCCAATCTCCATGCTCTTTCATTTCACACGACTCGGGTGAGCTGCAGCGAATCCTAGGGCACGCGCCTTTGCCTCCCGCAGAGGAGCAGACCCGTTTCCGATGAACTTCCCCGGCATCCGAACATCGACCACGAACCAGTTACCGGGATGGTCCAAGTCCTGAACTAGCCGCAAGAACGTACCCTGCAGCTGCCACTCCTTAGGACGTATCCACCGGCTCATAGCCCCCTCCGGGCTTCCGCCACGACCCCAGCGATGATCTCGTCGTCTGAAGGTACGTACGGCGGCGGCTGCACGGCGAACTTCAGCTCCTGACCCAGAAGCTTTGTGCGCAACGCTTGGTAATACGCGCGCATCGGGTGGGCCTGCTCCCAGTCCAGGCGCTCCTTGGTCTTTACTACGGCGACGGTGCAGTGCAGGTCGGGCCTCGTCCCGTCTACCCACACGTGATGGAAGAACCTGCGGTTCTTGCAGGGACAATTGCTCGGGAGGCAAAAGGTCACCTTCCGTGCGATCAGGGTCTCCCCATTCTTGATGGAAGGACGCGCCCACCCCATGAACCAATCGCCTTCCTGGTCCAGAACGATGAGCAGGTCTCCTGGTCGGGGTACGGCGATGGGCGATTGTTTCATGTTCTCAGTTGCCATACACGGCCCAGTCCTTGATGTGCTTGGGGTTGAAGTGCCCCATAGCTTTGTTCCAGTTCTTGTTCACTAGTTCCCTTCCCTTTGCACGCCACCAGGCAAGCTCTTCCTCGGGGCGTTCTTGCATCGTGCCGTTCCAGGAGTACACCACGCCGAAGCGTTGTGCGAGCTCGTAGGCGATCTGACTTGCCCGCGCATCATCCCGATCCCAGTAAGTCTCGCCAATACTTTGTGACGGGATCCCGTAGTTGGGCTTGTCGCGCCGGCTCTTGGGCGCGATGAGCAGGTGGCCGATCTCGTGGCAAATCTCCCGCGCATGCATCTCCCGCAGCCCAGTCTTGCGCAGGTATAAGCGCGGCGACAACGAGATCTCTATGATGCGCATCCTGTTTTCGATGTAGTACTCCGGGCCCTCCTCCGCTTGGTTGAACCTGAGCTCGATGTGCAGGTACGTGAGAAGGCGGAAGAGCTTGTCTACGTTATGACTTTGTAGCGGCATTGTGCTCCTCGAGAGCTTCGTAGATTTCCTTCACCAATCGGCCCTGCCTGGGCGTTGTTTTGAAGTTCCAGACGATGCCGTTGCGTCGTCGACTGAGCACCCTGTCGAACGCATCGGAGAGGGACTTTTTGAGCGCATCTATGACGATCTGTGCCTTGCGAATGCCTGGGTAACCGGCGGGCCAGCGGATGCCTATGTGACATTCCCAGCTGGGTCTATGCTGGCCTGCATCACCTGCCGCTGTAGTGAAAACAACGCCGTGACGCTGCGCTGGAAAACTAGCTAAATGCGTTGTTATCACATCACGTAGCCAAACTGCTCTTCCGATGTTGAGCCTAGGCCGTCCTTGTGTACCTCCCCAGTCACAGACTATACGGACCACGGAATGCTCGGAAACTGCCTGCCCGGTTACTTCTACAATGCCGTATATGCGGATGCTCATCGGCACCTCATTGATTTACTGGCCATGTCACCTCCTTCGATCTTCTTATCCCCGACCTCACCGCGGACTTAAAGAAAAAGCCCGAGTACCTCGAAAGGTAGCCGGGCCGTTGCCCTCCTCAGTCAAAATCTCCAAGATCGATGATGTACGTGCCAGAACCGTCTCCTTCAATGAGCGCGGCGAAGGTCTCGAGAAAACCCTCTTCGGTAACACCTGAGGCAGCGAGCTCTGCACGCAGCTCTTGCATGTCCTGGGCGGAAGGGGTGCCCTCGTCGCTGATCAGACCTTTCTCTACGGCAAGCTTACGCAGTCGTTCGTGTTCTATGTCGAAGGACGGCACCTAACGCTCCTTGCCCGTGTGCTCGTGAACGGCTTCACGTATTTCTTGCACCAGGGGGATGTAACCTCGCCGAATTGTTGGCAGCTGCATACAGAACAGGGGTCGGGCGCCCAGCTACCCGTGTGCTGGCTGCAAGTGTGCCCGCAGGGGCACAGCTCATCACAATCGGCTGGATCGTAGTAATGGCGACAGTACGGCCCGGACACGGGCTCCTCGTCTTCTTCACCCATCACTACTCCTCTTGAGGAAACATTCCTCTGCGACAGCCGCACGGAGCTCGCGCACCAACGGCGGGCTTGGTCGTATCAGGCGTGCTTGGGTGAGTGTCATCCGTAGGGCACTCACCGGTAGCCGTTTGCGCAGCCGAACAAGTTTTGGCTGCGTACGGTGCCGACCTTTGACGAACCTCATTTCTTGCCAGAAGTGGGTGACCCTGTCTTCTGGATTGCGGAAAGGAATCTGCCAGCGGCCGTCGCGGCGCCTTCCTGGTTGTGCCCGAGGCACTCAACCACCTCTTTGGAAGAAGTGTTCCTGCGCTAAAGCAGCGCGTATTTCCCGCACCAACTTGGTGGCGGGCCGCATCCTACGTACTTGATGAAGTTTCACTCGTCGGTATCTCACGGGCAAAGTGGCATTTGGCGAGTAAGACTTCACCACATACGCCTTGCCGCTCACCCTCTTCTTGTCTCTGTCGAAGGCGCGCTCTGGCCAAATGTGCGTGATCCTCTTCGGCGTTCCTCGAAGCGCAATCTTCCAGCATTGACGGGCCTTGGTAAAGCCACTCATTCGGGCGCTCTGTCTGCAGCTACAGAGGTCTGCACAGAGTACTTGGCGGCGCCGGCGCGCGCCACGGCAGCTTGTTTACCGAGGTCCAGCAAGCCCTTGGACTCGTAGATCTTCATGGCCGTCATCATGTCGATGGCCTGCGCGGTCTGCTCCCCAGGCTCGGGGACAAAGGTGATGAAGTTGAGCTTTACGCCCTTGTTGGCGAGCAGCTCGTTCGACTCTGCTAGCAGCTTCTCTTCGTACTCCGCCTGGGAGAAGTCCACGATGTCTTCCACCAGGAGGCTTTTCGCAGCGGCTTCACGGATCCGCTTGTCGATGACGACGTTCTCAGCCGTCTCGTATGCCTGAGCGGCGTTCGACTTGTCCTCTGCTTCTGCGTTCACCTTCCCTAGGTACTTTGCCTCGTCGATGAACTTGATGGCGTCCACGATGGTGTACTCGTACGACACCTCGATCGTGGCAAGCACCCGGTTCTTGAATGAGGCCCGGAACTTCGTAGCCCCCTGCATGGGGTAATCCGGCACTGTGACCTTCATGTCGCAGGGCATGGTCATCTGCGGCACGGTGTTCCCAACAGGGATCAGTCGCCACTTTCTACCGCAGTCGTCAGACACCAGCGTCTGCGTGTTGGCCGTTGCTCGAGAACAACCTTCCAGGGAAGGTAGGAGCAGTAGAAGGACTGCCCAAGGTCCCATGCGTTCATGCAGCTCGTCAGTCCATAAATAGTGGATGGCCTTCACGCAGATGACGGTGAGCGCGATCGGAGCCAGGATGACGAGCACGGACATGATCGGATTGGCGTTGGCGAAGTAGTTGCCAAGGATGCAGGTCGAGTACCAGAGCTTCCAGATGGTAGCGATGAACCCAGCGATGAGCAGCGAGAATCCAGCTTTTACGGCGGTCATGTGTTTCCTCTATGTTTTAGTGTGCGGAACTTCAATCAGTCTCACGTGGCGAATCAGGCGACTCTTCGTACGTCCAACGAATGCCGGGCACACCCTGGAGGGCAATATCTTCGGTAAAC